>JADHED010003166.1_pt1 | contig 10258 bp, 8 predicted proteins | sample 8952041 | NCBI WGS metagenome assembly JADHED01 (sample SAMN16124423, study PRJNA663239) | bioreactor sludge metagenome | isolation source: sludge (control) | place: India:Bengaluru | collected 2018-09-08
CGCGGGCCACCCTTGCGCCCCGCTTGAAGAAGGATGACGGCCTGATCCGCTGGGAGGCCCCCGCACACGACATCGCCCATTTCGTGGCCGGGCTCTCCTCCGTGCCCGGCGCGTTCACGTACCTGGACGGAAAGGTGCTCAAGGTCTTCGCGGCGGAGGCCGAGGACGCCGCTGCGGGCTGCGAAGAGCCCGGGACGATCGTCGGCACGAATCCGAAGGGGCTCCAGATCGCCGCAGGCGGCGGCTATGTGTATCTCCGGGACGTCCAGCTCGAGAGCAAGAAACGCATGCCCATCAAGGAGTTCCTCCGGGGCTTCCGGTTCGTACCGGGAAAGAGACTCGGTTGACGGGAGGAAGGCAGGACGTTATGAAATTGGGAAGCTCGGAGAGACCGGCAGACGATGGCTTGCCGGAGACTGCGCCAAACTTCTTAACTTCCCAACTTCTCAGCTTCCACATGCATGCCCCTCCGGCCGACATCAGGAGCATCGATTGAAGCTTCCTCCCTCCCTGAAAGACAACCCCCGGGCGCTCGCCGTCCAGATCCTGAACCGCGTCGACGACGAGCAGGCCTTTGCCGAGCCCCTGCTGGACAGCGTTCTTTCAGCGGGGCGCCCTCCGGCCGAAGCCGACCGCGGGCTGCTGACCTTCCTCGTCTACGGCACGCTGCGCATGCGGGGCCTGCTGGATTTCCTGATCGATCGCTTCTACAGGGGAAAGCCCGCAACGCTCGAGCCGGGCGTGCGGAACATTCTCCGCGTCGCCCTCTACCAGGTGCGATTCGCGGGGAAAATCCCCGCCTATGCCGCCGTCGACGAAGCCGTCAACACGGCAAAGCGCCTGGTTCCGGGCCGGGACAAGCTCGTCAACGCAATCCTGCGAAACGCCCTGCGGGGGCTCGCGGGGATCGAGCTTCCCGACGCGGAGTCCGATCCCGCCGGCCACCTCTGCGTGGTCCACTCGCACCCCCGCTGGCTCGTCGAGCGCTGGATCGGCTGCTTCGGCCTCGAGGAAACGAGCGCCCTCTGCCGGGCGAACAACGAGATCCCGCCTCTTGCCCTTCGCGTCAACACCCTGAAGGCGACCCAGGACGAGATGCTGGCAGGACTTGCGCAGTCGGGACTGGACGTGAAAGCCGCTGCCTGGGCCCCGGAAGGGATCGTCCTGGCAAAACCGTCCGCGTCGCCCCGGGCGATGCCGGAGATCACGGATGGCGCGCTATTCATCCAGGACGAGGCCTCGCAGCTGGTCTCGCACCTTCTGGCGCCGCGGGAGGGGGAGCGGGTCCTGGACCTCTGCGCGGGCGCCGGCGGAAAAACGACCCACCTGGCGGTCCTGATGGCAAACCGCGGGGAGATCGTCGCCGCCGACCTCCAGCAGGCCAAGCTTGCCGTTCTGGAGTCGACGGCGAGGCGGTGGGGGGTCTCGACGGTGCAAACCGCCGTCGCCGACGCCACCGACCCGCAACAGACGGCCGCCCTGGGGACATTCGACCGGGTCCTCGTCGACGCCCCCTGCTCGGGGCTCGGCACCCTGCGGAGAAACCCCGAAATCCGCTGGCACCTCACGGAACGGAAGCTCGCGGGGTTGCCGCCCCTGCAGGGCCGCATTCTGGAAAACGCCGCCGCCTGCGTGAAGCCCGGCGGGGTCCTCCTCTACAGCACGTGCTCCGTCATGCCCAAGGAAAACGACGGGGTCGTCGCGGCCTTTCTCGAAAAACATCCCGACTTCTCCCCGGCCAGGGCGGAGGCGCACGTCCCGCGAGGGGTCATCGACGGCCAGGGCTTCTTCCGGACCTTTCCCCACCGCCACGGCACGGACGGCTTTTTCGGCGCCCTGCTTGCCCGGCGGTGAGCGGCCCTCTCCACATCCCCCGTTGACTCCGGCGTGCCTTGATGTTATTTTCCTGTCCGTGGCTCCGACAGATACGGTCGAGGGAAACCGGTGTCGGAGCCCTTTAAATTTTCGTCCGCGGAGAAGAATATGATACTCAAGCAGCTCCAGGTCGGCCACATGGCCATCTTTGCCTACATCGTCGGCGACGACGAAACGGGGGACGCCCTCGTGATCGATCCGGCGGCGGAGACGGAGCGGATCCTCGCCGAGGCCCGGAAAAACGGCCTCACGATCCGCACCATCGTGAACACCCACGGACACGTGGACCACATCTCGGGCAACGCCGACATGAAGGCGAAGACCGGCGCGAACATCGTCATCCACGAGGAAGACGCTCACATGCTCACCTCCACCCCGGCGATGATCCTGGCCATGTTCCGGGCAAAGGCCTCGCCCGCCGCAGACATCCTCGTCCGCGACGGGGACATCGTCGAGGCGGGCAAGATCAAGCTGAAAGTCATCCACACGCCCGGGCACACGCCGGGCGGGATCTCGCTATACGCGGACGGGTGCGTGTTCACGGGGGACACCCTCTTCGTCGAAGCCGTCGGGCGGACGGATCTGCCGGGAGGGTCCTGGAACACCATGGCAAAGGCCATCAAGGAGAGGCTCTACACGCTTCCCGACGACACCGTCGTCCTGCCCGGGCACAACTACGGCCGGAAGCCGACCTCGACCATTGGCAGCGAAAAGCGCAACAACCTCTACGTCCGATGAGCAAGGAGAAGACCATGACGCAGCCTGCATTGTACCAGACTGACCTGAAGGGCCTGAAGCTCGTCAACCGCGGCAAGGTGCGAGACATCTACGACCTGGGAGAGCATCTCCTCATCGTGGCGACGGACCGCATTTCGGCCTTCGACGTCATCATGCCGAACCCCATCCCCGGGAAGGGCGAAATCCTGACGCGGCTCTCCGAGTTCTGGTTCCGGCAGCTGGCCGATATCGTCGGCAACCACCTCGTCACAACGGACGTGGAGAAGTTCCCCGAAGCCTGCAGGCCCCACCGGGACGTCCTGAACGGCCGCAGCATGCTCGTCCGGAAGGCGAAGCCCCTCCCCGTGGAATGCATCGTCCGGGGGTACATCACCGGCTCGGCCTGGAAGGACTACACAAACGGCAAACCCGTCTCGGGCATCCGGCTGCCCGCCGGTCTCAAGGAGTCTGCCAGGCTTCCCGAACCGATCTTCACGCCCTCCACGAAGGCCCCCGAGGGGGAGCACGACCTGCCCATCTCGACCGAGGAGATGGCCCGCCTCGTCGGCAAGGAACTCACGGAACGGATCATCGCGCTGAGCCTGACCATCTACAAGCGCGCCGACAAAATCGGAACCTCCGCGGGCATCATCATCGCCGACACGAAGATGGAGTTCGGCCTGGCAGGCGACGAACTCATCCTGATCGACGAGGTGCTCACCCCGGACTCCTCGCGGTTCTGGCCCAAGGACGACTACGCCGAAGGCCGAGGACAGAAAAGCTACGACAAGCAGTTCCTCCGGGACTACCTGCTGTCGCTCCGATGGGACCAGAAGCCGCCGGCGCCGCAGTTGCCCCCCGATATCATTGAAAAAACACACCAGAAGTACGAGGAAGCCCTCCTGCGGTTCACGAAAAAACCGTGATCCCGAAAAAAAGCCCGCTTTCGCCTTGACAGGCCCGCAGGGCATCCTTACTTTATCCGAAATATCGGAAGGGACAGGTGCGCCCGGAAGGGAACACGCGGATCGGACATGGAAAGGCGGGACTACTACGAAATTCTGGGCGTCGACCAAAGCGCCTCCGACGATGACGTGAAGAAGAGCTACCGCAGGCTCGCCATGCAGTACCACCCGGACCGCAATCCCGGGGACAAAAAGGCCGAGGAAAAGTTCAAGGAGGCGGCCGAGGCCTACGAAGTGCTGCGAGACTCCGAGAAACGCAAGATCTACGACCGGTACGGCCACGAAGGGATCAACGGCACCGGCTTTCGTGGCTTCTCCGGCTTCGACGATATTTTCACGAACTTCAGCGACATCTTCGAAGACGTTTTCGGGTTCTCCGGGGCCCGGACGCGGACCCGCTCCTCGGTTCGCCAGGGAGCCGACCTGCGCTACGACCTCAAGATCTCCTTCATGGACGCCGTGAAGGGGACCTCCACCCAGATCGAACTGGAAAAGCTCGAACGCTGCGCGGAGTGCTCGGGAACCGGCGCCGCCGCGGGGACACAGCCCGAAAGCTGCCCCCGATGCGCCGGCCGCGGCACGGTGACGCAGTCGAGCGGCTTCTTCACCATCAGCACCACCTGCCCGCAGTGCCGGGGCGCGGGCCGCGTGATCAAGAATCCCTGCAAAGGGTGCTTCGGGACGGGCAAGGCCAGGAGCCACAAGACCGTGAGCCTCAAGATTCCCGCGGGTGTCGAGACGGGCTCCCGCCTGCGCCTGCGCGGGGAAGGCGAGGAAGGCGATTTCGGGGGCCCCAGCGGAGACCTCTACGTCTTCATCCACGTCGAGCCCCACGAGTTTTTCGACCGCGACGGCTACGACATCCTTTGCCAGATCCCCATCTCCATCACCCAGGCGGCCCTCGGGGCCACGCTCGAGGTGCCGACCGTCGAGGGAAAGGAGTCCCTGAAAGTGCCCCGGGGGACGCAGAGCGGCAGAGTCTTCCGCCTGAAAGGCAAAGGGGTAGCCCACCTCAAGGGCCTCGGCCGCGGGGACCAGGTGGTGCAGGTCCTCGTCAAGATCCCCACCAATCTCACCAGAAAGCAAGAAGACCTGCTGAAGGAATTCGCCAAGCTGGCCGGTGAATCCTCGTCCTGATCCCGCCCCCTGTTCCATCCCGGGGCGAGCAGGGCCGCGCATGCCCTGAAGACCGCGGGAGATCATGCTCTGCGGACTGTTCCCCGCAAGAAAGAATGGACAATTCGGACTGCATTGATTATATTTCCAACGAACCCAGACGGACTGCAGGAAGAAGGGAAACGTCATGGCAGAGAGAACACCAGTCAGGGAAGTGCCTGTCGAGTTGCTGCGATGGACCTGCAACCCCAACCTGCTCGGTTTCGACACCACGAGGGAGTGCAAGAGAACCGACGGGATCATCGGGCAGAACCGGGCCGTCAAGGCCATCACGCTGGGGCTCGAGATCGAGAGCCCGGGCTACAACATCTACGTCTCCGGGATGACGGGCACGGGCAAGAGCACCACGATCAAGAACCTTCTCGCCCAGCTCGACCTCAAGAAGCCCATCCCCTGCGACATCTGCTACGTCCACAACTTCAAGGACCCCGACAGCCCGCGCGTCATCATGTTTCCGGCGGGGCAGGGCAGAAAGTTCCAGAAGGACATGGACGACCTCGTCGCCCACTTGCGAAAGAACATCCCGCTCATTCTCGAAAGCGACGAGTTCAAGAAGGAATCCGAAGAACCCATCACCGCGTACCGGCAGAAGCAGAAGGAGATCATCCGGGAATTCAACGACCGGCTCCTCAAGGAAAATCTCCAGCTTGTCGCCTTTCAGATGGGCCCGTTCACGAGGCAGGACGTCGCCCCCATCGTGGAGGGCCGCCCCGTGCCCTTCGAGCAGCTCGAGGCCCTGGCCGAAGAGGACAAGTTCAGCCGTGACGAGCTGGAGAGGATCCGGCAGAAGCTCGTGGAGATGCGGATCGAGCTCGAGAGCGTCATGCGGGAGACGCGCGAGATCGAGCGGGAGATCCGCAGGCAGATCGGCATCCTCGAGCACAAGTACGGCTCGCCCGCCGTGACGGCCCAGATCTCCGACATGCGCCTGCGGTACAGCGACTCCAACGAAAAGGTCATCGGCTATCTCGACGAGGTGCAGGAACACATTCTCTCGAACCTCAAGATGTTCCAGGAGAAAGAGGAGGAGCAGCAGCCGCAGCAGGCTCTTCCCTTCCCCGTGCCCCAGGCCCCCGTGCGCCGCTTCATCGAATTCAAGGTGAACGTGCTCGTGGACAACTCGGAAACCGAGAAGACCCCGATCGTCATCGAGACGGCCCCGACGTTCAAGAATCTCTTCGGCACGATCGAGCGCGAGGTGGACCGCTCGGGGTTCTGGCGCACCGACTTCACCCACATCAAGGCGGGCTCGCTCCTGCGGGCAAACGGCGGCTACATCGTCCTGGACGCCCTCGAAGCCCTCATCGAGCCGGGGGTCTGGACGTTCCTCAAGCGGACGCTGAAGAGCCGCGAGATGAACATGCAGCCCTACGACCCCTTCAGTTTCCTGCCCACGGCGATCAAGCCCGAGCCGATCCCGCTGGACATCAAGGTAATCATGATCGGCGACGACTACCTGTACTACCTGCTCTACAACCTGGAGCGGGACTTCCAGGAAATTTTCAAGACGAAGGCCCAGTTCGACGTCGAGATGGCCAACACCGACGAAAATATCCGGGAGTACGTCTGCCTCATCAAGCGCATCGTCGACGAGGAGAAGCTCCTCGATTTCGACAAGAAGGCCGTCTGCACCATCGTGGAGTACGGCGTGCGCCTCACGGGAAGGCAGAAGAAGCTCTCGACCCGCTTCAGCGAAGTCGCCGATCTGATCCGCGAGTCCCACTACTGGGCCAGGAAGGACGGAAGCGGCGTCGTTTCGGACACGCACGTGGACCGCGCCTACGGCGAGAAGATCCACCGCGTCAGCCAGATCGAGGAGAAGATCCAGGAATTCATCGACGACGGCACGATCATGATCGACACGGAGGATGCGGTCGTCGGGCAGGTAAACGGACTTTCCGTCTACGACATGGGGGAGTACGCCTTCGGCAAGCCTTCGCGGATCACGGCCAAGACCTCCATGGGCCGGGCCGGCATCATCAACATCGAACGCGAGGCCAAGCTCTCGGGAAGAACCCACGACAAGGGGGTGCTCATCCTGGAAGGCTATTTCCGGGGCAAGTACGCCCAGAACATGCCGCTGACCATGAGCGCCAGCATCTGCTTCGAGCAGTCCTACGGCGGCGTGGACGGCGACAGCGCCTCCTCGACGGAGATCTACGCCGTTCTCTCGAGCCTCTCGGAGCTGCCACTGCGGCAGGACGTCGCCGTGACGGGATCGGTCAACCAGAAGGGCGAGATCCAGCCGATCGGGGGCGTGAACTACAAGATCGAGGGGTTCTACGACGTCTGCCGGGCCCGGGGGCTCACGGGAAGGCAGGGGGTCATGATCCCCTACCTGAACGTGCCGGAACTCGTCCTCCGGAAGGATGTCGTCAACGCCGTCGCCGAGGGGAAGTTCCACATCTGGCCCATCCGGACCGTAGACGAGGGGATCGAGCTGCTCACGGGTGTGCCGGCAGGGTCCGTCGACGAAAAGGGCGGATACCCCGAGGGCACGGTCAGCTTCCTCGTGGACAGGAAGCTGCGGTCCCTGGCCGAGGGGCTCAAGTCCTTCGCGGAGGAAACCCGGCCGCAGAAAACGGAGAACGAATCGAACCATCAGAACCAAGGAAAAGGGGAGTAACGCGTATGATCCACCGGAAGCGAGCGGCTGTTGCGTTGATCCTGCTGGCGTGCTGTGTTTCCCTGTACGGGTGTCCTGTCCTCGTCGTCACGGGGGCCGCCGTCGCCGGCGGCACAGGCACCTATTACTACGTGGAAGGCGAGATGAGGACGGACTACTACTTCTCCGTCAGCGGCGTCTGGTCCGCCGTCGAGAAGACGATCGCCGACATGAAGGGGCGAGACGTGGAACCGGACAAGCAGGCAGACGGCGGGAAGATCGTGGCCGTGATCAACGACGAAAAGGTCACGTTCCGGTTCAAGTACAAGGACAAGGACCTCACCACGCTCGGCATCCGCGTGGGAGCCGTGGGCAACGAAGCCGCCTCCAGGGTGATCCACGACCGGGTGGCCGACAATTTGCTTAAAAAATAGGAAACGGGAACGGGAGATGCATCAAACCGGCTGCGGGGTCTCACGCCGCACCGCATGACGAACCGCCCCCGAAAGAGAAACGATGTACAAGACTATTCTGGTCGTCGATGACGAGGAGAGCATCTGCCAGTCCCTGCAGGGGATTCTGAGCGACGAAGGATACGAGGTCCGCACCGTCGGAAGCGGAGAGGAGGCCCTCAAGGCCATCGAAGAGGATCTCCCGGACCTGGTGCTCCTGGACATCTGGCTGCCCGGCATGGACGGCCTCGAAGCCCTCAAGATCATCAAGACCGACTACCCCCAGGTCCCGGTCATCATGATGTCGGGTCACGGCACGATCGAGACGGCCGTGAAGGCGACCAAGCTCGGGGCCTTCGACTTCATCGAAAAGCCGATCTCGCTGGAGAAGGTCGTCCTGCTCGTCAACCACGCCCTCGACCTCGTCCGGCTCGAGGAAGAGAACAAGTTCCTCAAGCAGAAGGTCACTTCCGCCTTCGAACTCATCGGCCAGAGCAAGACCATCATCGAACTCAAGGAGATGATCCGGATCGTCGCCCCGACGAACGCCTGGATCCTCATCATGGGGGAAAACGGCACGGGCAAGGAACTCGTGGCCCGGTCCATCCACTACCAGAGCAAGAGGGCCCGGCGGCCCTTCATCGAGGTCAACTGCGCGGCCATCCCCGAGGAACTCATCGAGAGCGAGCTGTTCGGCCACGAGAAGGGTTCGTTCACGGGCGCCACGGGCAAAAAGCGGGGCAAGTTCGAGCTCGCCCACGAAGGCACCCTCTTCCTCGACGAGGTGGCCGACATGAGCCTCAAGGCGCAGGCCAAGATCCTGCGGATCCTCCAGGAGAAGAAATTCGAGCGCGTGGGCGGCAACAAGTTCATCGACACGGACGTGCGGGTCCTGGCCGCAACGAACAAGGATCTCGAACGGGAGATGGAATCCGAGCGGTTCCGGCAGGACCTCTACTACCGGCTCAACGTCATCCCGCTCACCATCGCACCGCTCAGGGATCGCAAGGAAGACATCCCCATCCTCGCCGCCCAGTTCGTCAACGACTTCTGCGCCAAGGAGGGAGTCGAGCCGAAGGCCATCTCCCCCGACGCCATCGACGTCTTCATGGAGCACAACTGGCCGGGCAACGTCCGGGAACTCAAGAACATCATGGAGCGTCTTGTCATCATGACGCAGGGCGATACAATCCGGGCCGACGACATCCCGCCCCTCTCGAAGGAAGAACAGCCCGAGGAGGCCATGGACACCATCTTCATGCACAACTCTTACCGCAAGGCCAAGATGGAGTTCGAGAAGAAGTTCATCATGAAGAAACTGCAGGAAAACGAGGGGAACATCTCCAAGACCGCAGACTCCATAGGGCTCGAACGCAGCAACCTCCACCGCAAGATCAAGACGCACAGCCTGGAGTCGAAGAAAGAGTAACCAACAAATCCCCCTTTTCTCCCCCTTTGCAAAAGGGGGAGAAAAGGGGGATTTTCTTGCCTTGAGACCAGATTAGAACAAGGCCCTTGCGCATCCCGCAAGGGCCTTTCTTTTTGCTTTCCCATGATTTTATCCAACTTCACAGTTTCTACACTGCACAACTATTTTGTCTTTGCCCTTGCCCCGAACCCTGTCCCCTGGACCTATGCCCCTGGGATTCCGTTTTCCGCTTTCGCCGCTGCGAGGACCGGCTCCTCGGCCTGCTCGATCGGCAGCTCGAAAGCCACGACCGTCCCCCGGGGCTCATTGTCGGTCACGGTCACGGACCCCCGGTGCTCGCTGATGATGGAGCTCACGATGGCAAGCCCGAGGCCCGAGCCGGATTTCTTCGTCGAGTAGTAGGGCTCGAACATCTTCGCCTTGTCCGCCCGCGAAACGCCGGTGCCGTTGTCCCGGACCTCGACGCGGGCCCGCCGGTGCTCCCGGTCGTGCATCGTCGTGACTTCGATCCTCCCCGCTTCCCGGTTCACGGCGGCCACGGCGTTGTCCAGGAGGTTGACCATGACGCGCTTGATCTGTTCGGCATCAAGCCGGAGCCGCGGCACCGCCGCGTCGGGACGATAGTCGAAGGCGATCTCCTTGTGGGCGTCCTGGTAGAGCACCACGGCATCGCGGATGACCTCGTTGAGATCGTTCGGGGTGAGATTGGCCACGGGCATGCGGGCGTAGCGGGAGAACTCGTTGACGAGGTTCTTGAGGACGTCGACCTGGCTGATGATCGTGCCCGTGCACTCCATGAAGACGGGGCCGTCCTCGCTGAGCTTCTCGCCGAACTTGCGCTGCAGCCGCTGCGCCGAGAGCTGGATGGGGGTCAGCGGGTTCTTGATCTCGTGGGCGATCCGGCGGGCCACCTCGCGCCACGCGGCGATGCGCTCCGCGCGCTGGATCTGTTTTATGTCCTAGAAGACGACGACAATGCCCATTTAGTTTTTGTCGTAGTCGAGCAGCACCTTCGTCGTCACCAGCATCGTGAGGGCAC
>JADHED010003129.1_pt1 | contig 10257 bp, 10 predicted proteins | sample 8952041 | NCBI WGS metagenome assembly JADHED01 (sample SAMN16124423, study PRJNA663239) | bioreactor sludge metagenome | isolation source: sludge (control) | place: India:Bengaluru | collected 2018-09-08
CGCCGCTCGGCTGGGAGCACATCAACCTGACCGGCGATTACCTCTGGCGCAGCAGTGCCAAGATCGGCGCGGGAAAATTCAGGCCATTGCGACCGCTGTCCCCGACTTAACCGCAGCACCCACGCTGCTGCTGGATCGGCGGGCATGGCACCGATCCGAACGAACAGAACACGCAGCAATCGCCCGGCTTTGGACGCAGCAGCGTATGGCAGGCCGGGCACTCGTAGTAGAACTGGCAAGCGTCCGTGGGCATGGTTTCCTTTTGTGCGTGGCCGCAGTGCGGACAGGTCAGCACGGATTCGAGGATGACAGTGCTCATCGTGGCGTCACTTCTGCACGGTGGACGGATAGCCTGCGTTCGTCGTGGCCTTGGTCAACGCCTCCGGCTGGGCCTTGTCGGCGTCATAGGTGACGATGGCCGTTTTCCTGTCGAAATCGACCTTGACGGCGCTCACTCCGGGCACTTTCTCCAGCGACTTCTTGACTGTGATCGGGCATAGCTCGCAGGTCATGTTCTGCACGGCCAGCGTGACGGTTTTCGGGGTAGCGGCCAGCACGGTGAGCGGTATGGCTGCCAGCAGAGCAATCAGCAGTTTGCGCATGGGAGTCTCCTTTCAGTAGAACAATGGGGCGAACCACGGCACGGCCAACAGGCCAAGCAGCAGCACGGTGACGATCCAGAACGTCAGGCGCTGCCGCTGGCGTGTGCGCGGATCAGCGCACGGCGTGCCGGGCGTGCAGACCTGCGGCACCAGATAGAGCTTGCGGAAGGCCAGTCCGAGAAACAGCAGCGTCATGCCGATGAAAAAGGGCCGGTACGGCTCCATCGCGGTCAGGCTGCCAACCCATGAGCCACCAATGCCAAGCGCCAGCAGGACAAGCGGCCCGACACAGCACACCGACGCGCCGATGGCGGCCAGTACGCTCGCGATCAACGAGCTTTTTTCAGTGAGTCGTGCCATGTCGTTTTCCTTGAACCTGTTTGCCCAACTGTTACTATAAATCCCGTACTTAAGTACGGAGTCAAGGGGAGTGTGATGGAAACAGTACTGACCATCGGCAAGCTGGCTGACGCTGCCGGTGTGAATATCGAGACGATTCGCTACTACCAGAGGCGCGGCCTGCTGGATGAGCCGCCCAAGCCACTCGGTGGGCATCGGCGCTATGCGCCTGAGCAGGCCAAGCGTGTGCGATTCATCAAGCGGGCACAGGCGCTCGGCTTCACGCTCGATGAGGTGGCCGCACTGCTGACCTTGGATGTGGCGCGCGCCTGCGGCGAGACTCAGGCGCTGGCCGGACGCAAGCTGGGTCTGATCGAGCAGAAGATTGCTGACCTCGCGGCCATGCAGCGGGTGCTGGGGGAACTGGTACAGCAGTGCGACGTGAGGGACGGCCATACGACTTGTCCGATCATCGACGTGCTGGCCAAGGATTGAGCGGGCAGTTGAGGACATGCACGGCCGCTGCAAACCGCTTACCGTGCTTTATTTTCCGAATTCTGAGACGACCCCGAACAGGCGGGGCTGGACATTCAACGGGCGCGGGCGGACATCGCAGCCCCTGCATTGGACGCCGTGGTGCTGCAGGACGTGCGAGACCTGACCGACCTCAAGGTCGAAAAGACCCCGACCTTCTTTGTCAACGGGCGCCCGCTACCCAGCTTTGGCCACAAACAGCTGGCCGACCTTGTGGCGCAAGAGGTCTCCAAAACCAAGAAATGAAAGCGGGACATTCAGTAAGCGCTCCGCAAGCCCACCGTGGACTTGGCGCGCACTGACGAACGCTCAGTGGGAATGCGCATGCTCCTTGGTTTCTGAGCGGATTGGCTTGGCGGCTGGCTCCACCCGTGTACCGCGAAGCAGACGCAGCCCGTTGGCCACCACCAGCAAGCTCGCTCCCATGTCCGCGAAGACCGCCATCCACATGGTGGCCGTGCCAACGACCGCCATCACCAGGAAGACGCTCTTGATGCCCAGTGCCAGGGTGATGTTCTGCCAGAGAATGGCGTGGGTGCGCTTGGATAGACGCACTGTCTCGGCGACGCGCTGCAGGTCATCGTTCATGATGACTACATCGGCCGCTTCCATGGCCGTGTCGGTTCCCGCTGCACCCATGGCAAAGCCAATGTCGGCCTGCGCCAGCGCCGGCGCATCGTTGATGCCGTCGCCGGTCATTCCGGTAGCGCCATAGCGCTCTTGCATTGCCTTGATGGCGTCGAGTTTGGCTTCGGGCAGCAGATCGCCACGGGCGTCATCAATGCCGGCCTGGGCAGCGATGGCCTTTGCGGTGGCCGTGTTGTCGCCGGTCAGCATCACCGAGGTCACACCCAGTGCCTTGAGATCGACGATGGCCTGTTTCGATGTCTCACGGATGGTGTCCGCTACCGCGAACAGCGCCAGGACGCCCGAATCGTCAGCCAGGAGGGTTACCGTGCGGCCTTGCTTTTCGTGGATGACCAGCTCCGCCTCCAGCTCCGGACCACACAGTCCTTGCTCATGGATCAGACGGTGATTGCCCAGCATCAAGCGCACACCATTGACCATGCCTTCGACACCGCGCCCAGGCAAGGCCTTGAAGCTTTCCGCTTCTGGGCCCTTTACGTCCAAGCCCTGGACGATCGCCTTTGAAACCGGGTGATCGGAGCGAGCCGCCAGGCTGGCAGCCATTTGCTGGACTGCTGCCTCCTCACCGGCACCCCACACCTGCCACTTCACCAGCTTGGGTTTGCCTTCGGTGATGGTGCCGGTCTTGTCCAGCGCCACCGCCTTCAGAAGCCGGGCATCTTCCAAATAGGTTCCGCCCTTGATCAAGATCCCACGGCGCGCTCCCGCGGCCAATCCGCTGACCACGGTGACCGGCGTGGAAATGACCAGAGCGCATGGGCAGGCGATCACCAGAAGAACCAGGGCCTTGTAAAGCGCCTCCAGCCAGGTAAGTCCCATCAGGAAAGGAGTGAGGACCGCCACCGCCACGGCAATGGCGAAGACTGCGGGGGTGTAGATGGAGGCGAACCGATCCACAAAGCGCTGCGTCGGAGCGCGCGTGCCTTGCGCCTGCTCAACGGCTTGGATGATCCTGGCCAGGGTGGTGTTGCTAGACAGGGCTGTGACCTCGAACTCCAGCTCACCAGTCTCGTTGATCGTGCCAGCGAACACCTGGTCGCCTGGTGCTTTGTCCACGGGGATGCTCTCGCCAGTCACGGGGGCCTGGTTGATGGCGCCATTACCCTTGGTCACCTTACCGTCCAGCGGCACGCGTTCGCCCGGTTTGATGCGCACGGTCGCTCCAATGGCCACCGAAGCCACCGGTGTAGCGGTCCACGCTCCGTTGGTGCCCAGTACCAAAGCCTCTTCGGGCGCCAGTTCCAGCAAGCCCTTGATAGCGTTTCGGGCCCGGTCCACTGCCTTGGCTTCGATGAGCTCCGCAATCGCGTACAAAGCCATCACCATCGCGGCTTCTGGCCACTGACCAATGAGGAATGCGCCGGTGACGGCCACCGACATCAGCGCATTGATGTTCAGCTTGCCGCGCAGCAGCGCCGCAATGCCTTTTTTGTAGGTGTCGATGCCGGCCAGCCAGATAGCCAGAGCGGCAATCGCCATGCCGGCCACTTTCCAGGCCATCTGGTCGGGCGCGAAGAACGAAAGTACCTCAGCCCCTGTGGCGAACACCAGCGCGGCCACCAAACGGGAGATGCCGCCTGCAAAACCATGCCCATGGTCGTCGCCTTCGGCGGATCCAGCCGCGTGTCCGCCCTCAGTTTCGCCGGCGCCTGCAACTGGTTGCGGATCGAAGCCCGCATTGCGGATGGCGTCGAGTGCCAACGGGTAGGTGCCTTCCTCTGCGTCGATCTTCAGCGTCCGCGCGCCCAGCTGAAAACCCAGAGAGCGGATCCCATCCAGAGGCTCCAGCGCCTGACGAATCTCCGCCTCCTCGGCGCTACAGTCCATCGTCGCAATGCGAAACACCCGGCCTTGGCTACCCTGGGTGTTTGCCGCAGTGGCCACGGGCTGTGGATCGAAACCCGCCTTGCGGATGGCATCGAGCGCAAGGGGCAAGGCGCGATCCTCCGCATCGATCTTCAGCGTGCGCGCGCCGAGCTGGAAACCCAACGAGCGGATTCCCTCAAGCGGTTCCAGAGCCCGCCGGATCTCCGACTCTTCGGCACTGCAGTCCATGGTGGCGATTCGGAACAGCTTGCCCTGGCCCGGGCTGCTTGTGGCTGCAGGGACCACTGCTGCGGTACTGGAACAGCCCGAGGAGCAGCAGGGGTCAACAGTGGTGGGAGGAGTGCTGGTTTCTGATTTCATAGACCAATTGGAAACCTTGAAGTGGCTTTAAAGTCAAGCAGCAATAGAAATATCGCTGCTTCGTCCTACGTAAATCGGATTCTTGAACGGGCCGCGCTACGTGGCAGCGTCACAAGCGATCCCAGTCTGTCGAAATCGCCATCAATTCGGGCGAATTTCGATTCCCACATTCGTTACCCCATTTTCTGACGATGCGAATGGCCTGCCCTGATGCATGCGTGCAATACCGCCTACTATGGCCAAACCGAGGCCATGGTTGCTCTGCCCATGGCTGCGAGCAGGATCTGCGCGGAAAAATCGATCAAACAGCTGCGGAAGTATCTCGGGATCGATCGTGCTGCCGTAGTTGGTAACACTGATCAGCACACAACCCTCATCGGTGGTTCTGAGGTTGATCTGGACGACTGAGCCAGAGCTCGCGTATCGAGTTGCGTTGCCGAGCAAGTTCGACAGGGCTCGGCGCAGCAACGGCACGTCGAAGGCGCCATGCGCATCACCAACCACTTTAGCTGTGAGACCTGCCTCGGACAGTGCGGCCTCGTGGTAATCCAGTACGTCAGCAGCCATTGATGCAAGGCTCGCCACGGGGGCGCGGCGCGCTCCCACACCCCGATCCGCCTGGGACAGGAACAGCATGTCATTGACGATGCCGGTCAGGCGGTGCAACTCCTCCAAGTTGGACGCCAGCACCTCGCGAATATCCGCCTGCTCAGGGCGCAGCAAAGCCAGTTCATTGTTGGCAATGAGCGTGGCCAAAGGCGTGCACAACTCATGCGCCACGTCAGCATTGAAGCCCTCCATTTGTAAATACGCCTTCTCAATGCGCGCCAGAAGCGCGTTGAACTGATCGATCAGAGGCACGAGCTCAAGGGGCTGCTCGCCGCTGTCGAGACGTTGCTGCAGATTGTCAGCCGACACTGCGCGCGTCTGACTGGCCAGTCTTCGGACGGGCGCGCGCGACTTCGAGCGACAGATCTCCGTGCCCAACAAGGAAGTCATCGAGTTTGTGCGCAAGGTCTTCCGAATCCCCATGCTCCTTGCCATCCACTAGCAAGTGCCGAATGACGTTTTCCTTTTGCGCCAGCGTTTCCTCTTGCCGATCACGAAAGTTGAACTCGGTCACCAGATACACCGCCAGACAGACCACCCCGAGTCCGGCAAAGCTCTGCAGCGCCAGCCACCAAGACAACCGCTGGCGCAATGAGCGATGTTGGGCCAGCTCCTTCATCCGTTGCGGTCCTCCATCACGTATCCCATGCCGCGAATGGTGTGGAGCAGCGCAGTGTCAAACGGAACATCGATCTTGGTACGGAGGCGCCGGATCGCGACTTCCACTACGCTGGTATCGCTGTCGAAATTCATGTCCCACACCTGCTCAGCGATCTCAGTGCGAGAAAGCACTTCGCCTTTTCTTCTCAGAAACAGAGTCAGCAGCAGAAACTCCTTCGCAGTCAACTCCAAGCGCTGGCCACACCGGGACGCTTTGCGCCGTACCAGGTCTAATTCCAGGTCCGCCAAACGCAGTTGCGTGGGCTCTGCGGCATCCCGCGCGCCATGGGTCCGCCGTAGCAGCACCTGGATGCGGGCGCTCAGTTCGGAAAACGCAAAGGGCTTGACCAGATAGTCGTCTGCACCCGTCTTGAGTCCCAATACCCGATCCTCGACGCTGATCCTTGCTGTCAACATCAAGACCGGAGTCTGCTTGGTCTTGCGAAAGGCCGTTAGAAGGCTGAAACCATCGATCCCCGGCAGCATTGCGTCCAGCACCAGCAGATCGTAAGAGCCTTCAAGGGCCATGTGCAGGCCATCCACCCCGTTGTACGCAATGTCCACCACGTAGCTGGCCTCTCCCAGGCCCTTGCGCAGGTACTCGGCCAGCTTGACTTAGTCTTCGATGAGCAAAATTTTCATGCTGCCATTCTCGAAGAATCCGGCCTGTTCGTAGTTTACGAATTTGTTATCTGGCTGTTGGCACCTTGTCGCACTCGGTTTTTTAAAGTATCCCCGTGGCGAAAGGCAAAGTCCCGGCAGATCGCCGAGGGCTGATTTAAATCAAGGGACAACACCATGACCGTTCGCAAACCCCTCACGCTCACTTTGATTGCCTTCGCTATCGCGGCTCCAGGATTGGCATCTGCCTCGTCGCTGTACCATCCCGCCGACGGCGAAGTGGGCATGACCACCCATCCCGACCACATGCAGAGCACAATGTCCCGTGGCGATGTGCTTCAGGCTGTCGAAGTAGCGCGCCGGGATGGCACGCTGGCGACCCTTTCACGCGGGGGTGCGTTGCCCGTCAAAGCAACGGGCGCAACGAAGACCCGTGAGCAAGTTCAACAGGAATTTCTCAACATGTCGGCAAGTGAAAAGAAGGCTCTTCAGGACCTGAACGGCGGCGCTCGCTGATTTCTAAACTTAGCGCTCCTCAGCGGCCATCCACGCCCGAGCGCGCCCTTCATGACGCATGCTAGACTTCAAAAATGCGCCGCTTGATCGCCGTTCTTATGCTTGCATTGCTTCCGTTCCAGTTCAGCTGGTCTGCGGTGGCTGCTTATTGCATGCATGAGAGCTCAACCTCGCAGTCGCAGCATTTGGGGCATCACGAACACCAGCATGAAGCCAAAGGCGGGAATGGTCAGGCCGAAAAGTCCAGCCAGGGAGCCGATGCATTTGATGTTGACTGTTCAGTTTGCCATGGCGCGGGTATCGGGGCCTTGAGCTGGTCAGATGCAAAGCCAGCCTTTTCCCATGACAGCCGTGTGGAGTGTTCCCCAGGCCAGCGCCTGCTGGCTGTAACGCCCACGCCCCCTGACCGCCCTCAGTGGTCCGTCCTCGCCTGATCGGCGGGGGCATCTCACTTTTCTTTTTCAGTCTTGTCCGCCATCGCGGCGGAAGCAGTTGCGTGTGTTGCAGCTGAAGTGACTGACGAGTTGCCAGGCAGCTGCACGGTTGCCAGCCCGCCGATTCCCTCGTGTTTTGAAATCACTGGAGAATCGGATGTTCAAGGGTACTTACCTTCAAGAGATGCCGCACGCATGGCGCGGCGGTAGAAAGATCAAGCTCGCGGCAGGCGCCGCAGCTATATGGCTGAGCGCCTCGGGCGGTGCCTTTTCCCAGGGCCTGCCACCAGGGCCAGCCGTTGGCGAACGAGCACCTCAGTCTGCTGCAGCGGCCGCAGCTGAGCCTTTGTCGCTGGCCAAGGCCATCGAACTGGCCCTGGAGGGAAATCCGGAGGTGGCTGCGGCAAAGCGCCAATGGGAGGCAACCGAAGGACAGGTTCTTCAAGGACGCTCGCGCCCCAATCCAGAGCTCGCGTACTCGCTGGAAGACACACGCTCCAAAACACGTACGCAAAGCTGGCAACTCAATCTTCCCGTAGAACTGGGTGGAAAGCGTGCGGCACGCACTAAGGCGGCCGAAAAAACGCGCGAGCAAGCACAAGCCCAACTCGCCGAGCTGCAAGCCACCGTGCGGGCCAATGTCGCTGCCGCTTACTTTGATGTTCTGACTGCGCAGGAACGATTGGTACTGGCCAGAGACAGCGCAGCGCTGGCCAAATCCTCAACGGATACCGTCTCAAAGCGTGTAGCCGCTGGCAAAGTATCCCCTGTGGAAGAGTCCAAGGCCCGGGTTGCAGAAGCCGGCGTTCGCGTCGAACTCGCCCAGGCCGCGAGCGAACAACGCAATGCTCTGTCCCGCCTGTTCGCGCTGTTGGGACGGATCGATGCGCCTTACACCGTGCTGGAGGGCAAGGCCGAGAACCTGCCCTCGGTCCCGAGCCTCGCCGATCTCCAGCCCTTGATTTCTTCTGCGCCAGGCGTGGTACTTGCGCGAATCGAGGTGGATCGGCGCAAGGCATTGACCGCCCTGGAGCAAAGCAAGCGCGTGCCCGATGTCACCGTCAGCGTCGGCATGCAGCGCAGCAACGAAACGCAGCGCAACGTCCTTCTTTTCGGGGTCTCTGTGCCTCTTCCCATCTTCGACCGCAACCAAGGCAACCTCCTGGAGGCGCTGAAACTTGAGGACAAGGCCCGCGATGAGCTGCAAGCAGCCTCCGTGCGCCTGCACAGCGAAGTGGCGCAGGGACAAGAGCGCCTTTCCACGATCACCGCAGAGGTTCAGTCACTGCAGCAGGACGTTCTGCCCGGTGCGAAGTCGGCCTATGACGCCGCCACCATTGGTTTCGAGAACGGTAAGTTCAATTTCCTGGAAGTGCTCGATGCCCAACGCACTTACTTCACAGCCAAATCCCAGTACCTTAAAGCCCTTGGCGAAGCACACCGTGCAGCGGCTGATATCGACCGCCTGCTCGGGGCCAGCATGGTTCCCGGCCTGATCGCAACGCAACACTGAGCATGACCATGAACACGAACTCCAGCAAATCCACCATCAGTAAAAAACACCTGATCGCCATTGCAGTAGTCCTCGCAATAGGGGTCGGCGCGGGAACCTTCATCTTGCAAGGTGGCGGCAAGCCCAGAGCCGCAGCCACCGAGGACGATGGCCACGGGCACGGCGGCCATACCGAGGCCAAGGGACACGGCGACGGCGAGCACCATGGCAAGGGTAGCGAAAAGGGCCACGACGATGACAAGGGGCATGCCGATGGTGAACACCATGAAAAGAGCGAAGCCAAGGGACCACATGGCGGTACCGTGTTCAAGGAAGGCGACTTCAGCTTGGAAGCATTGTTGTCTGAAGACGGTGGCGAGCCTCGACTGCTAATCTGGCTGTCCGACAAAGATAAACCGCTGCCCCTGAATGCTGCAACGGTCACGGCAACTGTGACCCGCCCGACAGATGAAAAGCAGAAACTGACGTTTGCCGCTGAAAAAGACAGTCTTGTCAGCCGAGAGATCGTTGCTGAACCCCATTCGTTCGACATCGAGATCATTGCGCAGACTGCCACAGAGCCTTTCATGTTCGTGATGAGCAAGGAAGAAGGAAAGATCGAACTGACCGATGCCCAGATTAAGGCTGCATCCATCAGCCTGGACAATGCGGTCAAAGCCAACATCAAGACGGCGTTGCTCCTTCCCGGGGAGATACGCTTGAACGAAGATCGCACGTCTCACGTTGTTCCCCGGCTTGCGGGAGTCGTGGAAAGCGTCAATGCCAGCTTGGGCCAAGTGGTCAAGAAAGGACAAGTTTTGGCGGTGATCGCGAGCCCGACTGCTTCCGAGCAACGCAGCGAGCTGCAGACGGCCCAAAAGCGCTTAACGCTGGCAAAGACCACCTACGAGCGAGAAAAAAAGCTGTGGGAGCAGAAGGTGTCTGCCGAGCAGGACTACCTGCAGGCCAAGCAGGCCTTGAGCGAAGCAGAGGTCGCAGTAGCCAACGCCAATCAGAAACTGAGCGCGATGGGCCTGTCCGCCTCGTCGGTAGCAGGACTGAACCGTATCGAGTTGCGAGCGCCCTTTGATGGCATTGTCATCGAGAAGCACCTCAGTCTCGGCGAAGCCGTGAAGGAAGATACTGCGGTTTTCACCATCTCGGACCTTTCTCAGGTTTGGGCTGAGATCAACGTTCCGGCGAAGGATCTGCCATCGGTGCGCGTGGGCGAAAAGGTCACGATCAAGGCCACAGCCTTTGACGCCTCGGCCACAGGCACTGTCGCTTTTGTAGGAGCGCTCATTGGCGAGCAAACCCGCACGGCAAAAGCCCGCGTGGTTCTTGACAACCCCAAGGGCGCTTGGCGCCCCGGCCTGTTCGTCAATGTTGAGGTGGTGTCCGAAGAAACGGCAGCGCCTGTAACCATCTCGGCCGACGCCGTCCAAAACGTCGGGGAAAAGCCGGTGGTCTTCCTCAAGGTTGATGGAGGCTTTATCGCTCAACCCGTGAAGCTGGGCCGAAGCGATGGCAAGCGGGTCGAAGTCCTCTCGGGTCTCAAAGCCGGTATGCCCTACGCCTCGACCGGCAGCTTCGTCGTGAAGTCTGAACTCGGCAA
>JADHED010003167.1_pt1 | contig 10254 bp, 7 predicted proteins | sample 8952041 | NCBI WGS metagenome assembly JADHED01 (sample SAMN16124423, study PRJNA663239) | bioreactor sludge metagenome | isolation source: sludge (control) | place: India:Bengaluru | collected 2018-09-08
CCCTTCTTCCAACCCCTCAGGAGCCTTCCCCTTTCCCACCTACCTGAACGGTTACGGGCCCGCCGGGCCAGATCCCAGGATTGACAGGGAAAAGGCGGCCGTGCTCCTCGCTGAACTAGCCCGGCACCTCAGAGAGGACGACACAGAAGCCTCCCGTGTACTGGAGTCCTTCAAGAAACATGTTGCTGTCCCTCATACACGGGAGGATATTGCCGAGCTGGAAAAGTGCATTGGGAGGTACGACTTCGAGGGAGGTCTGACAATTGTCGGCAGGATCGCGAATGCCCTGACTCTCCCCTCATGACAATGATTGCGAAACAGGAAGCCAAGAAACAATCGCTCCTGATCGTCGACGACACTCCCGAGAACATTGATGTCCTGGATGGCCTCCTCCGGGAGGAGTACCGGATCAAAGTGGCTCTCAGTGGAGAGAAAGCGCTCGGGATAGCCTTCTCGGATTCGCCTCCGGACCTGATTCTGCTGGATGTCATGATGCCGGGGATGGATGGATACGAGGTCTGCCGGAGGCTCAAGGACAATGCGAGGACGAAGGACATCCCGGTCATCTTCCTGACGGCAAAAGCGGAGATCGAGGACGAGACCCGCGGATTTGCTCTGGGAGCGGAAGACTACATTGCCAAGCCGATCAGCCCCCCGATTGTAAAGGCCCGGATCAAGACCCACCTGGCGCTCTACACCCACAAGCAACTCCTGAAGGCGACCAATGCCGTGCTGGCCGATGCCAAGAAAGCCGCGGATGAAGCCAGCCACTCCAAGGGCCGCTTCCTTGCCAACATGAGCCATGAACTCAGGACACCGCTGAACGCCATCATCGGCTACAGCGAAATGCTCCTGGAAAGCGCCGAGGACAGAGCGGATGGTTCGACAATCCCGGACCTGAAGAGGATCCAGATTGCAAGCCGGTATCTGCTGGAGCTGATCAGCGACATCCTTGATTTTTCGAAGATCGAGGCCGGGAAGCTGGACCTCGTCAGCGAGATGTTTCCCGTCTGCGGGATGTGTCAGGATGTGATCGCCATTGCTACTCCGCTTGCGGAAAAGAACCACAACCGTTTCTCGGTCGTGTGTTGCGGGACGATCGGGTCGATCCATGCAGACCAGATGAGATTGAGGCAGAGCCTCCTGAACCTGATCAGCAACGCCTGCAAGTTCACGACCCATGGGAATGTCGTGCTGCAACTTGGCCGTACGGACGCGGGTGAAAACGGGGATGGCTGTTTCTCTGTTTCCATAACCGACACCGGCCCCGGAATGACGCCTGAACAGATGTCGCGGTTGTTCGAGGATTTCGCCCAGGCTGCCTCCACGACGTCGCAAAAATATGGGGGGACCGGTCTGGGACTTGCACTCTCACGCAAGCTCTGCCGGATGATGGGCGGCGACATCACCGTAACGAGCGAACACGGCAAGGGGTCTACGTTTACCATCCGTCTTCCTGTCAAGTTCGCGCCCGGCCCGCCCCCACCGCCTCCGCCATGCGGCGCCACATTCGTGCCTTCCGCGACACCGTGTGGGCGATCCCCCCGAGGAGGAGCGGCGGCGGAGCCACGCATGACGGAGGAGTCCAGCAGCCCATAAAAGGGGCCTGAACTGATCTGTGTCATACCGGACCCCCATGCGCGGAGACTAGTTTCGAGAATTCATTCGATGATCGGCCGTGAAGAGACGCAGGAGGGACGGATGATCGAAATCACACCGGGGACGACAGTGGGAGAAGTCGCCGCGGCGGCACCAGCGACGGCGAAGGTCTTTGACGCGTACGGAATCGATTTCTGCTGCGGTGGCAAGATGGCGCTTTCGGCCGTGTGTCAGGAAACGGGGAGAGTTTTCGATGAGCTGAAAGGGGCCCTTCTGGATGCAGCGGAGCAGGATGGAGGCAAGACGCCCTCGTTTCTGGAGTCCACGATGTCCGAGGTCATCCTTCACATCTTGACTCGTTATCACAGACGCCTCTGGCAGGACCTTCCACGCCTGTCTGGCTGGGAGGAGAAAGTCCTGAATGCTCACGGCTCCCGGCACCCCGAATTCGTTCCGAAAATGTGTGCCATCGTCAAGGATCTGCGGGCTCACCTTGAACCCCATCTGATTCTCGAGGAAGACGTGCTCTTCCCCGAGCTGCAGCAACGAGAGCGCGCTGCCGCCGTGGGCAGAGTTCCTTATTCCGGCGACGCGCGGGGCTCGACTCTCGACCAGCTCGCGGAAGAACACGAGGAGGTCGGGGCCCTCTTGAAGGCGCTGCGGGAGACCACGAACGGCTTCAAGCCGCCAGAGGATGCGTGCAATACGTTCCGTGCCCTCTACTCCGGTCTTTCCGACCTCGAAAGGGAAGTCCACGAGCACGTCCACCTCGAAAACAACGTTCTTTTCCCGAAGGCACCGCATAGCCAGGCCTGAGCCAGATGGGGCTCGTCCGTCCGCGAAGAGTGACGGGCTGACGCGGCCGCTCGCGACTCTACAGCCTGCCGGATGGCGAGGAGCAAAGTCGAGCCAGGGTTCGCCGGGAGAGGTCGCGAGCGTCCTGTCCGGCTCCCGATTCTCGTTCCGCGGTAGGCTACCGTTGCGGGTTCCGGCAAGGCCGAGGACGCGAGATCACTCTCGCGGCCCGAGCGCCTGAGCCGGTCCCCGCAGTGGGGAGGTCTTGCGATGGGAATCCTTCTTCTGACCTTCACAGTCCTCGCCGTGGCCGTCATCGCCCTCGCCGCCCTCGTGATCGTGGGCTTTCCCGTCAGGGTTACACCGGGAGTCATCGAGCGAGCCCTCGCCGTCAAGCTGCCGGTCAAGAAGCCCCTGAAGTGGGCCGGCGAACTCCAGATCCCGTCGATCCATCTCGATTCACCGGAAGGGGAGCGGCTCGCCGTACGCATCGACGTGGCCGTGACCGGATTGCCGGCGGCGGGGTCGATCTCGGGCAAGGTGGACGTCTCCGCCGTGATCCGCTGGGACGACGCGGCGGGCGAGATGTTTCTCGGGCAGACGAAACTCGAACGCCTCTCCGTGGATGGGTTGCCGGATCCGTTCCTGGCTCCCATGCGGGAAGCCGTGACCGTGGCCGTCCGAGAGGTTCTCGAGGCTCATCCCGTCTGGCGCCTGGAGTCGAGGACGAAGGCACTGGGAGCCACGCGGGCGCTGATCAGGGACGTCCGCATTCGCGGAGGTTGTCTCGAACTCAGGGTCGGAGGCTCCACGGAAGCCCTGGTCCAGTTTGGCCGGGCCCTCTTGGGGCGACCGCCCGGTCAGTGACGGCCTGGCCCGCCCGTTGCCGCCGCCTCGCGGTGTGCCCGGCGACGTAAAAAGAGGGTGGTCAGGGCATCTCGCCATCCCATCAACCGGGACAAGGCGCCCCCTCCTCACCCCGCCTGCCGGGCCGATGCGCCGCCTGGCTTATCTCATGCCCTGACTTTCGATCTCCTCGTACAGACGAGAACCGTCATCTCCCATGCTTGGGTCGAAGCGGTACTTGTACGCCATGTGCCCGTGGTGGTAGGCATGGAGAAGAAAGACGAGGTACTGGTACGTGTCCTTGTCGGGGTCGTAGGGATTCGTATCCGGGTACCGTTGCATGAACTTGTTGAAAGCGCTGTCTCGACCCCACCCCGCGAGCCGGCTTCCCGCCTGATATCCGAGGCCACTGATTTTCTTGACGACGGACCTTCCGATCCGGGAGGAGAGGCTTTCGAGCGGCCGCTTTCCCCACAGGACGTCCTCGATGAAGACACGATTCCCCGTGCTGACGTGTTGCTGGATGAGATAGATCCGCACGTATGGAATCCAGCGCCTGTCGATCAATGGCTTACTCTTGTGCTGCACGGCTGCTCTACTCCTTCGCGAGACTCTGGAAGTGAGATTCCGCAATGCGCGTGCCAGAGGTTGTCTCGACGTGGGGCTCGATTTGTACTCGGTGGACTCTCGGAGTCGAGAATCCAGTGGCGTCCTGACTCTCAGAATCGAGAGTTCGTCTGTCGAGTGGATCGCGGAATCGCCGCCTCGTGGCCCCGTCAGATCTTCGATCCCTTCAACCCCAGCTTCTCGAGCCTGCGGTACAGAGTGGCCGGCGAAATCCCGAGGGTCTCGGCGGCCTTCTCCCGGTTGCCACCGGACAGACGGAGTGCCATGAGGATGTAGCCGCGCTCGAAGCGGTCGACGGCCTGTTCGAGATCGAGCCCGGGTCCTCCGGCGGTTCTCACGTCGGGTGGAATCTGATCCAGGTCGATCCTTCCTTCATCGGCGAGGATGATGGCTCGGTCGAGCACATTGGCGAGTTCACGCACGTTTCCTCTCCAGTGGTACTGGCAGAGAGCCCTCATGGCGCCGGCGGTCAGAGACGGCACGGGAACGCCGCTCCTGTGCGCTTGCCGGGAGACGAGGTGCTGGGCGAGCCGCGGGATGTCTTCGGGCCGCTCGCGCAGCGGGGGGACGTGGATCTGGAGGACGGCCAGGCGATAGTAGAGGTCTTCGCGGAAGGCTCCAGCTTCGACGCGCTCCATGAGATTCCTGTGGGACGCGGTGATGACCCGCGCCTCGAACCCCACAGTGCGATCCCGGCCGAGGGGCTGCACTTCGCGAGCTTCGATCGCTCTGAGCAATTTGGCTTGCACCGGAAGCGAGAGTTCCGCGATCTCGTCGAGAAAAACGGTTCCGCGGCCCGCCGCCCTGAGAAGTCCTTCTCTCCTGCGCTCGGCACCCGTGAAGGCTCCTTTCTCGTGGCCAAAAAGTTCGCTCTCGACGAGCGTTTCCGGCACGGCAGCCAGACTGATGGCAAGGAACGGTTCCTCGTGGGACGTGCCGAGCTGGTGAATCGCGCGGGCCACGACTTCCTTCCCGGTTCCGGTTTCACCGCCGATCAGAACGGTCGCCCTGGAAGCCGCGGCTCGGCGAATCCAGGCCAGGACGTCTTTCATGGCCGCCGACTCGGCCACGATCTCGAGATCCGGCTCCCTTTCGTTGAGAAGCCGCCGCAGCCTGGCGTTCTCTCGAATGAGTTCGCGATGAGCCAGCAGATTGGCCGCCTTCCTCGCGACGTCCTCCAGGATCACAGGCTTGAGGAGGTAGTCGTGCGCCCCGACGCGGAGGGCCTCGACCGCGGACTCGACCGAGGCGTAAGCCGTGATCAGGAGAACGCCCATCTCGTCGTCCAGCTCCCGGGCGCGTCTCACGACCGCCAGACCGTCGAGACCGGGCAAGCGAAGATCGGTGATCAGCAGATTGAAGGTCTCTCGCGAGATTCGCTCCAGCGCCTGCTCGCCCGTGGACACGGCCACGGCCTCGTAACCCTGGCGGGACAAGTAGTGAACGAGCGCCTCGCGCTGCGCGCGCTCGTCCTCGACGATCAGAAGCCTCCCGCTGGTCTGGCTCATGGCAATCCTGGTCCTTCCGCGGAACTCTCGGTCATGCTGGCCGCTGGCAGAAAGACCAGGGCCGACGTGCCGCGTCCGGGAGAGCTGTGGAGTTCGAGTTCTCCACCGCTTTCACGGATGATGTCTCTGGAGATGCTCAACCCGAGCCCCGTTCCCCGGCCCTGAGGCTTGGTGGTGAAGAGAGGTTCGAAGCAGCGCTCGAGGACCCGGCTGTCCATGCCGCATCCGGAGTCGGTGACGCGGAGAATGACACGCTGATTCCCGGAGGCCACCTCGATCTCGAGTGTTCCGCCTTCCTCCATCGCGTCGAGGGCGTTGAGCACGAGGTTCAGGACGACTTGCACGAGATGGTCCTCGACCATCAACACGGGCGGTGTCTCGGGGTCGAAAACACACTTGACGCCGGCTTTCCTCATCCTGGGGTCGTGCTTGGCGATGCGGAGCGCATCCTCGGCCACGGCCTGGACCGAAACGAGGGTCGCCTCGTCACGGCGGCGCCGCGCGAAGTCCACCAGTTCGCGAATCATCCGTCCGAGCCTCCTGGCATCCTCCCGGACCGATGTCAGGACGGAGGCGGTTTCGGGGTCGAGGCAGGCCGCATCGAGAAGCTGGATCTGCGCCTCGATGGATGCGAGAGGGTTTCCGAGATCGTGGGCGATTCCCGCGGCGAGCAGCCCGAAGGCCGCCATCTTCTCCTGGTGGAGCAGCCGTGCCTGGAGCTTCTTCTGGGCCGTGATGACCTGCTCCACGAGCAAGACCCGCCGCTGCCCGTCTGGAAGCTCCAGCGGGTGGCTTTCGATGGAGAGGACTTCTCCCGTTCTGGGATCGGTGTGCGGGGGAAGATCCGTCCGGGGAAGGCCCGTCGCGAGTGTTGCCGCGGCAGGACACGCCGCGCACAGCGTCGAGCAGGCGGCTACCGCGTCGCGGCAGAGTTTTCCGGTGAGTTCGGTCCCGTGCACGAGTTCAGCGGTTCTGTTCGTCTGGACCACCCGGCACTCGGGGTCGAGAACGATGAGAGCCGACGGCGTGGCGTCCACGATGAAACCCAGCAATGCCCGGGCGTCGCGGGCGTCCCGGGCTGCCCGCTCCGCCTCCTCCGCCAGGCTTCGCGCTCTCTTCCCGTGTTGCTGGTGAGCGAGAAACCCCACGGCAGCCGCCGTCACGAGACTCGCGGAAATGCCCCGGCCGTAGTGCAGCAGCCTTCTCGACTCCTCGGTCTCGATGAAAGCCCTCTCGACCGCCTCGTACGCGAGAAAGGTGACGAGCACGCTCGCGGCCGCGGCTCCCGCGAGAAGAAGAACCTCGCGCCTCGAAGAGACGAAAGAGGAACTGACGCCGGACATGACTGAAATAATGGTAAAGGATCTCGGCTCGAGGCCCCATGACAGGCGTGCCGAGGAAATACGAACCGCTCGTCGGCCGGTCGATCAGCGCGAGGATGTGGACCAGTGTCGTCTTCCCCGAGCCCGAAATCCCGGTGACAGCCAGCCGGTCGCCGGCATCGAGTGAGAGAGAGACCCCCCGCAGCGCGTCGACGGTGATGGGTCCGACGCAGAATCTGCGGGCTGCTTCGACAAGCCGGATCATGGCTGCGGCACCATGACCCGGTCGCCCGCGGCAAGCCCTTCCCGGACCTCGACCGACGTGACGGTCGTGTCGCCGAGGAGGACTCGCTGGCGGACAGGCTTTTCTTCATTCTTCCGGAAGACCTCGACCCAGCCTTCGCCAGCCTCGCCTGCCTCCACGGCCGCAAGCGGAACGAGCAGCGCATCCTGGCGCTCGTGGACGATGATTTCGACGCGCGAGGAGAGGCCGAGCCGGAAGTCCTTCTGGAACGGTGCAGGCAGTGAGTCGATGGCAACCACGACTGCGTAGCCGGCGGGACTGCCGGCACTCGCCGACGCCACGGTCTTGACGGCACCCGCGAGTGTCAGTCCCGGGAAGGCGTCGCTCATGACCCGGGCGCGCTGGCCGAGGCGCAGGCGCTCGACCTCCAACTCGTCGGCGGTGACGACCGCGGCCAGCGCGGTCAAATCACCCACCGCGAGCAAGGCCTGCCCGGCCTCGACGCGGCCGCCTTCCGTCAGATCGGCTCCGCCGGCGGGACGGATCATGACACCCGCGGCCGGGGCGGTCACGACCGCCTGTTCCATGCGCGCTTCGAGCCGGGACAGGCTGACTCGGGCGTTCTCGAGTTCCATCTCGGCCAGGCGAAGATTCTCGGCGCTTCCCTGGTCGAGAACCGCGGTCAGTTCCTGCTCCGCCGACGAGAAACCGAGTTGCTCATTCGCGTACTGGCGCTGCGCTGCCTCAAATTCCGTGCGGCGGACGATTCCCTTTTCTGAAAGAGCCCGTGTCTCTTCCAGGGTCTGGCGCGAGGCCTCGAGACTCATCCGGGCCCTCGCCAGCCGACGCTTCGCCTCGGCAACTTCGCGGCCCGTGGTCCACGCCGCAAGAGTGCGGACTCGCTGGCTGGCCTTGATCACCACGGCTCGTGCGTTGCGAAGGTCGACTTCCAGGAGTGTCGTGTCGAGTTCGAGGAGCCTCTGCCCCTTGACGACGTGCTCGCCAGGCCGGGAGAAGATCCGCTTTACAGTGCCGGACAACGGGCTCACGACGGCCGTCATGGAGAGCGGTTCCAGCCGGCCGGCGAGCCGGATCACGACTTCCATGGGTTGCGGAATCAAGACGACGTTCTCTCCATGACTTCGGCGCGGGAACTGCGGTTCACCCTTCGAGGTCCGGCCGGCTCCGAGCTTCCAGGAGGTGAGCCCGAGCGCGAGGAAGAGGAAGATCGTGCCGCCGCTCGCGGCCACGCGAAGCCGCTGCGCTCGCCTGAGTGCAGCCTCCAGTTGTTCCTTCGTCTCTTCCTGGCGGCGATAAGCGAGCTGGAGTTCGGCGTGCTGTGTTGCCAGACGGCCCGCAAGAGCGGTCTCTGCCTCTCGTGCTGTCCTCAGATCCTGATAGAGGCGGGCGTTCTCGATTGCAATGACGGCCTGCGAGGTGAGCGCCGCCAGCAAGTGGCTGTCGGCGTCCGTGAATGGTCCGCCACGCTTGTTCAACACCTGGATGACGCCAATTCTCTGGTTCTGGGCATTCGCGAGGGGCTGGCAAAGGATCGTGCGCGTGACGAATCCACTCGCCCGGTCGAAGCGAGACGCAAAGCGGGGGTCGCGGGCGGCATCGCCCACGCGAACCGTTTCGCCCGTGACCATCACGTGTCCGGCGATCCCCTCGCCGAGCCGCACGCGGATTTCGCCGATTCTCGACTCCGTGAAGACTTTCGACCAGAGTTCGCCCCGTTCTTCGTCGAGGAGGAAGAGCGTGCACCGTTCGGCACTCATGACGTCCGCGACGCGGTCCACAACCTCCTTGAGCTGATGCTCGAGGTCGATGACCGGCCGAACGGGAGCGGTGGCGTTCACGGATCCTCCTTTTCGAGCGTCTCGAGTCTGATTCCCCACGTGTCGAGCGTCGTGCCGGTTGTTTCGTCGAGCTGCGTCAGAGAATCGAGATAGGCCACGGTTGCAGCGACCTCGCGGGCGCGCGCGGCCACGAGATCGCTCTGCAGCCGCAGGTACTCGAAGTTGGAGGAGCGTCCGGCACGCAGCTTCTCGCCCTCGATCTCCAGCTGGCGTTCCGACAGTTCACGGGCGCGCGCGGCCAGATCGACGCTCCGCCGTGAGACGACGACGGTGCGGACGCGGTCGGCAACCTCGAGCCGGGCACGATCCTCCAGCTCTCGGAGTCCGGATTCAGCGAGTTCGACGGCGATTTTGGCTTTCCGGAAGGCCACGGCTGCACTGGCGTCGAGAACGTAACGGAGGGTCAGGCCGGCCAGCCAGCCCTCCTCCGTCAGTGAGTTTTCCGGAACGATGGGGTGTTTCACGGCGGTGTTGTAGCTCGCTGAAAAGTCGACATACGGAAGCCGGCTATTGGCGGCGACGGCCATCTGGAGTCTGGCGATCTGAAGACCCAGACGGGCCGATTGGAGGTCCGGCCGGCGCTCCAGCGCGACGGCCTCGACGGTTGCCCGGTCAGGCGGCGACACGGGTGTGCCCGGCGTATACGACGGCTCGATCCTGGTGTCCACGGGCAGGTCGAGGACGTCGAGGAGCGCAAGCCGGGCAGCCTCGACCCGGTTCTCGGCGACGAGCACGTCGACTTCTCTATTGGCCACGTCCGTCTCCGTCTGCACGAGGGCGACGGGTTCCATCCGGCCGGCCGCAATCAGAGCGCGGTTGACTTCGGCCAGGCGGCGCGCATCGCCGAGAGAGCCTCTCACGATCTCGAGTTCGCGTTCCGCGCGTGCAAGGCCGCGAAAGGCGAGGATGGCCCGCGTAACCACCCGCATCACGCTCTGGGCGAGTGCGAGCCGGCTCTGCTGATCCGAGAGCCGGGCCATGGAGAGGTTTGCGGTTCCCACCCTGATGCCGGCTCCCCGGAGAAGGGGCTGGGCGAGCAGCACATTCCAGCCCTGGCTGTCGTCGTCGGCGACGGCGGACCCGCTGCTGTCTTCTTCCCGCGACGATGCAGCCTGCCAGCCGATCGCCACCTCGCCGCCCGTCGGGAGCGCCTGCCGGAGAGCGAGATTCACATCGACACTGTGTCCAGCGGACAGCGCGTCTTCCGATGGGGGTGTGCTCGTCCAAGTCTTGTTCTGAAAGAGATCCGACCAGACAGAGAAGTGCGGGCGGAAGTAGTCTTTCGCCAGCCGGAGATCGAGGCCGCTGGAGCAAAAGACGTTTTCGAAGACCCGAGTTTGACGTGAAACAGGAAGAAAAAGAGAAGAAAAAGGGACAGGCATTTTTTCTGGCACTCCTCCTTTCTCCTTCTTTTCTCCCTCCGCGCCGGGGAGATCCGGGCGGGCGTCTGTTAC
>JADHED010003168.1_pt1 | contig 10253 bp, 8 predicted proteins | sample 8952041 | NCBI WGS metagenome assembly JADHED01 (sample SAMN16124423, study PRJNA663239) | bioreactor sludge metagenome | isolation source: sludge (control) | place: India:Bengaluru | collected 2018-09-08
CCACGCCGACCAGCAAGCCCACGGCGCCGGGGTAGCATGATGGCCTGCGACCTGTGCGATAACGTAGGGGGCGAGTTGCTGTGGAACAGCACGCTGTGCCGCATCGTGCTGGTGAATGATCCGGATTATCCCGGCTTCTGCCGCGTGGTGCTCAACCGCCACATCGAGGAAATGACGGATCTCGAAGCCGGTGAGCGCTCACTGATGATGCGTGTGATTCTAGCGACGGAAACGGCCGTGCGCGAAGTCATGCAACCGGACAAGATCAATCTCGCCAGCCTGGGCAACATGACGCCGCATGTGCACTGGCACGTGATCCCGCGCTTCCGCGACGACAAGCACTTTCCCAATGCCATCTGGGGAGAAGCACAGCGGGAAGGGATGCAACGGACAGTGGACGTAGCGCAGTTGCGCGGCGCGCTGGAGAAAGCGCTCGCGCAGTTCTGAGGTTAAGCGCGCTAAACTTTAAGTCGCGGAACTTCGACGCCATGCACCAGATGGGACTGGATGATCTCGTCGAGATCCTGCTGATCGATGAAGGTATACCAGACCGCCTCGGGATAGATCACCAGCAAGGGACCTTCGCCACAACGGTCAAAGCAACCCGCACGGTTGATGCGAATCTTGCCCCGGCCGTTGAGGTCCAGCGATTTGATCTTTTTCTTGGTGTATTCGAACATCGCCTCCGCATCGTGATCGGTGCAACAGGCCGCACCATCCTCGCGGCGGTTGAGGCAAAAAAACACGTGGCGTTCGAAATAACTCATCGCGGTTCCTGATTCCTGTTTCAATCTGCCCCGCCGGACAGCGTTTCTTCACGCGTGAAGGTCCAGGTGCGGGTAATGCTGATAATGTCGGTATCCTTGCGTACATCGGGCGGGAATTCGGCATAGGGAGAAGCCAGTTCCACGATGCGCTTGGCCGCCTCATCCAGCACTTCGTGCCCGGAACTCTTGTTGAGCTCGATGCTCTCGATGGTGCCGTCCGCCTTGATGTTCACCGTCATGCGCAGGCTGCCATACAGTTTCTGGGCTTTGGCCGCCTCGGGATAATTGAGGGTCCCAACCTTTTCCACCTTCTGCCGCCACGCCTCAACGTAAGCGGCAAAGCGGTACTCCTTGGTCCTCGCGCCGATGAATTTACGCTTGGGACGCTTCTGGTATTCATCCTGTGCCTTGGCGATCTGCGCTTCCAGACGCACCGCCTCCAGGCTTTGTGCCACCAGATCAGCGGTATTAAGGGTCTTGGGAGTGGCCTCGCGCTTGCCCTGCTCAGGATTGGCTGCCGCGGCAGACTGTACGGGCTGGCTTTCCACGGGCTTGCTGGGCTTGATCTGCGTCATCAACTCGCGCGTCTGCTTTTCCAGTTCTGCCACGCGCTGTTCCTTGAGCTCCACTTCAGCAGGCGTGGGGGCTGCCTGCTGCGAAGATTGCATGGACTCGGCAGCCAGCTTGGCCGTCATTTCCTTGGGCTTTTTTCTGGTGAGGGGCAGGGCCGTCTTCATGCGCCGATCCGCGTCGGTATTGCCGCCGCGATCCAGATTCGCCTGAGCCAAGGCATCCGCCTTGGTGGGGGCGGATTTGGTCTTCGTGTTGACCAGAACTACTTCAAGTGCGCCCATGTTGTCCTTGAGCTTTTTCAGCTCGGGCGCGGCGAACTTGATGGTGAGCAAGACGGCGTGCACGACGATAGACAGGCCGAGCATCACGGCCAGTCGGTTTTTGTCGTCTTTGAGGTAGGCGATCAAGCCAGTCTATCCAACAGTTTCTGGTGGATTCCGCCGAACCCCCCGTTACTCATCACCAGCACGTGGTCACCCGGCCTGGCTTCGGCCACGATCGCCGCCACCAGCGCGTCCAGATCTTCGCCAATCGTCGCATTGCCACCCAGCGGCGCCAGAGCCTCTGCGGCATCCCAGCCCAGATTGGCGGCATAGCAGAAGACGCGATCTGCACCGTGCAGGCTGCCTGGAAGCGCGGCCTTCATGACCCCCAGCTTCATGGTGTTGGAGCGGGGTTCCAGTACGGCGAGGATACGCGCTGCGCCAACCTTGGCACGCAGGCCCGCCACCGTGGTTTCGATGGCGGTAGGGTGATGCGCGAAATCGTCATACACGGTGACACCGTTGACGGTGCCGCGGATTTCCATGCGCCGTTTGACGTTGCGGAATTCGCCCAGCGCGGCGATGCCAACCTCGACCGGCACGCCCACATGGCGCGCCGCGGCCAGCACGGCCAGCGCGTTCATGCGATTATGCTCGCCCAGCAGCCCCCAACGCACCATGCCCTGAGATTTTCCGTCCAGCAGCACTTCGAAGCTGCCGTCCGCATCGACTTCTCCCACCTGCCAGCCGGCTCCGATGCCAAAGCGCTCCACGGGCGTCCAGCAGCCGCGCTTCAATACCCGGTCCAGACTCTCCTCGCGCCCGTTGGCGACCACCAGCCCCTGGCCCGGCACGGTGCGTACCAGGTGATGGAACTGGGTTTCGATGGCCGCCAGATCGGCAAAGATATCGGCATGGTCAAATTCCAGGTTGTTCAGCACCGCGGTCCGGGGATGGTAGTGCACGAACTTGGAGCGCTTGTCGAAGAAGGCCGTGTCGTACTCGTCCGCCTCGATCACGAAGAAGGGTGATTTGCCGGCGGGCTCCTGATGCGGTGCCCCGGGCACGCGGGCCGAAACGCCGAAATTCTCCGGTACCCCTCCGATCAGGAATCCCGGGGCCAACCCGGCATAGTCCAGTATCCACGCCAGCATGGAACTGGTGGTCGTCTTGCCATGCGTACCTGCCACCGCCAGTACCCATTTATCCTGCAACAGATTCTCTGCCAGCCATTGCGGACCCGAAATGTAGGGCAAGCCGCGGTTGAGAATTTCCTCCATCAGCGGATTGCCGCGCGCCACCACGTTGCCAATGACGAACACGTCCGGCTTGAGATCGAGCTGCTCGACGCCGAACCCTTCGATCAACTCGATGCCCTGCGCCTCGAGCTGGGTGCTCATCGGAGGATAAACGTTGGCATCGCAGCCAGTGACGCGATGCCCGACCGACTTCGCCAGCGCGGCGATCCCGCCCATGAAGGTACCGCAAATTCCCAGGATATGGATGTGCATCAGTGTTCCGATTTTGCTGCAGGTTTCTTGTCGACCGGTTTTTTGTCGGGGCTCTTCTTGTCCAGCTTCATGCCGGCACCGCTCAGCTTCATCAGGCCGGACATGATGTTGCCGGCATCGGTATTGCCGTTGATGTTGGTCACGACGAGACGTCCCTGGCCCTGGTGCATGGCATTCTGGAAGTCATAGACCGCACCGATCACCGTCAGCTTGCCTTCTTTCACTTCCTGCTCATATTTCTTGAGCGCAAACGCCACCTGATTGTTCACATTGGCGTCCACGCCACGCAGCCATTCTTCGCCCTCGTCGTTCTTCGGATTCTTTTTGGGCAGCTTGATGGTGTCGAGCTCGCGCTTGATCGGCGTTTCCAGCTTGGAGTAATCGGATTGCGCGGCCTTGATGGCACCGCAGGCCACGTGCCCGACGATAATCAGTAGTGGCGTGTGCAGGTGCAGGATGCCGTAATCGACCGACCCCTCGCCCGTGGCGATCTGGTTGCCGATATTGCGCACCATGAACAGGTCACCGTCCGGCGTCTTGTCGAGTGCGTGGGTATGTACGCGCGAATCGGAGCAGGTCACGACCGTCGCTCGCGGGTGCTGCTTCTCGGCAAAGGGCTTGTAGTAGTCTGCCTTGTGCGACTTGGCGAATGCCGTGTTGTCATCCAGCAGATTCCTGACGATGCCGCGCAGCTGCTCTGCCTCGTCGCCGGCGGACTCCTCGTTCGCCCGGGCCACCCCCGTCGACAGCATGGCCACTGCCAACAGCCCTGCAATCCAGGTCTTCATTTTCTTCCTTCCCCTTGTGATCCTGTGTCATTCACATGTCTCGCCTGCGCATTCTCGCGAAACATCCCCACCTCGAAGTTGGATTTTATCCTGATCGCGCCCACTGAGGCAGCCTCCTCCACGATTTGCCTCGTGCGTCAGCCGCCTTGGGCATGCTAAGATGCCCCCACACTCCATTGAATAACATGGCCGAGTCCACCAAACATTCCGTACACCACACGGCGCAGACCGCGCGCAAGGCGCTGCATCTGCTGACCGAACGCGGCCTGCCCCCCTCACCTGAAAATTATGCGGCGGTGTATCACGAGATTTCGGGAGAGACACTACCGGTCACCCCTGCACCTTCCAGTGCACTGACACCGGAACAAAAGCTGGATAGCGATCGCGAACTGATCAATCTGGTGCTCAGCCTGATTTCCGTCGCCAGCGAACAGACTTCGCAACTGGCTGACGATCTGGGCGAACAGAATCGTCATATGGCCTCCTCTGTCGATGCGCTGGGCAAGACGGACGAAAAGCAGGAGATTCTCGGCCTGCTGCAAATCATCAGCGCCACCGCGCGCAGCATCCAGTCTTCCGTCGAGCACACCAGCCGCGAACTGATCAGCACGCGCAGCGCGCTGGAAGACATGCGCAGCGAACTGCAGCAAACACGTACGCAACTGATGCTGGATCCGCTCACCGGCACCCGCAACCGCTTCGGCATGGACGTGACGCTGGGGCAGGAGATCGCCCGCGCACGACGCAGCAACAGCCACTTTGCCATCGCGCTGGTCGACCTGGATTATTTCAAGGACATCAACGACACCTACGGCCACGCCGCAGGGGACCTGATGTTGCAGCACTTTACGCAGCTATCCCGGTCCGTACTGCGAGAATCGGACATCTTGTTCCGCTATGGTGGTGAAGAGTTCCTGCTGGTGTTGCCGGATACCGAAATGCAGGGCGCCGTGTTCATGCTGCAGCGCCTGCAGCAGATGCTGGCCAAATCGCCCCTGCGACACGAACAGGGCCGCATCAGTGCAACCTTCAGCGCCGGGGTGGCACAGATGCAGGAGCACGACAATGGCCCCGTCATGCTGCAGCGTGCCGACCAGGCGCTCTACCTGGCCAAGACCGGCGGACGGAACCGCATCATCGCCGACAACGGCGAAACGCCTGCCGACACCGTCTGACTGACGGCATCGGCTTTCTCATCCGCCCGAAGGATACCCGCTACAGATTCGGCGCGAGCCAGCGCTGCAGAAAATCCTTCTCCACCCCGCGCCGTTGCGCCATATCTTCCAGCTGGTCCTGACCGATCTTGTCGACGCTGAAATAACGCGATTCCGGATGTGCCAGGTAGAAGCCGGAAACCGCCGCCGCAGGCATCATGGCCATCGATTCGGTCAACGTGATGCCCGCCTCGGCACAATCCAGCAGACGGAACATCTCGGCCTTGACCGTGTGGTCGGGGCAAGCCGGATATCCGGGTGCCGGGCGAATGCCGCGATAGCTTTCCCTGATCAGCGCCACATTGTCGAATTGCTCTTCCGGCGCATAACCCCACAAATCCTTGCGCACCCGCTCGTGCAGGTACTCCGCAAACGCCTCGGCCAGACGGTCGGCCAGTGACTTGAGCATGATGGCGCTGTAGTCGTCATGGGCGTCGAGGAAACGCTGTTCGTGCTTCTCGATGCCCAATCCCGCGGTCACGGCGAACAGGCCAATGTAATCGGCGATGCCGGAGCTTCTGGGTGCAACAAAATCCGCCAGGCACTGGTTAGGGCGCTGCACGCCATCGACGATGGGCTTCTCGGTCTGCTGGCGCATGCCGTGCCAGGTAAAGGCCACCTCATGGCGTGATTCGTCGGTGTAAATCTCGATATCGTCGTCATGCACGCTATTGGCCGGCAATAACGCCACCACCCCATTGGCGGTCAGCCAACGGCCTTCGATGACTTTCTTCAGCATGGCCTGACCGTCGTCATACACCTTGCGCGCAGCCTCGCCCACCACCGGGTCCTGCAGGATGCCGGGGTAAGCACCGGCCAGATCCCAGGTCTGGAAGAACGGGCCCCAGTCGATGTACTGCACCAGCGAGGCCAGATCGACGTTCTTCAAGACGCGACGCCCGATAAATTTCGGTCGCACCGGGGTGTCCTCGGCACTGAACGACACCTGCATTTTGTTCTCGCGCGCCTGCGCCAACGTCAGCAGAGGAATGCCCTTCTTCTGGGCGTGCTGATGGCGTACCCGCTCATAATCCGCGGCAATGTCGGCGATGTAGGCATCGCGTTGCTCCGGCGTCATCAGTGACTGCATCACCGCAACCGAGCGCGAGGCATCCGGCACGTAGACCACAGGGCCATCGTAGTGCGGCGCAATCTTGACGGCGGTATGCGCACGCGAGGTCGTGGCGCCGCCGATCAACAGCGGCATCTTCAGGTTGCGGAAGTGTGCGTCACGCTGCATCTCGCGCGCGACGTGCGCCATTTCTTCCAGCGACGGCGTAATCAGGCCCGAGAGACCAATGATGTCAGCGCCTTCCTCCTTGGCTTTCACCAGGATTTCGGCCGCAGGCACCATCACGCCCATGTTCACCACCTCGAAATTGTTGCATTGCAGCACCACGGAGACGATGTTCTTGCCGATGTCGTGCACGTCGCCCTTCACGGTCGCGATCACCACCTTGCCCTTGGGCTTGGCCTTGATTCCGGTGCGACGTTCTTCCTCGGCTTTTTCTTCCTCGATGTAAGGAATGAGGTGCGCCACGGCCTGCTTCATCACGCGCGCCGACTTCACCACCTGCGGCAGGAACATCTTGCCCTGGCCGAACAGGTCGCCGACCACGTTCATGCCATCCATCAACGGCCCCTCGATCACGTGGATCGGGCGGCCGCCGCGCGCCATGGTTTCCTGTCGGGCGGCCTCGGTGTCCTCGACGATGAATTCGGTGATGCCGTGCACCAGCGCGTGTTCCAGCCGCTTGGCCACCGGCACGGGGTTTTCCGGCGACCCGCGCCATTCCAGCACGGAAGCCTCTTTCTTGCCTTCTGCCTTCAAGCTGCCGGCAAACTCGATCATGCGTTCAGTGGCATCTTCACGGCGGTTCAGCACCACATCCTCGACACGCTCGCGCAATTCCGGGTCCAGGTCGTCATAGACGCCCACCATCCCGGCGTTGACAATCCCCATGGTCATGCCCGCCTGGATCGCGTGATACAGGAAGACCGTGTGGATCGCCTCGCGCGCCGGGTCGTTGCCGCGGAAGGAGAACGACACGTTGGAGACACCACCGGACACCTTGGCGTAGGGCAGATGCTCGCGAATCCAGCGCGTGGCGTTGATGAAGTCGACCGCGTAGTTGTTGTGCTCGTCGATGCCGGTCGCGATGGCAAAGATGTTCGGATCGAAAATGATGTCTTCGGGCGGGAACTGGACCTTGTCCACCAGCAGGTCGTAGGCGCGCTTGCAGATTTCGATCTTGCGCTCGAAGGTGTCCGCCTGCCCCTTCTCGTCGAAGGCCATGACGATCACCGCGGCGCCGTAGCGTCGACACAGGCGTGCCTGACGCAGGAATTCCGCCTCGCCTTCCTTCATCGAGATCGAATTGACGATAGCCTTGCCCTGCACGCACTTCAAGCCGGCTTCGATCACCTCCCACTTGGAGGAGTCGATCATGATGGGTACGCGCGCGATATCGGGTTCGGAAGCCACCAGATTGAGGAAATGCGTCATCGCGGCGACAGCATCCAGCATGCCCTCGTCCATGTTGATGTCGATCACCTGCGCACCGTTTTCTACCTGCTGCCGCGCAACGCTCAGGGCTTCATCGTACTGGCCGTTGAGGATCATGCGCGCGAACGCCTTGGAGCCGGTCACGTTGGTGCGCTCCCCCACGTTCACGAACAGCGAATCGTCGTCGATGACGAACGGCTCGAGGCCGGACAGTCGGGTCGCCTTGGTAACCTCCGGAATCCGGCGCGGTGCAACCTCGTGCACCTGCTCGCAGATGGCCCGGATATGATCCGGCGTCGTACCGCAACAACCACCAGCGATGTTCACAAAACCACTCTCGGCGAACTCGCGCAGCAAGGCCGAGGTGTCAGCCGGCTTTTCGTCGAAGCCGGTATCGCTCATCGGATTGGGCAGGCCGGCATTCGGATAGATGCACACGAACGTGTCCGCGATCTGCGATAGTTCTTCGGCATAGGGACGCATCAACGTCGCGCCCAGGGCACAATTGAGGCCGATGGTAAGCGGACGCGCATGCCGCACAGAATGCCAGAAGGCCGCCACGGTCTGGCCGGACAGGATGCGTCCGGAAGCATCGGTGACCGTGCCCGAAATCATGATGGGCAGGCGTTTGCCGGATTTCTCGAAAAAGCTGTCGATCGCAAACAGGGCTGCCTTGCAGTTGAGCGTGTCGAAAATGGTTTCCACCAGCAGGATATCGACCCCGCCCTCGACCAGCGCCTCGGTTTGAGCGTAGTACGCCTTCACCAACTGATCGAAGGTCACGTTACGCGCCGCCGGATCGTTCACATCCGGGGAAATCGAGGCGGTCTTCGGTGTCGGCCCCAGTGCGCCTGCCACGAAACGCGGCTTGTCCGGCGTGGAATACTTATCGCAAGCAGCCCGTGCCAGCTTGGCCGCCTGCACGTTCATCTCGTGCACCAGATGCGCCATCTGGTAGTCGTCCTGTGCCACGCTGGTCGCACCGAAGGTGTTCGTCTCGACGATATCGGCCCCAGCCGCCAGGTACTGTTCGTGGATTTCCTGAATGATGTGCGGCTGCGTCAACGTCAGCAGTTCGTTGTTGCCCTTGACGAACAATTCACGCCCGGCAGGTTCGCCATGGGTGTGCCCGCATCCGCAACCGTCGCCGTTCGGACACAAATCGCCCTGGAAATCTGCGAAACGCCCTTCAGGACCGCCGCGATAGTCCGATTCGGTCAGTTTGTAGCGCTGGATCATGGTCCCCATGGCGCCATCCAGCACCAGAATGCGGCGGGTCAGGAGATCGCGCAGTTGTGCTTCGGTGGCCGACATCGGCAGGGCTTGGGATAGATCTGAATGCATTGCGTTTTTCTCGTCACATGGGCCTGACCAGTTGCGGTCGGCGTAATCCCGCAATTATAAAGCACAAGGCTGGTTTTACCCGTGTTTTGGCGCAGCACTCCTGCTGCTTCCACTCAACTTCCTGCGGCAGAAACGATAGGCAACCGCTATAATTACGGTTATCCAAGTCGCACTTTTGCGGTTGGGTCGTTTGATGCTCGTTTGGGGTATCAAAGCTCAACAGGATTTTTCTGAACATTCATGACCGACGAACAGACACTTTCCGATGCCGATCAGCAGCAGATCCAGTCGCTACTGACGAATGGCATCAAGTTGCCTGCGCAACCCAAAGTCCTGCTCGAAATTGAGGCACTGACCAGCCAGCCACGTATCAACAACAAAGCTGTGGCCAGCCTCATCTCCAGCGATGTCGGCCTGAGCGCGGCGGTATTCAAGATTGCCAACTCCCCGGCCATGGGCATGCGGCGACGCGTCGATTCGATCGAAAGCGCGATTACCGTGCTCGGCCTGAAACAGGTCGTCAATCTGCTGAAATGCACTGCCTTGCGCAAAGCGATCGGCGATGGTGCCGCCGTTTATGAGAAATTCTGGGAGCGGTCTGGCGACATTGCCAAACTGGCAGCCCTCATCGCCCAGAGGCGCGTATCGGTGTGTAACATCTTTCCCGATCAGGCGTATCTGGCCGGCCTGTTCTGTGAGTGTGGCGTGCCACTGCTGATGCAGCGTTTTCCGGAGTATGGCCAATCCTTCCGCCTTGTGGGCGCGGGCGGATGGCCTGACATGGGGGAGGAAGATCAGCGTTTTCACACCGACCACTGCATGGCCGGCTACCTGGTCAGCCGCACCTGGCATCTCCCCGAGTTCATCAGCCTGTCCATCCGCTACCACCACGATATCACCAACGTGAATCTGGATCACCGCGCCATGGTGGCGATGCTGCAGATGGCGACACACCTCTACAATTTGCGCTACGAATTCCCCGATGACAAGGAATGGGGCGCTTCAAGGGCAGCCGTGCTGATGGAGCTCGGGTTGGACGAAGAGGGTCTGCGTGAATTCGAAGAGGAAATCCTTGACGCCTTCGGCTCCGATGCCTGACACCTCTGCATCCAATAAAAAAGGCAGCCTAGGCTGCCTTTTTTGTGTCATCTCGACTCAGGCCGAGAATGAGGAACCACATCCACAGGTAGTCGTGGCATTCGGATTGCGAATCACGAACTGGGAACCCTGCAGGCTGTCCTGGTAATCGATTTCCGCCCCTACCAGATACTGCAGGCTCATCGGATC
>JADHED010003165.1_pt1 | contig 10252 bp, 6 predicted proteins | sample 8952041 | NCBI WGS metagenome assembly JADHED01 (sample SAMN16124423, study PRJNA663239) | bioreactor sludge metagenome | isolation source: sludge (control) | place: India:Bengaluru | collected 2018-09-08
CGTCGTGCCGTTGGGCGGCGCGTTGAGGTCGCGGCGCCGCAGTTGGTTCACGCCACGCACGTAGGTGTAGTCGGCGCTGACGGCGGCCCCGGACCAGAGTTCCTGCTTGAAGCCGCCGGTCACGTGCGAGGCGTACGGCGTGTTCATGCCAGGGTCGAACAGCTCGACGTTGGGCGGGGCCGGCGGCCGGGGGACACCGCCGAAGGGGTCGGGATACGACGGGTTGTTGAGGACGACGAACTCCTGCGCGTTGATCACGTTGAGCACGATGATCAGCCACTGGTTCAGGGTGATCTGGTCCTGGAAGATGCCGGCACCGCCGCGGAGCACGCTCCGGCCATCGCCACGCGGATCGAAGGACACCGCCAGGCGCGGCGAGAAGTTGTTCGCGTCGTCGAGCTGGCCATTGTACGACTCGTAGTCGTAGCGCAGGCCCGCGTTGATCGTCAGGTTGTCGCGCGGCCTCCAGCTGTCCTGGATGAAGGCGGCGTAGATGTCGTTCTCGATGACGAAGTCGCTCGACCCGAGCCGGCGCTGGTACTGGGTCGGGTACGTGGACGGGTCCGCGGGGTTGTAGCTGTCGCGCGGGAACGTGAACTGCCCGTCACAGAAGTTGCAGAAGAACCCGTCGAGCGTCAGCCGGCTGAAGTCGAACCCTGCCTTGATCGTGTGCTCGCCACCGAAGCCGGAGGTCGTCCACGTGAAGTTGTTGACCAGCTGCCAGCGCCCCTCGACGGTGTCGTTGGGCGCCGAGGCCGGCTTGCCCCGGTTGGCGCTCGCAAACAGCAGTTCGGGGCCGTCGGGCGTGTTGGGAATGGCCCCGCCGGGCCGCCGCGAGTAGGCCACGCGCAGCTCGTTCAGCCGGGTGCCGCCAAGCACGCTCGTCAGGGCGCCGTACACGTCGTGGTTGCGGAAGAAGCTCGTCGTGCCGTACTCGAGGAGGCTGCGGCCGCCGACCCCCGAGTTCGTCACGTCGTTGCGCTCGTAGGAGTAGCGGAGCGTGAGGTTGTGGTTCCGGGCCACCTGGTAATCCACCTTGCCGAAGTACTGGTGCTGCCGCGTCGGCCTGGGATACTCGCCAGACTCGACCCGGGTGCTCACGACGGCCGTCTCGTCGAGCACCAGCCCTTCGTACGACCCGAAGTAGAAGAGGCGATCGCGCTGGAGCGGCCCGCCCGCGAACCCGCCGAACTGCTGCCGGTCGAACGGCGCCTTGGCCACGGCGAAGGCGTTCTTCGCATCCAGGCGATCGTCGCGGTGGAAGAGGAACAGGCGCTGCTCGAACGCGTTGGTGCCGGAGCGCGTCACGACGTTGACCACGCCACCCGAGGCCTGGCCGTACTCGGCGGCGAACTGCTGGGTGATCACGCGGAACTCCCGGATGTTCTCCGCCGAGTAGCCGGCACGCCCGCCGCCCGTCCAGCCACGGTCGTTGGTCACGCCGTCGACCAGGTAGGTGTTCGAGAGGCTGCTCTCCATCCCCCCGATCCGGTCGGCGCTGACCACGCCGGGTGTGAGCAGCGTGAGGTTGGCGAAGTTGCGGTTCGACAGCGGCAGTTCGTCGAGCCGCTGGCGGTCGATCACCGACGACACCTCAGACTTCGTGGTCTCGACCAGCGGGGCGGCGGCGAGCACCGTCACCGACTCCTGGAGCGCCGACGGGCTCAGCTGGAAGTCGATGGTCGCTTCCTGCCCCACGAAGAGCTCGACGCCCTGCCTGACCTGCGTGCCGAAACCCGCGAGTTCGACCCGCAGTTCGTAGGTCCCCGGGCGCAGCGCCGCCACCCGATCCCGGCCGCTGGCTTCGGTCACCGCAACCGTTTCGGCCCCCGTGTCGACGTTGCGCACCGTGACGGTGGCCCCGGGGACCACGGCCCGCTGCGTGTCGGTCACCGAACCGAGCACCGTGGCCGTCGTCGTCTGCGCGAAGGCAGCGACCGTCGAGAAGGCGAGACCCAGGAAGACGAGACCGAGGCGACACACCATCTGACCCCTCCGTGCCCGGGGACCGCGCCAGGACGGCCACCGGGCGCCAGCATCGACGTCCGTCAGAAAAATGGGTAGGCGGCGATGGTAGCGACGGCGCCGACGGTTGGTCAAGACTCCAAACAAACGCGGCGCTGGGGGTCGACGACCCCGGCGACGCGGCCGTCAGGCAGTTCGCGCCGGGGGGGCAGTGGTCCGGAGGATCCGACGGGCCGCCGCCGGTGGCGCCCGACGCCGCCCCGCTCCTGGCGCCGGTCGGTCCGGGGGCACACCGCGGCCGCCGCGAGACGCCACCGTGTGCCAGATTCAAGCCCTCCCCCACCCCAGCCGATGATCCCCGAGACATCGCGGAACACGGTGCAGGGCTCGGTGTGCCTCGACCGGCGGTTCCATCGCGGGGGCGCATGATGAAGAAGTGGACGCTCGGAACGCAGGTGCTCGCGGGCTTGTGTGCCGTGCTGGCGTGCCTGGTCGCCCTCGGCGCCGGCTCGCTGCTCGCCACCTCCCGTCTCAACGCCGGCACCCAGCAGATCGCGGAGGACTACGTCGCCGCCCTGCAGGCCGCGAACCGGGTCGACCTCGCCATGTCGGAGACGCGGTCGAACCTGCGCCACCTCATCTTCGGCGTGGCCACGGGCAACCAGGCCCTGGTCAGCCAGCGCAGCAGCGACGCGACGGCCACGCTGGGCCTGGCGCGCGAGGCCGTGCAGGCCCTCGTCCGCGGCGCGCACGACCCGGCCGCGCAGGGCACGTATCGTGAACTGGCCGCCAACGTCGAGGCCTACGCCCGCGGCGCCGAACCCATCCTGGCGGCGGGCCGGGCGATGGACGTGGCGGCGGCGGCGAAGGCCGCGGCCGACATCCAGCGAGTGGGCGCGGAGGTGCAGGAGCACACGCGGGAGGTCGTCAAGGCCCAGGAGGCCCTGATCGCGCAGGCGCGTGCCGATGCCAGCGCCTACTACGCGCGCGAGCGGATGCTGCTGCTGGTGCTGCTCGCCCTCGGCGCCCTGGTGGGCGGCGCGGTCGCGTGGGTGGTGCACCGGCGCGTGGCGGACCTGCGCGCCGTGGCCGCCGAGGTGCTCCACGGCGCCGAGTCGGTGCGCGGCGCGTCCGAGCAGGTGTCGGCGGCCTCGCAGTCGCTCTCGCAGGGCGCCACCGAACAGGCCGCCTCGCTCGAGGAGACGTCGGCCTCGATGGAGGAAATCGGGTCGATGACGCGCAGCAACGCGGCACACGCCGCGCGCGCGGCGGCCCTCATGACGACCGTCGAGCAGCAGGTGCGGCACTCCAACACCGCGCTCGACGCGATGGTCGCGTCGATGGCCAGCATCCAGGAGTCGAGCTCCAAGATCGGCAAGATCATCAAGACGATCGACGAGATCGCCTTCCAGACCAACATCCTCGCGCTGAACGCCGCCGTCGAGGCCGCCCGCGCCGGCGAGGCGGGCATGGGCTTCGCCGTCGTGGCCGACGAGGTCCGCACGCTCGCGCAGCGGTCCGCCCAGGCCGCGCGCGACACGGCCGGCCTGATCGAGGAGGCCATCGAGCGGGCGCACGCCGGGACGGCCACGCTCGCGCAGGTGGGCGAGGCGGTCCGCGGCATCACCACGAGCGCCAACGAGGTGAAGCAACTGGTCGATCAGATGAGCGACGCCAGCCAGCAGCAGCGCGCCGGCGTGCAGCAGGTGAGCCAGGCCATCGCCCAGATGGAGACCACCACCCAGGGCACGGCCGCCACCGCCGAGGAGAGCGCCGCGGCCTCCGAGGAACTCGCCGCGCAGGCCGAGACCTCGGTGGGCGTCGTCCTGCGGCTGGAGGACATCGTCGGCCGGAGCGACCGCGGCAACGCGGCGCCCCGCCGCGCGCCGTCGGCGGGCCAGCGACCTCGCTCCCCCGTCGCTCGCCGGACGCCGGCCAGCGTGCTGCCGCTGCACGCCGGGGAGTCGGCGAAGGCCGCCGACGCCGCCGAGGGCACGTTCGGCAGCTTCTGACGTGGGCCGCCGCGCCCGGGACCGGCGGCCCCGGGCGCACGGCTACTTGCGGTAGTCGAGCGGCGGCTGCCGGTCCCCCACCTTCGACGCGTAGCGGAAGTCGCCGACGCGCGTGGCGAACTCGGCCTTCGCCTTCGCGATCTCCGACGGCGTGGCCAGCAGATCGACGGCCGTCAGCGCCATCGCCTTGGCGGCCACCATCATCCCCTTGCCGCCGATCGACATGCCCCCGGCGGCCACCGCCTGCCAGCTGTGGGCGGGCGTTCCGGGCACCCACACGGCCGCCATGAGCTGCACGGTGGGCGCCACCCAGCTGACGTCGCCGACGTCGGTGGAGATGCTGGCCACGCCGACGTCGGGCGGCGACACCTTCTCCTGGATGCCCGCGAGGGCGGCCGCGCCCGCCAGCGTTGGCCTGAGCGCGGCGGCGAACCGTTCCTCGTCGGGGGTGTAGCCGAAGCCGCCCACGCGATCGAGCGCCCGCTGCATCACGTCCGCCAGCGCGTCGTTCGGCAGCGTGTTGTAGACGGCGTTGACGACCTCCTCCTCCACCTGGGTGCCCGTCCCGAGCGCGGCGCCCTTCGCCGCGTTGCGGATCCGCTCCCAGATGCCGTCGAGGACGCGCATGTCCGAGTGGCGCGCGTAGTAGTAGACCTCGGCGAAATCGGGGACGACGTTGGGCGCGCCGCCGCCGTTGGTGATCACGTAGTGGATGCGCGTCTCCGACGGCACGTGCTCGCGCATCAGGTTGACCATCGCGTTCATCGCCTCGACGCCGTCGAGCGCCGACCGCCCCTGGTCGGGCGCGGCGGCGGCGTGCGCGCTGACGCCGCGGAACCGGAACTTCGCGGTGACGTTCGCCAGGCTCGTGGAACGGGTGACGCGGTTGGCGTCGCCGGGATGCCAGGTGATGGCGACGTCCACGTCGCGGAACAGCCCCGCCCGGATCATGTAGACCTTGCCCCCGCCGCCCTCCTCGGCCGGCGCGCCGAAGAACTTGATCGTCCCCGCCCCCCCGCGCGCCGCCAGCCAGTCCTTCGCCGCGATCGCGGCCGCCGCGGCGGCGGTGCCGAGGAGATGGTGCCCGCACCCGTGGCCCGGGCCACCCGACACCAGCGGGGTGCGCGTCGGCACGGCGTCCTGCGACAGGCCGGGCAAGGCGTCGAACTCGCCGATGACGCCGATCACCGGGGCGCCGCTGCCCCAGGTCGCCACGAACGCCGTGGGGATGTCGGCGACGCCGGCCTCGACGCGGAAGCCCGCCGCGCGCAGTCGCTCCTGCAGGAGCGCGCTGCTGCGCACCTCCTGGTAGCCGACCTCGGCGAACTCCCAGATCTGCCGGGCCACGCGCTCGTACGCGGGCGCGCCGGCGTCGAGGGCGGACAGCACGCGCTGGTCGGCAGGCTGCGCGAGGGCGGGCACGTGGACGAGCGAGGCGAGGACGACGAGGATCGCGGTGAGGCGACGCATGCGGTCTCCGGGAAAGGCCGTCGGAGCGGGTCTGCTTCCGGTCCGCAGCAGCATACCGCGTCGGCGCGTGGTCCTCCTTCGAACTCGTGGACCACCGCTCGCGGTCGACTCTCCACGCGCCGCCCTCCCGCACCATCGTGGCCTCCGCGGTGACGGCGGTCGTCTGCAGGCGCACGCCCCTCACGTGAAGGTGGCCGTGGCGCCCTCGGCGACGCGCGTGCCAAGGTGGACCTCCGGCGCGTTGCTCTTCACGGTCCTTGATCCCCTCGGCCGACGATGGCATCGTCGACGAGGGGGGATCACCGTGAGCGAGCACACGCGGCTGACCACCGATGAGTACCTCGCAGGAGAGGAAACCCTGCTGCCTCAGGAGTTGGTGTGGGGCGTGGTGCGCGACGCGCCGACGCCTCATCCGCGGCACCAGCGCGCCGTCTTCCGTCTGGCGGAGTTGATGGCGGCTCACGTTCGGGCCGGCGGCCTCGGGGAGGTGTTCCTGTCGCCGCTCGACGTGATCCTCGACGAGGCGCGGGCGCTCGTGGTGCAGCCCGACATCTTCTTCGTGGCGAAGGACCGGCGGCACATCGTGTCGGACCGGGTGCGCGGCGCGCCGGATCTCGCCGTGGAGGTCCTCTCGCCGCGGCCCCGCATCGGGCGGCTCGGTGAGCGGCTCGGCTGGTTCGCGACCTATGGCGTGCGCGAGTGCTGGGTCGTCCACCAGTTGTCGGCGTGGGTCGAGGTCGTCGCGTTCGCCGATGGGCAGATCGGGTCACGACGACGGTTCGCCGCCGGCGAGCGCGTCGAGTCGCGGGTGCTGCCGGGTTTTCCACACGCCTTCGCCGATTTCGTGTCGCCGGACTGGTAGCGAGGGCGGCGCGACCGGCCCGAGTCCGCCACCCTCCCGCTCCAGGGCCGGCTGACCGCCTCTCCCGAGCCGGCCGCTGCGGCATTGGTGGAGCCCCCCGGCCCCACGTCCGTGGGGCCAGAGTCCCGCTGGCACCGTTCTGGCAGCACACGGAAGGTTGACCCCGCGGTTGCCGGGTTTCCGGCAGGCGCTCGGGAGCCCACAGGCACCCGGATCCCGGCCCCACCGGCCCGGCGCCTGGCCTAACCCCCACAGAGACAGCACATAGCGAGAGGACGGCACCGATGGCGAAGTACAGGATTGCGTGGCTGCCAGGCGACGGAATCGGACAGGACGTGATGGTGGCGACGCGTACCGTGCTCGACCGCGTGGGACTCGACGCGGAGTACATCCACGGGGACATCGGCTGGGACTTCTGGTGCACGGAGGGCGACGCCCTGCCCACGCGCACGCTCGACCTGCTGGGCTCGNGCCGCCCTGTTCGGCGCCATCACCTCCAAGCCCATCAAGGAAACCGAGAAGGACCTGGTGCCCGCCCTGCAGGGCAAGGGCCTGGTCTACCGCTCCCCCATCGTCCGCATGCGGCAGATCTTCGACCTGTACGTCTGCCTGCGGCCGTGCAAGGCCTACCCGAAGAACCCGCTGAACTACAAGGAAGACATCGACCTCGTGGTCTTCCGCGAGAACACCGAGGACCTCTACGCGGGCGTGGAGTTCCCCACCGTGCCCGACAAGTTGCGCGAGACGCTGCTCGAACTGGCGCCCAACTTCAAGGCGTTCAAGGACGTGCCCACGTCCGACTACGCCATCTCCTGCAAGATCAACACGAAGAAGGGCTCGGAGCGCATCGTGCGCGCCGCCTTCGAGTTCGCCCGGAAGTTCGGCCGCAAGAAGGTGACCGTCGTCCACAAGGCCAACGTCGTGCGCGCCACCGACGGCGTGTTCCTCGAGGCCGCCCGCCGCGTGGCGAAGGACTTCCCCGAGATCGCGATGGACGATGCCAACATCGACGCCATCACGATGTGGCTGCTCAAGAACCCGTTCAACTACGACGTGCTGGTCGCGCCGAACCTCTACGGCGACATCGTCTCGGACCTGTGCGCGCAGATGGTGGGCGGGCTGGGCTTCGGATGCTCGGGCAACATCGGCGAGAAGCTCGCGGTGTTCGAGCCCACGCACGGCTCCGCCCCGAAGTACGCCGGCCAGTACAAGGTGAACCCGATCGCCACCATCCTCGCGGCCAAGATGATGCTCGACTGGCTGGGCGAGACCGAGAAGGGCGCGCGGCTCGAGGCGGCCGTCGCCGCCGTCGTGGCCGAGGGCCAGGTGCGCACCTACGACATGGGCGGCAAGGCGACCACGCTCGAGATGGGCGAGGCCATCGCCGCGAGGCTGTGATGGCGCGCCTCGTCCTCCACGAGGTGGGCCCGCGCGACGGGCTCCAGATGGAACGCGCGGTGGTGCCCACCGCGGTGAAGGAGGCCTGGATCCGGCGCGTCCTCGCCGCGGGCCTCGACATCGTGCAGGTGGGCTCCTTCGTGCACCCCGAGAAGGTGCCGCAGATGGCCGACACCGACGAGTTGTTCCGCCGGCTGTCGGCCGACCGGCCCGCGGGCGGCGTGCTCTCGGGCCTGGTGCTCAACGAGAAGGGGCTCGAGCGGGGCCTGCGGTGCGGCGTGGAGATGTTCTGCGTGGGCGCCTCGGCCAGCGAGACGCACAGCCGCAAGAACACCGGCATGGGCACCGACGAGGCCGTCCGCCGCATCGTCGCGACGGCGAAGGAAGCCGCGGCGGCGGGCAAGGCGGTGCAGGTGTCGGTGCAGTCGGCGTTCGGGTGCGGGTTCGAGGGACCGATCCCCGAGGAGCGCGTGCTGGGGATGGTGCGCGCGTACCTGGAGGCGGGCCTCCGGCAGATCAGCCTCGCCGACACCGCCGGCCACGCGCACCCCGCGCAGGTGGAGCGCCTGTTCGGCGCCGTGAAGGCGATGGCGCCCGACGTGGAGTGCACCTGCCACTTCCACAACACCTACGGCCTCGGGATGGCCAACGTCTACGCGGCGGTGCGGGCCGGCGTCACCTCGATCGAGACCTCGTTCGCCGGCCTCGGCGGCTGCCCGTTCACCAAGGTGGCCGCCGGCAACGTGGCCACCGAGGACGTGGTGCACGCGCTGCAGCGCGAGGGGGTGCGCGAGGACGTCGACCTCGGCGCGCTCGTGGCGATCGCCCGCGACGTGGCGGCGCACTTCGGGCGCGACCTGCCCGGTTTCGTCCACAAGACCGGGCCGATCGCCGTGAAGGAGCGGACATGAACCAGCCGATGCTGAAGGGCGTCCGCGTGCTCGACCTCACCAACGTGCTGTCGGGCCCGTTCGCCACGCTGCACCTGGCGCTGCTCGGCGCCGAGGTCATCAAGATCGAGAACCCGAAGGACGGCGACCTCGCGCGCAAGCTCGGCATCGTGCCCCAGCTCAACGAGCAACTGATGGGGACGAGCTTCCTCGCGCAGAACGCCAACAAGAAGTCGGTGACGCTCAACCTGAAGCCGGCCGAGGGCAAGGCGGTGTTCAAGCGCCTGGTCGAGACGGCCGACGTGCTCGTGGAGAACTACCGGCCCGACGTGATGGACCGGCTGGGCCTCGGCTACGACGTCCTCGCCGGCGTCAACCCGCGGCTGATCTACTGCGGGATTTCCGGGTTCGGCAAGACGGGCCCCGACGCGCTCAAGCCCGCCTACGACCAGATCATCCAGGGCCTGAGCGGCGTGATGGCGGTCAACGGCGACGAGCGGCTGAACCCGCTGCGCGCCGGCTTCCCCATCTGCGACACGGTGGGCGGCCTCAACGCGGCCTTCGCCGTGATGGCCGCGCTCTACCACCGCGAGCGCACGGGCGAGGGCCAGTTCATCGACGTGGCCCTGCTCGACTCCATCATGCCGACGATGGGGTGGGTGGCCGCGAACCTGCTCATCGGCGGGCAGCAGCCCGTGCTGATGGGCAACGACAACTTCACCGCCGCGCCGTCGGGGACGTTCAGGACCCAGGACGGCTACGTCAACATCGCCGCCAACAAGCAGGAGCAGTGGGAGGCGCTCTGCGACGAGCTGGGCCTCGCGGAACTGAAGACCGACCCGCGCTTCCAGAAGCGCGACGTGCGGAAGAAGCACCGCGGGGAGCTGACGCCGCTCCTCGAGGCGAAGCTCGCCGAGCGGCCCACCGAGGAGTGGGTGACGCGGCTGAACGCGCGGGACATCCCGACGGGCGCGATCCTGGGCCTGGAGGACGCGCTGAAGCAGCCGCAGGTGGCGCACCGGCAGGCGCTCGAACGGGTGACGGTGGAGGGCATCGGCACGCTGCCGCTGTTCGGGCTCACGGCGAAGTTCGGCAAGGGGCACGGGCACATCGACGCCCCGCCGCCGCGCCTCGGCGCGCACACGCGCGAGGTGCTCGCGCAGGCCGGCTGCACGGACGCCGAGATCGATGCGTTGAAGGAGAAGGGGATCGTATAGGCCTTGGGCCTTGGGCCTTGGGCCTTGAGCCCTGGGGGCTGGGGCTGGCCGCAAGGCGCAGGGCGTAAGGCGCAAGCCGGTACCGAGGGGACCACTCAATGGGAATGACCTACATCCAGAAACTGCTGGCGCGCGCCACCGGGCAGCCCGAGGTGGGCGTCGGTGACGTGGTGGAACCGCGCGTCGACCTGGCGATGAGCCACGAGAACGGCGCGCTGGTCCTCAACCAGTTCAAGGAGATCTTCAAGGGCACCGACCGCGAGGCGAAGGTGTGGGACCCCTCGCGCATCGCGATCATCTTCGACCACCGCGTGCCAGCCGAGTCGTCCAAGACGGCGAGCAACCAGAAGAAGGTGCGCGAGTTCGTCGAGGCGCAGGGCATCACCAAGTTCCACGACATCCGCGGCGACGGCGGCGGCATCTGCCACCAGATCCTCC
>JADHED010003169.1_pt1 | contig 10251 bp, 3 predicted proteins | sample 8952041 | NCBI WGS metagenome assembly JADHED01 (sample SAMN16124423, study PRJNA663239) | bioreactor sludge metagenome | isolation source: sludge (control) | place: India:Bengaluru | collected 2018-09-08
GTTCCCGTCGCGCGGAGCTGGCCAGCCGGCTGCTCACCTTCGCGCGACGGGAACCGGCCGAACTGCGCCCGGTGGACGTCAGCCGCGAGATCCGCGGCGCGGAGCGCATGCTGCGACGCGCGCTGCCCCGGCGCGTGGACCTCGCGCTCCAGTTGCGCGACGACCTGCCGCCGGTGCTGGCGGATCCCGCCCAACTCCTCCAGGTGCTGATGAACCTCGCCATCAACGCCGGCGACGCCATGCCGGGCGGCGGCCTGCTCACCGTCGCCAACCACGCCGTCGTCGAGCGCCGGCCGCACGCGAAGCTGAGCGGCCTGCCCCCGCCGGGGCCCGCCGTCGCCATCGAGGTGCGCGACACCGGCACCGGCATGGCCGGCGACACCCTCGAGCACCTCTTCGAGCCGTTCTTCACGACGAAGGAGGCCGGGCGCGGCACGGGCCTCGGCCTTGCCATCTGCCACGGCATCGTCCACCGCCACCGCGGCGCCATCGCGGTCGACAGCGTGCCGGGCCAGGGAACGGCGTTCTGTGTCTACCTGCCGACGTTCGACGACAGCCGCGCCTGACTCGCGCCGACGCATGGGGCGCGGGAGCGTGCCCGCCGGCATGCGTGCCGCGGGTGGTGCCCTGGTCCTGGTGGCTGTCGCCCTGGCCACAGCGTGCCTGCCCGCGCCCCCCGCCGCGGGCCCCGACACCGGCGAGGCCGCGGGCATCGGGCGCTGGGGACGCGCGCTGCTGGGGGCCGAGGTGGACGTGCTCGAGGACCCCAGCGCGCGGCTGACCTTCGACGACGTCACGCGCGAGCCCCACGCCACGCAGTTCCAGGCGCTGTCGCGCCCCGTGCTCAATCCCGGGTACACCCACAGCGCCTACTGGCTGCGCTTCCGCATCGGCGCCTCGACGGAACCGCTGCTGCTCGAGGTCGCGAACCCGACGCTCACCGACGTGAGCGTCCATCGCCTGGGCAGCAACGGCCGGCTCACGACGACGCGGACCGGGCAGCCGCTGCCGCTGTCCACGCGCGAACGCGTCCACCCGGCCCTGCTCTTCCAGGTGGCGCCGTCCTCCTCCACGCTGGTGCACGTGCGCGTGGCGAGCCGCGCGCCCGTGCGGGTGCCGCTGCGCCTGTGGCGGCCCGCCGACTTCGACACGGCCGACCGCCTGGCGGCGATCACGAGCGGCCTCTTCTACGGGGCCATGCTGCTGGCGGCCGTGTTCCAGCTGCTGCTCTCGATCGCGGTCCGCGACCGCACGCACCCGATCTTCTCCGGCGTCATCGCGACGACCTGCGTCACGCTGCTCGGGCTCGACGGGCTGGGCTCCTTCTACCTGTGGCCCTCGCTCGCCCCGTGGGGCACCGACCTCACCACGTGGGCCGCCGTGGCCACCATCGTCGGCATGCTGGCCTTCACCTCGCAGTTCCTGGCGCTGCGCGACCGCTCGCCGCGGCCCCGCCAGGCGCTCGTGGTCACGGCGTGCGCGATGGTGGCCTGCGGCGTGCTCGTGCCGCGCACGGCGATCTACATGACGATGGCGGGCACGGCGGTGCTGGTGAGCCTGCTCAGCGGCGTGCACGCGTGGTGGAGCGGGTACGCCCCGGCGCGGCGGTTCGTGATGGCGTGGGGCCTGCTCACGCTGGGGTTCGTGTGGGGCCAGCTCGTGCTCCTGGGCGCCACGGCCGCCGCCGGGCTGGGCGCCGACCAGATCTACCGGCTGGCCGCCCTGCCGGCCGTCGCGCTGGTGAGCGTGAGCCTCGTGGACCGCTTCTGGCTGCTGCGGCGGACGGCCGAGACCGCCGAGGCCGCCCTCAAGCGCCAGGAGGCGACGCTCGTCGAGGTGGCGCGCGGCATCGTCGGCACGACCGGCGACGAGGTGTTCAGCGCGCTCGTGCGGCAGCTCGCCCGCGCGCTCGAAGCCGACCACGCGTTCGTGGGGGAGCTCGACGCCGCCGCGCAGCGCGTGCGCACGGTGTCGGTGTGGAGCGACGGCAAGGCGGGCGAGAACTTCGACTACGGGCTGCCCGACTCGCCGTGCGCCGACGTGCTGCGCACCGGCACGTGCCTGTTCCCCGACGAGGTGCAGGCGCGCTTCCCGCGCGACGCCGGCCTCGCGCGAATGGGCATCCGCGCCTACGCCGGCACGCCACTGCACGACTCCGCGGGCAAGCCCATCGGCCTGCTGGTGTGCCTCTACCGGCAGCCGCTCGCCGACCCGGCGTCGGCCGAACGCATGCTGAAGCTGTTCGCGGGGCGCGCCGCCTCCGAGCTGGAGCGGCGCCGCGCCGAGCGCGCGCTCGCCGAGCGCGAGGCCCTGCTGGGCGCCCTGCTCGACAACTCGCCCGCGCTCATCTACGTGAAGGACCCCGACGGGCGCTACGTGCTGGTGAACCGCCAGTTCGAGCAGCACATGCGCCTGTCGCGGGAGATGATCCTCGGTCGCGGCGACGCCGACATCCTCCCGGCCGACGTGGCGGCCATGCTGCGCCGCCACGACCAGCAGGTGCTGGAGAGCGCCACGCCGCTGCAGTTCGAGGAGCAGGGGGCCGGCGAGTTCTTCCTCTCGACCAAGGCGGCGCTGCGCGACCATGCGGGCGTCCCCTGGGCGATGATCGGCGTCTCCACCGACATCACCGAGTTCCACAAGCTGCAGGCCCAGGTGCGGGCCGCGCAGCGGATGGAAGCGTTCGGGCAGCTGGCCGGCGGCGTCGCCCACGACTTCAACAACCTGCTCACGGCCATCCTCGGCTACCTCGAGCTGTGCGAGCGCCAGGTGCCCGAGGGCTCGCCGGTGGCCGCCGACCTCGCCGAGGCCCGTGAGGCGACGCAGCGGGCCGCGCGCATCACCAGCCAGTTGCTGGCGTTCGCGCGCCGCCAGCCGTCGGCGCCGCTCGCGGTGGAACTCAACGGGCTAGTGCGCGGCGTGGGGCGGCTGCTGCGCCAGGCCGCGGGCGCGGCCGTCGCCGTGCATTTCGACCTGCATCCCGGGCCGGTGCACGTGCGGCTGGACCCGGCGCAGTTCGAGCAGGTGCTGCTGAACCTGGTGATCAACGCACGCGACGCGATGGAGGGCGGCGGCACGGTGCGCGTGGAGACCGGCACGGCCGCCGTCGCGACCGCCGCTCCCGGCGCCGGCGCCGGCCTGCCCGCCGGCCGCTACGCGGTGCTGCGGGTCACCGACACGGGCAGCGGCATCGCCGCCGAGCACTTGCCGCGCATCTTCGAGCCCTTCTTCACCACCAAGCCGTCGGGGCGCGGCAGCGGCCTCGGCCTCTCGATGTGCCACGGCATCGTCCGCCAGGCCGGGGGCGCGATCGACGTCGAGAGCGCCGAGGGACACGGCACCACGTTCACCGTCTACCTGCCCGAAGCGGCCGCGCAGGACGCCCCGAGGCCCGCCGCGCCCAGGCACGCGCCGGCCGGCGGGGCGGAAACCGTCCTGGTGGCGGAGGACGAGCCGTCAATCCGTCGGTTCGCCTCTCGCGTGCTCACCGGGCGCGGCTACCACGTGCTGCTGGCCGCGAGCGGCGAGGAGGCGCTCGCGCTCGCCGCCGCCCACGACGGCCGCATCGACCTGCTGCTCAGCGACGTCGCGATGCCCGGCATCAACGGGCGGGAGCTGGCGGACGCGCTGCGGGCCGCGCGCCCGGGCATCCGCGTCGTCTACATGTCGGGCTACGGCGAGCAGGCGCTGGCCGACGATGGCCTGGTGGCCGACGGCTCGCCGTACCTTCCCAAGCCGTTCACCATGGAACGCCTGGCGGCCACGGTCCGCGAGGTGCTCGACGCGCGGCGTCCCGACGGGGGGCGTTCCGCCCCCACGCCGGGCCAGGCCTGAGGGCGTCCGGGAACGCCCGTCGCGTCCAGGTCAGAACCTCACACGCACGCCGAGCTGGGCCTGGCGCGGGTCGCCGATGCCGCTCTGCACGGTCCCGTCGAAGTTGAACACGAGGTTGGTCACCTCGGGCCGCTTGAAGTTCTTGCTGTTGGTGAGGTTGAAGACCTCGAACACCGGCTCGATGGTGGCACCGCCGTAGCGGAAGGGCCGCACCACGCGCAGGTCGATCGTGAAGAACTCGTTGTCCTTCCGCAACGTGTTGCGCTTGGTGATGGTGCCGTCCGGCTGGATGCGGTCCTGCGGCGTGTTGCCCACCGAGCGCGGCTGCGCGGAACGGGCCGACACCCGCGTGTTGAACTCGAAGCCGGCCGCCGTGACCAGCGCCCACAGGTTGAAGCGGTGGCGCTGGTCGCGGTCGGAGTAGTTGTACTCGGGCGCCAGGTCGTTGGCCGCCGCGTAGCGGAACGAGAACGGGTCGCGCTCGTTGTCGTCGTCGGACATGTCGCGCGACAGCGTGTAGTTCCACTGGAGCTGCCAGTTGTCGGCGTACTTCTTCGTCATGCCCACCGTGAGGCCGTCGTACTTGGCCTTGGCGGAACTCTCCACCACCGTGAGCACCCCCACGCCGTTGGTGCCGTTGGGCGGCAGGCCCCTCGACCACGGGGAGCCGAAGACGGGATCGTTGCGGTTGATGAACCGCGTGACGTGCACCGTCTTGGTATGGGTGAAGCTGGCGAACACCGACAGGTTGGGGACGAGCTGCCGTTCGTAGGAGAGGCTCACCGAGCCGGTGCGCGGGTTCTCGAAGTCCTTGCTGAACACGAAGACGTCGGGATTCACCGGGCTGGAGATCTGGCTGGCCGGGATCAGGTTGGGCCACACGGGCGGCGTCACGCCGAACCCGTTGAAGAAGCTGGCGCGGAAGAGCGACTGGCCGCGGCTGCCGTTGGTGGAGCGCGAGCTGGCCAGCGTGAGGCCCGGGATGCGCGAGTAGAACAGGCCCGCGTTCAGCCGCACCACCTGCCGGCCGTCGCCGCCCGGGTCCCACGACAGGCCGAGCCGCGGCTGCCACATCTTCTTGTCGGAGGGAATCGTCCCGTCGGAGGGGAACCCCGGCTGGCCGATGAACGGCGCGTAGAACACCTCGCCCGGCGGCGTGATCGTCTCCGGCTGGATCTGCGCCTCCCAGCGGAGGCCGTACTGCACCGTGAGCGTGGTGGTCGGCTGCCACTTGTCCTGGAGGAAGAACGACGGCTCGATCTGCGGGATCGACTGCGTGCCCGCCTCCTCGACCGACAGGCCGCCGACGCCCGCCTGCTGCAGGAAGAGCAGCAGCGGCCCGGTGATCTCGGTGCCCGCCGGGCAGCTGCCGGTGACGCTCGTCGCGCCGTTGGAACACTCGACGTACGTGGGGCCGAAGCGCACGTAGTTGAAGAAGCCGTCGGTGCTGCTGAAGATGTAGCGCCCGTTGGCGAACCCGACGAAGGTCTGCACGGAGTTCACCCGGTTGAACTCCGCCCCCACCTTGATCGTGTGGCGCCCGGCCAGCCACGAGAGGTTGTTGGTGAGCTGCACGCGGGTGTCGTAGTACTCGACCGGCAGGAAGAACGGGAGGCCGAAGCGGGAGGCGCGGCCGAAGTCGAACGCGGTGTCGGGGAAGGGCCGCGACTGCCCGCTGACGTTGGGCCCCTCGTAGGGCCGCGGCCGGTCCTCGCGCGCGACCTGGAACCTGAACTCGTTGAGCATCCGCTGGCCGATGGTGGTGTTGAGCGACCCGGACACGGCGTTGGAGTAGCCGCCCTCGAGGCCGTTGGCGCTGCGGCCCCACGAGTCGACGTCGAAGGTGCCGTTCTCCTGCTCGGCCCAGGTGTAGTTGTAGCGGACCGTCAGCAGGTTCGCGGGGTTCAGCTGCGCGTCCAGCTTGCCGAGGAACACGCGCGCGTCGTTGGTGCGGTCGATCGGGCCGTTCTCGTCCGGGCTGCCCAGGGCGGCGAAGAAGTCCACCACGCGCGGCTCGATGCGGCCGGGGTCCAGCTGCTTGGTCTGGCGGAAGCGCTGCTGGTCGTAGGCGAGGAAGTAGAACAGCTTGTCCTGCTTCAACGGTCCGCCGAGGGTGGCGCCGAACTGCTCCTGGTCGAAGGGGAACTTGTCGCCGTTGGAGTTCTCGGACGACAGCTCGTCCACCTTGAAGAAGAAGTTCGCCGAGCCGGCCAGGTAGTTGGTGCCCGACTTGGTCACCACCTGCACGAAGGCGCCGCCGCTGCGGCCGAACTCCGCCGCCGCGCCGTCGGAGACCACCACCATCTCCTTGATCGCGTCCTGGTTGAAGGTGAACGCGGGGCGCTGGCCGCCGCGCTGCTCGCCGAAGAACGGGTTGTTGAAGTCGGCCCCGTCCACCGAGATGTTGTTGGCGATGCCCTTCTGGCCGCCGACGCTGATCATGTCGCCGTCGGGCCCCTGGACGATGGTGACGCCGGGCGTGAGCTGCATGAAGCTGAGGAAGTTGCGGCCGTTGTTGGGCAGCCCCTGGACCGCCTGCTGGTTGATGCGGGTGGCGCCCTCGGCGCGCGTGGTCTCCACCACCGGCGAATCGGCCGTGACGGTCACCTCCTGCGTGACGCCGGCCAGTTGCAGGACGATCGGGATGTTGGCGGTCTGGCCCACGGCGAGCTGGATGCCTTCCTGCACGTAGGTGGCGAAGCCCTGCAGGGTGACGGAGAGCCGGTACGACCCCAGCGGCAGCAACAGGCCGCGGAAGCGGCCGTCCGGGTCCGTGGTGAGTTCACGGGAGAAGTTGGTGCCCGTGTTCAGCAGCGTCACCGACGCGCCGGGGAGGCGTCCTCCCTGCGTGTCGGAGACGGTGCCTTCGATCACGCCGGTGGTCGCCTGCGACTGTGCCAGCGCGGGGGACGCGAGCGGGAGGCACACGAGCAGCAACGCGCCGGACGCGATGCGTCCCAACGTCTGGATGGACATCGGCACTCCTCCTCCCGGCATGGCCGGGGAGTCAGTGACCAGCTGAACCGGTGGCGGCGCCGCAGCGTAGCAGATGACGGCGGGAAGCGACAGCGAAGGGATGGAGATCGCGCCGTGACGATGACCGGGGCGGGACCAGCGGTTGACGAATCCCCATGCGTTCCCAAGGCGTTCACCATGGAACGCGTGGTGGCCGCCGTCCCCGAAGGGCGCGACGCGCGGGACGCCGGGCCTGTCGCAGCCCCGGCCCGATCCGCACTTGTCGCCACCGCAGCGACCTCAACTCCGCGGCGTCGAGGACTTCGGCGACACCCCTGCGCGCTGCACGCGGCCAATCGGCACGAGGCGCGTGGCACGAACGTTGAGTCTTCAAATTAGTTCCACGCTGGTGCCGGCGACGCGACCCGTTGCCGTCGCGCTGCCAGGAGCGCTCCCGACCGACGCGGTCGGCCACTCCCATCCGCCCACTCACCCGAGCGAGCCATCGGCGCCGGCGGCGAGAGGTTTCGGACCAAGGAGGTTGCCGATGAGACGAAGGCTTGGGGGAGTCTGCCTGGCCGTGGCCATCGCGGCCACGGCGATCGTCGCGGCCCAGGTGCCGCCGGGGCCCGGCCGGGCCGTCGTGCCCGGCGCCCTGGACGAGTCCACCGACCTCTGGTTCGTCGAGCTGACGAGCCCGCCCACCGCCGACGGCACGTCGCCGGCCATCGTCCGCAACGAGAAGGCCGCGTTCCGGCGCGCCGCCGTACAGGCCGGCTTGCGCTACGCGGAGCGCTACGCCTTCGACACGCTGTTCAACGGCCTGTCGGTGCGCGTGGACCGGACGCAGGTGGCGGCGCTGTCGCGCCTGCCGGGCGTGAAGGCCGTCTACCCGGTGGCCGTGGTCGCGGCGCCGGAGCCCGTGACGCCCGGGGAGCGCGGCGACCTCTACACCGCGCTGGCGATGACCGGCGCCGACGTCGCGCAAAGCGAGCTGGGCTTCACCGGGGCCGGCGTGAAGGTGGCCGTGATGGACACGGGCATCGACTACGACCACCCCGACCTGGGTGGCTGCTTCGGCCCGGGATGCCGCGTCGCGTACGGCTACGACCTGGTCGGCGACGACTACGACTACGACAAGGCGCCGGTGCCCGACCCCGACCCTGACGACTGCGGCGGCCACGGCACGCACGTCGCCGGCATCGTCGGCGCCAACGGCACCGTGAAGGGCGTCGCCCCGGACGTGACCTTCGGCGCGTATCGCGTCTTCGGCTGCAGCGGCTCCACCTCGGCGGACGTGATGATCGCGGCCATGGAGCGCGCGCTTGCGGACGGGATGGACGTGCTGAACATGAGCATCGGCTCGGCGTTCCAGTGGCCGCAGTACCCGACGGCGCTGGCCGCGGACCGGCTCGTGAACAAGGGCATGGTGGTGGTGGCCTCGATCGGCAACAACGGGGCCAATGGCCTGTACAGCGCCGGCGCGCCGGGCCTGGGCAAGAAGGTGATCGGCGTGGCGTCGTACGACAACACGCGCGTGATGCTGCCCTACGTCACCGTGAACGGCCGCCACGTCGGCTACGCGACGATGACGTACTCGCCAAGCCCGCCGACCGCGGGGAGCGGTGAGATCGTCGATGTGGGCCTGGCCTGCTCGGCGCTGCCCGCGGGTTCGGCGACGGGCAAGGTGGCACTCGCGGCACGCGGCACGTGTTCCTTCGCGATCAAGGCCACCAACGCGATCAACGCCGGCGCAGTGGCCGTGCTGGTCTCGAACAACGTCGCCGGCATCTTCTACGGGACGCTGGGCGCGCCACTCGACGGCGTGACGCCCGTCGTGAGCATCTCGCTCGAGGACGGGCTGTACATCCGCACCCAGGCGGCACCGGTGACGCTGATCTGGACCGACCAGATCGACTCGTTCCCGAGCCCGACCGGGGGGCTGATCTCGTCGTTCAGCTCCTATGGCCTCTCGCCCGACCTCGCGCTGAAGCCCGACCTCGGCGCACCGGGTGGCGACATCTACTCCACCTACCCGCTCGAGAAGGGCGGCTACGCGACAATGGGCGGCACCTCCATGGCCTCGCCGCACGTGGCGGGGGCCGTGGCGCTGCTGCTGCAGGCGAAGCCGAAGACGCCGTCGCAGGCCGTGCGCGGCATCCTGCAGAACAGCGCCGACCCGAAGGCGTGGTTCGGGAATCCCGCGCTCGGGTACCTGGACAACGTGCACCGGCAGGGCGCCGGCCTGCTCGACATCGACGACGCGATCCTGGCGAGGACGAAGATCGAGCCGGCGAAGATCGCGGTGGGCGAGAGCGAGGCGGGGCCGTACACGCAGACGCTGACCATCGAGAACAACGGGGCCACGGAGGTGACCTACGGCCTCTCGCACGTCCCCGCGCTCTCGACCGGCCCCAACACGTTCACTGTGGGGTTCACGACCGGCTTCGCCTCGGTGGCCTTCAGCGCGCCGACTTTGACGGTGCCGGCGGGCGGGATGGCCACGGTGGACGTCACGATCACCGCCAACACGGCGTTGCCCGACCTCAGCCAGTACGGCGGCTACATCGTCTTCACGCCGCCAGCCGGCGGGCAGACGTACCGCGTGCCGTATGCCGGGCTGAAGGGCGACTACCAGGCCAAGGTGGTACTGGTGCCGACGGCCCTCGGCTTCCCGGCGCTCGGCTGGAGCCCGGACGGCGTGAACTTCGGCTTCGCGGGCGCAGGCGACGTGTTCACACTGCAGGGCGCCGACATCCCCTACCTGCTCGTGCACCTCGACCACCAATCGCGGCTGCTGCAAGTGGAGATCTTCAGCGAGGCGGGCAAGGCCTGGCACCGGGCCTACAACCTCGACTACCTGCCGCGCAACAGCACCGCGACGGGCTTCTTCGCCCTGGGGTGGGACGGCTACACGTTCACCGGCAAGGGCAAGAACGCCAGCCAGTGGTACGCGGTGCCCGACGGGACGTACTACATGAAGCTGTCGGTGCTGAAGGCGCTGGGCGACCCGAACAACCCGGCGCACTGGGAGACGTGGACGTCTCCGCTGTTCGTGATCGATCGGCCGTAGGCGCGATTGCCGTGGGCCGCGTGGACGGGACACGCGGACGCAGTCGGGGGGCCGGCTGAAGCCGGCCCTCACGACGTTGGGAAACGGGGCTGCCGCTCGGCGCCGCGGGCCGCGGCGACGGCGCGGCCCTTGGAGGGACGCCGACACGGAGATCCGGAGCGCGCCCCGCAGGCGCAGGGGTACGCGCGAGCGTCGAGGCGGGTTCGGCCGAGCGCCGCGCAAGCCCAGATCGTCCCGGCCGCAGGGACGCGCTCCCGGCGTCCCGACGGGCCGGGCTGCCGCTCGGCGCCGCGGGGCGCGGCGCCGGCGCGGCCCTGAGGGGGGCGCCGACCCCCCGAGGCCGCGCGCGCCCCCCCCGCGCCGGGGGCAGCGCGCGCGGCCAGGGGGGG
>JADHED010003171.1_pt1 | contig 10244 bp, 11 predicted proteins | sample 8952041 | NCBI WGS metagenome assembly JADHED01 (sample SAMN16124423, study PRJNA663239) | bioreactor sludge metagenome | isolation source: sludge (control) | place: India:Bengaluru | collected 2018-09-08
ATCCCGGCCAGCAACATCAAAAAGAAGAGCTACCAGCGCAATACCACCAAGCGCTAGATGCCAAAATTAATTGGAATCTGACCCCAATTAAACCCCAGTTAACCCCTAAAACGGCGCCACCGAGTTGAACGCCCGCGACAGCCAGCCCATGGCCTGGACTTCGCTTTGTGCGCCGCGTCCGCGCGACTGCACGCGGGCGTTGGCCACCTGGGTGGAGGCCACCACGCTGCCCGGCTGCAGCGAGCGCGGATCCACCGTGCCCGAGAAGCGCAGCACGTCCACGTTCTCGTTCACGCCGATCTGCTTTTCGCCGGCGACCACCAGGTGGCCGTTGGGCAGCACCTCGATGACGGTGGCGGTAATGGCGCCGGTGAAGGTGTTGCTGCTCTCCGTGCCGCCCTTGCCCGAGAAGGCGTTGGCGCTCTTGGCGCCCAGGTCCAGTTTGCCCAGCTTGCTCGCGCCTATGAAAGGAAAGGCCGAGATGCCGGCCGAGGTCTCCGAGCTGCGGTCAATGGTGGAGGTGGAGTTCTGCTTGGCCGTCACCTTCTCCACGATCTGTATGGTGACGATGTCGCCCACCAGCCGTGCACGCCGGTCTTCAAACGCCGGGCGGTAGCTGGCGGCGTGGAACAGGCTGCCGGTGGCTGGCCCCTGGGGCTGCGGTGTGGCGGCCACGGGCGGCGGCGTGGTGGGCAGCAGATCCACCGGCGGCGGCGGGTTCAGTGTGGCGCAGCCCGTTAGCAGGGCCAGGGCGGTGGTGGCGGCAAGGCGCGCGGCGGCGGTCATGGTGGCCCCCTTACAGCTGCGACAGCTTGGCCAGCATCTGGTCGCTGGTCTGAATGGCCTTGGAGTTCATCTCGTAGGCACGCTGGGTCTGGATCATGGTCACCAGCTCCTCGACCACGTTGACGTTGGAGGTCTCCAGAAAGCCCTGGCGCATCACGCCCAGGCCGTTGGTGCCCGGCTGGCCCTGCTGCGGCGGGCCCGAGGCGGCGGACTCCTTGTACATGTTCTGCCCCACGGGCTGCAGGCCGGCGGCGTTGATGAAGCTGGACATGGCCAGCTGCCCCAGCTGCTGCGGCTGCGGGTTGCCGGCCAGCGTGGCGCTGACCACGCCGCTCTCGCTGATGCTGATGCTGGTCGCGCCCTGCGGCACGGTGATGCCGTTGGCCACCGGCAGGCCGCCGGAGGTGACCAGGCGCCCCTGCGAGTCGAGCTGGAACGAGCCGTCGCGCGTGTAGCCAATGGTGCCGTCGGGCAGCTGCACTTCAAAGAAACCGTTGCCGTTGATGGCCACGTCCAGGCTGTTGCTCGACTGCTGCAGGCTGCCCTGGGTGAAGTTGCGGCTGGTGGCCACGGTGCGCACGCCCAGGCCTAAGTGCAGGCCGGTGGGCAGCTGGTTTTCCTCGGTGGTCTGCGCGCCCACCTGGCGCAGGTTCTGGTAGATCAGGTCTTCGAACACCGCGTTGTTGCGTTTGAAGCCGGTGGTGGAGACGTTGGAGAGGTTGTGCGAGATCACGTCCAGCTGCGTCTGCTGGGCGGTCATGCCGGTCTTGGCGATCCACAGGGAATTGATCATGGGGTTCTCCTCGGTGTTTAGCCGTTCAGGCTGAGCAGCTGGGCGGCGCTCTTGTCATCGTTTTCGGCGGTCTGCATCAGGCGCATCTGCTGCTCGAACTGGCGCGCCGCGGCGATCATGCCGACCATGGCCTCGACCGGGTTCACGTTCGACCCTTCCAGCGCGCCGGACACCATGCGCGCCTGGTTGTCATTGCCCATGGGGTCGCCGCTGGTGGTGCGAAACAGGCCGTCGTCGCCGCGTTTGAGCGGGTCTTGTGCATCGGGCGTGGCCAGCTTGATGCGCCCCAGGTTCTGCGGCTGCTGGCCGGGTATCTGGGCGCTGATGGTGCCGTCGGCGCCCAGGCTCAGCTCGGCGCCCTGCGGCGCGGTGATGGGCGCGCCGCCGTCGGACAGCACGGCCAGGCCGCCGGGGGTGGTGAGCTGGCCCTCGGCGTTCAGCTCGAAATGGCCGGCGCGGGTATAGGCCTCGGTGCCGTCCAGGCCCTGCACGGCAAACCAGGCATTGCCCACGGCCATGGCGTCCAGCGGCCGGCCGGTGGTCTGCGCCGGACCGGGGGTGTCCACATGGCCGGAGGTGGCCTCCAGCGCGAACACGCGCGTGGTCGATCCGCTGCCCTGCAGCGGCACCGAGCGGAAGTTGGCCATCTCGGCGCGAAAGCCCTGGGTGGAGACATTCGCCAGGTTGTTGGACAGCACCGCCTGCCGGTGCGCGGCGGCGCTGGCGCCGGTCATGCTGGTGTAGATGATGCGATCCATGGCGGGGTCTCCTGCTCAGGCGTCTTCAGCGCAGGTTGACGAGCGTGGACAGCACCTGGTCCTGCGTCTTGATGGTCTGGGCGTTGGCCTGGTAGGCGCGCTGGGCGGTCATCATGTTCACCAGCTCGGCCGTCAGATCCACGTTGGAGTCCTCCAGCGCGCCCGAGCGCAGCGCGCCAAAGGCGCCCTCGGTGGGCACGCCCATGACGGGCTGGCCGGACTCGAAAGTCTCCTGCCAGAGGTTGTTGCCGATATCCGCCAGGCCCTGGGTGTTGCGAAAGCTGGCCAGCGCCACCTGGCCCTCGGCGCGCGTCACGCCGTTGGAGTAGCTGGCCATGATGGTGCCGTCGTTGCCGATGTTGATGCCCGTGAGCTGGCCGGCGGTGTAGCCGTCCTGCGTGAGCTCGGAGACGGCGAACTTGGTGCCGAACTGGGTCACGCCGTCCAGGTTGACCTGTACCGTGTAGGCCGGCAGGTTGTTCGGGTTGGGGGTGGGCGGAGTGATGGTCACCGGCATCTGGAAGCCCGTGGCCGGTGGCGTGGCAGCGGGGCCAGTGATGTTGCCGTTGTTGTCGAAAGTGATTTGTCCTATGGGTGTGGCAACGACGGGCGGCGTGGCGCTCGGATCGTCGAGCTTGTCATAGACATCCCAGGTGTTCGCGGTAGCGGTTTTCTGGAAGTACAGGCTGACAGGAGTAGCCACGCCCTGGCTGTCATAGACGTTGATTGAGGTGCCGTAGGTCGAGCGCGGCGTCGGCGCTACCGGTGGCGTGGCAGTTGCGTTGCCTGCAGCGTCGGGTGCGCGCGCGTCCAGGTTGAAGGATGCCTTGATGGTCGTGCTGTTCTTTGCGGGAATGGGCACGCCCGCCGGGAACGAGAGAGGCTGCGGCGTGCTGGCGGTGCGGGTGCCGGTGATCGGATCCATGGGATAGCCCATGACCTTGCCGTGGTTGTTGGTGACCACGTTGCCCTTGTCGTCGAGCTTGAAGTTGCCGGCGCGCGTATAGGCCGTGCTGCCGTCGGGCTGCTGGATTCTGAAGAAGCCATTGCCGTTGATGGCCACGTCCAGGTTGTTGCCGGTCACGGAGATATTGCCCTGCGTGAACTGCTGGGCCACGGCGCCCACCTGCACGCCAATGCCGGCGTTGCCCGATCCGGCCGTGCCGATGGCATTGGCCACCATGGCGGCAAACTCGGTGCGCGAGGCCTTGAAGCCCACGGTGCCCGAGTTGGCGATGTTGTGGCCGATCACGTCCAGGTTCTTGCTGGAGGCGTTGAGGCCCGAGAGGCCTTGCTGGAAACCCATGGTGTGCTCCTTGTCGGTAAGGGATGACTGGTGTGACGGCGTTAGAGCACGCCGAGGATGTTGGCGTAGTTGACGGTGCTGCCGTCGGCCAGGGTCAGGGTCAGCGCGCCGGCCTTGGAGCCGGTGGCCAGCACCTGCGACTGGGTCAGCGGTGTGGCCTTGACCGCGGTCTCGCCATTGGCGGCGGTGACGCGAAAGCGCAGGTCTGCCGCGTTGCCCTGGTACTTGCTGGCGTCCCATTCAAAGTTCAGCCGCCCGCCCTCCTGCGCGCCCATGTCTATGGTGTCCACGGCCACGCCGCCGGGTGTGACGATCTCCACCTTGACGCTGCTGGCGGCGCCGGCCAGGTCGAACATGCCCTTGCCGGTCTTGTCATCCAGGCTCATGCGATCGCCCTCGGACAGCACCGAGCGCCCGATCAGCGAGATGCCCTGGATCTGCTGCATGGTGCTGAACTGCTCGGCCATGGTCTGCATGGTCAGGTTCAGCGTCTGCAGGCCGGTCACGGTGTTGATCTGCGCCATCTGCGTGGTCATCTGCGCGTTGTCCAGCGGGTTCATCGGATCCTGGTTGTTCAGCTGGGCGACGAGCAGCTTGAGAAAGCGGTCCTGCATGGCGCTCGGGTCGGTCGATGAGTCGCGCGTCTTGGATGTGGTGGTGGCGCCGTTGTCCAGCGCGCTGGTGTCTATGGGGGAAATGTTCATGCTTGTCCTCCCGGCCTTACTGGCCCATCTGCAAGGTCTTGAGCAGCAGCGACTTGGCCGTGTTCATGACCTCCACGTTGTTCTGGTACGAGCGCGAGGCGGAGATCATGTTCACCATCTCCTCCACCGCGTTCACGTTGGCGTGCGTCACATAGCCCTCGGCGTCGGCCATGGGGTTCATGGGGTCGTGCACGCGCCGGCCGGGGGTGTCGCTCTCTTGGATGCCGGTGACGCGCACGCCGGCGGCGCCGTCCGATCCCATGGGCGTGGTCTGGAACACCACCTGGCGCGCCTTGTAGGCCTGGCCGTCGGGGCCGGCCACGGCGTCCACGTTGGCCAGGTTGCTGGCCACGACGTTGAGCCGCTGCGACTGCGCGCTGATGGCGCTGCCCGAGACGTTGAAGATGGAGAACATGGACATGGGCTGGCTCCTTTACTTCCTTACTGGCCCTGGATGGCGCTGAGCATGGTCTTGGCGTTGCCGTTGATGAAGCGCAGCGTGGCCTCGTAGCGCACGGCGTTGTCCACGAAGGCGGCGCGCTCTCTATCCATGTCCACCGTGTTGTTGTCCAGGCTGGGCTGGGTCTGCACGGCATAGCCCAGCGTGCTGTCGCCGCTGCCCGTGCGCGCGGCGGGTAGCGGTATGTGGCGCGCATCGCTCACGCTCTGGCTGGTGAGCGTGCCGGGGCTGCGGCCCTCGTCCACGGCGCGCATGGCGTCGGCAAACTTGAAGTCGCGTGCCACAAAGCCCGGCGTGTCGGCATTGGCGATGTTGCTGGCAATGGTGCGCTGGCGCTCGGCACGCAGCAGCAGCGCGTTGCCGTGAAAATCCAGTCGCTGGGTCAGCTTGTCGAGCATGGGGGCCTGCAGTCCTTGTGGTTGGGGGCTTGCGGCGCCACGGCCCGGGGGGCTTGGTGGCGTGCGTCGATTATGAAAATCGCGCCGCTTTTCTAAAGCCCGAAGAGCGTGGCCATTGGCCCTTTGTTTGCGTGTTAGCGCGGGGCAGCGGCGCCTACAGTGACGGCTGAGAAACGCCGTCCGTCGCGTTGTTTGCCGGAGTCACGCCATGCCGCATTCACTGTCCCGCCCGTCACACCCCGCCCGCTGGCTGCCCTGGCTGTGCCTGGCCATGCTGGTGGTTCTGGCCGCGCCGGCGCGCGCGCAGGATCAGGCGCCGGAGCTGGGCGCCATCACCCAGCGCTGGCTGGACGCCGCACTGGCGCAAGACCAGGGCGGCGCATTGCCGCTGCGCATGGAGGTCAGCGTGGGCCAGCTCGATCCGCGTCTGCGCCTGGCGCCCTGCGCGCGCGTCGAGCCGCATTTGCCCGCCGGCGCACGCCTGTGGGGGCGCACGCGCCTGGGGCTGCGCTGCGTGGAGGGTGCGGTGCGCTGGAATGTCTATTTGCCCATCACCGTCAAGGCCTATGGCCCGGCCTGGGTGCTGGCGGGCAACGTGGCCACGGGTGCGGTGCTCAAGGAGGGTGACGCCATCGAGTCCGAGGTGGATTGGGCGGCCGAGAACGCCGCCATCGTTGCCAGGCCCGAGTCCTGGGTGGGCCTGATTGCGGCGCGGCCGCTGCAGGCGGGCCAGGCGCTGCGCCAGAACATGGTGCGCGCGCCCAACCTGTTTCAATCCGGCGCCTCGGTGCGCGTGGTGGTGCAGGGGCAGGGCTATGCCGTGACGGCATCGGGCCAGGCGTTGAGCGCCGGCGCGCAGGGGCAGAATGTGCGCGTCCGTATGAGTAATGGTCGATTGGTATCGGGTATTGTGCTGGAGGATGGAACAATAGAAGCCGCTTTGTGAGCCATTGGGCCGCATAAAACGCTAAAGTCCGCCCACCACTGGCCGAAAACATGGCTACTGGCCCCGCAGCAGATCGGGGTGGTGGAGAGTGTGATGAAAATAGGAAACAACCCGGATACCGCGAATCTCTTGTCGCAGGCCGCAGCCGCCAGGCAGCAGGCCAAGGCGGCCGCGCCCGCGCCGGCCGCCGAGGCCGCCGCTCAGGGTGCGTCGCGCGCTGCGGCGGGGGTTCCCGTCACGCTGTCAGCCACGGTGCGTGGCGCGGACGCCAGCCGCAGCACAGCCGACTTCGACGCCGGCAAGGTCAAGGCCGTGAAGGCGGCCATAGAGAACGGCACCTTCAAGGTCAACGCCGAGGCCGTCGCCGACAAACTGCTGGCCAACGCCGAGGAAACCCTGTCACGCTCGCGTGGCTGAGCGCTGTCTGCCTGCCTGACGGGGCGGCCGGCTCTGGACTTGCCCCATGTCTCTCGACAATACCCTTTCCCTCATCGAAGCGCAGCTGCAGGACATGCAGGCTGCGCTTTTGTCATCCGACCCCCAGACCCTGGAGCAAACGGCCGTGCAGCTGCGCCAGGTGGCTGCCAGCCTGGCGCAGGCCGCGGGCGCCGGCCTGTCCGCCGCTGCTGCCGAGCGCATCCAGTCCATCGCCACGCGCCTGACCCTGCTGCGCGACCAACTGGCGCGCGTGCTGGCGTTGACCGAGCGGCAGGCGGCGTCGCTGCTGCCCCCCGTGCAGGGCGTGACCTATGGGCCATCTTCCGGCGCGCAGGGCGCGCGCATCTATCGGGCGCCGGGGTAGTCTCCGGTTGGGGTTAATTGGGGTCAGATTCCAATTATTTGGCCATGCATTTGCCAGGAGTCTGTCGGACCTGGACATCACCGGCTGCAGATCGACCGCAGCGGCCCATTCTTGTTTTTGGCTAAGCCACTCTTCGAGAACGCTTGCGACGCTCCAAGTCCGACAGACTCCGGGCGTCGATGAGGGCATCTGCGGGATATGGGCAAACCGGCTTCAGTGTGGCGCGGCCTGCCGCAGCCCGATGCGGATGTCGTGGCCCGTGGGGCTTTGGTACAGGCGCAGGCCGAACTCGGGCAGTACGGCCAGCAGGTGGTCGAAGATGTCACCCTGTATGGCTTCGTACTGCACCCAGGCTGTGGTGGCGGTGAAGCAGTACAGCTCCATCGGCACGCCTTCGGGTGTGGGCTCCAGCATGCGCACCATCAGCGTCATGCCCTGGTGCACGCCGGGGTGGGCCAGCAGATAGGCCTGCACATAGGCGCGAAAGGTGCCGATGTTGGTCAGCCTGCGCTGGTTGGTGGGCACGGCGGCGCGTTCGCCCAGTGCTGTGTTGCTGGCATGGACGGCCTGGCGTTTTTGTTCCATGTAGGGCGCCAGCAGCTCGATGCGCCCCAGGTGCGCCATGTCGGCTTCGTCCAGAAAGCGCACGGCGGCTGCGTCCAGGCGCAGCGTGCGCTTGATGCGCCGCCCGCCCGATTCGCTCATGCCGCGCCAGTTGCGGTAGCTCTCGCTCATCAGGCGCCAGGTGGGGATGGAGGTGATGGTCTTGTCCCAGTTCTGCACCTTGACCGTGTGCAGGGCAATGTCCACCACTGCGCCGTCCGCGCCCACCTGCGGCATTTCTATCCAGTCGCCCACGCGCAGCATGTCGTTGGACGACAGTTGCACGCCCGCGGTAAACGAGAGGATGGTGTCCTTGAACACCAGCATCAACACGGCCGACATGGCGCCCAGGCCCGACAGCAGGATCAGCGGCGAGCGGTCGATCAGCGCCGCCACGATGACGATGGCCCCGATCAGCGTCAGCGCCATCTTGCCCAGCTGCACGTAGCTTTTGATGGAGCGCGTGGGCGTGGGCGCGCCGCCAGGGGTCTGCTCCTGTTCTTGCAGCATGGCGTCCAGCAGGGCGTTCAGTGTGCGCACCAGCTGCAGCACCGTCAGCGCCACGGCCAGGTTGCGGATGATGGTGAACGCCACCGGGTTCAGGTGCGGCACGGCGCCAACGCCCGCCTGAATGACCACCGACGGCACCACGTGGGCCAGCCGGCGCAGCACCTGGTCGTGCCAGAGCACGCGCGCCCAGTGCACCTGCATGCGCGCGCGAACGGGCGGCACGATGTGCAGCAGCAGGTACTGGGCCACGGCCTGAATCAGGTAGGCCAGCAGCAGCAGTGCGGCCAGGCCTATGCAGGCCTGCATCCAGGGCGACAGGGAAGAGTACAGCGTGAGAAGGGACACGGTCAGGAAAACTCCTTGCAATGCGCCGCCATGCCGGGCCTTGTGGGCCGGCGCTGGGCGGTGGTTGGGGGATGAACGCCTAAAATCGGGCGCAGCTTTCAGACTTTTGTGACCACGGCGCCGCCGCGCAGTTCCCCGCAGTACCTTTTCCCCAGCTCCCATGCAAGACAAATACAACCACACCGAGGTGGAGCGCGCCGCGCACGCCCATTGGACGGCACAGGACGCCTACCGCGTCACCGAGGACCAGGCCCGTCCCAAGTACTACGCCTGCTCCATGCTGCCCTACCCCAGCGGCAAGCTGCACATGGGCCATGTGCGCAACTACACCATCAACGACATGCTCACGCGCCAGCTGCGCATGAAGGGCTTCAACGTGCTCATGCCCATGGGCTGGGACGCCTTCGGCCTGCCGGCCGAGAACGCCGCGCTCAAGAACGGCGTGCCCCCGGCGCGGTGGACCTACGAGAACATCGCCTACATGAAGCAGCAGATGCAGGCCATGGGCCTGGCCATCGACTGGAGCCGCGAGGTCGCCACCTGCGACCCCGACTACTACAAGTGGAACCAGTGGCTGTTTTTGAAGATGTTGGACAAGGGCATTGCCTACCGCAAGACCCAGGTGGTGAACTGGGACCCGGTGGACCAGACCGTGCTGGCCAACGAGCAGGTGATAGACGGCAAGGGCTGGCGCACCGGCGCGCCTGTCGAGAAGCGCGAGATCCCCGGCTACTACCTGAAGATCACCGATTACGCGCAGGAGCTGCTGGACCATGTGCAGGTCGGCGGTGAGAAGGCCACCCTGAACGGCTGGCCCGACAAGGTGCGCCTGATGCAGGAGAACTGGATAGGCAAATCAAGCGGCGTGCGCTTTGCCTTCACGCACGACATCAAGGACAGCAGCGGCAACCTGATTCAAGACGGCCGCATGTACGTCTTCACCACGCGCGCCGACACCATCATGGGCGTGACCTTCTGCGCCGTCGCGCCCGAGCACCCGCTGGCCGCGCATGCCGCCGCCGGCAACCCCAGGCTGGCCGCCTTCATTGAAGAATGCAAAAAGGGCGGCACCACCGAAGCCGAGCTGGCGCTGAAGGAAAAAGAGGGCATGGCCACCGGCCTGTTCGTCACCCACCCCTTGAGCGGCGAGCAGATCGAGGTCTGGGTGGGCAACTACGTGCTCATGAGCTATGGCGATGGCGCCGTGATGGGCGTGCCCGCGCACGACGAGCGCGACTTTGCCTTCGCCCTCAAGTACGGCCTGGAGATCGAGCAGGTCATCCTGGTCGATGGCCCGCATTTCGACCACGAGCGCTGGCAGGACTGGTATGCCGACAAGGAGCGCGGCGTGACCATCAACTCCGACAACTTCAGCGGCCTGGGCCACAAGGACGCCGTGGCCGCCGTGGCCGCAGCGCTGGCCGCCAAGGGCCTGGGCGAGCTCAAGACCACCTGGCGTCTGCGCGACTGGGGCATCAGCCGCCAGCGCTACTGGGGCACGCCGATCCCCATCATCCACTGCCCCGACTGCGGCGCCCAGCCCGTGCCCGAGAAGGACTTGCCCGTGGTGCTGCCGCAGGACCTGGTGCCCGACGGCAGCGGCAACCCGCTGGTGAAAAGCGAGGTCTTCCACGCCGGCGTGACCTGCCCCTGCTGCGGCAAGCCGGCGCGGCGCGAGACCGACACCATGGACACCTTCGTGGATTCGTCCTGGTACTTCATGCGCTATTGCGACGCGCAGAACGGCCAGAAGATGGTGGCCGATGGCGCCGACTACTGGATGCCGATGGACCAGTACATCGGCGGCATCGAGCACGCCATCCTGCACCTGCT
>JADHED010003172.1_pt1 | contig 10242 bp, 12 predicted proteins | sample 8952041 | NCBI WGS metagenome assembly JADHED01 (sample SAMN16124423, study PRJNA663239) | bioreactor sludge metagenome | isolation source: sludge (control) | place: India:Bengaluru | collected 2018-09-08
CGCGGGCGTGACGGCCGCAGCCGGCGCGCGCTTCGAGGACGGGGCCGCCGCGGGGGCGGCCTGCGGCGTGGTGCCGGCGGGGTTCTCGGCGTGGCTGGCGGTCGGGAGGAACGCGGACAATCCGAGCGCGAGCACGATCCTGGGCAGGTGAGCCGTCATGGGTCGTCTCCTTGTGGCGGCCGAGCCAGGATCACCAACTGAGATCCGGTAGCCGTTATTCGACAACATGGGTCGGCGCGCGCCAGGCAGCCAGCGCCGCGCCGGCCCGGCGGATCGGGGACCGTTCCGCGCTGACCGCGCGGATCCGGACGGGACGCCGCGGCGCGAGGGCCGGGCCGCCCCCCCAGGGACGCCCGGCCCCGCACCGTGATCCGCCGCTACCCGCGGTACGCCTTCTCGAGCGTCGCGATGTCGAGCTTGATCATCTGCATGACCTCGTCCGAGACGCGCTTCGCGCGGGCCGGGTCGCTGTCGTCCAGCAGCTTCATCAGCGACGCCGGGACGAACTGCCAGCGCAGCCCGTAGCGGTCGGTGATCCAGCCGCACGCCTGCTCCTCGCCGCCGTGCTCGAGGATCGCGTTCCAGTAGCGGTCGAGCTCCGCCTGGGTCTCGCAGAACACCATCAGCGAGATGGTGTTGTTGAAGTCCTCGCGCGGCCCGGCGCTCATCGCGAGGAAGAGCTGCCCGCACAGCGTGAACTCCACGACCTTCACCGATCCCGGCGGACCGGACGGCGACTCGCTCTGCATCGCGCTGACCCGCTCGACCCGCGAGTCCGGGAAGATCGACGCGTAGAACCGCGCGGCCTCCTCCGCCTCCGTCGCGTACCACAGGAAGGGCGCGATCTTCGCCTGCACCTTGGCCATGTCGTGCCTCTCTCTCCGCTCAACCCCGCCATCTGCGTCGGGCGTCACATGATGGTCGATCCGGACCCGCCCGGATCGACATCCCGCGGGGGCGAGGCCCGCGAAGATCGTCGCGCCCGACCCGCGAGGCCCGCCCGACCCGCGAGCCCGCCCGACCCGCGAGGCCCGCCCGACCCGCGAGGCCCGCCCGACCCGCCGCTCCGGGCCGCGCGGCATCGCCCGGCTCACCCGCCGGAGGCCTCCGGCGTGTCGAGGCGTTGCGACTGCCACGTCGTCGGGCCCCCCCGGAACCGCGGCGCGTCCAGCCGCGGCTCGTCGCAACGGGGCGCGAGCGGGCGCGTCGCGCCCGCCCCGCGGGACGAGCGCCGGCCGACGCGATCGCGCGGCGCTCAGCGCTTCGAGAAGTCGTAGACCGAGTTCGGGTTGCCCGCGAACGCGGACGCGAGCTTCGGGTTCGCGCTGCCGAAATAGAAGCAGTACTCCCCGGTCTCGAGCGATCCCCGCGGGCGGACCTTGTAGACGCCCTCCGCCGTCTCCTCGAAGTCGAACTGGACCACCGCCTTGTCCTCGACGCCCGACGTGGCGCCGAACGCGTTGAACGCGCCGACGACGAATTCACGGCTGTTCTTCTTCGATTCGAGCCTGATCAGTGCGAACTGCTTCGGGCTCGAGGCGGTCTGTCCCTGCTGCATCTGGTTCACCATCGCCATCGCCTGAGACATCGGGTCGCTGGGCGGGGCGTCTGCCTTCGTCTCCTTCGAGGTATCGAGCACGAAGTAGAACTCCGGATCGCCGGCGAGCGTCGTCGAAGACGAACCGCCGACGATCCGCAGGCGCGTCTTCGTCTTCGCGCCGGAGAACATGCGCGTCGCAAAGCCGCTGTCCTGGGAGACGTCGTAGCTGCTCGGCTCGATCCGCTCCAGTTTCGGCGTGCCGCCCTCGCCTCTCCGATTGACGTAGATGCCGGACTTCTTCGGGATCCACGCCGGTCGCGCCGCGGCCTGCGCGGCCGCCGCACTCGCCGCGGCCTCGCCGGACTCGCTGGCGGCCATCATGCCTCGATGATCGCGTCGCTGACGCCCGCGGCCTTGAGCGACTTCAGGCCGGAGATTCCCGTGTCGAACGCGACCGGGCCGGAGTTGATCTTCTTGATGATCACCGGCTCGCCGAGGCCGAGCTTGACCATCTCGATCACCGACTCGTTGTTCAACGTGTCGCCGGCGATCGCGGCCGTGAACGTGAAGAGGAGGAGAACCGCGACGCAGCAGCAGGCGATGATGCCGGTGGAAGAGACGCGGGCGGTGCGCACAGGTCCGTCTCCTGGTTCCGGGTGGGCTTTCGAGCCTAGCCGAGGACGTCGACCCGCGAGGCGAACGCGGTGCGACGAGACGGTGACAACCCCGGCGGGCCCGGCGGGCCGGACGCCCGGCGGGCCGGACGCCCGACGCGATGGGCGCGCCGCGCGTCCGGTCTCCCATGGCCGCGTCAGGGCGCGATCTGGATCTCGTCCTGGTACGAGTACTGCTGACCGCTACCGGTCACGACAACCTGGTACGCCTTCCTGCCGTTGAACGCCGGCGCGTTCAGCTCGCGGATCTCGACGTACGCGAACTGGCCGTCCTTCACCGGATCGAGCCCGTTCGTCGGGCTGACCGTCGGCCAATCGCGGCTGATGCCCACGTTCCCCTCCAGCACGATGTACTGGATCCCGTTGACGTAGGCGATCTCGCCCCGGTGGTCGTGACCCGAGAAGACCGCGAGCACCTGGCCGTCCTGCTCGAGGAGGCGGCGCACGGCGGGCGCGTTCTTGACCGTGTGGTCCTCCGCGGCGTCGCGGTGGAACAGCTGGTGGGCGAAGACCACCGTCGGCCGGTCCGCGGCCGCGAGGTCGGCGGCCAGCCAGTCGAGTTCCTCCTGCGGGACGAAGGCGTCCTTCCAGGTCCAGAACGGGTTCGCCGGGTCCTGGAGGTCGAACGGCCGGTGCGGCTCGGCGACGGTGTAGTCGGCGTCGAGGACGATGCAGTGGATCCCGTTGTGGTCGAAGGAGTAGTACGTGCGTCCCGCGGGGATTCCGGTGTTCTCGAGGTAGCTCAGGAGGTCGGCGCGCTTCACGTTGTCGAACTCGTGGTTGCCGAGCACGTGGTACGTCGGGCCGTTAAAGCTGGTGAAGAGGTTTTCGACTTCCATCAGGTTCTGCACCGGGTCCTTGCCGCCCGACAGCAGGTCGACCAGGTCGCCGAGTTCGACCACGAAGTCGGCCCGCATGCGGTTCATCGTCGCGACGAAGTGCTCGGTCTTGGGCAGCGCGGCGGAGTACTTGCGCGATGCGCTGTCGGGCTTGTTCGTGTGATGGATGTCGGTGATCACGCCGAACCGGGCCACTTCCTTTCCGCAGCGCTCGCCGGCGCCGCAGCGCACGCCGAGCTTGGCGTCGGCGAGGGCAAGGCCCGTGCACAACATCGAGGACAGGACCAAGAGGACGGCTCGCTTCATGGCTTCTCCTGTGCCGGGTGCCGCGTGGGCGCGGCGTCGCTTCCCGGAGAGGGCTCAGGGCGGGGGGACACGTCGACCGGGAACCCGCGCGCCCTGCAGCACCGCGGGTCTTCCGGTTCTGCCCGATACCGTGCGCGCAAGTGGTGGAGCAGACGCGGAGATGGTGCGGCTCACTTGTTAATTGCAGGGGGCGCCGCGGTGACGGGTAGATCAATTCGGCGGGGCGTCGCGACGGGCCGGGTCGCTCGTGCGGCATCGCGGGGCCGTTCGGCGAGGGCTGCGGCGCCGGCGCGCTACCTCGGAGGAATGGCCCCGATCTCGCTGCCGAGACGGCGCCGGCTCAGGGACCGGGCTCCTTCGCGGCGAAGGGTGTCGCGGCCGTCTCTGTCACCCTCTCTCTTCGTCGCCTCATCCTTCGTGCCGTCCTCGTCGTCACCTCAATCTTCGCCGCCGCCCTTCTTCGTCGGCTCCTCCTTCGTCGCCTCGTACGTCGTCACGTCCCCCGTCGTCACTCGTCGCTTCGTCGCCCGGCGCTTCGTCGCCGCGCCCTTCGTCGCGGCGCCCGTCGCCGCCGCGCCCGTCGCCGCCGCGCGCTTCGCCTCCGCGCCCTTCACCGCCGCGCGCTTTGCCGCCGCGGGCTTCGTCGCCGCGGGCTTCGTCGCCGCGCCCTTCGTCGCGGCGCGCTTTGCCGCCGCGGGCTTCGCCGCCGCGCCCTTCGTCGCGGCGCGCCTCGCCGCGCCCCGCTCGAACATCCGATCGGCGGCCTGCACGTCGAACGCCTCGGGGTCGAAGGCACCGCCCACCCACGCGAGCATCGCGGCGTGCTCGGGGTGCTGCGGGTCCCGGATCGCCTCGAGGAACTCCTCGTAGCCGTCGACGCCGCCGACGTCCTCGGGCGGGCAGGCCCGCTCGCCGCCGATGACCGCCGGAAGCCGCATCCCGGAGCCGGGAGGCCAGATCTTCTCGAGCAGCACGTCGTGCTCCCACGCGTCACCGAAGTCGTACAGGTAGAACAGGCGGTCCCTGGGCTCGAAGAGGACATGGCGCACCCGGAGGCGCCGCTCGGCCTGCTCCTGCTCATCGCCCTCCGGCTCGGCTCCGCCGATCTCCTCGTCGCCCATGCTGAACAGGTGGAGGTGGCCGCCGCGCCAGCCCATGACGCGCTGGAGGATCTCGTGCAGCCGCAGCAAGGTGGCGTTGCCGGACACGAGCACCCGCCGCCAGATCGGCGGCCGGCTGTCGCGCAGGGTCACTTTGATCTGGAACATCGCGCTGGGGGGCATGTCTTCGCTCCGTCGGGTTCCATTGTCGAGGGATCCCCGCGGCCTGCGCTACCTGCTCGCCGGCGACGTCGGAACTGTGCTCGTGCCGCTGGAGGTGCACGCGCGCAAGGCCGGCCCGGGACGCGGACGCCTGAGGAGAAGACGCCGAGCGAGGGGCTCGCCCCCGCGACCGGCCGGGTTCGCCGCCTATCTTCCGGGGTCCGGGTCCGCAAGCCTCGTCTGATCGGCCGGTCGCGTCCATGGCCCGCCCGGCGACCAGAACCCGTCGAAGGGCTCGTCGCAGCCGATCGCCACGAGAACCGGGCCGGCGAAGTCGGCAAGCGTTTCGATCACCGCCACCAGGTCCGGCGGCGCCGTCGTGCCGGGGAGCCCGCGGACGAAGCCGCGCCATTGCGCGCTCTTCCCCTCGATCGCGGCGAAGTCTCTCGTCAACGCCAGCGGCAGCCCGCGCGGCACCGCCGTCCGACGGCGCGCGAACGTCGCGGCGATGGCACGACGGAGGACCCCTCCGTCGAACGACGTGGCCGCGGCGAGCGCCTGGACGTCAAAGAAGTCGCGCATCCTGCTGTTCTTCGAGTCGAGCTCCACCATGGCGTGGAGCTTCTCGGCGATCGCGGTCTCCGGCCGGTACGCACGTAGCCGTGGCCGCGGCAGATCGAGGAGGCTCGGATAGTCGATCCACTCCGGATCTGGGACGACGTCATCGCCGATGCCGACGTCCACCTGGATCCGCAGGCGCGCGGCGCCAAGGCGCGCCACCAGCGTCACCCGCTGGCCGCCGTACGCGTCGTCGACGCGGATCGGGCCGACCTGCAGCGACGCGACGTCGAACTCCATGCCGTCGGCGTCAACCGGCAGCGCGCAGATCTCGGCGAAGGTCGCCCGCAGGGACTCTGCGTCCGGCGCTCCGAAGCCCAGGAGGTCCGCGTCGCGGGTCGGCCGGATCGCCTCGCCGAGCCAGACGAGCAGCATCAGCGCGCCCTTGAGCACGAAGCGCTCGGCATGCGGCGAGCGCGAGAGGCGGTACAGCAGCCGCTCGGCCGCGTAACGCGCGAGGACGACGTTGGAGTCGATGCCCAGCGCGTGAGCGCGCCGCACCAGCCGGGTCTGGGCGGAGCGCGCGAAGCCGCTGGTCGTGGTGCGCCTCGCGGGCGTCATGCGAGCAGCGCCTCGAGGTAGGGCCGCATCACCCGCTCGACGCGGCACGCGCGCGCCGCACGATCGAGCTCGGACATCGTGAAGCGGCGGCCGCGCCACGCGTCGCGCAGCGCCTCGATCGCCACGTCGATGCCGACGCGGTGGCGTGCCTTGAATAGGTCCGCGAGCGTCTTCGCCACGCTGTAGACCCGGATGTTCTGGCGTTCGACCTTGTGGACCTCGATCCCTTCCGAGAACGCCGCACCGCTGTAGCGCACGACCCTGAGGCGGAGATTGAGGAGCCGCGGTGCGGTCCTGCCCCGTTCGATCGCGACCCAGACCTCCGCCGGGAGTTGTGTCCCGAGGCCGTGATAGCTGAGGGCCGAGAGCAGACAAATGACGCCGGCCGGGGCCGCGACGGCGGCGACGACGAGGCCGTGGTGCTCGGTGAGGGCCGCCCGCGCGAAGCGGTACCAGCCACGGGCGACGCGCTCGAGCGTGCCGTCCGCGACGAGCCGGGTCAGCTCCTGGGCGTGGATCCCGGCGTCCGCGACGGCCCCGGCATCGATGAAGCCGCGCGCACGGGCGAGGGCCAGGAGCCGGTTCCGGGCGGTCTGGGGCCTGTGGGAAACCATTGTCAGAAGTTTATATCTGTAACGGATTTCACACAAGGCAGGCCCCCATCCGCTCGACGCCGGCGCACGAGGCCCCCGGCCCGGGCGTTTTCAAGGACCGAGGAGGCTCCTTCCGTCCATCGCGCCTGCCGCCGGCAAGGTCACCTGCGCGCCCTCGACACGGAAGTCGGAGCCGCCGCGTCCGAGAGCGCCCGCCGACATGTCCTCCAGCCTTTCCTCGGCGGCGTCCCGGGTTCCGTCGTCGTCTGCGGCCAGCGCGATCGCCTTCCGGTAGCGCCGCTCGGCTTCGGCGTCATCTTCGAGGGCGAGGGCCGCGTCGCCGCACTTGATCCACACCCACGGGTCCGCCGGGAAGCGTTCCAGCGCGTTCTGCATCTCCTGCCGGGCCAGGTCCGCGTGCCCCGCGTGCGCGAGCGCCAGGGCGAGGTCGGCGTAGAAGTCCTCCGGAGACCAGACCTCCGCCGCGGAGTACGCCAGCCGCCGAGCCTCGTCCACCAGGCCACGGTTCACCAGCAGCTCGGGCAGGTCGAGGAGCCAGTCACACGCGGCGCCCGGCAGCGACGCGAAAGCCCGCTGGAGCCGGTCCTCGCTCCCGTCCACCCAGCGCAGCAGCGCGCGCGCGAGGCGCAGCATCCTCCGCGTCTTCCCGGCATCGGCCTCGTGCCACTCGCGCGTGGTCACGCTCTCGAGCTTGCGCTTGAGCTGCCTCGGCATGCGATCGTCGGTGGTCGTCATCGGCATGCTTCTCCTCGGCGGCATCGTAGCGAAGCCACGACCGCGGAGGGCGCCGCCGGACCCCGAACGGCTCCGACACCGTCCCGCCTGCGGGATGCCACGTCTGCCGGTGAGCGTTGGGTGCGGAGGTGTGCTGGATGCGCGTCGAGCGCTGGACGCGTGAGGGCTGGATCAGGTGGGGGCCGGATCAGGTCAGGGCTGGATTCCCTGAGTGTTTGGTTCCGGTGAGTACTGAATCGCGTGCGTGTTGCTAAGAGCGCAGCTTGCCCAGGATCACGCTGTCCCGCAGGCCGAGATGCGTCTTCCAGTTCTCCCGCAGCAGGCCTTCGCGCTGGAAGCCGGCGCGCTCGAACAGCGACAGCGACGCGGAGTTCTCCGGGTCGACGTCGGCGACGAGTCGATGCAGGCGCAGCTCGGAGAACGCGTACTCCTCCACCAGCCCGAGCGCCTTCGACGCCAGCCCGCGGCCGCAGGCCGCGCGCCGCAGAAGGATGCCGATCTCGCCGACGCCCTCGCGCGGCACGAACAACGCGACCCGGCCGAGCGCCTCCCCGCCGTCCTCGGTGATGGCCCAGGCGTGCGCGCCGCGCATGGCCAGCGTTTCCTCGATGTAGCGCCGCGTCTGCTCGACATCGCCGTGGGCGGGCGAAGACCAGTGGAGATGGACCTCGGGATCGCCGTGGGCGACGAACAGCGCCTCCGCGTCCGCGGCGGCCAGCGGGCGCAGGGTGACGCCCGGAGCGGTGAGCGTGGCGAGGGTCATGGCGGACATCATCCCGTGCTCCGCTCCCTTTCGCGGCAGAAGTTTCCTCTATCGGAAGAGGATCGCGACGGTGAGCCGCGCGCCGGGGAACGCGACGGGCGCGACGCTCTCCGTCTCCGCGACCCGGAAGGCGACCGCGTAGCGCGCGCCGGCCGGGTCCGGATCGCGGTGCACCTCGAGGCAGCGCTCCTCGAGGTTGACGATCCAGTACTCGGGGACGCCGGTTCTCGCGTAGAGCTCGCGCTTGAGCGCCCGGTCGCTGTGCAGGGAATCACCGGCGACCTCGACGACGAGCAACGCCGATCGTGGATGGCCGTCGTGCCGCCCGGCCTCACCCAGGCTGACCACCGCGACGTCGGGCTCCGGCTCGCTGTCGTCACCGATCGTGAGCGGCAGCTGCACCAACACCTTGGCCAACCCGCGGACGGCGATGACGAAGTGCTCGGTCAGTTCCTGGATGGCGCGGGCGTGGGCGATGCCGTGCGGGGTCATGCCGACAACGATGCCCCGCAGGAGCTCGACGCGGTCGTCTTCGCCGAGAAGACCGTCCCGGATCAGGGAGTGGTACTCGTCGAGCGTAGCGCGGCGTCCCGCGAGCGGGTGCGAGCCCATGGCCGGCGCTCCAGGCGGTCGTTGCCGCCGTTCAGATTGTAGCAGCGACAACGGATCGCCCGAACTACCGAGGCCCCGCGCATCCACGGCTGCGGCCGCGTAACAGAGTGCCTCGCGGATGTCCGCCGCTTCGAGATCCGGATACTCCAAAACAATCCGCTGCTCCTCCATCCCCTGCGCGAGCAAACTCACGACGGTGGTGACGGGGATCCGGAGCCCGCGGATGCACGGGACTCCCGCCATCTGAGCGGGGTCCACTGTGATCCGTCCGAAGCGCATCGTCATCGCGGCCTCCTGACTCGATTCTAGTCCGCCGGCGCGGAACGGATGCCGACCTGCGGCAGGTCGCCAATGGCGCCGCGAGGGCCCCGAGGGTTTGCCTGCGCTGCGTGGCAAGATGGCGGAGGCGAGCACGCCACGAGGAGGCCAGATGACCAAGACCGACTCCACCGAAGACGACCTCCTCCGGCGAATCACTGTCGATCCGACGATCTTCTCCGGCAAGCCCATCATTCGCGGGCGCCGTCTCGCCCTCGAGCACGTGCTCGGCATGCTCGCCGGAGGCGATTCCCCGGAGACGATCCTCGCCGGTTATCCCTGGCTCGAGCGCGAGGACATTCACGCCTGCCTCGTGTACGCGCGCCGGCTCGTCGGCGGTGAGCGCATCGACCCGGCTCTTGGCGGCGGCGCCGCTTGAGGGCCCTCCTCGACACCTATCTCCGGGAAGGAGTCAGGGCACTCGTCTCCCGTCGCGGACGACGGCTCGGCAGGATCCCCATAATCGCCCGCGGAGTTCTCCTGTCGCGCCGGCAGAGCCGGATCAGGGACGTCGTCGTGCCCGGGATCGCCGGCGCACTCGCGGCCATAGATCGCGGGGGACGCTGAACGGCCATAGCAGGGCGGGGCCGAAGTGCTTCAGCGTGGCGTCCCAGTTCGGCTCGGCAGCACTCCCGGTCACGCTCGCGATCGTCTGCCGGCACGTCTCCACGATAGGGTCCACAGAGATCGGCGGACCCACGCAAGGCGGGGTCACCCGGTAGGCGTCCCCCCACGGGTACGCGCGCGCGATCAGAGTGGATCCCACCGGCCGTCGGTCACCGACGCCAGGCATGTCGATCCGCAGTTTCGTGCCGCGGAAGCCGTCGGTCACCTGCAGCGCATTCCCGTCGAGGACGGCGTCGACACGGTACGCGCAGAGGCACGAGCGCTCGAGCTCGCGCACGACGTCGGCCATGTCTCGCGTGGTCCGGTGGTGCAGGAGGTAACGACGGGCCAGCGTCGCGCCGCCGTGCGCGCGCCGGTCGAACACGGCCCATTCGCTGAAGATGGCCCCCAGAAGGGGCGGCATCGGTTCAGGCGGCCCGAACGGGAAGAACTCGGCCGCGATGCGTGAGAGGAACGTATCCGGCCACACCTGCCCCGCGAACCACAGCAACTCCTCGATCACCGCTCGCGCCGGTTCGGCGTAGCTGGTGGCGCGGTCTCCGTGCTCGAGCGTGGCGACCCGTGGGTGTCTCATGCGCGAACGATGCACCCGTTCGCTCCGCCACGGGGGCCTGCAGGGGCTGCCGCCGTCACCGGCCGTCCCGCTGGCGGGAACGGACCGGAGCGGCGCCCGTCATCGTGCCCGAGCGACGAGTTCCCCGTCCCTCGGCTCGCGCGCGCTCACCTGCGCCGCCCGTCCTCCGTCCACGCTCTCCGCGCCCGGACGTCATCGA
>JADHED010003173.1_pt1 | contig 10238 bp, 6 predicted proteins | sample 8952041 | NCBI WGS metagenome assembly JADHED01 (sample SAMN16124423, study PRJNA663239) | bioreactor sludge metagenome | isolation source: sludge (control) | place: India:Bengaluru | collected 2018-09-08
GAACGATTTGGTTTTAGTTATGACCAAATGGATTTGCCAGTAGAAAAGCTATCTGGAGGAGAGAAGAGTCGTATTCGTATTGCACAACTGATGCTTGAAGAGAGCCAGCTGTTATTACTCGATGAACCCACCAACGACTTAGATTTTGAATCATTGGCTTCACTCCAAAAAGCTTTAGCCGATTTTCCAGGTGGGATTATTTTAGTTACCCATGATCGTTATTTCATGGATGTGTGTAGTAACCAAATTATGTATATGGATCCACCGGAACCGATACAGTTGTTTAGTGACTACTTTCAGTGGGAAGAGTACTACGCCCAAGCGGGTATCCTAAAAGAACAAGAAAAATTGTCAGCCAAAACAAAAAAGACTAACACCAAAAAAGGTCTAAGCTTCAAAGAAACCCGAGAGTTTGAAACTATCGAAACTGATATCGCGCAACTAGAAGAAAACTTAGAGAAATTAAAAAACGAATCTCAGTTAGAAACTACGGTCGCCGATCCAAAAAGGACCTATGAGATCTTTGTCCAGATGGATGAGATATCTAAAAAGATCGAAATTTTGTATGCGCGTTGGCAAGAACTAGACTTAAAGAAGTAGTGTTAAGAAATAGTGATTTAATTTTCCGTTCAAGTAGCCGAAAAGCTCAATATGATACAAGGTGATTATTTTGATCAATTGATGTCGGCGTTAAATCAATCCGCCATTGTTAGTATCACCGATACTAAGGGTAAGATCGTTTTCGCTAACGAAAATTTTTGTAAAATTTCAGGCTATGCAATGCCCGAGCTTATCGGTAAAGATCATCGTGTCCTAAACAGTGGATTTCATAAACCTGACTTTTTTAAATCTATGTGGGAGACGTTGAAAAAGGGTCAGGTATGGACCGGAGAAATTCAAAACAGACGAAAAAACGGCGAACTGTATTGGGTGCAGTCAACGATTTCGGCTATCGTAAATGAAAAGAACGAGGTCGTTAATTACGTCGCTATTCGATTTGACATTACTCAAATGAAACAAGCACAAACACTATTGGCCGAATCTAGTCGCCTAGCTTCACTGGGTGAGATGGCTAGTGGTATTGCGCATGAAATCAACAACCCCCTGACAATTATTTTAGGCCGTTTGACGATTGCTCAAAAGAAAATCGAACGTAACGATCCGCCTACAATAGTAACTAAAGAATTGCAAACGATTGAGCGTACTGTGTTTAGAATATCAAATATTATTAATGGACTAAAAAAACTAGCGCGTAATGCTGTTTTCGATCCCATGGAGACGTTCGATATTGTTCAGTTAATCAATGAGTCACGCGATCTGTTTTTGCAAAAGTTAACTAAATATGAAATCAAATATACTTTCAATCACTCTGAGCCAATTTATGTAAATGCGCGTCCGCTGCAGATCTCGCAAGTAATTTTAAACCTAGTGAGTAACAGTATTGATGCAATTGAAACTCTTCCTGACCGCTGGATCAATATTGATATTGCAACAGCAGACGGACGCTGTTTAATCAGTGTTATAGATTCGGGAGAAGGAATTCCTCCAGAAATTGCAACTAAGGTAATGAATCCATTCTTTACAACGAAAGACCCAGGCAAGGGAACCGGTTTGGGATTAAGTTTATCAAAAAAGATGGTTGAAGACTCGCAAGGAAAATTCTTTTACGATAGTACCAATAAAAATACGTCGTTTACGATTGATTTAGAAATCGGGACTCTGAAGGAAAAAGTAGCTTAGCAACTCGGAACTGGCCCCTTATCGTGCAGAGGGGGAATTGTATCTGAAGTGGCGCAAGGGTTGCCACGGTAAGGGTATGATTTATATAAAATGCCCTAAATGCCTAAAAAAATTCAGTCGGTCTTTAAAATCGAATTCACAAATAGTTAAATGCGGATTTTTTAAAAGGAATTCCGACCGAAAGATCGTGCAGCGCTATTATTGTACAGCTTGTAAAAAACATTTCTCATCAGCCACCTTCTCCGATTGTTTCAATCAAAAAAAGAGACACTACAATTGTAAGGTTGCTCGGCTTCTAGTCAGCGCTGTTTCTTTGAGGGAGTGCTCCCGAGTTTTAAAAATAAATCGTAAAAGCGTTGTACGTAAATTGATCTTTATGGGGAAAAAAGCGAAAATCGATCTAGATAAGTTCAATAACAAACTTCCAATAGCTAAGGAAGTTTTGTTTGACGACCTGGAAACATTTGAACACACAAAATGTAAACCAGTTTCAATTGGATTGATGGTAGAAGAGGGTACGCGTAGAGTCCTAGGGTACAACATTGCTCGTATGCCCGCTAAGGGGTTATTGGCAAAAATATCAGTAAAGAAATACGGCAAGCGAATCGACGAGAGACCTAAGAAACGAGCGGAGCTTTTTAATGAAATGAAAAACTTGGTTCACGATCGTGCGATTGTTAAATCAGATGAGTGTCCTTACTATTTTAAATTTATCAAAAGACATTTTCCAAATGCTAGTCATATTACCTTTAAAGGACGAGCGAGTGCGATAGTCGGACAGGGTGAGCTTAAGAAGGTAGGCTTTGACCCTCTGTTCTCTCTTAATCATACGTGCGCGACTTTAAGGGCCAGAGTCTCTAGATTAATTAGGAGGACATGGAATACGACAAAAAAACCAGAGAGATTAGATCTACACTTGGCGATAGTGTGTCTCTTTCATAACAGAAATTTAAAGAGTTATTTGCCTTCCCCAGCCGCAGGCTGAGGGACCAGTTCTTAGTTACTTGGTCGGAACTGACTCGAACGGAACTAAGTCCGTTTGTTTTCGGCAACCCCTATTTATGTATTCGTTCGTCTTTCTTTTGATTTGTTTTAAACTGCCTTTGCTTATTTCTTCTAGAAACTCGGGGATGCAGTTTTTCATTTTTCCGCTGCTATTTATGAATTCTGCGTGGCCGCCATTGGGCTCGGCTAGGAATATTTTTTCGCTGGTTTCTGTTTGGCTATCAAAATGTTGTTGGGCGCCAGCGATCGGCGTTGCTGGGTCTGATGTTCCATTTAGGTAGATTACAGGAACACCTTTGATTTGATATTCGTTCGGTTTCCACCGAGCTGGGAGTAGCCGACAGTCACATATTTCTGGCGAAAATGTGTTGGGGGTTACGAGCCCTCCAAACACTTTAGTTTTTCTTAAATCGATGACAGTTTCAAACAACTCGCAGGCGGCGGCTCTTTGTTGCCAAACAGCTTCTTTTACTTCGGGAGGAATATCGGATGTGACGGCGGGAAAATTGGTGAAATCCTTAGGTGATTTAAGGAAGGCTTTTAATGTTTCGGAAGTTAGTTTAGGTCCATAAATAAGTGGGCCAGATAGTATACGATCTAAATTTTCTTTATCTTTCGGCGTTAAATTTTTGGATGCTTTTAGATAGTTTTTACGAAATTGTTTCTGCTCAAACGGAGACAGACTTTGCCACGCTTGTTCTGCTACTTTGGGATAGTCAGTACCATAAATGGCTCCTGCTGACGGTCCCACAATGCCAGTTAGAAATACGCCTTTTAACGTAGATTTCTTCTCAGTGTCTTGCCTGTGGGTATGTTTCGATGCGGCCACTGTAGCGACGGCCGTTCCATAAGAATGACCAAGAATTATGATATCGTGTCGAGCTAGATCATTGATCATTTGAGCTACGGCTTCACCTTGGCTGTTGATCGCCATATCATCTGGTTTGTTCAAGACCCTATTGTTCCCGATACCCAAGTAGTGGATCGTTACGATATCGTAGTCTTCTGGTAAACTAAATGCGCGCTTAGGGCAGGTAAAACCCGGGCCACCACATAGGTATACCAACGTACCTTTTTTAGGTGTGTTAAGTGCGCTGGCGATACTGTACTTTAAAGCTGTGGTTTTGCCGTTATGCTTAAAAAGAAACTGATGTGTTTTGATTTCACCGATCTCGCTAGGGGACCCAGATACGGGATAGGGTCCAGTAGAATTGTATTGGGATTCGGAGCTACAAAACGGCGAAGGTTTAGACCACAAATTTAAATATAGAATGCATACGAATATTAAGTATTTTATCTTCATATGCACCTACACTATAAAACGACTACTCCGCTTTAAAACGACGGAATTCAAATTCCGTTCGGTAGAGATCAGTTTTTTCGGTATCTTTATAAAGCGTTTGGCATGTGCCATAGGCTTGCTTGTTCCAATCTTTTTCATCTTTACCGAGATCTTTTTTCCAAATAACTTCTTTGTCTTTTTCGCCTTTTTTCTTGAATCCTTTTGGCATTCCAGGAGGAATAACGTCAGAGGCAAGACCACGATAAGCTTTTTGAATATTTTGATCTTTTGTTAACATCGCATTGTATTTCAATTCTTCAAATTGAATACCGGCGGTACATAGCTCGTACTTGTATTCGTTGTTCTTTTCTTTTTCTTTGCGAATGAACTGTACGCCGAAACCACTCCATAGACCGCGACCTAAAGTTTCGTTAAATGCTATACCCGGAATGAAACGTAAACCTATTACATTTTCTTTTTTACCGAGATCTAAATTGAAATCGAAACTTTTCAGATTTACTTTTAGGTTTTCAGCGACCGTGTTAACTTCAAATCCTTTTAAATAACCTGAGTCGGTAATGTACTGATTTAGATCGGCTGCGGGTAGCGCCGACGGAGAGAAGAAGTCCATCATTGCGTATTTTTCGTTAAGTTCAAAGGTAACGAAGTTTTTAACTAATTCCTCTTTCATGCGATCTACAGAGCCCTCTTGGAACGTGGTTAGGCAGTGAGTCGCCGTGATGGTATTCATACAAAAGAGTTCGATATAGAAAGAATCATAGAAGTCAGCGACATAGTATTCCCAATTGCGATTGTTTTGGTCTTTATATGTTTTAACTTTTCTAACACCAGACGGAAAGTCTTTAACTTTGAAGTCTGCCTTCGCTTTGGGGCGTAAGAATGGGAAGTAGCGAAGGGAAACAATTGCCCCTTCTGGTCCGATGAATACGTCTTTCATGGTCTTTAATGTATTAGCCTCGCGTTTTTTAAAGTCTTTTTCCGGAGTATTGTACACGATAGAAAAGTCCGGACTCGCGATAAAATATTTAGAAATATCAATCGACTCTTTGGAATCTTTGACGGATGAATAGACTAAGTAATTTTCTTCCTTTGGAACTTGGAAACGCTCTTCGATCAACGTTCCTTTTGTAGCCATATAGCCTTCGTTGTAGAGGTAGAACTTTTCCTTTTTCCAATCGTTAAGTGTCATCTCGTAACCGATTTGGCCACTCATACCCACAAGACCTAACGACTTTGGAATAAGAGTGTCATTCACTGATTTAAATACTAGGTGGGGGTCACTTGTTGTTGACGGAATAATATAAGGTAGGCTCTTAGTCGCTTGAGTTTCCCAATCGGTGCCCGGTAGATCTTCTTTACGGATCATTTGGCTAACTGATAGAATTTTTTCTTTCGCGACGTCGTGAAACTTCTGGAAATATTTTTCATGCGCTTGGTTGAAATCAAACGGCACCTGAATTTTGACATTAAACTTGTTAAGGACCTCTAGCAGGTGCGGTTTGTTGTCTAATTTTTCTATTAAAGGTAGGCGGAATGATTTTGATAAGTAGTACTCTATACCGCCAAAATTTAAATCCGATGTTTTAGAGTCAAACACGATTTCTTTTGGCTCGCGATTTAAAACGAAATTGTTAAAACCGTTACGTAAATCTTGGTATGAAATGCCGATATTATAGTTTTCGGCCATGTTTTTTCTAGAAACCAGAGCTACGACCTCACCCTTTTCATTTAATAGCGGGCCACCGCTGTTTCCGGGGCTGGCGGCTGCCGAAAAACGAATATATTTTACCGACGGATCATTTGGATCTTCAGTTTCGCCAGAGATAATACCTTCACGGATGGCTAAACCTTCACCAGCTACGTTACCAATCGTAAATACTTTTTGTCCAATTTCAATCTTTTCAGTAAAGCGGAAGAAGGGATTGTCATTAAACCCTTCAACTTCAAGGAATAGATAGTCTTTTGTGAAATCAAAACCTAAAATTCGTTTTGGAATGATTTCGCGATTATCAAATGTTTTTAAAATAAAATCTTTTTCAATAGATAGTCCAGGAGGTGGGCTAACGCAATGGTGGGCCGTTAAAAGAATATTTTTTTCCACAAGAAAACCGGTGCAAAAACCTACAGTTTCTTTGAAATCCTCTTCTTTAAGGTCTGCTTCTTTTTTGATTTTAGATAGAAGATCTTTCTTTACCTTAAGTTCGAATTTCAAAATCTTATTTTCTGAAAAGCCCATCAAAGATTTTGAATCAAATTTGTTTTGATAGTAATAGGAAAAATAGGTTGTCACTGCGACAAAAGCGAAAATGGCTAGGGTATAACCACCAGCCTTTAAATAACTGTACGAAGATTTAGCGGGCTTTTCTTCTTGGACATGAGTACGTTCATTCGCTAAAAATGTATCTAAGAAAATGGATAAACCATTTTTCATATCGACACTGGCAGAGTCTGTTAGCGTCGTAATCGCATTCTTCAAACCGGCTTCGTTACGAAAGTGCCAACGCCCTTCTTCGAAATATAAAACCCCTTGAAAGCGGGAAACGGTCGGAACGGGAAGCTGAACGTCGCAGTTCAAACCTCGGCCCACGGTATATGACTTGTTAATATGGGGTTCTAGAGTCGCAACGATTTGGTTCTTATGGCGGAAATAGATCTTCATTTATTCTCCAAAGCTATGAAAATCTATCGGCTAGGACCGCAGAATCATTGAGGCCAGCTAAGAAAAACGGCAGACTCGACCTAAGGTTCGCCTACGCACAAGGCAAATAAAGTCCTTTATTGACGAAAGTGTGATTTGTGAATAACTCTAGGCCTTTAGTAATAGGGGATTTATGTACGATACATCTGATTTTAAAAAAGGTCTTAGAATTCTATTTGAAGACAATCCATTTCAAGTGGTTGATTTCCAGCACGTTAAGCCAGGTAAAGGCAATCAGTTCACGCGAACTAAGCTTAAAAACTTACTAACAGGCCAAAACCGCGAGTTAACCTTCAAGTCCGGTGAAAAGTTTGCGGTTCCTAATGTTGAAAACAAAGAAATGACATTTTTGTACAAAGACGAAAATGGCTATAATTTTATGGACCAAACAAATTACGAACAGATCACTATGACGGCTGATGATATTGGGGAAAACGTTAATTTTCTTCATGACGACCTGAAAGTTGTGATTTTGATATATAACGAACGTCCAGTGGCGGTCGATGTGCCAAAAGCGGTTAATTTGAAAGTGGCGCAAACAGATCCAGGTTTTAAGGGCGATCGTGTAACTGGTGCTACAAAGCCGGCGATTCTAGAGAGCGGTCTTAAAGTCAATGTGCCTCTTCATATCAACGAGGGGGATTTATTACGTATCGATACGTCAACGGGTGATTACGTAGAGCGCGTTAGCCAAAAATAAGTGCCTCTGGCGATATCAAAAAACAACACCTTCGGTGATTTCAAAAAACAACACCTTCGGTGTTGTTGGAAATACGTAGTTTTGAGTCTAGCTATTTTTGCCTCATTCGTAGGTCCGAAATAGCTATGACGCATCAAATTAAGTCTCATTAAACACAAGATAATTCTGCAAAATTAAAGGGTGATGTATTTACCATCACGAAGGATTATCTTTGGCTCTATCGCTCGATGACGAGATTCATATTCATCTAAATCAGGGACACCCGCCGTCGTTTATCGCCGAGTGGATCTATGAAAAAATGATCACCTCGGATTATGAGTGGTCCGAGGCGAATATAAATACGTTCTGTCTTTTTATTTTGAAAGCCGGCCGATGTGATTTGATTTTGTATTTTTTCCTGAAGTTTCATAAAGACGAAGACTTGAAATTACCACCTGCGTTTCTGATTTGGGCTGTGGTGAAAAGCTTTCCTACAATATCTAAGGACCTAAATAAAATAATAGTGGCCTACTTAAATGAAGATATGAAACGCTGGGTGGACGCCTCTTTGACGAAAATAGGTGATTCGGAATGGCCAGGAATTCGCGAGAACAGAAAAAAGTTACGCGATTTAAATTCTCAAAAATTAACCAAGCTACGCAGAGAGCTGATTCAAAAGTTCGAATTGTTTAATAGTCAAAACTTGAATGAACCGGCTCGGAATACGATACGAAAATTAGAAAAAGTTTTCCCAAACGATCCAGAAATTGGCCGTATCACAATGAAGTTTAAAGAGAAGGATGCGGAAAGTGTATTTGATAAGTATCGGCACAAGAAGTCTAGATTAGATATTAAACCTAAGCCGGATCCAGAATTACTTGCGGCTCAGCAGGGACTGGCTCGATTTATCAGAAAAGAAATTAAGAAATTTGAGGGCTTTGAGTCAGATCTCGTGATCATGAGCATTATGTTAGAAATGCCTGAACTAGCACTTGAATTGTTTCATAGCCCCGAGATTATCGACCAAAACATTTGGCTATATATCGAAGTGCTACTAATGAACCGACGTAATCTAGAAGTATTAACATTGTTACCGGCAATCGAAAAAGGCTACTCGCATTTACCAGATACGTTTTTAGCATGTACATTTATTCGTTCGCTGGCTTTGTGGAATCTGGGCGAGCGAAATACAGCAATCGAAGTATTACAGGCCGTTGTAGAGATAAAACCTAGTTATCGTAGTTCGGACGTCTTGCTTGCCGAATGGAGCCGATCTTGAGAAATAAGATTTGGCTTTTTGCAACTCCGATTGGAATCCTTTTTTTAATCTATGCCGCTTTGAAGATGGTTGTTTTTCCAATCGTTACCGATTACGCCAATGAACATCTTTTAAAAATTTCTAACTCAAATGAATTTGCAGAAATTCAGTTTGAAAAAGTCGACTTCGAGGTATTCGATCCACGCGTAAAAGTTAAGAATATAAAAATTAAGACTAAAAAGGCACTAAGCGGCATCTTGAAAGATTTCGATATCAAGGAAGTTGATATGAAAATCAATCTATTCGATCTTTTGATCGGTAAGTTGAATTTCAATATCCTGAGCGTTGATGAGTTGAAGTTAGATGTTGAATTGGATCCAATTCTTGATCAACCAAAATCAAACTCAGAGTTTAACATCAATCAAGTGTATGAAGTTCTGAACATGGGTCCAATTCAACGTTTCAAAATTGATAACCTAAGTTTGAATTTGAACTCAAGAAGACATCAGATGAACTTCAAGATAAACGAGTCTCTTATCAGAACAAGCTATTTAGACTCAAAATTCTTAGCACGACTAAATATTAAAAACAGTGTAATAAAAAACGAAAAAAATCAGGTCACTGTTCCGTTAGAGGTCAACGTAAACCTGCTATTTTCTAAAGCGAATTTACTGGTACGAGAGATTCAATTAAAAGTTAAGGACAATGTAGCTAAAGTTGAGGGCATGATTGAAGACGTCAATCAGTTAAATAGTAAAATAGTGGGGCAGATGACTGTGTCGGCGGCGACCGACCTTCAGGAAATAAAAAATATTCTAGAGCAATTTGGTATCCTTAGCCTAAAGGAAAAATTGGAAGGCAAAGTTACCGTAGGGGGTAACTTAGCATTTAGGGGTCTACATTCAATTGATGGTAACATTAATTTAAATTCAGAAAACATCGTCTTTGATAAATTTGATTTTGGAACAGCCATTATTCGCAGCGAGTTTAAAAAAGATCGAGTGAAGTTTTCAAATATTGAACTCATTCATCCTGCGGGAAAAGTAACTCTATCGGAATCATCAATCACTTTGAAAGAACCTCACGAGTTTAAAGCAAGCGTGTCGTCCGATCGGTTCGACTTACAAAAATTATTCTTGTCTTTAAACTTAAAAGAAGTTCCGGTATTCGTGGCTATTTCGCCAAAGGTGGAATGTGAAGGTGCCATAAAAGGTTTCAACGTCTTTTGTAAGGCGAATATAAAAGGCTTCGGATTAAAAGTTCAATCTGAAATGCGCGATCCTCTTTCTCGAATTGTCGAATTGGGTGATTTTGGTGTCTCTGGCGAATTTTTCTCTGACTTGGATAAAATAGCGTACAAGGGTGTAGCCACGGTAAATGATAATACCGTCGAAAGTGAAGGCGTCGTTGACTACAATAAAGGCTTTGAAATTAAATTTAAGTCGCCAAAGGTCGACTTCAAAAATGTAATATCGCTTGCTAATTTGGATTTTAGAGGCAGCCTAGCTATTGATGGAAGTACCAAAGGTGATTCCCATGCGGCGACCTTTGCCAT
>JADHED010003174.1_pt1 | contig 10237 bp, 7 predicted proteins | sample 8952041 | NCBI WGS metagenome assembly JADHED01 (sample SAMN16124423, study PRJNA663239) | bioreactor sludge metagenome | isolation source: sludge (control) | place: India:Bengaluru | collected 2018-09-08
GCCCCGGGGGCTCCCCCCCCCCCCCCCACACACCCAAAAACCCCGGTTTTCCCACCAACAAACACCTTCAAACCACTCCGCGTTTGCTTTTTCACGGGACCAGGGCGTTATTGAGGCTTCCATGCCGCTGCCCAGTTTTCCCCGGATGCTGGGCGAGCTTGGAGGTGCAGCCTTGGGCAAATGAGGGGAATCAGGCGCGATCAACAGAGCGGGATTCTGATGGACAGCAATTTGAGGGCTGCGCCGGAAGGTCGGCGGGTGCCGTATTCCCAACTACCGCAGAGGAAGCTTCCGTAAACGGGTTTTCTGCTCATCGATCACCAGAAGAGCGCCAGACTGGATTTCCGAGCGACATTGTAGGATGATTCCCGCAACGCGGTGCCGGGTCCCAAGACTCAGTTCATCTCCAAGGCGCAGCAGGATCGTGCTTGGACCGCTCGCCGCCGTCTCGAACAGGATCTGGGAAAAGTCCAAATCTTGGGTGAGAATGACCAAGCCCTCAGCTCTCGCGTAGGCGAAGATTTCGTGATCAGGGGCGTTTGCCTCACCCAATCGTGACCAGTGGATGGCATCCAATCCCGATTCTCTCAGCGATTCAGCCCATTCTGGACTGAGGTTCATATCGATGAGGAGCCTCACGCAACGGCCTCAATCTCGCTCTCATTGGCGAGCATGGCCGCGTATTCCAGGCACGCGTCGATGTCTTCCTCTTCGAGGTAGGGATAGGCTTCGAGGATGCGCCGCTTGTCGTGATGCGCGGCGAGCAAACGGAGCACATTCGATACGGTCACGCGCATGCCTCGAATGCAGGGATGACCGGACATCACGCCGGGATCGACGGTGATTCGATTGAGCGGTCCAAAAGTTGTCATACGCGGGACTTTACCGCATTTCGGGAAAAGTTCCAACAGGGTTTCTGCGCTTTCGTTTCCTTCCGAACCCCGCGATCAAGCGGCTTGGGCATCAAAAGGTGCGCCCGCACGATAATTTTGAAACCTTCACAGCCTCATTCGTATTCCAGAACGCTGCTGTTCGGATTCGAGGAGGTGGATGAAAATTCGTAGAGTTTGCAGGACCCCGACAAGCAGTTGAGCTCTCCGGAAGTGACCGGAGGCGAAACGCTTGTGCAAAAGAGGGGAATCAGGCCGCGATCAACAGCGAGGGATTCTGACGGATGATGGACAGTAATTTGAGGGCAGCGCCGGAAGGGCGGCGGGTGCCGTATTCCCAACTCATGACGCTCGCGGGCCGGACGCCAAGGTAAGCCGCGAAAACCGCCTGGCTCACGTTCAATTTCCGCCGGATGGCGGCGATTTCCTTGGGCTTGATTTCAGGTTTTGGAGAAACATGAAAACGGCGGAGCGTGATCTTCTCGCTGCCATCCATGGCATCGGAAAGGTTCTCAGCGGCTGCGACAAGCGCTGGGCCGCTGAACTCCATTTCATCGAGTGCGGCGAGAATTTCGGATTTTGTCCGCAGCTTTCCTGAGAGCGTTTTCTTCTTCTCTGGTGAGATCGTTCTTTTGGCTCTTTCCATAAATGGTCGCGAGGTAAATCGTTTTTTGTTCCGGCACGTAGAGGTAAATCACCCGCGCTCCGCCGCTCTTTCCAATCCCCGCGCTGGGGAAGGCCATACGGGCCTTTCGGAAGCCTCCGGTGCCCCGGATAAGGTCGCCCTGTTCCGGGTGAACCGCCAAATCTTCCTGAAACGTCGCATAGTCACTGTCTGGAAATCGTTGGATTGCCTTGGTGAAATTTGGTTCTTCAATGAATTCCATATTACAATGCACTATATTGCTTTGTCAAATTGTTTCCTGCTGACAATCACGATCAAGCGGCTTTGGCATTGAAACGAATGGTCTTGCCATCACTGGCAGGTCGGAGCAACCAAAAAGCTTTCTGTCGCCTCCGGTTTCACCAGTGCCCGATAATGGCGGAAAATGACCGCTGGCGAATTCCCCATTTCGGCAGCCGTCCGGTTCTCGTCGGAATGTTGCGCGTAATGGTAGGAACCAAAGCTGTATCGGAGTGTGTTGTGGGGCCACGATCGCTTGCCGCAGAACGGTTCCCCTTTCGTCGCATTCCTCGGAACAGAGGTTTTTGAGCCGTTCGCCGCAGACATCTTCATTGCGGCTTGGCGTAGGGCGTGGCGTCTCGGGACAAACCGACGACAGCCATGCCAAGAGAGAATCGGAAAACCAAAAACGGCAACAGGAAATGAAGCCGTTTGTGCGGAAAGGTCGCGGCGCAGTTCTGTGTGAAAAAGCCGCTCCTTCCGCATGCGAACAAACAGAATCCTCAGGGCGCGCCAAGCTCGACAGCACCTGAAAGCGCGGGCTTGTAGGAAGAATCCGCCCGCTGCGGAAGCGTGAAATATCCAAATCCCCGAGAACCGGTGATCAGCAGGCCTTGGAAAGTCGATTTCCGCGCCACCAGTTTTCCCGCAACGGTGTCGGAAAATTGAAACGTTCCGGAAAAGGTTCCCTTCAGCGGGTCAATTTTCAGCCCGACCAGTGCCGGGTTCGTTGCCGGCAGAACAATCGAATGATCGGTCTTGATGCGGAATGTCAGATCCGGATCCCCGCTCTCGTTGGCCAAGTCGGCATCAAAGAAAGAGAGGGCGGCATTGTCCACTTTGTCCGCAAGGCCGAGAATGATCGCTCCCGCGGCAGGGGGAAGATATTTTGCCCCCTTCCAGTCCAGCGTTTGCGGTCCAAAATTTCCCGGGAAAACAAGCGTGGGAGAGGATGTCACCAGCCACTCCACGGCACCGGAAAGGACAGGGTTTGCGCTGCCCGTTTGTGTGACAAGCGCCGTTCCGAGCAGGACATCCTTTTTGGAAGGGAAAATGACATGGAGAGGAACTTTGCCTCCGAAGCCGAAAGAGGACGCCCCCAGAAGAGGAGTGCCATCCGCCAGCTTGCCAACGATTTTCACCACTCCCTTGCTGTCCGTGGTGACAGCAGCATATCCATGTCCCTGCGGAAGAGCATTGATCACATGGAGATTCGGATCGGCTGAGGGAATCGAGAAGCGGGTATTGAAGAGCCCGATCAGTGCCGCCGGGGGAGCCACCGTCATTGCTCCACTGACGCTCATTGTGGCATTGCCTCCCGTGATGGTCGCGGTCAGCAGGCTGGCATTCAACGTCACATCCTTGATTTCAACCTGGCTGGAATCTTTGCGGGTGACAGTCGTGGAAAACTTGGGCGGATTGCTTCCACCTGAATCGACAACGCCCTTGATCGGATAACTCTCCATTCCCAGAACGATTTTCCCGGAATACCCACCACCTGCCGAGACCGTGGCAGTGAGCCGTCCCCCGAGTCCGGCATTGAGATCGGCATGGCGTGGGATGAGAGCCTCAAACGTGCCCACGGCACCGGCTGGCAGGGCATTGACGGTCAACGGAATCGTGCGCTCCTCGCGCGTCCCCGCGGCATGCACGGCGGCTATCTTGATCAGAAACGACCCGGCCTCGGTGGGGCGTCCGGAAAGCGCCCCGGTGAGCGGATCGAAAGTCATCCCCGCCGGCAGTCCGGACACTTCAAACCGCACGGGCTTCAATCCGATGGCTGTATCCCATCCGGAAGACAAGCTGCCCGTGAGTTGGCTGACAACCAAAGAGGTGAAGGCCAGATTTCTTGTGCCGAGCGGCAAGGTCCCCACCGTGCCTGTAAGCGCATTGGCGGCGATGGATACATTCAATTCTGCTGGCAGCTTGAGACTCAGTGTAAAATGCGGTGTCACCCCGGGTCCGGTTTCCAAGAGGCCGGAGATGGGGTACTTTGCCGTCCCCAAGACGAGGAGGCCGGTAAATGTTCCATTCGGCAGGGTGGTGACGGAGAGCACTCCGCCCAGTCCCCCATTGAGTTGTGCGTCCGCCGGAATATAGGCGGAGAATTTTCCCAGCGAACCGGCTGGAAGCGCATTCACGACCAACGCAAAAGTCTTTGTCTCTCCCTTGCCGAAGGCATTCACTCCCGTGACGCTGAGCGAATAATTGCCCGCCGCAGTCGGGCGTCCGGAGATCACTCCTGTCACGGGGTCGTATTTCAAGCCCGGAGGCAGTCCGGTGATTGTAAACTTCACCGGAGAAACTCCCTCGCCAGTATCCCAGTCAATGCCAAAAGAAGTCTGCTGGCTGACGACGAGCGGACTGAGATAGGTTTTTCTGACGACAGGACCTCCGGTGACCGCAGTGACTGAACGGGAAACCGTCAGTCCATCCCCCCCCGCAGAGTGCAGCACACACTGGTACTTTCCAGAGTCGGCCGCCGCGAAAGAGGAAATCGTCACCGAAGGATTCGGGACACCGGTGATGGTTACCTTGTTCGCGACCCCCGCGAGGATATTCCAGTCTTTCTTCCAGAGAACCGAGAAGCCCGGCCCGGCCACTTTGGCGGAGAGCACCACTTTGCTGCCGGATTTCACCAAGAGGGGCTGACGGGAAAATTCCAGAACCCCGACAAGCATTGAGGAAGTGACGTCTCCTGCGGGCGTTGTCGCAATCCGGCGATATTCTCCCGCGTCGGTGAGCTTGATCGCCGGAAAAGTCAGGTTGGCGGAGGTGACTTTGGAAAGCGGTTGACCGTTCTTCAGCCATCGGAAAGCGGTTTCGTCGCCGGAATTGGCAGGGGCAATGCTTGCAGAAGTCCCACTTTCAAATTGGAAAATCGAAGCGGTCCCATTTTGGGAATCGGGCGCCGTCTGTCCCACCGTGAGGTGCAGGGTCCGGGTGATCTTGTTTCCATCCAGATCGGTGATCTCCAAATCCAGATCCTTGGTCCCGGGCTTGAGTCCGCTCAGATTGAGGATATCCCCGTTCAGGACAACATCGGCCACCTCCGAAGAAGGAGAAGAAGGAAACGCATAGGAGAGCACGGGAATGCGCCTGGCGGAAAGAATTTGCAGCACCTTGGTGTTGTCCATGGAAGCCGGTGCCGAAACCGCATTCATCGGGCAGTTTGCGAATGACTGGTTGGTTCCATCCACGGCCACCGTGTAGGTTTTTGTCGGCTTGGCCGCCAGGGCATCCATGACAGCGAGACTCGATGCCGAAACTCTGCCAAAAGCCGTGAATCCCTGGTTTTGGTTGTCGAGATTTTCATGGTTGTCATCGAGATTGAAGAAGAAGTTGGTTGTGGCGCTGTCCGGCAAATCGGCAATTTTTGCCATGGCGATTGTGCCCCGGGTGTTCGATATCCCCGGCTCGTTCTTCGGAGACGTCCGGGGCGGAACGGAATAAAATTGGCTCGGCGGAGCCGTCGGATAAAATCCGCCTCCCTGGACAATGAACCCGGCAATCGAGCGATGGAAGATCGTGCCATCGTAATCACCGGCATCCACATACTTCAAAAAGTTGGCCACCGTCTCCGGCGTGGAATCCGGATAAAGCAGGACATCGATTGTGTTGTTGCCACTCAGATTCGTTTGCAGGCGCACGGCGCTGCCGGCATCCGGATCGTGGAAAAGGGTGGAGAGATCCACGGAACAGGTTCCTCCCAGGGGAATGGAAATGTTCGTGCTGGCACCGGACACATCGGTGGGAGACCCTGCCGGGGGGCGGATCCGCAAAGTCATGTTTCCGGAAACAGGAGTGGGATAATCGGTGAACGATGCAGAAAATTGAATCGGATAGTTTCCGGCCTGGGTGGGAGTTCCGGTCAGGTCGCCGGTTGCCTCATCAAAGCTCAAGCCGGGCGGGAGTTCGGACACCGCAGACAGGCTGGTCCTCAACGACGGACTGCTGGTGGTGACTTGAAACGAAAACGGCGCTCCCACAGTCGAAGGCTCAAAGGCACGGCTCGTGAAGGCAGGCGCAAGAATCGTGAAATCTATTTTCCCGGCAATGGTCTGACTCAGCGAAGAAAATGTCGCATTTGTTGTTGTCGCAAATGTTCCGACTTTTGTGGGAATCCCGGTGATGGTGGCGTTTGACGTGTTGAAAGTCAGCCCGTCAGGCAGACCGGAGACAGAGAGCCCGGTCCGAAGCTCCGGATGGGAAGTGGTGACATTGGCCGAAAAGGACTCTCCCCAATAGATCGAAAATGATGTTTCGCTGGTAAACAGTTCCTTGACCCTGGTCGACGCAACAGACGTGTAGGCTGTCGCATGAACAGTATCCACCACCCCGACTGCGGGAGTTGTTCCACGAACAGCACGAATCCGGAACTCCTCCAGCTCCCCGGGAGTGTCAAATCCGGTGATCTGGACGCTGGTGGAATTGAATTGGGCGTTCCCGAGGTGGGTGAATGCGGATTCGCCTTCGTGTCGAAGCTCCACAGCAAACCCCTCCTCCGTGGTGGAATTGTCCGTCCATTTGATTTCAATGATTCCCCCGTCAAGGGCTGTTGCGGTCAGGCCCGACGGAGCATCAAACTTGTCCGCAGGGATGATCACCTCGGCATTGTTGGAGGGAGAGGAAAATCCGGAGGGTTTTTGTTTTGTTCCACCAAAAGCAAGAACCTGATACTGGAGCACGGCGTTCAGTGCCTGGGCATTGATGGCAAAGGCCCAACTGGTGGCGTTCGGATCTGCTGTGGCCACGGCAACAAAAGGCCCCGATCTTCCCAGTCTCGCCCGAATCTGAAAACCCGCCTCACCATTGGAATTGTCTTTCCACTCGACAATGAACCATTGCGCGGACGTGTTGGTGGGTTTGGTTACCGATGCCTTGGCTTCGGTGGGTGCGGCCAAAGTCGTCGCCGCTTCCGCATTCAGGAGGCAGCCGACAAAAAGAGAGAGGAGAGAGGCCGCAAAAATCCATCTGCGGGACAAATTCTGGAGCATTTGGAAAAGGATAACCACCCTTGTCAAAAAGGCAAGAGCTTCATGCGCTTTTTCGGAGGCATTTCTACCGCCTTTCAAGCGCTTTACAACCTTTCAGGAATTTGCGCCAGAGACTCTCAAAAGGATGAAAGTTCCGGTTTTTGTCCCGCGTCTGGCTTTATCCCGGATCCGGCGATTGGAGGATTCAGACAGGATTGATTTACTGCGAATGTGCGGTGGACAGAAATATTTGAGCGCCGCTTTTTACAAATGCCTTTCCGGCAATCTTGTCCATCTTGTTCATCCTGTCTCAAATCCGTTTTCGGCTTTATGGCACCTTCACCGGATCAAGCTTCCAGATGTCTGCGGCGTATTCGGCGATCGTGCGGTCGCTGGAGAATTTCCCCATGCGGGCCGTGTTGAGGATCGCCATCTTCGCCCAGCGCGGTTTGTCGAGGAAGGCCTCCGACACTTTTTGCTGGCATTTGCTATAGGCGTCGAAATCGGCGAGGCACAGGAAGGGATCGTGATAAAGCAGGTTGTCCCGGAGCGGGCTCAGGACGCCGGAATGCTCGTCGGGCGTGAAGTAATTCGATCCCACCCAATCCACAACCGCGCGCAATTCCTCGCTCGCATTGTAGAAATCTCCGGGTTTGTAACCTTTCGACACCAGGGCATTCACCTCATCCACGGTGTTGCCGAAGATGAAGAAATTCTCATCGCCGACTTCCTCGCGGATTTCCACATTCGCTCCATCCAGGGTGCCGATGGTGAGTGCGCCGTTGAGGGAAAGCTTCATGTTGCCCGTGCCGGAAGCTTCCTTGCCGGCTGTGGAGATCTGTTCGGAGAGGTCCGCCGCGGGGACAATCCGCTGCGCGAGGGAAACCCGGTAGTTTGGCAGGAAGACCACTTTGAGTTTTCCATCGATTCGCGGATCGGAGTTGATTTTCGCGGCAACGGCATTGATCGCCTTGATGATCAACTTCGCCATGTCGTAGCCCGGCGCGGCCTTGGCGGCAAAGATGAAGACCCGCGGGGTCACGGGCGCATCGGGATTTTGCAAGATGCGGCGGTAAAGGGCCAGAATGTGGAGAAGATTCAAATGCTGGCGCTTGTATTCGTGCAGGCGCTTGATCTGCACGTCGAAGAGTGCCGAGGGATCGACCTCCACGCCACAGTCGTTGAGAATGACCTTCGCCAGATCCACCTTGTTGAGGTGCTTCACCGCCATGAAGTCGCTCTGGAACTGGGAGTCATCCGCAAAGGCTTCCAGCGCGCGGAGCTTGTCCAGATCGCGCTCCCAGCCATGACCGATCTTCGAGGTGATCAGTTCGCTGAGACGGGGATTGCAGGCCAGGAGCCACCGGCGGGGGGTAATTCCATTGGTCTTGTTGTTGAATTTCCCGGGATAAAGCGCATCGAACTCGGGGAAAAGTTCACTCTTGAGAAGCTGGGTGTGCAGGGCGGCCACGCCATTGACCGAGTGGCTTCCCACAACCGAAAGATGCGCCATCCGCACCATCTGGCTGCCGCCTTCTTCGATCAGGGAAAGCAGGCGTTTTTTCTGCACATCCCCGGGCCATTTTGCCTCGACGGCCTCGAGAAACCGCTTGTTGATCTCGAAAATGATCTGGAGGTGGCGCGGCAGAACTTTCTGGAACAGGCCGACACTCCATTTTTCCAAAGCCTCCGGAAGAAGGGTGTGGTTCGTGTAGGCAAATGTCCGGGTGACAATTCCCCAAGACTGATCCCATGACAGCTTGTTCTCGTCGTGGAGCAGGCGCATCAATTCCACGATGGCGATGGCCGGGTGCGTGTCGTTGAGCTGGATCGCCACCTTCTCCGGGAAAACCTCCCAATCGGAATTGCTCTTGTGAAAGCGGCGGATGATGTCGCGCAGGGAACAGGCGACAAAGAAATACTGCTGCACAAGGCGGAGTTCTTTTCCGATCTCGGTCTTGTCGTTCGGGTAGAGAACCTTTGAGACGGTTTCGCTCGCATTTTTTTCCTCCACCGCCTGGGCGTAGCCTCCGCTGTTGAAAGCTTCCAGATTGAACTCTTCCGAGGCGCGGGATTCCCAGAGGCGCAGGAAGTTGACTGTCTGGGTTCCGAAGCCGGGAATCGGAATGTCGTAGGGAACCCCGAGGAGTTTCTTCCAGCCCACCCACTTGGGCACGTAATTCCCAACATCATCAAAAACATTTTCCACATGCCCGTAGAGGGGAATTTCCGTGGTGTATTCCGGACGGACAATCTCCCAGGGGGTGCCATATTGCATCCAGGCATCGGGAAGTTCCACCTGGTATCCGTTGCGGAATTCCTGTTTGAAGAGCCCGTATTGATAGTGGATGCCGTAACCGACAGCCGGGAGATCCAGGGTGGCCAGGGAATCGAGGAAACAGGCCGCCAGCCGACCGAGGCCGCCATTGCCGAGCCCCATGTCGTATTCCTCCTTGCGAAGTTCATCCATGTCGAGACCGAGCTTTTCGAGCGCCTCGTGAACTTCCTTGAGCACGCCCGCGCTGTACATGCTGTTGACGAAGAGCCTTCCCATGAGGAATTCCAGGGAGAGGTAATACACCCGCTTGACGTTGTTGTGATGGTGCACGCTCTGCGTGGCGATCATTCTCTCGATGATGAGGCTCTGCACCGCCTTGGAGGTGGCCAGCCACCAATCCCGCTTGTTTGCCGTCTCCGGATCCCTCGCCAGCGTGAACTTGAGTTGGTTGAGGATAAAGTGATCGATGGGCAAATTGTGTGGATCTCCGTTGTTCATGATTCGTAGTGGTTGAAGAGCAATATCCGCGCCAATCCCCGCCTCTCAGGCACCGGATTTGTTCGCGGCAATGTAATCGGCAATCGTCTCAACACAGACAAACGCCTTCCGGGCCACCTCCGCGCTCGGCGTGGCCACTCCGAAGTTTTTTTCCAGGGCCACGGCCAATTCCAGGGCGTCGATGGAGTCCAAAGCCAGCCCCTCGGGGGAAAAAAGCGGCGTGTCGTCGCCGATTTCCACGGGGGCCATTTTCAGCATGAGGCTGGAAACCAGCATTTCCTTGATCCGCGCTTTCAAATCATCGTCTGCCATAAAAAGTCGTTACGAACGGGTTGAGATGCGGCAGACTGACAGGACTGCATGAGTTCTGGCAAGTCCCGCTTGGATGTGACGCTGGTGGAGCGAGGCCTTTTCGATTCCCGGGAAAAGGCGCGCCGGGCCATCATGGCCGCCCAAATCCTCGTCGGGGGACAGCCTTCCACGAAACCCGGAACCCTGGTCCCGCAGGATGCCGAGATCGACGTGGTCGCGAGGGAAAAATTTGTCGGCCGCGGCGGGTTCAAGATCGAAGCGGCACTGGAAACCTTCCGCATCGATGCAAAAGACCGGATCTGCGCGGACATCGGAGCCTCCACAGGGGGATTCACGGACTGTCTTCTGCAGCAGGGGGCCGCCAAGGTCTATGCGCTGG
>JADHED010003175.1_pt1 | contig 10237 bp, 9 predicted proteins | sample 8952041 | NCBI WGS metagenome assembly JADHED01 (sample SAMN16124423, study PRJNA663239) | bioreactor sludge metagenome | isolation source: sludge (control) | place: India:Bengaluru | collected 2018-09-08
CCCTGAAATCGCGTTACCCCGAATTGCCTGTTATTTGCGATATTAGTCATATTGCCGGACATCGAGAGTTTTTACCCATGATTGCCCAACAGGCGTATGATTTGAACTTGGAAGGTCTGATGGTTGAAACACATTGTGATCCTTCATCCGCGTTAAGCGATGCCGCACAGCAGGTTACACCTGAAGTACTGAATGAATTACTCACTTCACTGGTAAAACGCCTGCCTTCATTTGAAGATACTCCGGTCATGAAACAGATTCTGGAAATCAGGAAGGAGATTGATGCGGTCGATAAAAAGTTACTCGAAGCACTCAATCGCAGGATGGAACTAGCTGCTACCATCGGCGAATTGAAGAAAGAATACAACGTGAGTATTCTGCAATTGGAACGGTGGAAACAGGTAATCGATAATTGTATGGTGCTTGCTTCCGAAAAAGGATTGAATAGTGAGTTTATCCGGAATGTGCTTATTCAGGTGCACGATGAAGCCATCCGACTGCAATCGAAAATTTGGAATGAATCCGATAACGGCGTTCCTAAAAAGTAGTGTTATCGGGTAGTAAGCTAACCAGTTGTTTGAAACTTTTTTGGTGATCAGCTCCTTCCTTCGACCCTTCTAAAACCCAGAAATCATTTATTTTCTTAACCCTATTTTCCGGATTCGGATGGGTACTTAAAAATTGCAAAGGCCCCATGCTTCCGCCTTCTTTTTCCATTCGTTCAAAAAATCCGGCAAATGCCTTCGGATTGTAATCGGTGTCGCTGAGGTATTTAACCGCATATTCATCTGCTTCTTCCTCATCAGAGCGACTGAATTTTAATCCCAATAAATTGATTCCCAATGTTGTGAGAAGCTCGCCATCGGTTCCAGTGAGTAAGCCCATGACTACTTTCAATCCGTACGTTTTGGTCATTTGATCAGTACCATGCCTCAGATCACCATGCGCGATTTCATGTCCAATTATTCCCGCCAGTTCATCTTCTGATTCCACATACCGAATGAGTCCTGTATACACATATATGTACCCACCAGGGGTGCAGAAGGCATTGTAAATGGTGTCGTTATCAATTACCCGAAGTTGCCAGCTAAAATCATTGCGGTGAAAAAGGTCATCTGAAGCAAGTATTTTATCCCGGATGCCTTCCAGATGTTTATAGAGTTTGGGATGTTTGGCAGGTTCCAGAATCGGATAATTTTCGGGGTCAGCATCAATGGCAGCAGCCATCTGACTGCCAAGTGTCAGGTCTTCTTCAGGCGAAAATATGGTAAAGTCGCCATCTCTGCTTTGGCAGGATGCAAGGGTGATCAGGGCAAGAACGAGTGGCAGTATCTTTTTCATGTTGCAAATATCGGTATGGAAAACATTAAATAAGTAAACAAAATTATGGTGTTGATGGATGCTATAATTTTATATTTTTGTGCGCAACCAACGCAATCTGAAATGAAAGAATTAGTAGCATCCTTTACAGCGCAACTCCGCCAGGCGGTTGAAATCGGTGAAAAAGCAACATTCACCCCTTCAAAAAATCCAATTCGTAATGTTCTGATCACCGGTTTAGGTGGATCAGGGATTGGTGGAAGTATCATCAATCAGATTGTAGAACACGAAATTAAAGTCCCTATTACTGTTAATAAAGATTATTTCATTCCTGCATTTGTGGGACCTGAAACTCTGGTAATCGTTTCATCTTATTCCGGAAACACCGAAGAAACACTGGGAGCAATGGAAATTGCTATGAGCCGTGGTGCCAAAATGGTTTGCGTGACTTCCGGTGGTAAAGTTTTAGAAATTTCCAAAGCTAATGGCTTCGATCATATTATTATTCCCGGTGGAATGCCTCCAAGAGCATGCCTTGCATATTCATTCACACAACTTTTTTATGTGTTGCATGGCTTCGGATTAATCAGCAACTCATTTAAGGCAGACTTCGAGACCAGCATTCATTTGCTCGATCATGAAGAAGAACACATTTGTTCTGAAGCATATTATCTCGCAGAAAAATTACACAAGAAAATTCCGGTTATTTATAGTCAGGCAAATTTTGAAGCCGTGTGTATTCGCTTCCGTCAGCAAATTAATGAAAATTCAAAAATGCTTTGCTGGCATCATGCCCTTCCGGAGATGAACCACAATGAATTGGTTGGTTGGACTATTCCTAACGATAAACTGGCAGTAGTATTTTTCAGAAATGAAACTGACTACGATCGTACCAAAACCAGAATGGAACTCACCAAAGAAATTGTAAAAAAATATACACCCTATATTTTTGAAGTTTATTCTAAAGGTGCTACACAACTTCAACGCTCACTCTATCTTATTCATTTCGGAGACTGGGTATCCTGGTATATTTCTGAAATCAGAAACATTGACGCTACTGAAGTTAAAGTAATCGATTTTCTTAAAGGAGAATTGTCAAAGATTTAGTCTGTCTGTTGCTTATTTCTTCCTAAGCCACTCGGTGTGTTGCATGCCGGTGCCGGTATCATTCATTTTGGATGTTTGCAGTTTTTTTAATGGGCCCGGAGCATAGGTGTTTCCTGCAAACCGTTCGTGAAATATGATTTCATACCCGTGTTTGGCTGCATGTGCTTCAAACGACTCCAGAGTGAATTCATAGAGGTGGAAAGGAGTGTGCATGGGGCTGATATTTGACACAAAATCACTTCCTCTTAATTTGTAGTAAAGGTTCAGAAGTTTCGCCATCAGCCAGTCAGAGGATGGCACCTCAATATGCATGATGCCTCCGGGTCTGAGCCACTTCATTGCTTTTTCAATATTTGCTGCAGGGTAATAAAGGTGTTCCAGTACTGCGCCGAATGTTATGAAATCAAAGAAATTGTTTTCGTAAGAAGCATCTTCAACTGTGCTGCACACAATGCGGTCAGCAGGAATATTCATTCGTGTGATGGCTCTTTCATGAAAGGGTTTTGAAGGTTCAAATCCCCAAACATCGAAGCCTGCGTTTTGCATGGCAATCATGCATTTCCCAATGCCTGCCCCAATATCAAGAGCTTTCATTCCGGGTTGTACAGGCTTCAGTTTTTGCAGTGTGTTAAGTGAGTATTTGAAATATTCGGGATTGATCTCAAAATAATTCGGAACCCAATAGTTTTCCGGAGGTGTTCCATAATGATCCTGTATATCGTAAGGAATTGGCATCGGACTTGAATAGTTGAGCCTGCATTTGGTGCATTGCAGTACAGAAACTGCTATGCCCGGCTGCTTCCACGGTTTCAGTCCCTGCGAATGGTTCTGGCGGAGGCCAAGTACCCTAAATGCACTCGACCCACACATATTACAGGTGGTGGTTTCGTCAAAATAGTAATGTTTTCTCACGATTTTTATGGTTGGGTGACCAAGGTCGGTAAAATTCCTGAATTAACAAACCGATACTCTTGTAAAAACACGAACTCAATGTTGAGGTAAGTCATTATGTCATTGTGGTTGACAGGCCTGCGCTTATTATCGCAGGATTCCCTTTGCAAATTGCTTACTTGGAATTGATCCGGAATTCGATGCGCCTGTTTTTCGATTTGTTCTCAGCTGTAGTGTTCGGAGCAATAGGCTTTGTTTCTCCATAGCCTTTAAATGACACACGTTTGGAATCAACACCTTTGCTGATCAGATAATCGACAACACTCTTGGCTCTGTTTTCACTTAGTTTCTGATTGTAGTCATCGCGGCCATCAGTATCGGTGTGTCCCGATATTTCAACATACAGCGTGGGGTACTCGTTCATCAGTTTGATGATTTGTTGCAGTGTCATTTGTGATTCCGGCTTCAACATAGTTTTATCGGTATCAAAAAAGATATTGTTCAACACAATATTATTTCCTGCTTCAAGCGATTTCATTTCTACATCAAGAGTAATTTCCCTGAAAGTTGATGAGTCCGAGATATCGAAATAGTTTGATTCAAACATATAACCATCTGCATAAACAAAAGCTCCATATTTTCTTCCTGAAGGAAGTGAGATCAGATATTTTCCGGTTTTACTATCGGTGATGTAAGTTCCAATGCGCTCCTGTTTGTTGAGGTCAATGAGTTCAATAAAAGCCGATACTGGTGCTTTATCTACAGCATCGATAATATATCCGCTTAACACCGACATTTTACTAATCGGTTTATCTGCTTCTGAAAGAAATGTAACCATGTATAAATCTTTCTCACCGAAACCATCTTCAGTTACTGAAGCATAATAGGCATTGCTTCCGTTTGCTGCCACAACAAAATACACATCATCATCGGGAGAGTTAACCGGATAACCAATATTGGTTGGCTTCTTCCAGAATTCATTTTCGTAGACAGAATAAAATACATCATAACCTCCCATGCTATTGTGTCCCTTTGATGAAAAGTAAAGTGTCGATCCACCTGGATGCATAAACACACCTTCTTCATCATATCGTGTATTTATTACGCCGCCCATATTAATAGCAGGCCCCCAGGTTTTCTTAATTGGGTCCCAGGGACTCTTATACAAATCTCTTCCACCATAACCACCCGGACGGTCACTTGAAAAATATAACATGTTACCATCGGGCGATAAACATGCCGATGATTCATGATATTTGGTGTTGATGTTTTTTCCGGGATCAACCGGTTTTGTCCATTCACCATTATCAATATATGACATCAAAATATCACCATTGTTTCGGTCTCCCTTGAAGACAAACAGGATGTGTCCGTCAGGTGACAAGCCCGCCGCCGCATCGTGAGTGGTGGTATTCACAATGGTGCCCAGATTTTTTGCCTGAGTCCATTTGCCATTAATTCTTTGGCTGGTATAAATATCTTCAAAGTACTCGAGATCTTCGGGATCTGTTTGATTTCCCGTACTTCCTGGCCTGCGGGAAGTGAAAAATAATTCAGCCTCATCAGCAGTGATTAGTGGATTGTATTCGGGATTTTTGGTATTAATTGCTAATCCTAAATTTTCAATCTTAACTTGAATCGGATTCTTTATCAGTTCCTGACCATTTTTACATTCTGCAACTCGTCGTGTGATGTCGTCTATCGGTTCTTCTTTGCCCAGAAATTCACCATACTGCATGTAAGCAGCAATGGCTTCATCCCATTTCAACAACACCTGCAATGTTCGACCTTTGAAGTAGTATGCATCTGGATTTACTTCCGGATTCAAATCAATAGCTTTGTTTAATAATTCAAGTGCCTGCTGTTTTTTTCGGATCGAAAAGTAACAGGTTCCCAGCTTGAAATTTAAATCTGCATTGGAATTATTGAATTTCATCGCACGCTCATAATGTGGAATAGCATATTTGTACAAAGCAGGTTTTCCACTCATAAAATATTCATCACCCTGCTGCAAATCAATCAAGGCTAATTTTAATTCGCTAATGCGGGATGGGAAAAATTTATCTGAAAATGGGATATCCTGACCATGCAATGATGTGGCCGCCAGTAAAATGGTAAGGATGATATAAACGTATCTTGTAGCTGATTTCATAATCTGATGTTCCGGTCCTGAAATTACTGCAAAGTTAAGCACGATTAGTCGCCTGAGGAAAGTCTTATTGACAAGAAATAGTTAAAAAGAGTTTGTGAAGTAAGATCCGATAATGACAGTTAAAATATTAATAATCAATAATATAATCGCTATTTTTAGAATCACTAGCGACATTTTAGAATTATTTTCAAATCGACTAGGGGTCTTTAAACCTGCAAGTGTCTTCATTTAAATGGAAATGGTGCAGACTAAAATTTCTAATTTAACAGCCTGATTAATTTTTTGGTTGTGAAATTGGAAGATACAGAGATCCTGGCAGGCTTAAAAAAAAGCGACAAACAAGTGTTCGAGCAGTTGTTTCGAAGCTGTTATGCTCCACTGTGTAATTATGCTGCTGGGATTGTTTCCGATAAAGATGAAGCTGAAGATATAGTGCAACAAACAATGATCACATTCTGGGAAAAACGTGAAACGATTGAGATTATAACTTCAGTGAAGTCGTATCTCTACCGGGCTGTTCATAATCAGGCATTGAATAAAATCCGTCACGATAAAGTCCGCCAGATATATTCAAAAGATGTGCAAAGTGCAGGCGAACAGGAAAGTGAAGCAGCTTCAGGCAAAATATTACAACAGGAAATGCAGTTAAAAATTACCGAAGCAATTAATCAGCTTCCTGATCAATGCCGGACAGTTTTCCAGCTATCACGATTTGAAAATTTAAAATATCTGGAAATTGCAAATCATTTGGGAATCTCAGTGAAAACAGTAGAAAATCACATGGGCAAAGCACTTCGATTGATGCGGATAAGTCTCAAGGATTATCTCCCGCTTTGTTTATTATGGTTAATTAATTTATTCTCGTAGGCAAGCATGGATACAAATCAATACCTGAACGATGATGCAATCGAATCGCTGATTGCTAAAGTGCTTGCAAATGAAGCAAACGAATCTGAAATTACTTCATTGAAAACCTGGCGACAAACCAATCCGGAAAATGAAAGTTATTTTAATATATTAAAGCAAATTTTTGAAGAATCTTCAATTGCAAAGGAAAACTATGCATTTAATGTAGATGAGGCTTGGAATAAGGTTAAGCCACAACCGGTTTTTGTTTGTGCTCTTCCTGCCAAGGAACATAAACCAGTTGCCCAACCCTTATCTTGGATTAAAGTTGCAGCTGCCATTTTAATCGTGGCAGGATTTTCTTTTGCTGCTTATATGATGTTCAAAGAAGAAGCAGTAAAACCTGTTACTATTGCTTCATCTGAAAAGATTATACATACCTCACTCCCTGATAGTACACATATTGTGGTTAACAGAAATTCAGAACTGGAGTATGTGTTTACTAAAGATCAAAGAAAAGTAGCTCTCAAAGGTGAAGCTTTCTTTGATATTGCTCCTGATGCAAACCGTCAATTCATTCTTGAAGTTGGTAGTCTTACCATAGTAGATATTGGAACTGCTTTCAATGTGAATGCTCCTGTTAACAGCGATTCTATTGTTGTTTATGTAGAGTCGGGAGAAGTGAAAATTACTTCTTCCACAGGAAAAGAAATGAATTTATTAAAAGGAGAAACAGGAATTTTTATGCGCTCATCCGACTTGCTTTCAAAGGAATTGCATGCAGATACCAATCTTGTAAGCTATAAAACAAAAATATTTGTCTTTGAAAATGCTCCTCTTGAAGTGATTGCTGCTAAACTGAATGAAGTATATGGTGTCAATATCACTATCAGTGATTCATTAATTAATTGCCACCTCACTTCAACTTTCCGTAATGAAGAAATTGATGCAATTTTGGAAGTTATTGCCGAAACGTTAAATCTTAAAGTTTCGAAAACTGCCAATAAAATTGTTTTAGAAGGCTCAGGTTGTAACCGAAAAGAAGATTGATATATGATTCGTTTGGTTTTTTTATTTTATTTCGTTTTAATCTTGTTTGCAGATGTTCTGGGGCAAACACATATTCCTTTTTTAGAAAAGAAGATATCTGTGGTTGCCGAAAATCAGGAGTTAGCTGTTGTGCTGGCCAAAATTGGTCAGGCAGGAGGGTTTAGTTTTTCGTATAATCCTGCTATTGGAGATTTTTCAAAGTTGGTTTCTGTAAAAGTGAATCAAAAACCCGTTCGGGAGATTTTACAACAGTTGTTGTCTGATGAATACGATTATAAAGAACGTGATAAGTATATTATTCTTAAAAAATCGAAAGTCAGAAAAGTAAAGAGTGAATCTAAGGAACTCTTAACCATAAGCGGATATGTCAAGGACAGCAATGGGGAACCGCTTTCATGGGTAAGTATTTACGATAAAGCTTCTCTGGCATCTACAGTCTCCAACGATTATGGTTATTTTTCTATGGAGTTCTATACGCGGCAATTACCCGTCAATCTTATTTTTAGTAAGCAGCATTTTGTAGATACCATATTACCTTTAAAGATATCAGGATCAACATTTAATACTGTGGTTCTGAGAAATATGCCTAGGCCAACCCCGGTTATACCGCCTGTGAACATTGATTCATTAGCAAAGAAAGCAGAGGAGGCAACCCGATCATTTTTCAGAGCTTATGAAAAGGAACCTAATCATCAAAATATAAGTGATACCATTTACAGAGAATTTCAGGCATCAATAATTCCATTTGTAGGAACTAATGGAGAGCTAAGTGGGAATGTTATCAATAAGTATTCCCTCAATTTGTTTGGTGGATATTCATTAGGTACCCAGGCTATTGAGTTAGCCGGATTTTTTAATTTGAACCGGGGCGATGTAAGTGATGTTCAGCTGGCTGGATTTTTGAACATGACAGGAGGCAAAGTCAAAGGTGTTCAGGCTGCCGGTTTTGTCAATTTGGTACGTGGAGATGTGAATGGAGTGCAAGCGGCCGGTTTTGTAAATACTACCTGGAGCAATTTTAAAGGAGCACAGTTTGCCGGCTATGTAAATGTAGTTAAAGGTAAAGTTGATGGTGCTCAATTTGCCGGATTCGTGAATTGTACTCTTGATAGCATGAAGGGGTTTCAAGCTGCAGGGTTCTGTAATTTTGTCGGTGGCACCATGAAAGGTACCCAACTCTCCGGTTTTGTGAATGTTGCTCGCGGACATTTGAAAGGAACACAAATTGGTTTTCTGAATTATGCTAAAACTGTCAAAGGTTCGCAAATTGGTTTTTTAAATTTTACCGATTCTTCAGAGGGGATTCCGGTTGGATTCCTGAGTTTTGTAAATAGTGGATATCATAAAATTGAAATTGGTACCGATGAACTACTTCCATTAAACATTTCCCTGCGAACTGGTGTAAATGCATTTCATAATATTTTGAGTGCCGGAATTAATCCGGGAACCGGCGATACACTTTTATGGAATTTTGGATATGGTTTCGGTACTACCTATAAAATAACTCCAACGACTGCAATCGATTTCGATATTACTTCTTCGCAGATGGTTAAAGGCAATAATTTCGATAAAATTAATCTAGTAAATCGAGCTGCCCTCGGCGCCGATTTCTCACTTTCAAAGAAGGTATCATTTGCACTTGCATTTACTTTTAATGCACAATTAACAAATAGCAATTACCAAAATTACCCTAACATTTTTATGTGGACCAAACCCAATGTTTTCAATACTACAACGTATCCGGCTGCCGATCTTGACTTAAAATTCTGGTGGGGATTTAAAGCAGGAATTAGGTTTTTTTAACTTACTGACAGCATGTAAACATAGTGTCAATACTTCTACATGAAAAGAAAGTGATATAGTAAGTTGTTGAAAATGAAATATATAATTATGTTTATATTTTTTGTACATTTGTAGTATGTTAGTGCTGTCCGAAATAAAACAAATCCTTACTTATATCAAACCTGAACTGCAAAGTCGGTTTAATGTAAAGAGAATTGGTTTGTTTGGATCTGTGGTTCGCGGCGAACAGACATCGAATAGTGACATCGATATTATTGTTGATTTTAACAAACCTATAGGTATTGAATTTATAGACTTAGCAACTTTTTTAGAAAGTAATTTGAGAACACATGTTGATCTGGTTTCAATGAATGGTGTTAAAGCTAAATACCTGAAAACTTTTGAAGCAGAAATAATTTATGTCTAGAAGAGAACCTCATTTACTTGTTACAGATATTATTGAAGCTGGCAATAAAATAATTTCCTATACTGCAGATCTTTCTTTTGATGATTTTGTTGGTGATGACAAAACCATTGATGCAGTAATTCGTAATTTTGAAATAATTGGCGAGGCTGCAAATCGTTTACCAATTGATTTTAAGATTTTGCATCCGGAAATTGAATGGCACAGAATTATTGGATTTAGAAATAGAATTGTACATGATTACTTTGGAATCGACCATTCTATTGTCTGGGAAATCAAAATTTCTTATCTCCCGGATTTAATCCTCAAATTACAGAGTTTAGCAAAGTGAGCATATAGTTAATTTTAACTTGGGGTGTCAGCATTACCATGTGAGAAAAGTGCCATCTGTTTGCACCTTTTGTTAGACGGTTTTGATTTTTGAAATGTAATTCTTATGCCCCACTGAACCCTTTCACTGCTGCATACTTTTTTTATAACCAACCCATTTATCATCTATCATCTATCATTTATCATAATAACGTAATTTCTATCTGCGCAGAAATTTTTAATTTTTAATTCTTAATTCTTAATCCCTCTGCTCCACCCATCTATCATCTATAATTTATATTTTATCATAGTAACGCAATTTTCTTCTGCGCAGAAATCCTTAATCCTTAATCCTT
>JADHED010003176.1_pt1 | contig 10231 bp, 9 predicted proteins | sample 8952041 | NCBI WGS metagenome assembly JADHED01 (sample SAMN16124423, study PRJNA663239) | bioreactor sludge metagenome | isolation source: sludge (control) | place: India:Bengaluru | collected 2018-09-08
CACGTTTGCATCCCCCTCCATTCAACGTATAATCCGACCACTCCGTGCGCCCTGCCAATCAGCGCACCGGTCATTTGTTCTAATCGATCGTTCTGATCCCTAATTCGTCTGCCTCGATTGGTGCCGCTCCACGGGAGCCGTAGGCCGTCGCAGGAGCTGGAGCCTGTTCCAGTAATAAACGAAAGATGCGTATGAACGCAAAGGAAATGGATGCAAGACACGGGGCGCAGCGAATGGTCACTCCATTCGCAAGGCCAGTAACGCCGCAGACATTCCTTTGCATTCATACCCTCCGGGCCGGCCATGCATTGCGCGCATGGCGTTGTTATTCGCTGCTCGTTTGGAATAACCAAACCACGCAGCTCTCGCCTAGCCCTGCGCGCAATGCATGGCCGGCGCACATTCGTTTATTACTGGAATAGGCTCCTAATTTTGTCTCAAGACATCCAATTTGCCGACCTCGGTCTGGCACAACCGTTGCTGCGCGCGATTGAAGACGCCGGCTATACCAAACCCACACCGGTGCAGGCGCAGGCCATTCCGCAGGTGCTCAAGGGCGGCGATCTGCTGGCCGGGGCGCAAACCGGTACCGGCAAGACCGCCGGGTTCACCCTGCCGATTCTGCAACTGCTGAACGACAAGCCGGTCACGCTCAAGGCCGGTCGCCCGCGTGTGCTGGTGCTGGTACCCACGCGCGAACTCGCCGCGCAGGTGGAAGAATCCGTCCAGACCTACGGCAAGTATCTCAAGCACAGTTCGATGGTGATGTTCGGCGGCGTCGGCATCAATCCGCAGATCGACCGCTTGCGCAAGCCGCTGGATATTCTGGTCGCCACACCTGGCCGCCTGCTGGACCACGTCGGCCAGAAGACGCTGGATCTTTCCGGCATCGAAATCCTGGTGCTGGATGAAGCCGACCGCATGCTGGACATGGGTTTCATCCGCGACATCAAGAAGATTCTCGCGATTCTGCCCAAGCAGCGGCAGAACCTGCTGTTCTCCGCGACCTTCTCCGACGAGATCAAGGCACTGGCCGATGGCCTGCTGAACAACCCGGGCTTCGTTGAAGTCGCCCGTCGCAACACAGCTTCCGAAATGGTCGAACAGACCGTGCATCTGGTGCAGCAGAGCCACAAGCGCGATCTGGTCAGCCATCTGGTCAAGACCAACAACTGGACGCAGGTGCTGGTGTTTACCCGTACCAAGCACGGCGCCAACCGCCTGGCCGAAAAACTGGTCAAGGACGGCATCCCGGCCATGGCCATCCACGGCAACAAGAGCCAGTCGGCACGCACCAAGGCGCTGGCCGAGTTCAAGGCCGGGACCATCCCGGTGCTGGTGGCGACCGACATCGCCGCGCGCGGGCTGGATATCGACCAGTTGCCGCAAGTGGTCAACTTCGAACTGCCCAACGTGCCGGAAGACTACGTCCACCGCATCGGCCGCACTGGGCGGGCCGGGGCGAGCGGCGCTGCCGTGTCGCTGGTGGACCACGAAGAACTCAAGCTGCTCAAGGACATCGAGAAGCTGATCAAGCGAGAAATCCCGCGCGTCCCGGTCGAGGGCTTCACTCCGCCGGAAAAACCGGAACCCGAGGCACCACGCCCCCCGCGCCAGTTCCAGCAACGTCGCCCACAGGGTAACGGACAGGGGAAGGGCCAGGGGCAAGGCCGCAACAATCGCGACCGCGGCGAACACGGCCCGCGCAACGAGCAGAAAGCACAAGGACAAAAACCCGGGCAGCGACCAGGTCAGGGAAAACCCAACCAGCCCGGCCAGAAACCGCGTCAGCCGCAAGCCGAACAGGTCAAGCCGCGCAAGGGTCTTTCCGAAGCCGCCCTGCACCAGTCGCTGCCGCAGACCCCGCTGTTCAACCCGCAGCCGGTACATCGCGGGCAAAGACACAAATAACACCTTGCACCACAGAGCACACGGAGCAATACCCGAGAAATCTGGTTTTATCCGTGACCTCCGTGCGCTCCGTGGTTCAAGCTTTTCCCACATGACTCCCGCCCGCCAGCTGCTGCACGACATTTTCGGCTACCCCGCCTTCCGCGGTGCGCAGGAGGCCATCGTCGAGCACGTTGCCTCAGGCGGCGATGCGCTAGTGCTGATGCCCACCGGCGGCGGCAAGTCGCTGTGCTACCAGATTCCATCCCTGTTGCGCGATGGCGTCGGCCTGGTCGTATCACCGCTGATCGCACTGATGCAGGACCAGGTCGACACGCTCACCCAACTGGGTGTTCAAGCCGCGTTTCTCAACTCCAGTCTTGACGCAGACGCCGCGCGCGACGTGACGCAACGCCTGCTGCGCGGCGATCTGAAAATCCTCTACGTGGCGCCGGAACGCCTCCTGATGCCCAGCTTCCTCGGCCTGCTGGAACAGGTACAGGAGCACGTCGGGCTTGGCCTGTTCGCCATCGACGAGGCCCATTGCGTCTCGCAGTGGGGCCACGATTTCCGCCCCGAATACCGCCAGCTCACGGTACTGCACGAACGCTTTCCCGGCGTGCCACGCATCGCGCTCACCGCCACGGCGGACGCGCCCACCCGCGGCGAAATCATCGAGCGGCTGGCACTGGAAGACGCGCAGCAGTTCGTCTCCAGTTTCGACCGACCCAACATCAAGTACCGCGTCGCGCAAAAGGCCAATGCCCGCAGCCAACTGGAAGCCTTTCTGGAAAGCGAGCACCCGAACGACGCCGGCATTGTCTATTGCCTGTCGCGGCGCAAGGTGGAGGAAACCGCCGAATGGCTGCAGGCGCGCGGCTGGGCGGCCCTGCCCTACCACGCCGGCTTGGACGTGGAAACGCGCCAGGCCAACCAGACCCGCTTCCTGCGCGAGGAAGGCATCATCATGGTGGCGACCGTGGCCTTCGGCATGGGCATCGACAAACCCAACGTCCGCTTCGTCGCCCATCTCGACCTGCCCAAAAGCATGGAAGGCTATTATCAGGAAACCGGCCGGGCCGGGCGCGACGGCCTGCCGGCCGATGCCTGGATGGTGTACGGTCTGGGGGACGTGGTCTCGATGCGCCAGATGCTGGACGGCACCGATGCGCCCGAGGAAAGAAAACGGCTGGAACGCCAGAAACTCGACGCCCTGCTCGGCTTCTGCGAATCCACCGCCTGCCGCCACCAGACCATCCTGCGCTACTTCGGCGAAGAACACCCCGGCGACTGCGGCCAGTGCGACAACTGCCTGAACCCGGTCGACACCTGGAACGGCACCCAGGCCGCGCAGATGGCACTCTCGTGCGTGTATCGCACCGGCCAGCGCTTTGGTGTCGTGCACCTGATCGAAGTGCTGCTCGGCAAACAGACAGAGAAAGTCGAGCAGTTCCGCCATCATCTGCTGAGTGTGTTCGGCATCGGCAAGGGCCTGACGCAAGCTCAGTGGAGCAGCGTATTCCGTCAACTGGTCGCAGGCGGCTTCCTGGAAACCGACATGGAGGCCTACGGCGGTCTGCGCCTCACCGAAGCAGCCCGTCCCGTGCTGCGCGGCGAGCAGGCAATCTGGCTACGGCAAGATCCGGAGCCGCAGCGCCGTGTCAGCAAGGCCGAGCGCGCCTCACGCGCAAAAGAAGCATTCGCCGGTGCGCAGGATGACCCGCTATGGCTCGCCCTCAAGGCCAAGCGACTGGAACTGGCCCGCGATCAGGGCGTACCGCCCTATGTCATCTTCCACGACAGCACCTTGCTCGAAATCCTCAACCAAAAGCCGCAAACTCTGGACGATCTTGGCCGTATCAGCGGTGTGGGCCAGGCCAAGCTGGCGAAGTATGGGGACGAATTTCTCAAGGTCCTGGAAGACACGTAGTGTCACAACGCCAGCAAACTTCTTTTTCTACAACAGGCAGCATGTTGGGCTACCTGTTAACTCAATCAAAAACCCCGTCTATCCATTTTTCCCTGTGCCTACAGGAAAAACTTCCGTCTTTTCTATAATTTGAGCACCCCCAGAACTTGCCGTGTGGTCCATTGCGCATTATCAGGCGCCCAGAGCAGGCCGGACATATCGGTTCACGGTAGTTGCAACCCTCGCTCTTACACACCCGAAAGCGGTTATATAAAACCAGTATCCCTCCACAACGAAGACACCCGTTTTGGGTATGCTCACACAAGGGATACTGACTGCAGCCGTAAAATGCCCCATTCGGTCCTGAGCGGCGGACAAGAAAACCCGACTTGCATTTCTCGCATGGCACATCCGCCAATTCCGTTTGAAAGCCCGCCCCGGAGAATAGATTCTGAGCAATATCGTATCGATCTTTGATTAACTCTCTGGCAAAGCAAGACGCATTGTTACCATTCGTCACAAGATAGACATAATGTCGCGCCCGTGTCAGAGCGACGTAAAACAGGCGACGCTCTTCTGCATATGCGTAGCTTTCTGCTTTTGGTAACAGCAACTCAATGAGAGGGTGAGAGATTTTTTCGGAGGGAAACCCATTCTTTCCTTGTTCCAGGCCAAGTACGATCACATAGTCGGCCTCTTTTCCCTTGGATTCGTGGATGCTCATGAATCGAATATCCAATCTCGGGAACCTTTGCTTGAATCCAGATAAGTTGGGGTGAAGAAAACGGTATCTTGCCAAAATCAGCACAGTCGCCTTGCCGGATGATTTCAGTACGATGTCTGAAAGCGCAGCTTCGATTGCTTTATCCGGCTGGCTGGCTTTAAGCAAAGCAACCGACGCCTGCTCGACTTGCGTATGGCTATGTATGGTTTTGACGATCTGATCAGGGTTCTTGCCGATAAACTGCGATGCCACCTCGCCAATTTTGTTGTTAAAGCGAAACGTCATGTCCAGGACATGCATCGCGGTATCGCCAAAATGTTGCTCGAAATTCTTTGTCAACGAAACATCGCTGCCGGTGAAGCGATAAATCGACTGCCAATCGTCCCCAACACAGAACAAGCTGCCTTCTGGATGTTGTGCCAGCAGCATTTTTACTAGGCGAGCCCGCGTTGCGGAAATGTCCTGAAATTCGTCCACCATAATATGCCGATAGGGCGATTGGTAGCGGCCGCTTTCAACATACGCAATCGACTTTACCAGCATGTCGTCGAAATCAATGCAGCCAGCATCCCGCAATGCCCGTTCATAGGCTTCATGGATTGGCTCGAACAGCTCGGCCGCAGCCTGCATGCGCTCTTTATCTTCATGCAGACGTGCCTGCTCAAAAAGATGCTGAATGGAAATGCCAGCCGCTTTGAACAAAGCCAAAACTCTCGCTATCAGTTCGCTGAATTTAGTGACCAGCCCCAGACTTTTGAGCTTATCGAGCAGCAGCGAATCGGGAATGGGGGCAAAGTTCACCCCGGCTCTGACAAGCTGTTCCTCCAGCAACGGAATAAGCGTGCCATGTCGTTTCTGGTAACTGTAGGTCTCCATCAGGTGCGTCTGATGCTGCACATGCAGATTTCGTTTCCAGTTCATCCCCTCCAGATATTTTTGCCGGTTGATAAACGCGGGCGTCTGCTGGTTTTCATCAACCGCAAAATGCTCGATATAAATATCGTAATCAGGCAAGTAGAAATCCGGGCGATATGGCTTGAAATCGGGCCCTGAAGTATCGACCTGATAAGGCGCTTCGTATTGATAGCGCACTCCTTGGCGATATAGATAATTGGCAATTTCGCACTCTTCGTAGCTTTTTACCTGCTCCCCCTGCAAGGTGCGAATTTCATTATCCAGAATATAGCGGTGATAATCCCCTTCGGTTTTGAACGAAAACCTGCTCTTGTAAGGGTGCAAAAACTGCGTGAAATACGTTAGAAGCTTTGACCGATAGGCCTCGTCATGCAGCAAGGCCTGAATTTGATCATCCACAAACTTGGTTCTTAGCGCATCATCCTCCGCCATTGGGTGAAGGTCGGGAACCCGACCTTCAACTTCTGTAATGATTTGCTTTCCCAAGGCGTGAAATGTCTTGGTCGTGAGTTCGGTGGGACCAAGACGGGCATACGCGCGCTCATCCATTTCTTCAGCGGCTTTTTTCGCAAAAGCCAGCATCAGGATTTCATTTGCAGCTGCCTGCCCGGAATGCATCAAGTATCCGGCACGTCCTATCATCGTGCTGGTCTTGCCTGTCCCCGCCCCTGCCAACACCAGATTGTTACGCTCATTGACAACGCAAGCCTGGCGTTGATTCAAGGTCAATGGTCTGCTTTCGACCTTGTCAAAAAACTCTTTGTGAAGCGTCAATTGAGACAAGACATATCCGTCATTAATCCGTTTAACTTCCAGATTGATATTCTCAACAAACGGCCAGATATGATCCGCCCATTCAAGCAATTGGGACGATGCGTTTTGACGAAACGACCGGTGAAAGACGGTACCACGAATGCTTGCACAATCCCGCAGCCACTTTCTCGCAGTTTCCTGTCGAATATAGTGCCGGCCGCCAAACAGTATTAACGCTTGATGATAGGCATTTTCAAGCTCAGGGCTTACGCTTTCGATGGTCTTACAAATAAACCTATCATGTCGACGCTGGATATCCCATCGCATCAGTTCGGACTGATCTCGCGCAATCCCGCCAAGTAGGAAAACTTGCCCGTCGGCAAGTGGAATGTGCAAGGAGTCCCAAAAAAATCCTCTGCGAATCGAAACTTCTCCCATCAGGCTGGAGTAGGAAATTTCCTTGGAGCCAAAATGGGTCCTCACCGATAGGCCATTATCTCCCGCCAACAAGGCGATATATCCAGCATTTTTTGCAAAAACTGTTGCCCAAAATCCGGGCCGATAATCGAAGTCAGCGGTACCCATCACCAAGACTTGCCTATGCCGCCACCTGCCGCAACGGATAGTCCCGGATCAGCACCTCGGCCGGAATATTCAACCCTGCCGACAAACGCCGAATCATTTCCAGCGACAACGGTCGCACCCTGTTCAGAATGTCTGAAACGCGGCCCCTCGGGCCAATATAGGCTTCCAGGTCCCTACGAGTCAGGCCGCGACTTTCCATCATATATTCGATAAAGACCACCGGGTCTGGGGCTTCGATGGGGAAATTCGTCTTTTCGTAGGCTTCAATAAGCAACGCCAGCACCTCCAGGCGATCGGATTCCGGGCTGCCATCGGGAGCATCCCAAAGGGCTTCTACTTCAGCAAGTGCAGCCTGGTAGCTGTTCTCGTCGTGGATCGGTTTAATTTCCATGATCTGCTCCTAAATGGTTTCGACGTTAATGCGGTCGTATTCGGCATGCGTGCCGACAAACCTGATGAACATCAGTTTCTGCGTATATCGCACCGCAACGACCAATCGATAGTCATTGCCCTTGATGTTGAACACGACTCGGTTATTCCCCAGAAAGCTGGCGTTGCCATGAGAGGCCTTGATGTCGACCGGAGTACGCCATTCAGCATGACTGACTTCGGCGTACCAGCTACGCAAGGGTAATTCTGCTTGGGGGTGACGCTCCCAGAATTGACGTAATGTCCTGATCGCGATGATTTTCATGAGGCACTGTAGCATGATACCAATTTGGTATCAAACGAAAAATTCAGCCCCCACATCGACAAATCATTGGATTTAACCAGCTAGCTTTGATACGGTGGCCTCCTGCTCACAACACCCTACAACATCATGCAAATCTGGGTCGATGCCGACGCCTGTCCGGTGGTCATCAAGGAAATCCTGTTCCGGGCCGCCGAGCGCACGCAGACACTGACCACGCTGGTGGCCAACCAGTTGCTGCGCGTACAACCCTCCGCGTTCATCCGCGCCCTGCAGGTGCCCGCCGGCTTCGACGTGGCCGACAACCGCATCGCGCAGGAGGTGCGGCCGGGCGATCTGGTCATCACCGCGGACATCCCCCTCGCGGCACAGGTCATCGAAAAAGGGGGCACCGCCCTCAATCCGCGCGGCGAACTCTATACGCCGCACAACATCCGGGAACGCCTCGCCATGCGCGATATGATGATGGAACTGCGCGACAGCGGCGTCGAACTGGGTGGCCCCGGGGCCTTCAGCCAGTCCGATCGCCAGGCGTTCGCCGCACAGCTGGATCGCCTGCTGGCGCGCGCCACCCGTCCCGGTTAACAGGCGATCGCCGCACCGTACGCGTTCAGTTTGGATTCAGCTTGCCTCGGTAGAGTGAACCTCACCACTCAACCCAAGGAGGGATCTCATGAAAAACACACACATCCTGTTGACCGTAGCCGGCGTCTGCACTGCACTCGCATTTCCCCTGTCCGGCCATGCTGACGACGACCATCACGAAACAGACGCCATCATCAAGCAGTTCGGCCTGATTTCCCCGGACGACGCCAAAGCCAAGGCCCTCGCAGCGAAGCCCGGCGTGGTGACCGACACGGACCTCGACAACCGCGATTTTGGCAAAGGCTGGGATTATGAGTTCGAGATCGTCGATGCCGATGGCAAGGAATGGGAAGTCGATATCGACGCCAAGACGGGGGCTGTTCGCCATGTAGGACGCGACTGGTTCTGACCTGGGCTAAAGTCCGCAAAAACAACAGGCCGCTTAACAAAAATTAATAGCGGCCTGTTCTATACTCGCCCCATCCACAACTGCGGAAGTTCTGACATGCCCACCTCTGCCCAGCGTTACAGTACCCTCTCCATCGCCATGCACTGGCTGATGGCTTTACTCATGGTCGCGGTCTACGCCACGATCGAGCTGCGCGAGATTTACCCCAAGGGCAGCGATCCACGCGAAATGCTCAAGGCATGGCACTTCATGCTTGGCCTGCTGGTGCTGGGGCTGGTCGCAGTCCGCATCTGGGCCCGGGTGTCGCGCCCAACGCCACCGATCGTGCCGGAACCCTCCCGGATGCAGCAGAAAATGGCGGCCATCGGCCATGGGCTGCTATACCTGCTGATGATCGCGATGCCACTGGCCGGTTGGCTGATTCTGAGTGCAGCAGGCAAGCCCATCCCGTTCTTCGGCATGGAGCTGCCCGCCCTGATCGGCGAAAACAAGGCGCTGGCCGGGACGATCAAGAAAGTCCACGAGACGGTGGGAACGCTGGGATATTTGCTGATCGCCGTCCACGCATTCGCCGCACTGCTGCATCACTACATGCTGCGTGACAACACCCTGCTCCGCATGCTGCCGCGACACGGCAAGCAGGATCGCTAGGGTTCGGGTTCGCCCGGAGCAGCGCCGCCGGCGAGCCTTACCTCGACTTGCAGACCACCCAAGGCGACAGAGGGGGAAAACTGCAGGCTGCCGCTGTAGCTTTCCACGATATCGCGCACGATTGCCAGCCCCAGGCCACTGCCGGGCTGGCTTTCATCCGCACGGTACCCGCGCCGGGTCAACGCATCGAGCGGCTCCATCATGCAGCCCGGCCCGTCATCCTCGACCCGCACGCACAAACCTGCATCACTGGTAACCTGCACCGACACCCGATGACGACACCACTTGCAGGCGTTTTCCAGCAGGTTACCCAACAGTTCGAGCAGATCTTCACGATCCCCGACGAATCTGGCCCCTTCGTCGACCTGCCAGTCGATCTGTACCGTTTTATCCACAAAAAGCTTTTGCAGGGTATCGACCAGTCGTCCCACTTCCTGCGGCAAATCCACCTGCCGCCCGGACGCAGGTCGCCCAGGAGTCTGGCACGCTTGAGTTCACGGTCGATCACCGACTGCATCGCGATGGTGGCGGCATACAGTTCGTCGCGCAACGGCGCGGTCGTGCCAGTGTGCTGCTCCACCACCTGGTTGACGCGGGCCAGCTGGGTTTTGAGCGCATGGGCAAGATTACCCAAGGCCTCGCGCGAGCGGCGCGTGCGCTTGTCCATCCCGGCCAGCAGGCGGTTCATCTCTAGCAGCAACGGGGCGACTTCCTGCGGCCCGCGCACGGTGAGCTGCTCGATCTCGCCGTGCGCCAGCAGTTCCATATCCTGCCGCACCTGATGCAGAGGGTGGAGCGCGCGCTGCACGATGCGACGTTGCAATAGCAGCAGCGCCGCCAGCCCGCCCAGCGACAGCGCCGCATAGAGAATTCGGAAAAAAGTGAGTTGCTGTTGCAGCACGGTCAGGTCTTCTGCCACCACGAGGGTGAGCACCACCTGTTGCTTGCGATAACCATGTGCTGCCAACAGGAGCGACTGGCGCGCAGGCCCCGGCTGATACAACGTCATGTGCTGCCCCGGCGACAGGGTTGGAACCGCCAGTTCAGCATCCCACAGCGAGCGCGACGCCAAGCGCTGCTGCGGCGAAACGATCAGATAGTACTGACCCGAAAAAGGAC
>JADHED010003177.1_pt1 | contig 10228 bp, 11 predicted proteins | sample 8952041 | NCBI WGS metagenome assembly JADHED01 (sample SAMN16124423, study PRJNA663239) | bioreactor sludge metagenome | isolation source: sludge (control) | place: India:Bengaluru | collected 2018-09-08
GTGGGCTCGTCCAGCACGATGATGGGCGGCTTGTGCACCAGCGCCTGGGCCACCAGCACGCGCCGCTTCATGCCGCCAGAGAGCTGGCGCATGTTGGCCTGCGCCTTGTCGGCCAGGCCCAGGCTCTCCAGCAGCTCGTCGATCCAGGCGTCGTTGTTCTTCACGCCAAAGTAGCCCGACTGCAGCCGCAGCGTCTCGCGCACGTTGAAGAAGGGGTCGAACACCAGCTCCTGCGGCACCACGCCCAGGCGATGGCGCGCTGCGGCAAAGTCGGCCTGAACGTCATGCCCCAGCACGGTCACCCGCCCCTGGCTGGCGCGCGACAGGCCGGCCAGGATGCTGATCAACGTGGTCTTGCCCGCGCCGTTGGGGCCCAGCAGGCCAAAGAACTCACCCTCTTCAATGTCCAGATTGACACTGTGCAGGGCCTGGAATGGCCCCCTGGGCGTAACGAAGGTCTTGGAGACGGATTGGAAGGAGACGGCGGTCATGGGAACCGGGCATTTTAGCCGCCGGGCCTTGATCAGGCCCCGCCTGCGCGCCAAAGCCCTCAAACGGTGGGCAGCAGCTCCTGCACGCCATACAGGCCCGCCAGGCTGGCCAGCCCCGCGGGCAGCGCCTTGACCATGAAGCCCTGCCTGTCGGACAGCGCCGCGCGGCGGCATTCCAGCAGCACCGCCAGGGCGGACGAGTCAAAGCTGGCCAGCGCGCTGGCATCGACCACCACCTGCGGCTCCTTCTGGGCCTTGAGCGCCTGCAGCAACATGCGCAAGGCCGCCGATGCCTGGCCGTGCGTGAGTTCGGTGGGCAGCACCAGCATGCACATCCCTGTGCCGTTACCTGGCACCGGCGACACCCGTGGCCGTGCCGGCATTGGCCTTGTTGCGCGCCACCAGGGCGTCGATCAGGCCATCCACCCCCTTGGCATTGACCTCCTGCGCAAACTGGGTGCGGTAGGTCTCCACCAGCCACACACCCAGCACGTTCAGGTTGTAGATCTTCCAGCCGCTGCCCTGGCCGGGGGTTTTCTCCAGGCGGTAGTCCAGCTGCACCGGGTCGCCGCGCCCGCGGATCTCGGTGCGCACCAGCACGTCCTTGTCGTCGGGCGCTGCGCGCAGCGGCTTGACGACGATGGACTGGTCGCTCACCTGGTTCAGGGCGCCAGAGTAGGTGCGGATCAGCAGGGTCTTGAACTCGTCCTGCAGGCGCTGCTGCTGCTCGGGCGTGGCCGATCGCCAGGCCGGGCCCACGGCAGCGGCCGTCATGCGGCGAAAGTTCACGTGCGGCAGGATGGTCTTGTTGACCAGCACCATGATCTTGTCCACGTCGCCGGCCTTGATGGACTTGTCGTTCTTCACCGTCTCCAGCACATCACTGGACAGGCGCTTGATCAGCACATCGGGGGCCTCATCGGCGGCCAGCGCCGCCGGCGACCAGCCCAGCCAGGCGGCGGCCGCCACGGCGGCGGCAGATTGCGTCAGGGTACGGCGATTCATCATGGCTGGAGTCCTTGGAGTTCTTGTCGGGAATTTTTATTCAGCGGCGCGCACGCATTGCGTCGCGCACATGAGCAAGTGCAAACAAGTGCAAGCTCAGTAATCTTCCGGCAGCTTGCCGCCCTCAGCGTCATCAGCCTGCGCGCTGCGCAACTTGAGGTACACATCCCGCGCAAAGCTGTAGGGGTCCAGCGCCGCTTCGTCCAGCACCGTGCCGGCGCCCAGCAGCTGCGCACGCCGGTCGATGAAGCGCAGGCCGTACATGCTGTTGCGTACCGGGATGTCATGCACATGATCCACCAGGTCGCCCACCATGTTGTCCACCGGCAAGGCCGCGGTATCGCGCACCGTGGACGGGCCCAGCAGCGGCAGCACCAGGTAGGGGCCCGTGGGCACGCCCCAGCGGCCCAGGGTCAGGCCAAAGTCTTGCTTGTGGCGATCGACGCCCATCTCGCTGGCGATGTCCAGCACCCCGCCCAGCCCCAGCACACTGTTGACGCTGAAGCGCACCATGCTCTCGTAGGCCTCCAGCCCACGCAGCTGCAGCAGGTTGTTGACGAATGACCAGGCATCGCCCAGGTTCGCAAAAAAGTTGCCCACGCCCGTGCGCAGCGGCTGCGGCGTGACGTCGCGGTACACCGTGGCCACGGGCTTGAGTACGGCCTTGTCCACGTTGTCGTTGAACGTGGTCATGCTGCGGTTATAGGGCTCGAACGGGTCGGCCGGATTGGCGTTGGGGCCAGTGGCGCAACCGGCGGTCAGCGCCACGCCCAGCAGCACAGCCGCCCAGCGCGTTGTCTTGGATCGTGCATTCATGGTCATTTCTTGCCTCCGGCACCGGCCGCGCTTTCTTCCGCCTTGCCGTAGAGGAACTGGCCGATCAGGTTCTCCAGCACCACTGCGGACTGCGTAGCCGTGACGGTATCACCGTCGGCCAGGTTCTGCTCGTCGGCGCCGGCCTCCAGGCCGATGTACTGGTCACCCAGCAAGCCGCTGGTGAGGATCTTCAGCGAGCTGTCTTTGGGAAACTGAAAACGCTTGTCCAGCTCCAGCGCCACGCTTGCCTGGAAAGTTTTGTCGTCAAACGTGATCGCCTGTACACGCCCCACGACCACGCCGGCGCTGCGCACTGCCGCCTTGGGCTTCAAGCCGCCAATGTTGTCAAAGCGGGCCGTGATCACATAGCCCGAGCGAAAGTTGATCTGAAGCAGGTTGGCCGACTGCAAGGCCAGAAATACCAGCGCCGCTGCGCCCAGCAGGACGAACAGGCCAACCCAGAAATCATTCTTCGAATGCTGCATGGTGAGTTTCCCGATGGCGGTACGGGCCGCCCTCAAATACTGAACATCACTGCGGTGAGGACAAAGTCCAGCCCCAGCACGGTGAGCGACGCCATGACCACGGTGCGCGTGGTGGCACGCGACACGCCCTCTGGCGTGGGCTTGGCCAAAAAGCCCTGCAGCACGGCGATGAAAGTGACTGCCACGCCAAAAACCAGGCTCTTGACGATGCCATTGCCCACGTCCTTCCAGACATCGACACCGCCCTGCATCTGGCCCCAGAAGGCACCAGCGTCCACCCCGATCAGCACCACGCCGACCAGCCAGCCACCGATCACGCCCACGGCGTTGAAAACCAGGGCCAGCAGCGGCATGGCGATCACACCACCCCAAAAGCGCGGCGCGAGGATGCGTTGCACCGGATCGACGGCCATCATCTCCATGGCCGAAAGCTGCTCGCCGGCCCGCATCAGCCCAATCTCGGCCGTGAGCGAGGTGCCGGCTCGGCCCGCGAACAGCAGCGCCGTGATCACCGGCCCCAGCTCACGCACCAGGCCCAGCGTGACCACCAGGCCCAGCGAATCGGCCGAACCATAGAGCTGTAGCACGTTGTAGCCCTGCAACGCCAGCACAAAGCCCACGAACAGGCCCGACATGGTGATGATGGACAAGGAATAGTTGCCCAGAAAGTGCACCTGGTCGCGCACCAGGCCAAAGCGCCGCATGGCCGGGCCGAACAAGGCCACCAGGCGCCACAGCAGGCGCGCGCCCATGCCCAGGCCGGCCAGCTTGCTGCGCACCGCATAGCCCACGTCCGAGGGGCGCCACCAGCTCATGGCGTACCTCCATCCCGGTGCTCAGCGCCGATGGGGCCGAAGTCCTGCGCCAGGCTGGGGCCGGGGTAGTGAAACGGCACTGGCCCCGTGGGCAGCGCGTGCACGAACTGGTGCACCAGCGGGTCGTTGCTGGCGCGCACCTCATCGGGCGAGCCCTGCGCGGCCACCGTGCCTGGCCCCAGGATGATGACCTGATCGGCCAGACGGAAGGTCTCCTCCAGGTCGTGCGAGACGATGATGGTGGTCAGCCCCATGGCGTCGTTGAGCTGGCGGATGAGCTGCGCCGCCGTGCCCAGCGAGATCGGATCCAGCCCGGCAAAGGGTTCGTCATACATGATGAGTTCGGGATCGAGCGCCACGGCCCGCGCCAGCGCCACGCGCCGCGCCATGCCGCCAGAGATCTGGCTGGGCATCAGGTCGCGTGCGCCACGCAGGCCGACGGCGTGCAGCTTCATGAGGGCGATGTCGCGGATCAGTTCCTCGGGCAGATCGGTGTGCTCGCGCAGCGGGAAGGCGACGTTGTCAAGCACGCTCATGTCGGTGAACAGCGCGCCAAACTGGAACAGCATGCCCATGCGCCGGCGCGCGGCGTAGAGCTGCGCCATGTCCATGGTGCCCACGTCCTGTCCGTTCACCAGTACCTGGCCCTGCTGGGCGCGCTGCTGCCCGCCGATCAGCCGCAGGATGGTGGTCTTGCCACCGCCTGATGCGCCCATGATGGCCGTGACCTTGCCGCGCGGCACGGTCAGCGACAAATCGCGCAGCACGATGCGCTCGCCATACCCGAAGGTGACGTTGCGCAGCTGCACGAAGGCATCGGCAAGTGAAGGAGCATCCGTGGACATGGGGGATGTGGGCTGGCTCGCGCGAAGGCGAAGGGGCAAAACCGTGCATCATAGGGCAAACCCGATGACAGCCCTTCAAAGGGTTTATGTACATAAAACACGCAATAAACCCCGGTCGTTATAATTTCGGATTCGATTGACATGCGCTGCTCGACACATTCCGAGCGGCTGCCTGTCGGTAGCGCAGGGGGCACGCCAGCACCGGCAACGACGTGGCGACGGCCGGCACAGCCCCGCCGCCCCCTCCGTCCATCGTCCTCGTTCCATTGGGTGTTCCATACCCCGATACCCGAACGACAGCGCACCGGGTGGCATGCGCAGCTGGTTCACAGCTGCAACGCATGCCGTTTTCTTCATACCCCCACAAGAAAGGATCTGAGGGCCATGAGAAGCCATCCATCCGTCGTCCCCGCCCCATCCCCGGCCATGGCCCGCAGTGCCACCGGCCTGCACCTGATCGGCGACCTCTATGGCTGCCTGTGCGACAGCCGCCTGATGCTGGACGCTGCGTACTTGGAGAAGTTCTGCCAAGAGCGCGTGGCCGCCGCCGGCCTGACCACGGTCGGCTCGCTGTTCCACAGCTTTGGCGAGGGCGGCGGCGTGACCGGCGTGGTGGTGCTGGCCGAATCGCACCTGTCCATCCACACCTGGCCCGAGGCGGGTTACGTCACGCTCGACGTCTATGTCTGCAACTACACGGAGAACAACCGCCCCAAGGCGCAGCAACTGTTTGACGACCTGCTGGCCGCGTTCAACCCGAACGACCCGCACCTGCACCGCGTCGATCGCGCCTGAGATGAAACACCCCCCTGAGCGGCTTCGCCGCTTCCCCCTTCTCTCACGCTGCGCGTGGGAAGGGGGACGCCACCAGCGCGGCGGGGCGGCCCTTGCGCGGTGGCCCGCGCCTGGGTCGCGCCCGTTTCATGCGATGCGGGTGGCGCACAGCGTCATGGATAACTGATATGCCCACCCCAGCCGTCACCCGCTTTGTCGCCGAGCGCCTGAACGCCGACTTCGGCCTGTACCTGAGCGACACCCGCACGCTGGCGCAAAAGCAGTCACCCTGGCAGCTGATCGAGGTGTTTGAGAACCCGCAGTTCGGCCGCGTGATGCGCATAGACGATGCCTTCATGACCAGCGAGCGCGACGAGTTTTTCTACCACGAGCCCATGGTGCACCTGCCCGCCATCGCCCACCCGGGCGTGCGCAGCGCCCTGGTGGTGGGCGGCGGCGACGGCGGTACGGCCGAGGAACTGCTCAAGCTGCCGGGCATGGAAAGCGTGGTGCTGGCCGAGCTCGACGGCGAGGTGGTGGCCATGGCGCGCGAGTGGCTGGCGAGCATCCACAAAGGCGCATTTGACGACCCGCGGCTTACGCTGCGCCTGGGCGATGCGCGCGCGTTCATCGCCACCACCAGCCAGCGCTTCGACCAGATCGTGCTCGACCTGACCGACCCCTTCGGCCCGGCCGTGGAGCTGTACACGGTGGAGTTCTACACTGCCTGCCGGCGCATCCTGAACCCGGGCGGCGTGCTGTCGCTGCACCTGGGCTCGCCCATCCACCTGCAGGACAGCCTGCGCCGCATCGCCGCATCGGTGCGCGCGGTGTTTCCCGTCTTCCGCCCCTATCTGCAATACGTGCCGCTGTACGGCACGCTGTGGTGCATGGCCATGGCCTCCGACGGCACCGATCCGGCGCTACTCACCGCCGACGAGGTGGACGCGCGCATCGCCAGGCGCGGCATTGCCGACCTGCAGCTGTACAACGGCGCCACGCACCAGGCGCTGCTGGCCCAGCCCAACTTTGTGCGCGCGCTGCTGGCGCGGCCGGCCGATCCGCTACGCAGCGGCGATGCACTGGACGACGTGCGCGACCCTTCGGCGCTGCCCGCCATCCGCATCAGCACCGCATAAGGCCGGCGCCTTGGCATGCCCACAGGCGCGTGCCCAGTATGAATCCCGGTACAAACCCGACAAACTTTGCGCTGCCGCGGTATTTACCCAGCGCCGAACGCCTGATGCCCAGAGCCGCTTTCTATAATTGACGCTTTTCCTTACCACTCGCATCCACCTTGGCCGCCAACTCCCCCAGCACCGCCGCCACCCTCGCCCTGATTGCCGACGACATGCGAGAAGTGGATCAAGTCATTGCATCGCGCCTTCAATCATCAGTCCCCTTGGTGGGAGACGTTGCACGCTACATCATCTCGGCCGGTGGCAAGCGCCTGCGCCCCGCCCTGCTGCTGCTGACAAGTGGCGCTCTGGGCTACCAAGGTGCACAGCGCTTCAACCTCGCCGCGGTAGTCGAATTCATCCACACGGCCACTTTGCTGCACGACGACGTGGTGGACGAATCAACCCTGCGTCGCGGTCGTGCCACAGCCAATGAAAGCTTCGGCAATCCCGCCAGCGTGCTGGTGGGAGATTTTCTGTATTCACGCGCCTTCCAGATGATGGTGGAGAGCGACTCGCCGCGCGTGATGCAGGTTCTGGCAGATGCAACCAATGTCATTGCAGAAGGTGAAGTCCAGCAGCTGATGAACACCCATGACGCGTCGCTAGACGAGACCGGCTACCTCAACGTCATACGGTCAAAGACCGCCAAGCTCTTTGAAGCCAGTGCACGGCTGGCAGCCATCCTGGCCGGCAGCCCCCCCGAGATCGAGCAGGCATGCGCCGACTACGGGCAGGCATTGGGCACAGCCTTTCAGGTCATCGACGACGTCCTAGACTACGACGGAGACACCCAGGAAATGGGCAAGAACCTGGGCGACGATCTGCGCGAAGGTAAAGTAACCTTACCCATCATCGTCGCCATGCAACGCGGAACGACAGAGCAACGCGAACTGCTGCGCAAAGTCATCGAATCCGGCTCCACCGATGAACTGCAACGCGTGGTTGCCATCATCCGCGAGACCGGCTCCCTCGCGGCCACTCGCGACGCAGCAGTCACACAGGCCAGATTGGCCATGGACGCCGCAGCCAACCTGCCACGCAATTCATACACGGAAGGTTTGCTACAATTAGCGGCTCAGCTGCTTGAGCGCCGCACCTAAGCGGTCACAGCACAACGGGGTGTAGCTTAGCCTGGTAGAGCGCTACGTTCGGGACGTAGAGGCCGGAGGTTCGAATCCTCTCACCCCGACCATTTTTTCTTCAGCAAAATCAAGCACTTAGCCTAGTCTGCGCAACGCAGACCACCGCGCAAAACAGCGCAAACAGGCGAAATGCTCCAAATCTGCTCCAGAACGGTCGCGTGAGTGCATTCGCGCCCCTGCGCCGACCTGCGTCTCGATGCGCACCACGAGGCTGGAAGCTTGCGTGCAAGCGACCCGCACTCGGCCCCGAGAAATCAGCTGCCGCGAACCTTAAAAGGGTTACGCAAGCGACCTAAAAGGGTCTAAAGGCAGCCCAAAAGGGCGGTCTCCTACACGGGTCTCCATCAACCTTTTGGAGATTCGAAATGGCATCCATCATCAACCGTTCGCGCTACACCGTCACTGTTCCTAACCGAGCCCGCGGCCAAGGCAAATCACTCACACGCACCTTCCCCTACAGCAAGCGCGCCGACGCCGAGGCGTACATGAAAGCGCTCATCGAGCAAGGCCTCACACCCGATATCACGCAAGGCACGGACACGTTCCAAGTCAAAATTGTCCGTGTCGGACGCAAGGACCTCATCGAGACCTTCCACTCCCTCGCTGAGGCCGAAGCATTCATTCGACGGGTCGAGTCCGAGCAGCACCAGGGTCTGTTCCGCGACTACACCAAGGCCGCCCACACGACGACGGCCGAGCTCATCAAGCGCTACATGGAAGAAGACTGCCCTGGCCTCAAGGGCGGAGACAACTACATCATCATCCTCAACGCGATGCTGCAGGACAGCACGCATGAGTTGCGCCAGCGTATCGCCCAGCGCAAGGCCGAAATCAAGGAGTTCGGCCGCGCCCTGACCCCCCTGGGCGCGAATCGCCAACCGATGACCTCGCTGGAGTGGCTGCAGCTGCCGCTCACCGAAGTCACACCATCGCACATCGAGGACTTCATCGCCGACCGCATGGAGTACGTGGCAGGCGCCACCGTGGACCGTCAGATTGACATTCTCTCGAGCATCTACACCCGTGCCCGTACCGGTTGGCGCATCCACATGGACTTCTCGCCACTGGACGGCGTCAAGCGCCCGAAGTACTTCAACGAGCGCGACCGCCGGCTCAAAGGTGATGAGGAGCCGCGGCTGCTCGAGGCCGCGCGCAAGGAAGACCAGATGTTGTCGCTGGAGGCACACGTTGAGGCCTTGGCCGCTGACGAAGTGGCCGCCGCTCGACAACTGGGAACGCACTACGCCGTCAACCAGGCCCGCAAAGCCGCATACGACAAGGCCCGTCAGCGCGCCATCACCGAAGGCTTCCCCATCACACCCTTGATGGAAACCTTCGTGCAATTCCAGCTCGCCACGGCCGCCCGTCGCGGGGAGTCACTCGGACTGTTCTGGGACCGCATTGATTGGGAAGAACGAACCGCCTTCATCCCCACAACGAAGAACGGGCGACCGCGCAAACTGTCGGTGCGTAGCGACATCCTCGCGCTGTTGAAACGGCTGCCGCGCAGCAGCGACCTGGTGTTCGACGTCGGCCTGAAAGAATTGCAGGCGTCGTGGAAACGCATCTGCGAAGCGGCCGGCATCGAGGACCTGCGCATCCACGACCTGCGCCACGAAGCCATCAGCCGTGCCGCGGAGTCGGGAAAGTTTCCGACCGTGCTGGACCTGCAGGCGTTCAGTGGGCACAAGGAAATCCGCTCATTGACCCGGTACACGCACCTGTGTGCCGGCGCCATCACCCGCAAGCTCGAGGAAGCAGAAGCAGCGCGCAAGGAGCAGCTGGGCAACAAGGGACGCCTGCGCCTCAAGCAGTCAGACCTGCACTGGCTCGGCAGCTCGGCCTGCGAGCTGAACGCCAACGTGCAGGCCCGCGACCAGGTCACCGACGCCGCTGACATCGAGGGGGCCACGCGCCAGGAGTCCACCGACGAGAGCAAAAAGCCCGAATCTGGAAACGCCCAGGGTGACCGCGCCACGAATGTCATCGACTTGCTGGCACATCGCCGGGGCTAACAACCCAGCACCGAACACGCGTTAACCCACAAAGCGGAACCGCCCTCTTGCGTGAAGCAGGAGGGCGGTTGTGCATGGGCGGGTGAATCGGACTCAGCACTCGTATCCGTGGGCCTGGCCGGAGTGCCGGCACTCATGGACCCTGCGGGCGTGCTCGAGCAGAACATGCCACTCTGCGGCGATTTTGGGGCGGTCAAGGTACGGCGTGAAGGCCATCACGCCTTCGTCTTCCAACTGCCCCACGGTTGCCGGCGGATAGACCCAGAGGCGCTCTTCGGCCAGAACCACATCCGCAACCGTCGCCCACTGCGCGGGCAGGACCTCTGGCGCGTGCTCGACCAGCAAGCAAAACAGTTCGATTACGTCGGCATCGTGCACATCGATGCGTGCGCGCAGCATCGCAATCTCAAGGGCCGTTTCCGCACGCTTTACCGCTTGGCGCAGGTACTCGGCGGGGAATGGCCCGGATGTCGCCATGTGGACGCCTCGTTCAATCTCGCCTACCCCAGTATCGAGATTGAAAAATCCACGTTGCATAGTCGTCGATTGGGTCTTGGCATCTGTAGTCGCTTGCTGCATATCGTCTCTGATTAGTTGCGATAGACCCCCTCTGTCACGATAGATGTCCGCCCACTTAAATTGCCCAATTTGAGGGGTGG
>JADHED010003178.1_pt1 | contig 10228 bp, 6 predicted proteins | sample 8952041 | NCBI WGS metagenome assembly JADHED01 (sample SAMN16124423, study PRJNA663239) | bioreactor sludge metagenome | isolation source: sludge (control) | place: India:Bengaluru | collected 2018-09-08
CCTTCATCAACAGGCTCTGCTCCAAAGCTGAGCATCTTCAATGCGATGGTTCCGCCTTCGTAAAAGGCTGTGCCCAGCAGCTGTCCGCTTGCGTCGGCCACACTGACAAGACTGCCGGGGGAGAGGTTTGACGGAAGTTGTTGCAAGGCCCCCGAAAAAATCCAGGGATGAAACCTTCTCACGGCCTGATCTTTGCCTTTTTGGAGACGGATAGTGGGGATGTGGTTCATCGTCAGTTCGTTTTTATTTGATACAAGAAAGCCTGACCACGTAGAATCAGGCTTTTGGGTTATTTGATACAGACAGCTTTTAGTTTCCGGCAAGCCAGCGCTCTACTTCGTCCATCTGAACAGCAGGGATGTCGAGCTTGTTCTTTTTCCGGTAGCCATTCAGCTTTTGCTGAATCACGGCTGCTTTTTCTTCTTTGAAAGCTTCCACGCTGGCAAAGCCTGCCTTGATGAGGTGTGAAGCCCAGGTTTCGGAAACACCCATTTGGATGAAATCCTGCGGACTGACTGCTTTCTTGAGTTTCTCGGGGCGCATCTGCGGAAAAAACAGCACTTCCTGAATGGAAGTTTGTCCTGTAAACAACATCACAAGCCTGTCGATGCCTATTCCCATCCCTGAGGTGGGCGGCATGCCAAACTCGAGTGCACGCAGAAAATCCTGGTCGATGAACATGGCCTCATCGTCACCTCTTTCGGAGAGTTTCATCTGTTCTTCGAAACGGTTTCGCTGGTCGATGGGGTCGTTGAGCTCGGTGTAGGCATTGGCAATTTCCTTGCCGTTGATCATCAGCTCAAAGCGTTCGGTCAGATCAGGATTGTCGCGGTGGCGTTTGCAAAGCGGCGACATTTCAACGGGATAATCCGTGATGAAAGTCGGCTGGATATAGTGATGTTCGCATTGGCTGCCAAAGATTTCATCAATGAGTTTGCCTTTGCCCATGGCTTCATCTGTTTCGATACCCAGCTTCCGGCACACATCTCTCAGGCCGTTTTCATCCATGGCGGCCACATCGAAGCCGGTGTGCTCCCTGATGGCATCAAGAATCGAAATACGTTTGAAAGGCCGCTGAAAGTCGATGGTTTTTCCGCTGATCTCCACTTTGGTACCGCCCGTCACTTCCAATGCCACCCGTTCGAGCATGGCTTCGGTGAAATCCATCATCCAGAGGTAATCCTTGTAGGCCACATAGATTTCCAGCACGGTGAATTCTGGATTATGGGTTCGGTCCATGCCCTCGTTGCGGAAGTCCTTGGCAAACTCATACACCCCGTCGAAGCCGCCAACGATGAGCCTTTTCAGATAGAGTTCGTTGGCAATACGCAGGTAGAGCGGGATGTCGAGCGCGTTGTGATGCGTGATGAAAGGCCTGGCAGCAGCTCCGCCCGGGATAGGCTGCAGGATGGGTGTCTCCACTTCGAGGTAGCCCTGCTCATTGAAAAAATTCCGCATACTGTTGATGACCTTGGTGCGGCGGATAAAGGTTTCCTTCACGCCTTCGTTCACAATCAGGTCTACATAACGCATGCGGTAGCGCTGTTCGGCATCGGTGAAGGCATCGTAGATCACCCCGTCTTTTTCCTTGACGATGGGCAGTGGTTTGAGCGATTTGCTAAGCACCTTCAACGATTGTGCGTGGATGGTGATCTCACCCATCTGGGTTGTAAACACATAACCTGTCACACCGATGATGTCGCCGATATCGAGCAGGCGCTTCAGCACGGTGTTGTACATGCTTTTGTCTTCATCCGGACAAATGTCATCACGTTTGAAATACACCTGTATTCTGCCCGAGGCGTCCTGCAGCTCCATAAAGGAGGCAGCACCCATAATGCGGCGGCTCATGATACGACCGGCAAAACTTACTGCCTGAAATAGGCTGTTATCGGCAGGAAAATCGCGGTGAATCTCTGTGGTGGTCACATTCACTTCAAAAGCTTCCTGCGGATAGGGATTGATACCCAACTGATACAATTCGTTCAGCGAATTGCGGCGAACCATTTCCTGTTCACTCAACATCAAACTCATAGATTGAAAATTTTTGCAAAGATACAAAAATCAGGGAGTTCCAATCCTGCCGGACACGGTGATACTGGCTGAGAACAGCGGGTGGAAAACAAAAAAGGCGGTTCATCAGGAACCGCCTTTTCTTCGTTGATGGATTAACTATTTTATAATCAATCTTTTCGAGTAAACTTTTGTGCCTTCAATCACCATATTGTAAACGCCTGAAGGCTGACCGGTGAGGTTGATTTCGTGTCGGCTGCCGTTGTTGAACAACACATCTTTTTGCTGGTAAACGAGGTTGCCGGAGGCGTCAAACACCCTGATGGATGTTCTTTGGCTTGAAGCAGTTTCGAGTGCCACGCGGAAAAGGCCGTTACCCGGGTTTGGATACACGCTCACTGCTGCAGCATCGCGCTCGTCGATACCGGTGCAGTCTTTGAACTCGATGCTGATTTCGTGACTGCGCATGACGCAACCATTTTCAGCAGTGAGGTCCACATAGAAGGTTTGGGTACCATAGCCAAAACCAACGGTATCGGCAGTGACTGAAGCCTCTGTTGAACCGTTTGACCAAAGCAGGGCGTAGACTGTGAGATCAACCGACAACACTTTCTGAACCCCGCCACACAGGGTGGTATCGTTGCCAAGTTCCAACACCGGTGGTGCTTCGAGGAAGGTTGCCATTACAGTGTCAGCAGCTACGCAGCCGTTTGCATCGGTTACCTGAACCCACAGCTGATGGGTTCCAAAACCAAATTCGGCACTTCCGGCATTGAGGGTGCCACCGTTGCTGCCATTCGACCACAGGAAGCTGGAGCCTTCGTTGCCGGCAGCCAGGCTGATGACGAGTTCACCGCAGGCTGACTGGTCTTCGCCAAGGTCAACCACCGGAAGGGTGTGATAGGTAACGTTGATGGTGTCGGCACTCACACAACCATTCACGCTGGTAACGTTCACCCAAAGCTGATGGTCGCCATAACCCAGCAGGTCGGCCGAAAGCTCAAGTGTTTGATCTGTCGATCCGTTTGACCAGGCATAGGTTGATCCGGCATTACCGGCATCGAGGGTATGCATTTGGTTGCCGCAGAAAACCAGATCTTCGCCAAGCGCCACAACAGGCAACTCGTATACCGTCAGGGTAACGGGCATGCTTTGAATGGTGTCGGTACCCTGAACCACGAAAGCGGTATAAGCAGTGGTAACTTCAGGACTGACAACGGGGTTTTGCTCGGTAGAAACAAGTTCGCCTGCATCATTTCTCCAGAAGAAGCTCAAATCGCCGGTGCCTCCGGTAACTGTTGAACTCAGCTGGGCTGATTCGCCTGCACAAACAGCGGATGGTTCAACCATGGCTGTAACGGCAAACAAGGCAACTTTCAAATGAACCGGCACAACCACAAGGTTGTTGTCGGGACTGTTGTTCGAAATTTTCAGGTTAGCATAATAATCGCCTTCTTCAAGGTCGATGGCTTTAAAAGTTACCTCGATGGTGTCTGTAACACCAGGGGCGATTGTTCCGGCATTGGGTGTATAGCCCAGCCAGCTGATCACATTCAGGGTGTAATCTTCCACTTCGCCGTAGGTGGTAGTGCCGCAGGGCTCAACCGAACCTGTCCAGGTAAGACGGATGCGCATGCGGGTAGCACCTGACTTGGCTCCAACCGGCGGATCGATTAAAGCAGTGTAGGGGCCGTTGCCCGGACTTCCGCTCACGGTGACAGGGGCATCGTCGAAAACTTCATTCTGATCCCAGTCGATCCACACACCCAATTGGTCGGCACTGTATGGGTTACCATTGGTAACGGTGAGCAAAACCGGTTCGCCGGCCTTCACCTCGGTGCTCAGGTTGGTGTAGTCGGCATAGCCGGTTTCTCCCGAGCTGTTGTTGATGGCTCCCATTTCAACTTTGGAAATATACTCATCGCCACCGCCTGAAGCAGCACAATAAGCCAGTGTTCCTTTGCCGGCATCAATAATTTCTGAAGAAACAGTATAAGTCATCGGCAGCTGACCGGTGTTGGTGACAACAATTTGTTGTGACGCGATCGAATCAGGCATGAGGCTTTGGTAAAGGCTTTCGGGTGCCACAGCAATGTGGGCATCGCCCCATTGAACGGTGGCGCGGCTGGCACTGCTTTCACCGTCGCCTGTATAGGTAGCTGTAACGGCATAGGTGTACACACCGTAATCAGGCAGCTTATCCACATAAACGGTATCGAGGGTAGTGCCCACGAGTTCATCGCCACGGTAAATTTTAAAGCCTGTAAAATCAGGAGCTTCGGTATAATTCCAGCCCAGGCTGACGCTACCGGTTTCAAAGGTCACTTCAGCCGTAACGTTGAAGGGGCGGCTGAGCGGATTGGTTTCATAAGGCGAGCAGAATGTCATCATATAACCCAGACGGTTGTCGGGCCAAACAGGATATACCATACCACCGCGTGCAGCAATGCCAAGGTAATCACCCATATAACCAACGGCCAATCCCGGAATGGGTGATGGGGTGAAAGCAGCATCCGACACCTTAAAATCTTCCCATGTTTCGCCGGCATCAAAGCTGTTGGCGCAGAAAACTTCAACCTGTGACTGGCTTACGTTGCGGTCGCCGTAAAAGATGGTGCTGAGAATACCGTTTTCTGGATCGCAGGTGATCCAGGGGAAATAATGCTCTTTTCCCTGTCCGAAGGGATTTTGGTTCACGCGGAAAGGTGCCGACCAGGTAGCACCCTGATCGGTTGATTTGATCAGGTATACATCAATTCCCACATTGGTATTCACACCGGGAGTACCAATGTTGGACCAAACAACATAAATGGTTCCCCTGTCAGGTCCGTTGGAGATGTCAACCGCCATGCTTGGAAATGAATTCACACGGTGGTTTTTATTTGTTTCGGTGGTACGGATACCACGAATGTTTTGAATAATCCGCGTTGCGGGCGTCCAGGTGGCACCGCCGTCGAGTGATTTGGCAAAGCCAAGAGCACCCTCATCCGAAGGCCAGCTGTTGTAGATTGACCACACGGCATAAACTTCACCGTTGGGACCGGTATGCACATTCACGCCCTGGTTGTGGCTGCCTGCATTTACAGCGGTGCTGATGGGGCTGCGGGGCGACCAGGTTTCGCCATCGTCGGATGAACGGGAAACAACGATTTCAGAATCGTAAGGTCCTCCAAAATCGGTCCAGACGTTGTAAAGATAGCCTTCGTAAGGACTTGTCAGGCTGTTGTCGATCCACAGGTGATTCTTGTCGGCCAGGTCGCCCGGGTTGGGGGAGATGGTTTTGGCAGTCCATGACACACCTTGATTATCGCTGTAGGCAATGCCCTGACCGCCGGGGTTGGAAATATAATTCACATACCAGCGTCCGTTCCAGCCCATGGCAACAGCCGGGTCGCCGGAATTACTTCCTGCTGCGCCCTGTACCTTACCTTGCCAGGTTTCACCCGAATCGAATGAATACAAATCGTTGGCGCCATACAGCGAGCCAACAGGATTTTGGGTGGAGTTGTTTGAGTTGAGTACATTGGTGGGGTCAAGCGGGTTGACAAAAACGGAGTTCTCGCTTTGGGTAGAATTCACTGTCGTTACGGGTACATCAGGTGAGTCGTCGGTCCTGACGGAAGTGGCTTTGATTTTTGAGCCGGTGTAAACAGCCGGAGCCGGGTTCATTGCCGGATTCAGGGTGTAGTACCCCTTGGCAGCGAGCCGCTTGTAATAACCATTGTTGTCAACACGGGTATCAACCATGTTACGACGCTGGCGCTCTGTTTTACTGTCGGAGCTGATCAGCCATTGCAGGCCCGAACCGATCGTAATCAGCAGTACGACAAGAAGAATCGTAAAGTGTTTTCTCATTTGATATTTTTTGTTGAATGAATAAAAGAAAGCCAAAAGTAGGAAAATTACTTTTGGCCGTTTAATAATTTTTAACGAAAAGGGAAATTATAAGATTTCGTTAAGAAATTGCGGGTGTACGGGAGCAGCTTTCTATTGATAAACTTTAGGAACGGTTTCCTGATTGAGCACCCTTAGGCCGTTCATGGCCAGTGCATTGAGTTCGTCTTCCCCGGGATAAACGTGCACCGGTGCGATGCGGTGAACGCGCTCGATGATTTGGTTAACGAAAAACTTGTCGTGGGCTATGCCGCCGGTGATGAGGATGCTGTCGACCTGAAAGCGTAAAACGGTGGCCATCGCGCCGATTTCTTTGGCAACCTGATAAGCCATGGCCCGGTAAATCAGCGAAGCATATTCATCGCCCTGCTGCACCCTTTGTTCTACTTCCCAGGCACTGTTGGTACCCAGATAAGCCACCAGACCTCCTTCGCCCTTGATCATTTTCAACACTTCTTTTTCAGTGTATTTACCGCTGTAGCACAGCCTTACCAAAGCACCTACGGGCAGGGTACCTGTGCGCTCGGGCGAGAAGGGACCTTCGCCGTCGAGACCCTGATTCACATCGATCACCCGCCCCTGGTGGTGGGCTCCAACGGTAATGCCTCCTCCCAGATGTACCACAATAAGATTCATCTCCTCATACTTACGCATGATGGATTTGGCATGCTGACGCGCCACTGCTTTTTGGTTCAGGGCATGAAAGATCGATATGCGCGGAAGCAACGGATGGCCTGAGATGCGTGCCAGATCATCGAGTTCGTCAACCACCACAGGGTTGGCAATATAGGCTCCGGCATTGGGCAATGAGCCCGCGATATCCCAGGCAATCAGTCCGCCAAGGTTGGAAGCATGTTCGCCCAGGGGGCTGTTCCTCAGGTCGCGCAGCATGGCTTCGTTGACAGCATAAACACCCGATTCGATAGGTTTTAACAATCCACCTCTGCCCACAACAGCCCGGATGGATGCCGGATCAATCCCCGCTTCATTTACTTGTCCAAGAATCAGACCTTTGCGGAAATTAAACTGATCGGTAATCTTATCAAACACTTCAAGCTCTTCATTGCTGTGCCTGATATTTTTGATGAAGACAGGGTCAGTCCCGGTAAACACACCAAATTTGGTGGATGTTGAACCGGGATTGATTGTCAGGATGTGTATGTTATCGGGTTCGCTCATGATGAATGATTTGCTTCAGGAGTAAAATTTGGGACTTACGGTCTCAGGGCGCAGTGAGGGCAGCCAGCGCAATGCTGTAAAGCTTGGTTTTGGTGCTGTCGCCACGTGACGACAGAACAGCCGGAACCCTTGCTCCGACGACGAAAGCACCCTGTTCGCCACCTGCCAGCTTGGTATTGGTTTTGTAGAACACATTGCCTGATTCAATATTCGGGAATACAAGACAATCCGCATCTCCGGCAACCATGCCGCCAACTTTTTTAATGTCGGCACTTTCTTTGTCGATGGCAACATCCAGGGCCAGTGGTCCGTCAACCCAGGCGCCTTTGATCTGCCCGCGGTCGGCCATTTTTGAGATGATGGAAGCGTCAACACAGGCAGGCATTTTGGGCGAAACCTGTTCCGAAGCAGCTATCAGCGCTACTTTTGGCTTTTCTATACCGAGGGAATGCGCTGTCCGGATGAGGTAATTGGTGATGGCAATTTTCTCGGGAAGCTCCGGAGCCGGCAAAATCGCCACATCGCCAACAACCAATAACTTATGGTAAAAGGGGTTTTCCATCACCGTTACATGACTTAAAACAGCTCCTTTGTTCATCAGCCCTTTGTCTTTGTCGAGGATGGCACGCATATACTTATCAGTACTTACCAGGCCCTTCATGAGCAGGTTGCCTTCACCACTGTTGATCAGCTCAACAGCTTTCACGGTAGCTTTCATCTCATCGGGTTCATGCACAATGGTCATGCGGCCTGCATCGATGCCATGGGCGGCACATACCTTTAATATTTCTTTCTCATCACCAACGAGTGTGCCATCAACAAGGCCCATTCCTATGGCCATATCCACAGCACTGATGGTGTGTTCATCATTGGCATACGCTGCCACGAGACGTTTCTTTTTCATGCTTTTCAGCACCTCAAACATCTGGTCAAGTTTTGTAATCATCTTTATCAGCTTGATATTTTTTGAATTGACTAATTGTGAAATAATTAACAATAATTTGGCAAAAATACATCATTAGCCGCGAACGGCCAAAAAAAACAAGCAGTCAGCCGGTTTTCATTTGCCATCGGTGAAGAAAAAGATCATCTTTTCGATGGCTTCACTGCAGGCCTGGCAGAAGAGGTCGTTTTTAAAGGTATGCATCAGGCAGTCGCGCGAGGGGCGGTAAATACCCTTTGGCACATATCCGCCACCTTCATAAACGCCTGTAATGCCATCCCAAGCCGCTTCATCAGGGGTTGGGACAGGGGTGGTGAGGTCTATCAGTGGCTTCCATTTAGCGTCGAAGTTTACCAATGTTGTGATATTGGGTTCCCAGGGTTCGATGTCGAGGCGGTAAAAAGACTCATAGGAAGTGGAGCTGTCGTAGTATTCATCGCCAAGTCCGGCAAAACCATGACCGAATTCGTGAACGATGATTTCGGGGGAGGATTCGTTGAGGGCACTGCTCAGGCAGTAAAAGTTGTAAATGCCGCCTCCGCCGTATTTTTTGGTATTGGTAAGGATATAGATCTGATCATAAGGCACCGCCGATGCCAGGTCGCGCAGGCGGTGATGATCGTGTGTCATGCAGTAGCGTTCTGAGTCAAAGGTGTAGAAACTGGACGATACCACTGTGTTTGGCCAGATTCCGTCTGCCGGGATGGCAACACCTGATTCAGCGGAGGGCGCAAGCACTGCCCTGATGTTGAAGCGCTCGCGGTGTCGGCCAAAGGGTTCAAAACCAAACAAATTGTCGGCAAAACGATCGGCAGCCTTTTTAAATAATTCCATTTCACCGGCAGTGAAACCATCAGGAATGATCACGATATCAACAGCTTGATCTGCAGGTCGGCTCACTTGTACTTCGTAAACTTCCCATGGGTTGCTTACAGCCGGTCGGATGAAATAACTGTCAGGATCTACACGAAAGCGAAGCTTCAGACTAAAAGTGGTTTCCCGCATGCGCGACCACAAACTAACCAACACCGGCTTTACAGGAAAAGGAACCACCACCGTTTCTTCGAATGCTTTTACCAGTTGCCCGGCTTCGGCAGTGGTTTGCCATTCGGCAAAGAGACTGCTGTAACCCCTCGAAAAAAGTAAACTGCCATTGTCGGCATCATGCATCATCACCCGGTGGTTGCCGTAATGCATCGCGTCGGTAAGGTTGTGTTGCGGCCCTGCCCAGACAGCTTCGCGGATCAAGGCTTCCAGGGCAAATGTTTCATCGTTTGCAGTGCCCGAATGGATGTAGTCAATGCGCAGGGTCTCACCGGTGAACAGGCTGTCAGTCTCAGCTCTCAGCTGCAATAAGCTCAGGCTGAGTAAAAAAAGGAGTGTAAATTGCTTCATCATCTTAAAAAATGTGTGTGAATTTCAGGGTCCGTTAAGTGTATAAAACCGACATTTTAAGTCGGATTTGCTTTCCGGCACCAAAAGCTGTGTAAATTTACACATTTTCTGTAACCAATGATGACAATCAACGTCAAAGCGAATGATGAACAGAAAAGAGGAAGAAAAGCGTTGGATCGATCAAATCCTGGCAGGCAGACCGGATGTTTTCGAACATTTGGTCGACAGGTATCAGGATGCTGTTTTTTCCCTTGTCAGACGGATCATCAAAGATGCAGCTGAGGCTGAAGACATCACGCAAATTGTTTTTATGAAATCGTATCAGTCATTGCGGAGTTTCAACAACCAGGCCATGTTTTCGACCTGGATTAATCGCATTGCCTACAACACGGCCATCAGTGCTTATCGCAAACGCCGGACCGACTTGGTTTCGATCGACGACATCATCACCGGAAGCTACCCTGCTTTCGATAATTCGGCTGCACAGGATGAAAAGGAAATGCAATTACAGCAACTTGAAAATGCTTTAACTTTGCTGCCGCCCGACGAACAACTGCTGATTCATTTCTATTATACCCAAAACTACAGCATGGATCAAATCAGCGAAATTTGCGGACTCTCTGTTTCAAACACCAAAGTGAAATTATTCAGGATCAGGAAAAAACTTCAGGAGATGATGCTGGCTGTTACCAACTCCATTTTAAACTAAAACTATGAACGAGCAACAACTTGAATCCCTGCTTCGCCAATTACCTGTGGCCAAGGCACCCGAAGGTATGAAGGCCTCGATTATGCGCAACATCA
>JADHED010003179.1_pt1 | contig 10223 bp, 9 predicted proteins | sample 8952041 | NCBI WGS metagenome assembly JADHED01 (sample SAMN16124423, study PRJNA663239) | bioreactor sludge metagenome | isolation source: sludge (control) | place: India:Bengaluru | collected 2018-09-08
GGGCGCACCCGCCAAGGTCTTATACCTGCGGACCGCAGCGTTGGCAAGGGGCCGAAGCAGCGTGCGACCCGGCCCACATTAAAGAAACCGAGGGAATACACCGATAATCACTGTAGCCCCATGACCATAAGGCTGCAGTGCATAGCTCTCCAGGGAATCCGCTGCATTGGGCTCCTGACGTCCGTCCTCACTGCAGGCCAAATCGTTGCGAAAAAGGCGGCCGGCCGACACCGGGCAGGTATCCGGTCCAGGCCGCACCGTTGATTCGTCACACCTATTTAGAGGAGACAAGACACATGAAGAGGCGATCCCTTGGTTTCAAGCTCATTCTCGGCGGCATCCTGCTGGTACTGGCACCGATTCTGGCGATCGGTCTGTATTCGATGACCCAGTCTGCAGATGCGTTGACCCGCATAGCGAAAGAGCAAGCCCTGATGGCGGCCTACCGCATGGCGGACCTCGCGGACATGGTGTTCCGGGAGGAAGCCAAGTTCCTGCGTGAAATGGCGTCGAGCGCTGCAGTGCGGTCCGCAGCAGTCAAGGTCAAGGGGTCCGGGCCGGATGACGCCGCCCAGGAAATCTCCACGCTGAACCAGGAACTGACGACTTCCCTCAAGGAGCTCGGGAAGGATTACGAGCTCCTGATCGTCGCAGGGTTGGATGGCAAGCTCTTTGCGGACGGTCTCGGCGGCTCCCAGAAAGGGATCGACATCGCGGGCAGGCCCTACTTCCAGAAGGCGAAATCCGGTCAGACCGCCTTTTCCGATCCGGTGATCTCCAAGGCCTCCGGAAAGATGGTGACCCCGATCGCGGTTCCGGTCAAGGACGAGAAGGGGCAGGTCATCGCCGTCATGGCCAGCGTCCCCAAGATCGACTTCCTGACCGACCACATCATGGATCTGAAAATAGGCAAGACCGGTTATCCGTTCATCCTCAACCCGGATGGCCTCGTGATCGGTCACCCGAACCCGGAGCATATCCTGAAGACCGATATCAGCAAGATCCCCGAAATGGGGCTGCTCAACAAGGCCATCGGATCCAGCAAGAAGGGAATCGAAAGTTACCGCTACAAAGGCGTGGACAAGATCGCCGGTTTCGCGCGGATCGATCTGACCGGCTGGACCATGGTGGTCACCCAGGACGAAGACGAGTTCCTGACGGCTGCGCACGACATCCGCAACGCGATCCTGCTGATCGGCGGGATCTTCCTGTCCGTCACCGTGGTCGGCGTATTCTTCTTTGCCCGCTCCGTCACCCGACCGATCCAACGCGTGGTGGCGATGATCCGGTCCGGCTCGGACGAGGTGGCCTCCGCCGCCGAGCAGGTGTCCTCGTCCAGCCAGAGCCTGGCCGCGGGCAGCTCGCAGCAGGCCGCCTCCATCCAGGAGACCTCGGCATCGCTCGAGGAGATTTCCTCGATGACCAGGCAGAACGCGGAGCATTCGCGCCAGGCAAACAGCCTGGTGGTCGAGACCAACCAGGTCATCGACAAGGCCAATGGCTCCATGGCCCAGCTGACCGACGCCATGAAGGAGATCTCCAAGGCGAGCGAGGAAACCCAGAAGATCGTCAAGACGATCGACGAGATCGCCTTCCAGACCAACCTGCTCGCGCTTAACGCCGCGGTCGAGGCCGCGCGCGCGGGCGAGGCGGGCGCCGGCTTCGCGGTCGTGGCCGAGGAGGTTCGCAACCTCGCCATCCGGGCGGCCGGGGCCGCCAGGACGACCTCCGATCTCATCGACGGCTCCGTGAAACGCATCAAGGACGGCACCGGGCTCGTGGACCACACCAACGCCGCCTTCACGGAGGTCTCTGCAAGCTCGAAGAAGATCGCCGATCTCGTCGCCGAGATCAACGCCGCCTCCACCGAGCAGGCCCAGGGCATCGACCAGATCAACAAGGCGGTATCGGAGATGGACAAGGTGGTGCAGCAGAACGCCGCCGGCGCCGAGGAGTCCGCGTCGGCCTCGGAAGAGCTGAACGCCCAAGCCGAGCAGATGAAGGCGGCCATCGGCGAGCTGGCTGCCCTCATCGACGGCAGCGCCCGCAAGTCGGCCTCGGCGAAAGCAAATCCGCGCGGCGAGGGGCTGGTGAAAAAAGCCGGAAAGAAGCTGGGCCGCAAGGCCCACACCCGGCCGCAGCGCGCCGAGCAGATCATCCCCATGAGCGAGGACGAGTTGAAGGACTTTTAGACCCGCCGCACCACTAGATAGACCGGCTGAAGGCCAAGCGCGACGGCGTGAGGCCTTCCGCATTTCACTCGGGTGCAAACGATAGGCGTCTATTCCAAGCACCCCACTGTTTAGCCCGGACATTTCACGAGTCGAGCCGGCCGCAGCCGCAAGGCGCCAGGCCATGACGCCGCACTGCCGGTACTGCGAATGGCCCGCAATGCAGCGGGTGCGGCCAGCCGATGAGGCCCGCATGCCCCTGGCCGTCATGGCCCCAGGCGGGCGTAAATGTCTCCTGAAACGACGGCCGGACCCAGTCCGGCGATCATCTGCTCGACGCGGGATGCGGAGACCCATTCCGGGCTTTCCAGGCGGAGCCTCTCGCGCAGACTCCAGTTGAACCGATAGCGTCCCAGCGCTGCCAACCGGCGCAGGCAAGCCGCAGCCCCGGCGGCATCAAAGCTGATGAACTCGAAAGAAAGCGCCGGGATCGGGTGGGACAGCCCGGCAAGCGCCTGCGCTTCATATCCTTCCACATCGATCTTGCAGAAATCCGGCCGTCCGCAATCGTCAATCAGCCGGTCCAGGGTGGTCACCTCCACATCGACCCGGTCCTCCCAGCGTTCGCGCTGAATGGCGGCCGCCGCCATGGCCGATCTCCATCCGGCCGGGGACAGGGTGCTGATGGTGGGGTTCAAGCGGTTGATGTGCAGGCTGGCGCTCCCCGCCTGGGCGCCGACGGCCTTGGGAATCAGCGTGAACCGTGGCTCGCCCTGCCAGCGCCTGCGAAGATAAGCGGCGCAGGCCGGCTGCGGCTCCACGGCGATGACCCGGGCGCCGAGATCCAGAAATGCCCGGCTGCGGCTTCCCAGATGCGCTCCGATGTCGAAGCTCAGAGCTCCCGGGCGCAGGAACATTCGGTAGAACCGGCGAAGCCGGCGCCGGGTGAAGGGCTTCCAACAGTAGATCGCCCGGGATCGCAGCAGGCCCAAGCGGCTTTTCAGATCAGCCATCGCGATCTTCCCCGCGTGCGTGTTTTTCGAAAACCAGCAACCGGTAATCGATCAGGCAACCCCGATAGCATTTCTGCTTGGCGTCCCCGCCCACCAGCGTCTTGAGATAGGTGTTGCGCTCCATCCGGCATCCGGCCAACCGGACCAGCAGCGCTATCGCCCGATCCCGCGGCCGGCCCAGGCGCAGATGCAGGGTCAGGTTCCGATCCTGGATGAGGCGGAAGCCTTTTGCTTCGGCAATGGAGGTGATCGCGGCGACCCTTCGCAGGCCGGGCAGGAGCCAATTCCGGCGGTAAATCTCGAGCAGCCTCGCGTGCCGGGCGGAAAGCTCCCGGTGGAGCGCTGCATCGCTCAGGCAATCGTCGATGAGGACGAGCCTGCCGCGGGGCGGCAGGAGCTGGGCTTGAGCATCGAAAAAGCCCTCTGGATCCGGACCGTGGGTGAAGGCTTCAATGGCAAAGGAAAAATCGGTCTGAAACCGCTCGACCGGCAACCGCAGAAAACAGCTTTCTGCAAACCGAAACCGCCCGCTTTGGTTTTCGGGAATGCGGCGGCGGGCGTGGTGGATTTGAACGGGGCTCAGGCTGACGCCGTGCAGCAATCGGAGGTGGGGTAGTCGCCGGCCGAGATAGAAAAGCGAGCCGCCCACCCCGCAGCCCAGATCGAGCACCCGATGGACCGGATACGGGCAGCGCTCGATTTCACGGGCGACCAGCTCGTTGGAATAGCTCATGGCCTCGCGCAAGGACCCCACCTCCGGGGGCCACAGCGCCGCATGGAGGTTGCAGGTGCCGTCGTCCTTTCCCCAGCGCAGGAAACGTCCGGTATTGAGATCGTAGTACTCTCTCACCTGCCGGGCATGTTCCGGTTGCTCAGCGTCTTTCATCGAGGCGGCTCGTGTTCAGCGCTGTCGGCTTGACTCATGGCCGGCGATAGCCCGAGCATTTCCTGAAAATCTCTCAGCATCCCTGAAAATCGATTTCCGTGCCCGTTCCGTCGACAGTCACAAAATGGCGCATCAATACCGTGTCGCTTAGGCGCACTAATCTTCTTGTTGAACAGGGCTCCGACGTACAAAACTGGATCCGATTAGCGCCAGGGATAAAAAAAGAAATGCTGCACAGATCGGCCGCTGCAGGAATATTATGGGGCTGTACTGGAAGGACATAATCAGAGACTGACGGATGGCCCGCTCGAGCATGGGCCCGAGCAGCAGCGCAAGCGTCAGCGGTGCGAGTGGGTAATCCAGCTTGCGGGCAAAATAACCAACAGCTCCGAAGATTATTGTCAGCAGAACGTCGTCCATGTTGTTGTCCAGCGTGTAGGCGCCGATGAGGGTGAAAACCGAAACCAAGCTGGCCAAAATCCAGTAGGGGAACTGCAGCAGGCGAACAAAAAGGCCGATCAGGGGCAGATTGAGAACTAACAGCATGAAGTTCCCGATGTACATACTTGCGATGATGGTCCACACCAGCAGAGAGTGCTCCTTCAGGAACGTCGGCCCCGGCTGGATGCCATGAAGCATCAGTGCCCCCATGAGCAGGGCCATGACCACATTGGATGGGATACCGAAGATGAACATCGGTATGAAGGCACCAGAAACCGCCGAATTGTTGGCTGCCTCCGGAGCCGCGACCCCCTCGACGATGCCGGTGCCGAACCGCTCGGGATGCCGTGAGAAACGCTTTTCGACGGCGTAGGCCAGAAAAGATGCCACCAACGCACCGCCGCCAGGAAGGATTCCCACCAGGAACCCCAGCAGACCACCCCGAACGACCGGTCCTGCGGAGCGGCGCAGCTCTTCGGCGGATGGCATTAGATTTTTGGGAACGACGGCCAGTTGAGAGGTACCGGGGTTTTCGATTGTTGACAGCAACTCTCCGATCCCGAACATCCCCATGGCTACCGGGACCAGGCCGATCCCGTTCTGGAGGGTGAGCCATCCGAAGGTGAAACGCTCGGTGCCTTCGATTGGATCCAGACCAACACAACCCAGCATGAGTCCGACTCCAACCATGAGGATGGCGCGGGCCATCGACCGTGTCCCTAAATAGGACGCCAGCATCAGGCCGAACACCATTAGGCCGACGTATTCTGGCGGCCCGAACCGCAGGGCGATGTCGGACAGAGGTTCGGCCACGAACATCAGCCCAACGATTCCGAGCGTTCCAGCCACGAACGACCCGATTGCGGCGATCGCCAGCGCGGCGCCAGCGCGACCCTGTCGGGCCATTTGGTATCCGTCCAGCGTTGTGACGACGCTCGAGGCCTCGCCCGGGATGTTCAGCAGGATGGATGTAGTCGACCCTCCGTACTGAGTCCCGTAATAAATCCCAGCCAGCATGATCAGCGATGCAGCGGGATCGAGCTTGAACGTCAGCGGGAGCAGCATGGATATCGTGGCTGCGGGGCCAAGCCCCGGTAACACCCCCACAAGAGTGCCGACCATCGCCCCTAAGCCTGCATACAACAGGTTCTCTGGGCGCAGGGCCACAACCAGGCCGTTTAGGAATGCATTTAGAACGTCCATGGCCCTCCCCATGGAGCGGATGGCAACCGAACACCGAGCACCACTGATAACAGGCCCTGGACCATAAGAGCGATCCCGGCAGATAGCAGGAGGCTGAGTACCCAAGAGCGGTCAAAGATCAAACGGGTGAAGAAAGCGACCATGGCGAACGTGGATATGGCGAAGCCGAGCCGCGGCAGAGCGACATAGTACCCGACAAATAAGCCTAAAGCAGCGCCAAGTCGAAGCCAACCGCTGCGGGAAGGCCAATGCGCGCTGATCCGTTTCCTCTGAAGCCATAGTGTGATCAGGTTAACCGCGCCTATGGCGCAGATGCCAGCCGAAACCCAGAAGGGGAAAAAACCCGCGCCCAGTTCCTCAGCGCTCCCCCCAAAAAGTCGGAGAGACAGCACTGTTGAGGCCATACCGAAAAGGAGAATTAGAATTCCACCGATGCACTGGCTTGCCATGGTGGCGTTCATTCCTTCTTGAGGTTCAGGTTTGCCGCCACTTCTTTCATCGTGGCGTATTCTTTATCCAGTTTCTGTGCCAGGTCTCGGCTTCCCAGATACTCGACCGGCACCCCGATGTTCTGTAAAAACGACCGGGCGAAATCCGGGTTGGTGGTGGTCCTCTGAAATGCAGCTTCCAGGCGTTCGATCACCGCTGGCGGAGTTCCCTTTGGTGCCACGAAGCAGTAGAGCACGTCTCCTTGCACGTCGTAGCCGAGTTCCTTGAACGTGGGCACGTTCGGGAACTCCACGGTGCGCCGTTCGGAAAAGGTGACGATCGGGACCACTTTGCCGTCCTTCAGCAGCTCCGATGGCAGCTCCGTCACGACGAAGTCGATCTGGCTTCCCAGCAGTGCCAAGTAAGCCTTGTGAGAGCTCTCGAATGGGACATGCTTCAGCTTGTAAGGCATCTTCAGCTTGAGCGTCTCCATCCGCATATGACCAGCGCTGTATGCGCCTGCAGTCCCGAACGTGTAGCGATCCGGGTTCTGTTTGGCATCCTCGAAGAGGTCCTTGGCGGTCTTCCACCGCGAGTCGCTGCGCACCCAGAAGTACGTCTTGTTGGTCCCGACCTGGGCAATCGGCACGAAGTCTTTGAGAGAGTAAGTTAAATTCGACGTTACCGGTCTTATAAGAATAGGGCCGTTCGCCATGATTCCGATGTCGTACCCTGTGGGCTGGGCTTGAGCGAGCCAGGCCGCACCGATTGACCCGCCTGCTCCTGACTTGTAGTTCGGCAAAACCTTTTGGCCCAGGTCCTTCTCGAGATACGGAATCATCGTCAGCAGGATCCGATCGACGATGCTGCCGGCGCCAAAAGGAACAACCACTTCAACCGCCCGCGTTGGGAAGTCCGCACTCAGTAGCGTTTTGGGGTTCAGCGCGCCCAGGGTCAACGCCACGACGGCTGCCAGACAGAATACTGCCACTCTTCTTGTCATTCTTGGCCTCCTTGCGGTTGGTGGTCTTTTGGGGAGCGTCTCGGAGCAGCGGCGCGCCGGAAAGGCGGTGAGCTGCCTTGGGCCCGCCAGTATGATCCGGACACATCCTGCAGATGAGCGATCATGGCCTTCTCGGCTTGGTCCGGGTCACCGGCGGCTATCGCCCGATAGATTTTTTCGTGAAAGGCGTATGCCTTACGATCTGCACCGGCTTGCGCCAGCGTTACCGAGCGCTGCTTTTTGAGCCACTGGACTACTGCTTCGTGAATGGCGCAGAATATTGGATTGCCGGGGATTTCAGCCAATGCGTAATGAAACTGCACGTCCGTAGTCTCGAACTCGGTCAAATTCCCGATGGCCGCGTGGTTCGCGTCCAGCGCGGCTTTCAGCCTGGCCAGATCCGGCTCAGATGCCATCCGGGCAGCTGCGCGGGTGAGCCCGGATTCAAAAAAAGCCCGCGCGTCCTGAAGCTGCCTCTCGCCGGCGGGGTCAGCCAGTAGATGAACCACCGCCCCCGAGAGGTGTTCGATAAGGACTCGAGGAGTCGGCCGTGTCACGCGTGCGCGGTCACCGCTGCAAATCTGCACGATTCCTTTGCGACTCATCGAGAACAGGGCTTCCCGGATAGCAGGTCGTCCCACACCGAAACGCGCCATCAGGTCCCGCTCAGAAGGTAGCGGCCCGCCTTCAGAATATTTGCCGTCTCGGATGTCCGCGATGAGCCGGTCCTCAACTTCCTCGTAGAGCTTGCGACGCCGGATTTTGTCGTCAGTCATCACAGCGATAGTCCACTGGGGTATGCCTGCGGCCGGGTTTCTTACTTCTTAGGCTCCGAACCGCTGGCGATAAGCCCTTAATCGTCTAACCCAATCCGGGTGCTCGACCACTTTGGGATCCACCAGCACAGAGGGGGACCTGCCGTGCATGACGGAGAGCGTGCTGTTGATAGCCGAGGAGCCGATCCCGGCAAAGCACTGGTCAGTCCATGAGAGCGCGTGAGGGGACAGAATGACGTTATCCAGCTTCAGCAGGGGGTCGTCAGCTTCCGGCGGTTCCTTCATGAATACATCGATTCCAGCCCCGGCCAGCCGACCAGCTGTCAGCGCCTCAACAAGAGCGTCCTGATCGACCACCGGTCCGCGTGAGGTGTTGATCAGCCAGGCCGCCGGCTTCATCAACGACAGGCGCTCCCGGCTCACCAGACCCCGAGTCTCTGGCGTCAAAGGGCAGTTGACCGACAGCACATCTGCTTGCCGGAAGAGGTTCTCGAGGTCCACCATCTGGACTCCGAACTCCGAAGCGATCTCCGGCCGTGCAAAAGGATCGTATGCCATGAATCTCATACCCAAGGGACGGGCCAGTCGAAAAACCTCCGCGCCGATATTCCCCAGCCCGACAGTACCGAGCACACGCCCTTCCAGACCATACCCCATGTAGGCGCTGCGCCGGTTGAAACCAGCGGGCCCTTCGCGGACTAAGCGGTCCTTGATCAGGAGTCGCCCGGTCAGGGCCAACATCAGTGTCAGGACTGCAACTGCTACGGGACGCCTTACGGCATCCGGGGTGATGCTGACCCCTACGCCATTACGCGTGCAGGCGGCAATGTCCACTTTATCGTACCCGACTCCAAAACGGGCGATTAAGGCCAGGCGCCCGGACGGATTTAGGCTTCTACCGGTGAATGATTCGCCCAGCAGCACGAGAGCGTCCAACGTCTCGATATCGGTCGGTCGGATCTCGGTCTCATTCTGCAGAAAAGCGACTTCAACCCGGTTGTCCGATAGCAGTGGCGTCAGGTCTACATCGGGGTAGGCTGGAACCCCATCCGGCTTGAGAAATGCTTTGCTGAATCCGACTCTATACTTATCCAAGTGGAACTCCTTTCCGGCTCAGGCAGTTGCGGCGGACTGCGTTCTGACCTTGGAGATGCCGTCGCTGAGGGCTGCCTGGAACAGCCCGACGTCACTCGAGTAGCTTAAAAAATCGAATCCCTCCCGAAACAGGGCTGAGGCTTCATCCACGTTCCGCGCCAAGCGCCCCAGGGATTTGCCATGCTTGCGGCAAGCCGAACGAACCGTGTCCACCGCTTGTCTGAAATCCGGGTGGTCGAACCGGCCGGGTATGCCCAGCGAACAGCTCAGGTCCATGTGCCCGATCCACAGGCAATCGACCTCCGGCATAGCTGCGATAGCTTCGGCATTGGCCACCCCTTTGCCCGTCTCGATCTGGAGGAACAGGGTGGTCTGTAGGTTGGCAGCCGCCATCTTCTCCACCAGCGGTAACTCCGGCCAGCGGTCGTGGGCGGGAATAAGGGCCACACCGCGCCGGCCTATCGGAACGTACTTCGCTGCGCTCACGATTTGGTCGGCCTCTTCGGCAGAGGAAACCGATGGGAGCATGAGCCCCTCGGCGCCCGCATCCAGGGCGCGAGCGATGTCCGTGCTGCTCTTGCTCGGGACCCTGACGATGGCCGGCAGAGAAACCGAGCGCAGGAAACGCACCGTGGCCTTGATAGTGTCGAACCCGATGCCGCTGTGCTCCATGTCGAGCACAACGAAGTCGCACCCCCCTGTCTTCAGCATTTGCCCGATGCTCGGGGTGAAGAATTCCATGATGAACCCGCCCACCTTCAACCCACGATGACGAGCCATTTCTCTCAATGCAGAATTGGCCATTCAGAACACCTCCGTAGTCGCGCTGATGAGGTATACTGTTTAAGCTGTTATACCAGTTTAGGCGCATAGTCAATCTGAACAGAAAAGCTGAAAGGATCTCACCAGAAAAGGTTTCGCCCCTCTTCGGGCGGTTGCCGCCCTTCTCTACACGCTCCGCTGGAACTGTGCCCCTGCAACCGATCCGAACCTTTCATTGTTGCCTTACTGAGTTGTCCGAGGAGCATGTACTCGATGCCGAGCGGGTCAAAGAAAAGGAGAAGAAGATAGGCGGGGATTAGCGCAGCTTTCTGCGGCCCATGCGCAGCCAAAAAACAGCCCGCAACCTGTTGAGATTGCGGGCTGATATTGACTTGTGGTGGCGATGCAGGGATTTGAACCCCGGACACTGCGGATATGAGCCGC
>JADHED010003180.1_pt1 | contig 10223 bp, 22 predicted proteins | sample 8952041 | NCBI WGS metagenome assembly JADHED01 (sample SAMN16124423, study PRJNA663239) | bioreactor sludge metagenome | isolation source: sludge (control) | place: India:Bengaluru | collected 2018-09-08
GGTCTTCTTCCATGCCGGTTCTGAATCGCGCCAGATGGACCGTCTTGCTGTAAGGCGACTTAATTTCAAGCCCACCGTCCGTACCGATTAATCCGTCCGGCGATGCACCTGCGTACGGGAAATCAGGATGCGTAATGAAACCAACCTGCTGCACAATCAATCCGGTTTCCATTTCGTATGCGGACCGGGCGAACGGCTCGACTTCAGTACCCCATTTCAACTGCTTTGCATTAACACCGTCTTCATAGTCTTGCGTGATTCGCTCGGCTACGATCTGGTCGATGAGGTCGTAAAAGGCCTTGGTCGGCTTGCCGGTGGTCTTACTGACCGACATCACATCGCAGAACCGCGAGCCGGTGAACCGGCCGCTGCGTTCCGCGAACCACTCAGGGGTGCCTTGCTCAGCCATTAGAGCCGGGCTCATCTTCGAAATCATCGAAACCGTTTTGAGTTGGCTTTTTCTCGTCGTCTGCTGCTTTGGCTGCGGCCTTCATTCGCTCATGGTCATCGTTTCCCACCAACTTTCGCTGCTCTTTCGTGAGCCCCATCCATGCGTCTGCATAGGCCAATACACCCTGGCCGGTCACTTTCTCAAGCTCGGCGATCAGCTGTGCACGTTCCTCGTCTTCGGCGTCGATGACCGGCAAAGCGGCTGAAGCGACCTGCGCACCGGTTGCATAGCGCGGATTCAATTCACGTTCCGGCAGTTGCTCGATTTCATCAGGCGTGTAGACGCCGAGGATGGCACCCGGGCAATACAGCCGCGCCCAGTTCTTGACCTGAAGATATCCAAGCTGCTGTTTCGGATTAGTCTTCCACAACGGTGAGTTCTGCGTGGTCACATCAGACTTCTTCAGCCACTCACCCCAGGTGACTTCCGTGTTACCGTGCAATACGGCACCGACGCGGCATTGAAGGGTGTTTCCATCGCCTTGGTATTCATAGTGGAACGTGCCATCAATTGAGCGCGTGGCCTGTACTACGGCGTTAACCAGCTGTGCCTCGTATCCAAGCACGCCGTTGACAAGGTGGGTTTTCTGCGCAACCGCGTATGGATTCAAGCCCCACTGTGCCGATTGGATGATGATGGCCGCGCAGTCGCCTTCATTGCCTTGCAGGTGCTTCGGCACGGTGACTTTGCTTGATGCCATGGTCTTCGCAAGCGACATGACTCGCTGCATCGCCTCATCGTTGCTCAACATGGCCAGTGCCGATGTGCGGCTCTGGTCGACTTCGACGATCTGAGGTTGTTGCTCGATTACTTCTGCTACTGCTGTATTCATCTTCATAGCTCCTTAGTTGTTGACTGCCTTCAAACGTGGCCTCTTGTAACTCTTGATTCCCAGCCCGTTCGCCTTCCAGTACGCACACACCCGCCTGACGCGCTCGACTTCAGCCTCGTAAATCTTTTTGTAGGCTTCGAGTTCTGCCAGCAATTCCGGTGTCATCGGCTCGCTGAATCTGTCTGGGATGTAAACTTTTTTGTCGCGGCCTGAGTTCATATCCTCGTTCCTTCAAAATTCACCTCGATCACCGCCCCGGCCACCGCCGAAACCGCCATCAGCACAATTAATACCAACAGGAAAACGTAGGCGGTTCTCATAGCGGCCTCTTGCATATATGGCAGACCGCCGGCGCTGGATGCTTGTACCTGGCGCCACAGGTTGCGCAGACTTTCATTACGCTGCATCCTTCGGCTCCGGCCGTGCTACCAGTCTGCGGCCGTTCAGAAAGAACCTGACTTGAGCCTGTGTCATCGCCGGATGAATCAGCAGGTTGTGGCGTTGCGGCACGGGGACCGCAACAGGACGCTTCGGGATATTCAGTTGAATCACCATCAGTCGTTACTCCAGCCCTTGGCGCGATTCTCAGCAGCTTGCGCAACCAGATTCGCGCTGATTTGCTCTTGCGAGAACATGAGCGATTTGTAGTTGTCGCCGAATGCCTTACGGTGAAAATACTCATTCACATGCGCATCGTGCTTTGGCTCAGTCATATCGAGATATGCTTGCTGCTGTGCCAAACCTTCCTTCATCAAATCGAATCCACCCATGTCGCTCTCCTTGTTGATCGCTTCCTGCACCGTCATCAGCTCCTGATTCCGTTCGAGAGGCTTCGCTCTGGCCGTCTGTGTTCTGATCGGTTACTTCCTGCGGCTCGAACTTGTTGCTTGGTGCATGAGTGAATATTACTGAATGGTAATTGCCATGTCAATACTGTTTGGTAATATTTTAGGATATGATGACTCCACGTTGGAAATTCTGGACGTAAAAAAACCGCCGGGCGGCGGTTGATATTGATTCTGAGCTTAGCGCTTCTTCCTGAAATCCCACGGCGCAACAGGGCTCACATCGCTCCACAGGCCAAGCTTATCCCGCTGCGCCAGATACTCTGCCTGCGCATACAGTGAACGATCTTCGACCTCCTGTTCTCGTTCGTACTTCTTGTAATGCCACGCCATGCCAAGCTGCACCTGTCGCAGATTGCAGTCCGTGCCGGCAACGACCACCTTGCTCACCAGGCGCTTGTATCGGTCGCGCTTGTTTGAGTCGATGGCCGCGGCCTTACCAAGGGCGCAATCGGACAGCGCCTGCTTCGACTTGTCGCCGAACGGCTGCTTCTTCTCAGGTGCGTCTATCCCGGCCAGCCTGACTTTATGCTGGGTGTTGCTGCCGTCCAGAACGGTCAACGTATCACCATCGGCCACGGCGACCACGCGGCCGGTGATTGTTTCGGCATGGATGGTGAGAGGGAGCGCAAATAGGATTGGGAGTAATCGCTTCATCAACCGTGGTGCCACCATCCGCGAATCTGGGAAATCAGATACCAGACAAAGCCGATCAGCATCATCCAAATACCAAGTTTGAACCCGAAGTTTTCAGTTCCGCCGGCAGACGATACCATCGAGAATGTGCAGCCACCAATGATGAGGCAGGCGGCCATCGCAATGTGCGATTTAATGGCCTTCGAGGTTTCCTGAACTGTTGTGACAGGCGTTCCTATCGCTTCAACCTCTGCTTCATCTGCTATGGGATATCCGCATTCAGGGCAGGATAGCGCCTTGCTTGATACCTTCTTGCCGCATTCGTTGCATTCTATAAGAGCCATAACGACTATATCCTCTCGCTTTGTTTGTAGACCACGCGCCCAATGATAAAGCAGTCCTCGTGGCATGCCTTATTCGGGAAACGACGCTTGTCCGGATTATCGGATGCCAGGTACCAGATGCCGCCCTCCCTGATCATGCGCTTGATGACCAGCTCGCCTTCATAGTTGACGGCGAACACCTCGCCATCGACCGGTTTTGTGTCGTCTACATTGACCACGACGAGATCGCCTTCGTACATGCTGGTCTCCATGCTCTGGCCGGCAATCGGCAGGGCATGAAGGCTCTCTGGTTTGTAACCTCGCTTCTCGATCCAGTCTCGCCGGAAGAATATCGGCGCACGGTCTCCGTTCAGGTATTCGATTGAGAATCCAGTCACGCCGGCAGAGAGCTTGAAGTCCACACGCTTGATGGCGACGAAGTCTTCTGAATTATCAGCGTTAAGTATCTTTGCCGTTCTCTTTGCTGGCGGTTCACCATTTTCAGAATCCAGATAAAACGGTGGCATCTTTGCCTGAGCCTCTAATGCCCTGGCTTTCTTTTCGCCAAAAGATTTTACCCGCAGTAGCCCTGAGAGTTCGCCTTGATTGATGCCCGTGTCATCAACAAACCTTGCTTGAGAGCCATCATATTTTTCATCAATCCAAGCCTTCAGGTTGGTTCTGCGCCGTGCAACGACATCTATTGTTTTCATGAGCATAAAGTAGCTTTTAGTTACTTTTTAGTAAAACACCGATTGGTAAAAATAACTTGCGCTTAATATTACTGTTTGGTAATGTATGCGCATGGAAACCTTACGCGCATATCTGAATAGCCTTACCCGTGAACAACAGGTCGAATTTGCCACGCGATGCGAAACCACTATTGGTTACCTGCGTAAGCAAATATCAGCTGGCCTATCTCTCAATCCAGAAACATGTGTGCTGATCGAGCGTGAAAGCGGCGGCGCCGTTACCCGTAAAAGCCTGCGTGATGACTGGATGCGTATCTGGCCTGAACTGGAGGCAGCTGCATGAACGCCACTCTATTTTTTTCGCCGGAAATAGTCTTTCCGAACGTTTCCGAATCTTTCGGAAGGGGTCGGAATGCAGACTGAACTTCCATTCTTCGAGAGTGCTGAAGACGCACTGAAAGCCGCTGTTCAGGCGCTTGGCGGGGCAAAGAAGATCGGCGCTTTGATATGGCCGGACAAGGGCGTTGATAACGCATCACGCTATTTGCTGGACTGCATCAATCCATCCAGATCGGAAAAGCTCGATATCACGCAAACCATGATGATTTTCAGGATGGCACGCGACGAAGGTTATCACGCGCCATTCATCTGGTTCTCAGCAGAAATCGGCTACGACGCTAAACCAGTCACCCGCGAAGAAGAAGTTGACCGGCTGACGTTTGTTGTCGAGAGCGCAAGTAAAACTCTATCCGGAGCGTTGGCTGCTCTGGAAAGAATCCAGATTCACAGTAAAGCCTGACTCACCATGACCAGGCCGAAACGAATTAACGGCTTAACCGATGAACAGCGTGCCGCCATGTGCGCGAAAAAGGTTCGCTACGCGGACGAATTAACAGCAGGAGCCGGGGCATTGATCTCGCTTGAGAAGCACCAAAGCGGGTACTTGAAGCTATGGGTATATCACTGCCCGGTTTGTAAGGGATACCACTGCACCAAAAAACCGGTCGCAGGGAAGAAGCCATACACACTTGATGAAAGGGAAGCAGCTTGATTTTTCAAACGAGCAGGGAGGCATCCCGCCAGCACGATTCAAGCCCACGCTGGCTGCTAGACCAATTCTTTACGGCAAATCCATTTGGTATTAATTAATGTCAGCCCCTCAAGTTGAAAACGGATATACACGCATAGCAAATGAGCTGCTGGATGCGATTATCAGCCACCCGTTTTCGCGGCGTGAATACGCTGTTTTTATGGCTATTGTGCGCATGACCTATGGTTACAACAAGAAAGAAGATGCCATTTCAGGCTGGCAGCTTTCAGAGATCACAGGTATTGATCGCTCGCATGTATCAAAAACCATCAATGAACTTGTCCAAAAAAATATCATAAAGAAGTCCGACAGTGGCCGAATCAGCCACGGTCAGAGCATCCCGTTTTTATCCATCAACAAGCACTATAAAACATGGGCTACCGTTGCTAAAAAAGCCACGGAAACCGTTGCCAGTTCAGCCACCGTGGCTGAATCAGCACCGTTGCCGAATCAGCCGCTCACCGTTGCCGAATCAGCCACGGAAACCGTTGCCGAATTGGCCCATCAACCGTTGCCAAAACAGCCCACACATAAAGACATTACCAAAGACATAAAAGACATTACCAAAAGACAGGTACAGCAGCCTTCGTCTGCTGACCAATTGCAAGACGCCTGCAAAGCAACTTGGCGGGCTTACAGAGCCGCCTTTCAAAACAGATACCGGACAGACCCTGTACGCAACGCAAAAGTGTCTAGCCAGATCAAGCAATTTGTTGGACGCCTCGGCTACGAAGAGTCACCGCAGGTCGCCGATTTCTATGTGCGGCATAACGATGTTTTTTACACAAAGAAAGCACATGCGGTCGGCTTGATGCTGGCGGATGCCGAAAAGCTAAGAACCGAATGGGCTACAGGCCGGAATGTGGCGGATGTTGTGGAATTCAAATCATCCGGCCAGCGCCGACTTGAGAACACTGACAAAGCCGTTAAAGAGTTTTTGGGCGAACAGCCTGATTCTGAAAACGTGATAGATGGGGAATACAGCCATGCTTGAAAAAGACAAACAGGAATTTGCCAAACTCGTCAGCGCAACACTCAAGACCTACCGTGTTGAACCTGATGCAGATGTTCTGCGCTTATGGTGGGGGGCGTTGCAGCGATTCAGCATCGAGCAGGTGCGTGCTGGCTTCAACCGTTTCATTGGCAGCAAGGAAAACAAGTTCAGCATCGTTCCGGCAAATATCATCGAAGCGATTGAAGCTAATGAGCCTGATGGGCGAGTTGGCGCTGAAGAAGCCTGGGCGATGTATCCGCATGACGAGGAAAGTAGCGCAGTTATCTCGCAGGAAATGGCAGAGGCTATGCGTATCGCACAACCACTGATCGATATTGGCGACAAGATTGGTGCGCGTATGACGTTCAAGGAAGCCTATACCCGCATTGTTTCGCAGAACAAAGCTGCAGGTGTTCCGGTTAAGTGGTTCCCAAGTCTTGGCACTTTGCCTGATGGCCGTGAAGAAGCATTGAAACAAGCCGTTCAACTTGGCCGATTAACTCAAGATCATGCGACTTCATTGCTGCCAGCGCCAAAGGATAGCCCATTGAATGCGGTGACCCCGGCCATGAAGTTTCTCACTGCCAACGAGAAATTAGCGCCTGAACAGGTTGAAAAAGCGCAGAAGCATTTGGCGAATATCAAAGCGGTTTTAGGTAAGAAAGTTGCATGAAATGCGAGTTCTGTGCAAAGGGGCTGAAATGGACTTTCAACATGAACAACCGATGTTGCCAAGTCAAATGGCTTCGGGCTGCATACAAGCCGGCAGCAAGGCAATGGCTGAAAGCGTACAAGGCGGAGCATGGGCAAGCCGCCATGCTGGAATTGATTGCAGAGGTGAAAAATGAACGACCTGATCCAGAGAATCGAAGCCTACATGCAGGCGAATCCGTACAACAGCAGGAATCAAATGATGAAAGACTTGGGAACGAACCTTTACATGCTGAATAAACTTGAAAAGCAGGGCGTGAAGCTGCCGTTGAAGCAGTCGTTTAGCGCGGCCGGAACCAAGTCTCGTGCGATAGCGATGAAAGCAGGGAAGAAGTGGGCGACATGGAGCGTGAAGCCATGAGAGAGAACGCCAAAGTAGCAGAATTTCAAATAGGTTCCATCAGGGAACGGATGAAAGGGCTGTAGACAAAACGGCGCATTTTCCTGGTGCAGCATGGCGAATGGGTTGACGTGAACACGGTTGCTGAGAAAGCGAAGATACACAAGACCACCGCGTTGCGTGAACTTCACAACCTGCGTGCTGCCGGCTTGATGAAGGCTGAGAAGCGCGGCCGTGTGTATTTCTTCATGGCGATAAAGCCGGCTGACATTGAGTTCACCATCGAGCTTTTTATGACCGCACGGCAGATCGAGGCTTACGAGAAGGAAGTTGAGGAAGCGTTATTGAATAACAATCCGCTGCCAGATCATTCGTGGATGCCTTCGCTTGTCTGCAAGTGGGGCGGGTATAGGGTGGCGGGGGTGGCGGCGTGACTCCAATCGAAATAATCGCCGCCATTCGCGCCGGCATCGTCAACGCAGAGCATAGGTTCAGCAACGGCGGATGTTTCCAGCTTTATCGCGTTCTGAAAGAACTGTTCCCGCTGGCCGAAGCCTGGTACGACCCAATCATGGGCCATGTGTATACGCGAATAGACGACTGCTACTACGACATTGACGGAACGCACGAGCGCGGCGACAAGTGGCACCGGCTGAATGACGAGCCGATGTTGTGGGCGAAGGCTCACGGGTGGGATTTTAAATGAAACACATGACCGATGGGCTGCCGGTAATTGGCAAGAACAGTCAAGGATTACTTGACGATTGGATGCGCGATGCGTCCCCTGGAAGCGACAGTTAGAGCTGAGGATTGATATGAGCTACACATTGACAGAAACCGGCAAGGTGCTGACCGAAACGCGGGAAGGAATCACCATGCCTGCCGACTACAGCTTTGCCACGGTGAATGACTACGTGCATGGAATGGAAGTGCATTTCGAGGACTTGCAGGCGCTTTGCCTTGGAATGGCTGACCACATCGACAAACTGCGGCGCGGTGAATTTATCTGCCAGCGGTGCGGGCTGCAGAAGGACTCGGAGCAGATCACGGAACATGAGTTCTAACGCATGAGTTCAGGCCGCGCCCGCATCGCGGGCGTCGCGCCTGGAACGACGTGTTAGGGGTCGTGCGCAAAAGAAAGGACTGACATGGACTGGCAACCGATTGAAACAGCGCCGAAAGGCAAGCAAGTATTGATTAACTGCCATGGCAACAGGGTGGCAGTTGCGTTTTGTGATGAACAGCCGTTTATCGGTAGTGGATGGCATGTTGTTGTGCCGTGCATGGGCGGGTTTGGCAACGGCTCTGATACCTTTTTGCATTGGAAAGAAGATATACCGACTCATTGGATGCCGCTGCCGCCAGCCCCTAACTAGATTTATACACCCCAAAATCATGACAGACACCATAAACCTCGAACCCGTCTACCGTGAATTCGTGTTGAAAAACACCAGCATCTGGTCGGTGGTTGTCGAGTTCATCAAAGCCAATGCCGCGAGATATATGCGCGCAGACAAACCACTGCACATCATCGTCTTTGACGGTGAGCAGAAGCGCCATAACTTGCAGAATCGGTACTACTGGAAGGCTGTAATTGAGCAAATCGCGGATCAGGTATGGGTGGACGGCAAGCAGTTCAGCAAGGACACATGGCACGAATATTTCGCACGTAAGCACTGCCCGATGATCGAGTTCGTTCTGCCGGGCGGCGAGATCATCCAGCGCCGCAAAAGCACAGGGGAAATGACGGTGAGAGAGTTTTCTGAATACACGACGACAGTTCAGGCGGAAGCCGCGAATGAGTTTGGCGTGAGATTTTTGGCGAGGGCAGCATGAAGATTCTTGATCTATACGCTGGCATTGGTGGTGAGCAAAGACGCAAAGCCATTGAATCAAGAGGTCATGAATATATAACCCTTGATTTGAATCCTGATTTCGGATGCACCATAACTGCCGATGTTTTTACTATGGCAGCAAAAGACTTTAATGGGATCGATTTTATATGGGCTTCTCCACCATGCGAGGCATTCAGTGTCGCATCAATCGGCCACCATTGGGGTGGAGGAAGCAAGGCATACCAACCAAAGACAGAACACGCCTGGGTAAGCCAAAAATTGGTTAGTCACACAATCAATCTCATTGCTGGAATCCGACCACGTTTCGGTTGGTTGATGGAAAACCCAAGAGGCGTTCTCAGGAAACTCAAATGTGTGTCCGTCCTCCCATTGCAAACAGTAACCTATTGCCAGTATGGAGACACCCGCATGAAGCCAACTGACTTGTGGGGGGGGGTGGATGGATGGGTAGCTCGACCAATGTGTAAGAACGGAGATTCTTGCCACGAGGCAGCGCCAAGGGGCGCAAGAACCGGAACTCAAGGCATAAAAGGCGCGGCAGAGAGGGCCGTTGTTCCTTGGGAATTGTGGGAAGAAATACTGACGGCGCTTGAGGTTCTTGAACAAAGAGAGATTCAGCATTATCAGCAAAGGTTATTCGCATGAAAAAGCCCCGTAAACCATACAAGGTATCAGCTCCAATGCTGGTGAATCGCCATCTATATAACACCGACATGGAACTGCGCGAGCGCATGGCCGTGACAGCATTTAGTGGCGGATTTGCCAATACACAACATTTCGACACTTTGCTGGCTATGTTGAACCTGCTCAAGATTGCCGGAGAACATCGAGCAGACATGAAGCAATACGCTGATAACGTCTTGCAGCCGGTGATGCAAAGCATCCGTGACAGATATGGGCGCACGCAAAAGCTTGGCGTCAGCGCCGATGAATTAAAGGTATTACGCGCATTGCCGGACGTAAGCAAGGCGTTCTGGAACGGTCAGTCAGTCGGCTTTTACAACGACTGCATCGACGAGCTGAATGCGTATTACAGCGATCTGGCAGAAAAGAGGGCGGCATGACTTACCGCAACAAGAGATTACTCGAAGCCTGCAGGGAAATCCCATGCCAGAACTGCGGAATAGATGACGGCACTGTATGTGCGGCTCACAGGAATGAGGGCAAAGGGATGGGGATCAAGGTTAGTGACGCCCTGGTTGCCGCATTGTGCCATCAGTGCCATCACGAACTTGACAACGGAAAGATATTAAGCCGAGAGGCAAGGCGAGCAATGTGGGATCAGGCATACATCAAGACCATGCAGGCACTGATCGAGCGCGAGTCGCTGAAGGTGGCGGCGTGACAAATCCAGTGATTATCGGAAACGCAACACTCTATCTTGGAGACTGCTGGGACATTCTGCCGAGGAATCACGAGGCGAAGCACAAGCTGCACAACCGCATAGTCACTT
>JADHED010003181.1_pt1 | contig 10222 bp, 10 predicted proteins | sample 8952041 | NCBI WGS metagenome assembly JADHED01 (sample SAMN16124423, study PRJNA663239) | bioreactor sludge metagenome | isolation source: sludge (control) | place: India:Bengaluru | collected 2018-09-08
CTCTTGGATTTTTCATTCTTTCGGGATTCTATTTATTGATGATAATATTGGCGTATTTATTCAGACATCAAATTAAAGATGCCATTACAGACAAAGCAATTGAAGCTTTTTTTAACGACTAAAAACGAATACTATGAAAAATTTATCCGATTTAAAAAAAAGAAAAGAATTGCTAAAGCAAAACATCGCCGATATTGAAGAAAAATTATCTTTTGAAAACCCAAAAGAAAGCCTCAGTGCAATTACAAACGGACTTACAGACCAATTTCTGACAGATAAAATAGACCAAGAAGGCAATCATCAAATCTCTTTAAAAGCTGGCGAAATTCTTAGTTTTGTAACAGGTGGAGTTTCGGATAATTTTGTAAAATCTGAAATTAACGAATTGGGAGAAGAGAAACTAGGAATCAATACTCAAAATTTATTTGTGAGCGTTGCAGAAAATGCTCTAAAACTAGGAGCAGCAGCCGTTGTTACTAATTATGCTAAGAAAAATCTCAACCATACAGATTGGAAGAAAAAAGCTCTTGGCATTGCCTTAATTTATTTGGCACCACATGCTTTAAAATTTGTGAGAGAAAAATTAGAAGATTATCAAAAACAAGAAACCCTTAAAAGTCTGAATAAAGTAATCTAAAAAATGGAGGAAGAAATTAAGATATTTGTAGAACAATTAGAAAACACTTGGAGTCTTTTTTTGCATAAAATTCCAGCAATTATTCTTGCACTTTTGGTTTTAGCAATTGGAGTTTTTGTAATAAAATTTACTTCAAAATACGCCAGAAAAACCATCCACGAAAAAGCAAAAGACTCTATTGTTACTACATTTTTAGTTAATATTATCTCTATTGTTCTTACACTTTTTTTGGCGTCAATAAGTTTAGGTATTTTAGGATTCGGCAATATTACAGATAAAATTTTGGCAGGTACAGCCATCACAACTTTTATCGTAGGTTTTGCATTAAAAGATATTGGCGAAAATTTTCTTGCTGGTATTTTAATGGCATTCAGAAGACCTTTCAAAATTGGAGATTTAATTGAGGTTCAAAAAATTAGAGGCAAAGTAAAAGATTTATCTTTAAGAGAAACCAACATCCAGACTTTAGACGGAAAAGATGTTTTTATCCCGAATTCTATCATTCTTAAAAATCCTTTAGAAAACTATACTTATCATCAACTTTTGAGAAGTGATTTTATTTTGATGCTAAATATTGAAAACGATGTAGAAAAAATAATGAATGATATTCTACAACTTATCAATAGTTTTGAAGAAGTAGAAAAAAATCCTAAAGCCTCAGTTTCTATTTCCGATTTTGAAAACAACAAAGTAAAAATTAATTGTTCGTTCTGGTTTAAAACTACAGACGTTACTGCTCCTGGAGGAAGCTTAAGGTCTAAAATACTAAAAAAGGTTTTAATTTATATCAAAACCAACAACATCAATATTCCGCCAGCAACTGCGTAAATTTATTTTATAAAATTAATTTTCCCCTTTTCACAAATTAATGTAATTGGAGCAAAACCTACAAATTCTCCGTCCATATCAATGGTTACTTTCCTTTGGTCTGAGCTTTCTATGTAAACTTCATTCGCTTCAGAATATGCTACTTTCGGATGATTTATTTTTTCACATTTTTTAGCTTTTCCAATATTTAAAAAATAATCTAGCAAACTTACATTCCCAATGTTGGTGATAGAAAATTTACCATCATTAATTTCAGCGTGAGGCGCAATTCCTATGGCATTGCCAAAATATTTACCGTTTGCAATTACAAAGTTCAAAATTTTGCCTTCATACGAAAAAGCATCTGTTTTTACCTTCATCAGATTTTTTCTATAAGTAGCCATTACGTATAATATTGAAACCAAATAATTGAATTTAGCCGAGAAAAAACTAGGCAATTTTTCTTTAGTAATTACCACTTCGCCACCAATTCCTACATCTGCAATATTGATAAAAAATCTTTCGGTAATTATTCCTTTTTCATCAGAAAATTTGGCAAAACCTACATCAATTGGTTCAGATTTATTATTTTGAATAAGATTTTTGAGTGTTGTAATTTTAGAATCATAAATATTTCTTACAAAATCATTACCACTACCAGCTGGAAAAACACCTATTTTAATATCTGAAATTTTTTCCCAATCTATAATTCCAGAATTATTAAAAGCATTAATTGTCCCGTTTACCACTTCGTTTAGCGTGCCATCTCCACCAACAGCAATCATACAATTATAACCTTCTGAAATGGCTTTTTGAGGAAGAGAAAGCAGATGACCATGATATTCTGAAATAAAAAATTTATAATCAAAATCTATGAAATGATGTTGCAATTCTATTTCAATTTTTCTAAAATTTCGAATTTTTGGATTGATAAAAAAAGCAATTTTTTGCATCGAAAACTATTTTTGGAGGTTACAAATTTAGATAAGCCTCTAAAGATAATAATTTTCTGATTCTGAAATCATTCGATTTAAAATTTAGAAAAAATCTGTCCCAAAATAATTCCTGTAGCCATAGAAACATTGAGGCTTTCTGTAGATTTATTACTTCCAAAACGAGGAATGGTAATGTTTTGAGAAACCAATTTTTCTACATTTTGGCGCATTCCGTTTCCTTCGTTTCCTAAAATAAGATTAAATTTCTCTGGAAAATGGTATTGATAAAGATTTTCTCCCGTCATATCAGTACCGATGTTAGGAACATCAGATTTCTGCAAAAATTCTTCTAATTCTGTATAAAAAACATTTACTCTTGTAAAAGAGCCTTTGGTAGATTGTATTACTTTAGGATTGTACAAATCTACAGTATCTTGGCTGCAAATAATTTGCTCTATTCCAAACCAATCGCAAAGCCTAATAATAGTGCCCAGATTACCTGGATCTTGTATTCCGTCTAAGATAATTTGAATTTTTTGATGCTGTAAAAACTTAGTTTCTGGTATTTCTACCACCGCTACAGAATCTTTTGGAGTTTGCAAAAAACTAATTTTCTTTAAATCTCGTTCTGTAATAAGATGAGATTCAGATTTTAGAAAAGACAATTCGGAAGGTTCAATACTGAAAATTTCTTTAATTTTATAGGGAGAATTTTTGAGTTCTGAGATGATTTTATTACCTTCAACCAAAAACAAATTGTATTTTTGTCTGAACTTCTTTTTATCTAAAGATTGAAAAACTTTTATTTTATGAGCAGTAAGCATTTTCTGAAATATTTTCAAAAATACCACATATTTTTTTCTTTCGCAATTTTGCTATTAGCTTTATATGCCTGCAATTCTACCAAAAAGGTACCCGAAGGTCAGTATTTACTTACAAAAAATCATTTTGATTATTTAGACAATAATAAATATAAAGACGACATTCCTAATTATGTAAACCAAAAACCTAATAAGAAAAACCTATTTTTTTTCCCAACAGGTCTTTGGATGTACAATCTTGCAAATCCGAAATACGACACTATTGTATCGGAATATATGACGTTTCCTAGCAATATGAGAACTCAGAAACTTAGAGATTCTCTTTTTAGAAAATATAACCATCCTGAATTGGTGGGCGAAAGTATTTTCTGGAGCAGATTGTATCACACTTTAGGAAAACCTCCTGTAATTTTAGACGAAGGAAAAACTGCCAACAGCGCCGAAAAAATAAGACAATTCTTAGTTTATAGAGGATATTGGGATTCTAAAGTAGATTATTCTACCAAGAAAGATTCTGCAGTAAAAAAAGCTCAAGCAACCTATAAAATCACTTATAAAGACCCTACTTTCATTAAAGATTTCACCTATAAAATTCCTTATGAAAACATAAAGAGTATCTACGAAGGAAATTTAAAGGAAAGTAATATAAAATCTGGAGAAATCCTAAATCAGGTAAATCTAGAAAACGAAGTAAAAAGAATTACAGACCTGATGCAAGAAAACGGTTTCTATACCTTTAATAAAGATGGTGGAGAAATTTATTTTACAGCAGATACTTTAACCAGTAGAAAGCAAGTTCCGCTTACCATGCAAATTCTAAAAGATTCTACTAACACGCCTTACAAAAAATATACAATTGGAGATATAGATGTGGAATATGTAAGTAAAATTACAGACAAAACTTCGCTAGAAAGAGAATATCGAGGTGTAAATATTAAAAGAATAGACAAACAGTACAAAGTAAAAACTCTTTGGAGACCTATTACCATAAAAAAAGGAGAAATATACAATCAAAAAAATTTAGACCTTACTAAAAGAAATATTGCAGCAACCAACAACTTTTCTATTGCAGATTACAGAGAAGTGGTAAATCCTAATGATACCGTTATTAATGTAAAATACAGACTAATTCCTTTGCCTACTTACAATTTTAAAACAGCTTTTGATTTACATTATTCTCAAATATTAAACTTTGGTTTTTCTCCATCTGCAGAATTAACAGCCAGAAATATTTTTAGAGGAGCAGAAAACCTCACTGCAAGCGTTTCGGGAACTTTCGGAACTGTTTACACTCAAAAAAATGCAGATGCTTTTCTTAATGCTTCAGAATTTTCGGCGCAATTGGGATTAAATTTCCCAAGATTATTACTCCCTTTCAAAACAGAAAAATTTATTCCAAATAAATATTCGCCAGTTTCTTCTATAAATCTAGGTGTTTCGGCACAAAATAACATTGGCATGGACAGAAGACTTTTTAACGCTGGATTAAATTACTATGTAAATGTAAATGATAGAGTTACTCACAAATTATCTGTATTCAATACTCAATTAAGTATTACCAAAAACAAAAGTGCTTACTACGATTATTTCCCTGCGGATGATAATTTAAGAGACGAAATTTTTCAAAAATATTTTGTTTACAACCCTGCAGTTGGTTCAATGTACGATAACGGAAACGGAACTCTTACAAAAGATGACGTCTCTAATGTTATTATTGCAGATACTGGTTTTATAAATACCATTAGCACAGGACAAGACTCTCAATTATACATCAACTTCTTACAAGTTCTCTACAAAAAAGAAAGAATTACACAGAATGTAATTATCAACTCATTGATTTATAATTTTACTTATAACGAAATAGGAAAAAAAGGCTTTAAAAACCCATTCTATTTTGATGGTAAAGTAGAACTTGCAGGCAATGTTTTAGGTTTACTAAGTAAAAAATACGAAACCTCTAATAATCTCAACGTAAATAGCAGACAAATCTTTGGCATTCCTATCTCACAATTTATAAAATTTGACGTAGATGTTAGGAAATATTTTACATTCAACAACAAAAGTCAGTTCATTGTAAGACAAGTTTTCGGATTAGGAATTCCTTACGGAAATTCTTCTAGCATGCCGTTTGTAAGGTCTTATTTTAGTGGTGGAAGCAACGATGTAAGAGCATGGATTGCCTTCGGAGGATTAGGACCAGCAGATACACAAGTTGATAAAAGAGTAAGGGCTTACATGATGGGAAATGTAAAGTTAACCACCAATGTAGAATATAGATTCCCAATAAACGATATGTTTGAAGGTGCATTATTTACAGATGCCGGAAACATCTGGAGCTTAAAAGACACCGGCATTGGAGACGAATTCAAATTTAAAAAATTTATTTCTCAAATGGGATTAGGCAGTGGTTTCGGACTAAGAATCCATGTTGCTTATATTACCGTAAGACTAGATTTAGCTTACAAAATTTACGACCCTAATAACATAAGTGGAGAAAGATGGGTTGCTGATAAGATTCAACTCTTCAAACCAGCACTTAATTTCTCTATAGGTTATCCTTTCTAAAATTAAATATATTGTTTTAAACCCAATATTGATAATAAACAAAAAACGCGAAAAAGCCTTCCTGGAAATACTATCATTAAAGTATTTTTACATAATAATCCTAAATTTTATTCTTTTTTGGTAAACTTATTTCTAAGTTTAGATTTTGTTTTTAATTAAAATTGAAAACAAAACGATGATAATTACTACTACATACATTCAGCAATCATGACTTATAAAAAAAGCTTCTCAAACAGAATAAAAAATTTCCGAAGTCAACCAAACTTCACTGCTAAAATAAATGGGAAGAAAAATAATCTTCTTTATTCTGCATAAAATATTTAAGAAAAGCCTAAAAAAATCTCAAAATGATGAAAAAGCTAATACAGGCAAATAAAAAGCTGCAACAATGTTAAAATCACAAAACTTTTACAAAAATTAGAAGAACTAAATATGAGCAAAATGAGATAACAAAATTACCAAAGCAATATCTGTATCCTAAGTTCATCTAAAAAGTAAAAATTTAAAGAAATATTTACCTGATAACCTTTCTAAAAAAATAAAAACTATTTCGTCAAAAATCACATCTCTGAGTATAAGCAATTATCCATCGTTTTTGATTTCAATAACCAATTATTGTTTATTACCCGAGGCAAAGATATGGCACTTTTAACAAACAATGCAAGTTTTTTAGAGCCACACCCCCTAAAATTAACATTAAATTAATATAAAAATTAAAAATAATATCAAATACCCCATAAAAAATATGGGTGTTTTTAAAATTTATCTCCAACCACCACCTAAAGCCCTATATAATTCGACCCCAGATTGTAATTTTGCATATTCTGCATTAGCAATATTAATCTCAGCGTTAAGTTGGTTAACACTAGCATTAAGTACTTCTAAATAATTTGCCATACCATAATTCACCAATTCTTGAGAAAAATCTACAGATTTTTTGTAAGCATCTACTTCTTTCTTTTTCAAAGCGATAAATTGGTCCTGAGAAGAATATGTTTTCAGAGCATCAGAAACCTCGTTTCCTGCCGTAAGAATTGTTTTTCTAAAACTAAGATAAGCTTTTTCTTGATTAGCTAAACTTACATCGTAATTGGTTTTAATCTGTCTTTTATTTAAAATAGGTTGTGCCAAACCTGCTACCAAAGATGCAAACAAAGAATTTCCATTAAAAAGATGATCTATATCTACCGACTGCAAACCCGTATTTCCTGTTATTTTTAAAGTACAATTAACTTAACCTGTTTAGATTTTTTACCTTGTTTTAGATATTTTTCTAAAGTTGGCAACTTTTCGCCGTTAGAAAGTTTTTGTTTTTTTAAATCTTTGAATAACGTCTCAGAAATTTCTAATTTATTAATATGTTCATCGTGGTTTATTACCAAAACACCATCCTTGGTCATCCTTACATCAAATTCGCTCCCATAGATTTTTAATTCTTGAGCATTTTTAAGTGATTGAATGGAGTTTTCTGCCGTAATTGAATTGGTCTTCCAAAAACCTCTATGTGCGATAATTTGAGTTTGTGCTGACATTATAGTAAACATCATAATGAGTAAAGCTATGATAATTTTTTTCATTTTATTATTATTTGGTACAAATCTAAGGCGTATTAATCTTCAAAAAAAATAATACCTTTCAGAAAGTTCATTCGGTTATGGATTGATGTTGAAATTTATAAAACAAAACGTTAGAAATTTCTTTTCTATAAAGTTAAAATAAAAATCTGTAAAAACAAATAGCATACTCTATTCTAATTTTACTATTTTTGAATTCCTAAAAATTGATGCACACCACAAAACAATTAGAAGAATGGATAGATTTGTACGGTCAAAAACTTTTTGATCGTGCCTATTACTTATTATCCAATCGGGAAGATGCAGAAGATCTTGTACAAGATGTTTATGTGGCGGCTTATTCTGCCAAAGAGCAATTTCAGGAGAAAAGCAATCCGCTTACTTGGCTCATGGGAATTCTGCAACACAAAGTTTCAGACTATTACAGAAAAAAATACAAGGGCAATCCGCAGGTAAGTTTAGACCATTTTTTTGATCATCAAGAATTTTGGAAAGATACTGATGGAATTCTTAAAAATTGGGACTCCCATGACGATTCTTTGTTAGATAATGAAGCGTTTAATGCATTTCTTGAAAAATGCCTTGAAGAATTACCAGAACGTTGGCGTACTTTGGTGAAACTCACCTATCTTGAAGAAAAAAAATCTGCAGAAATTTGTCAGGACACCAATATTTCTACGACTAATTATTGGAAGATATTACAGCGCAGTCGTTTACAACTTCGTGAATGCCTACAGTTTAATTGGTTTGAAAAATAAAATGAGTACTTTTAATAGAATTTTACATATTTTGATATTGCCATGCGCTAAAGCTACTTTTTTAATAGAAAAAAGGATGAATACGCGCTTAACTTTTTTAGAATGGGCACAGCTAAAAGCGCATCTTGCTTTGTGCAAATGGTGTAGAGCGTATGAGAAGAAAGCAGAATTTCTACAAAAGGCTCTCCAGAATATCATCAAAAAAAATCAATCAAAAAAAACATCATACAATATTGATAATAAACAACTTAAAGAAGAAGTTCTCAAAAAATTAAAAAAATAATCAAGTTGAACTGTCAGGATTTTGTTTTCCTTCCTACTATAGTAACAAAAGGAATATTAATCTTTAAAAACACAAAACTGACATGTTTACACAAGCAAACCCTTACTCTAGCCTTAATTTTAAAATTGGTTATTACGTTTCACTTTACGGAGTAGCAATTATCCTTCTATGGATTGGTATTTTTAAATTTACCCCTACCGAAGCCGCAGCAATTCAACCATTAGTAGAAAATCATCCTCTAATGAGCTGGTTGTACAATGTATTGAGCGTTCAGGGCGTATCCAATCTTATTGGTAGTGTTGAGATACTCACCGCCATAGCCATTGTTTTTGCGCCTTATATACATTTTTCAAGAGTGGCAGCATCAATTGGGATACTCGTTACTTTTTTAGCAACCCTTAGCTTTCTTTTTACCACCCCAGGAACATGGAAAGTGGTGGACGGAATCTTAATTACCGATTTTTTCATCCTTAAAGATCTTGTATCTCTTGGATTTGGACTTATGATTTTACAATTCCCAAAAAAATAATATTATGAAAAAAACAGTAATAGGAATCCTAACCTTTATCACAGGCTTAGCATTAATAATTAGTTGCAAACAACATAAACCATTAAATAAAACAACAAATATGACTACTACAAACCTTCATTCTTCCGAAATTTATTTTGCAGGTGGCTGTTTTTGGGGCACAGAGCATTTCTTCAAACAAGTAAGAGGCGTAACCGCTACAGAAGTAGGTTACGCAAACGGAAATATTAACAACCCAGATTACAAAACTGTTTCTTCTGATGATACAGGCTTTGCCGAAACCGTAAAAGTCGTGTATAACCCAGAGGTTGTTAGTCTAAATCTTTTAATAGAATTATATTTTAAAACAATAGATCCTACAAGTTTGAATAAACAGGGTAATGATAGAGGAACACGCTACAGAACAGGCATTTATTACAGTAATAAGTTTGATTTATCAACCATTAACGCAGAAGTAGATAAAATAGCCAAAGACTATCAAAAGCCCATTGTAGTAGAAGTAAAACCGTTGAAAAACTTTTATAAAGCCGAAGATTACCATCAAGACTATTTAGGGAAAAACCCTGGTGGTTATTGCCACATAGAACCTGGTTTGTTTGATTTGGCAAGAAAAGCAAACCCAGCGAAATCTTATCAAAAACCAGAGGACAAAGTGCTTCGTGAAAAGTTAACCCAAGAGCAATATGAAGTTACTCAAAAAAATGGAACCGAAAAACCTTTTAAAAATGAATATTGGAATGAATACCGAGAAGGAATTTATGTTGATATTACCACGGGAGAGCCATTATTTGTTTCTACCGATAAATATGAATCTGGTTGTGGCTGGCCAAGTTTTTCTAAACCGATAAGCGAAGCTCTTATTCAGGAGAAAAAAGACAATTCTTTCGGAATGGAACGTACCGAAGTGAGAAGTAAAACAGGAGATGCACACTTAGGACATGTATTTAATGATGGGCCAAAAGATAAAGGTGGATTAAGATACTGCATCAACAGTGCTTCATTAAAATTTATCCCTAAAGATGAAATGGAAAAACAAGGCTACGGAAAATACCTTCCTTTAATTCAACCAACAAAAAAATAATACAGGATTAAAAAAAGTATTTCAATAGAGTTCTGTTCGAACCAACTCCGTACTAACTCCGAATATCAGTCGATTTTTCTTCTAAAAAATGGTAATTTCCACGGAGTTGATTCGGAGTTGGTACGGAGTTAATAGGGAATTAAGTTATTATTTGTAACGATTGTGGCTTCAAAAAAATACTTTTCTATAGCCAAATCGTAGAGAATTATAATCTTGGTTAACTAAAAAAAGC
>JADHED010003182.1_pt1 | contig 10218 bp, 6 predicted proteins | sample 8952041 | NCBI WGS metagenome assembly JADHED01 (sample SAMN16124423, study PRJNA663239) | bioreactor sludge metagenome | isolation source: sludge (control) | place: India:Bengaluru | collected 2018-09-08
GTGGCGGGCGAGCGGCGGCCACCCACCCACAGCCGCCAGGAGCGCGAGCTGATCGAGGCGGCGCTGCGGGCCACGGGCTGGCACCGCACGCGGGCCGCGCGGCGGCTGGGGATCGATCGCAGCACGCTGTGGCGCAAGGTGCGCGAATACGGGCTCGAACCGCAGGAATAGGGGGCAGGCATGGCGATGGGTGGCAGGAAGCTGGCGGGGTTCGGCTGCGGGGTCCTGATCGTGGGAGCGGTCGCCGCGGGCGGCGGCCTCACGTGGTACTCGGCGCAACTGTCCCGCGAGTACAAGAAGGTCCAGGCAAGCGAACGGGAACTGTTGGCCGCCACCGGCCCCGCCACCGGGGCCTGGGCACCGCCGCAGGCCGGCGTGCCGGCGGCGGCGCGCGTGGAGGCGTTCGCCGGTGTCCGCGAGGAGCTCGCCGAATGGAGGGGCCGCCTGGCCACCGAGGACAACCGGTTCGCGGCGCGGCGCGGCGGCAACTGGTTCCTGCGCGCGGGCGATGCCAGCGACCTGGCCAAGGTGCTGTCCGGCTACTGGCTGGCGCGCAACGAGGCGCTGCGGCGGGCCGGGATGGGGCCGGCCGAATACGAATGGCTCTACGGGCTGGTCTACCACGGCTGGCTGGCACACGACGCCGCGGCCGGGCGGCAGGATTCGGGCGCGACGGACGGGGCAGCCGCTGCCCGCGCCGACGACGGCCGGTTCGAGCGCCGTCGCGAATTGTGGCGGGCTGGCGTCGACACGTCCGCGGCGGCCGTGCTGGAACCCCTGCGGACGCGGCTGGAGGCCGGCTGGACCGAGGAGACGAACCCGGTGGAGCTGATCTTCGTGGCGGAGCAGGGAGAGGCAGGAAGCTGATTAAGGCTGCCGCGTGGCGCGGCAAAGGCCTCAGTCGGCGTCGGGATCGGCCGGTGCCGGCGGCCCGGACGCCGGTGGCGCCGACTCCTGCCCGCCCGGCCGCCTCACGACCGCCTGCCGGAGCAGGAACTCGATCTGCCCGTTGACGCTGCGAAGGTCGGCCGCGGCCCAGCGCCGGATCTCCTCGTAGAGTTCCGGGCTGAGCCGCAGCGGGAATGCCTTCTTCCCGCTCATCTCACTGGTACAGCGTGCCCGTGTTGACCACCGGCTGCGCCGCGTGTTCGCTGCAGAGGACCACCAGCAGGTTGCTGACCATCGTCGCCTTCCGTTCGTCGTCCAGCTGCACCAGCTGGCGTTCGCCCAGCTCCTGGAGCGCCATCTCGACCATGCCGACGGCGCCCTCGACGATCTTCTTGCGCGCGGCCACCACGGCGCTGGCCTGCTGCCGCTGCAGCATCGCGTGGGCGATCTCCGGCGCGTAGGCCAGGTGTGCCAGGCGCGCCTCGAGCACCTTCACGCCGGCCTTGTCCAGACGCTCCTGCAATTCGCGCATGAGGTGCTCGTTGATGTCGTCGGTCGCCCCGCGCAGGCTGACCTCGTTCTCGCCGCCGTCGTAGGCGTAGGCGCTGGCCAGGTGCCGCACCGCCGACTCGCTCTGGACCTTGACGTAGGCCTCGAAGTTGTCGACCTCGAAGAGCGCCTCGGCCGTGTCCTGCACGCGCCAGACTACCACCGCGGCGATCTCGATCGGGTTGCCGACCAGGTCGTTGACCTTCAGCCGTTCGCCGTTGAGGTTCCGCGCCTTCAGCGAGATCCGCAGCTTCGTGTAGAACGGATTGGCGTAGCGCAGGCCCGTCTGGCGCGTCGTTCCCTTGTAGTTGCCGAACAGCAGCAGTGCGACCGCCTGGTTCGGGTTGACCACGAACAGGCCTGCCGCCGTGATGGAGGCGACGAGGAACAGGCCGATGCTGCCCAGCAGCAGCGGGACATTCTTCTGCCGGATGGCGAAGACCAGCGCGACGATCGCGCCGACGAACATGAGCAGGACCAGCAGCAGGACGCCCAGGCCGGGACTCGTGTTCAGCGTGCGTTCCTTGTGCATCGGGTTCCTCCCGGGAGGTTGGGTTCAACGAACGAGCCGTCGAAGCGATATACACATGATATCATGATGGTATTCGACGCCGCAAGCACGTTCCTGCAGCAACCGGCTGCGATCGATGTAATCAGTTGTTCCACATGGACATAAATGAGGGACGCCCCGATCGATGCCGATCGGGGCGTCCGCAGCGTCCCTGCAGGACCTGGTGGGCGGCCCCCGATGGGGCCACCCGTCCGGATCACTTCAGGAGCAGCATCTTGGAGGTCGACGTGCCGCCGGCGCTGCTCAGCCGCGCGTAGTACGCGCCGCTGGACACCTGCCGACCGCTGTCGTCCATGCCGTTCCAGACGACAGTGTGGGTCGCCGCCGCCAGGGTCTCGTCCACCAGCGTCCGCACCAGGCGGCCGGCCACGTCGAAGATCTCCAGCGTGACGTGACCGCGCGCCGGCAGGTCGAACTTGATGTTCGTGGCCGGGTTGAACGGGTTGGGGTAGTTGCCGCGCAGCGACAGGACCGCGGGCACCGCGTCATCGTCCACGCCCGCCACGTACGGCGGCGCGTACACGATCCGCACGCACCACTGCACCAGCGTGCCGACATCGCCACCGGCGTTGTCGGACACGGTCAGGCGCCACGTGCCCTTCATGTCCTGGCCGACGAAGTTGGTCAGCGGGTCGGTCGGCGTCAGCGGGCTGGGGTACCAGCCGATGATGTTGTCCGTGCCGCTGCCCGTGCGGTTGTGCAGGCGCACGACCGTGCCGGCCGGCGAGGTCAGGCTGACCGCCAGGTCACCCTGGTAGGTGTGCGTGATGTTCAGGTACACCTGCACGGAGCCGATGATGCCGCCGGCATCGATGGCCATGTCGCTGGTGATCGTCGCGTTGTCGCTGATCGCCAGGCCCGGCGAGAGGCACTGGTCCAGCTGGTTCGTCGAGTTCAGCGAGAAGTCGACACCGGTGCGCACCTCGCCGCTGACCAGCGTCACCTGGGCGTCCGGCCCAGCCCAGCCCGTCTTCGCGGCGTGCAGGGTGTAGGTGCCGGCGAACAGGCCCGACAGCGTGTAGGAGCCGTCCGCCGCAGTCGTCGTGGTGCCGCCGTTGGGCGTCGCCGTGATCGTGATGCCCGCGTGGTTGGACTGGCCCGCCAGCAGCGCGTGGCCGGTGACCGTGCAGGAGCCGATCTCGGGGGTGGTCAGCCACTGGATCGCGTTCTCGAGCAGCTGGTACCTGCCGGCGGCCGCCGCCAGGTAGTTGAAGCAGAAGAACACCATCTGGCCGCCCTCGGGCGCCGGGTTCGCGTCGTAGGTGATGACGCTGGCGCTGTTGGCGTAGCTCGACCAGGCGAGCGGACGGCCGGTGCCGGCCAGCGGCGTCATGGCATCGCTGTCGCCGTAGCCGCTGTAGGTCAGGCCCAGCGGCACCGCGGCGTTGTTCGGGTTGTTGAGGATGTAGGCCGACGCGTCGTTCACCGTGATGGTGCCCGAGTTGTCGGAGTCCCAGTCGTTCGTGTGCATCACGTTCGTGGCGAAGGCCGCGTCGCCGTACTGGTCATAGCCCAGCTCGCCGCCCTCGAGCAGGATGTGCCCGCCCGCCTGCGCGAACGTCACCAGGCCCGTCTTCAGCGCCGTGTTGGCCAGCGTCGCGGTGTTGTTGCCGCAGGACAGGATGACCAGGTCGTAGTCGTTGAAGGTGGCGGGGTCGGCGGCGGTCGCGTCGACCAGCGTCACCGAGTAGCCCATCTCCTCGAGGTCCAGCAGCATCTGCGCGGCGCTCTTGGCCGGCTGGGCGCTGTAGCCCTCGGCCAGCAGTTCGTCGCCGTGCTTGCCGCCGAACTTGGCGGGGAACTCGCCGCCCTTGGCGCCGTCGTCGATCAGGAGCAGGTCGCCCGCCGTCGGGTCCAGCAGGAACTCCTTGATCGTCTCGGGCTCCTCGATCGTGACGGCGATCGTGACCGGCTTGTGGTGCCAGGCGCGGGCCTGGATGTTGTAGGTGAAGTAGGGCAGCGCCGAGGTCGCGAACGAGCCGTCGGCCGCGCTCGTCGTCTCGGTGAACAGGGCGCCGTTGTCCGTACGGTACACGCGGACCGTGCCCTGGAGCGGCTCGTTGGTGACCGAGTCGTACAGGAAGCCGCCGAACGTGCCGCTCGGGGCCGGGGTCAGCGCGATGTCGTAGGTGTTGGCGCCGTAGTTGATGAACAGGGGCGCCTCGAAGTGCAGGTACCCGAAGTGGTCCACGACCACCGTGTAGTCGTCGACGAGGATGTCCTCGGGAGCCGCCCAGGCGCCGCCGGAGGCGCTGGTCACGGCGAAGACCTCGTTCAGGGACTCGTCGAGCAGCCGGACCGTCACGCCGACCATGGGCGAGCCGCCCGAGGTGACCGTGCCGGTGAGCTGTCCGTAGGCCTCGATGATGTTGAAGTTCTCGGTGTAGACGTCGTAGCCGCTGACGGCGATCGTGCCGGCGACCGCGCCCAGCGCCGTCGGCGTCAGGGCCAGATCGGCGGCCGTCGTCTCCAGCAGCGTGCCGTTCGGCAGCCGCGCGTACAGCGTCGCGCCCGCCTGCCCCACCGTCGCGTGCAGCGTGCCCGGCAGGTTCAGCGCGAAGGCGTCGCTCAGGCCGATGCCCGTGCTGACCGTCAGGTCCGGGGCCGTCAGGTCGGCGGCGTTGACGGTCACCTGCTCGGTGAACAGGCGGTACGTCTCGGCCATGTCCTGGCCGACGATGTCCAGCGTCGGGCCGTAGGCGGCGTTGACGTTGACCACGGCCACGCCCGAGGCGTCGGTCAGCACCGGCGTCGTGGCGTAGTCGAGGCCCTCGGCCCAGACCGAGATGCCCGGCAGCGGCGTGGTGCCGGCGGCATCCATCACCGTGACGGTGATCGCGGTCGGGACGTTCACGTCGATGACCAGCGGGTTGATCGTGACGGTGGCAGGCACGATCACGTTGATGTCGGTGATGTAGGGGATCTTGTTCTGGGCCGTGACCACGAGCTTCATCGGCACGCCGGGCGTGAGCTCACCCAGGTAGTCGATGTCGACGTTGCCCTTGGCGGTGACGGTGCCGGCGCCCATGAGCACGCCGTTCTGGGTCAGGCCGACGTAGCTGCCGGTGGCCGCGCCCACGGTGAGCGAGGTCTGGCCGACGAACACCGTCGCCGGGTGCGAGACGGCGTTGGTCGTTGGGACGATGTAGGGGCTCAGGCTCGGGTCGCCCAGCAGGTTGTAGATATTCCAGTAGTACGTCGTGCGCGACGAGCCGGACTCCATGACGGCCAGGTTGCCGCTGAAGACCAGGGCGTCGTTGGTCACGTACCACAGGTGTTCGGCTTCGCCGGTCTCGTGGAACAGGCCGTCGTAGGCGCCGATGCCGGTGGCCAGGATCGGGTAGCCCGTGCCGTTGATCTGGCTGGAGGCGTGGAAGCCGACGCCCCACCAGTAATCCTCGTCCCAGTAGGTGGAATTGGAGGCGCCGATGTAGCCGACCGCGCCCTTGTTGGCGGCGCGCAGGAACGTCTCGCCGAAGCACTCGGCGTAGTCGTAGGTCGAGGTCAGGCAGCAGTTGCCAACGGCCAGCGTCGGCTTGCCCGCGTTGGTCATGGCGTTGACGTTCGCCTGCGTCATCGACGGGTCGGCCCAGCTGGTCTCGCTGCCGTGCGCCGTGTAGTTGATGTAGGCCACGCCGTCGTTGACGGTCTGGATGATGGCCGCCTCGACCGCGCCGCTGGAGGCGGGGTAGAGGTAGGTGTTGCTGGTGATGCCGTGGGCGGCGTTGAAGTAGTTGTTCGTGCCGTAGAGGATCTGCCCGTTGCCGTGGGTGGCCGCGTAGGTGCCGTCCACGCCCGCGATCATCGTCACGCGGTTGAGGTAGCTCGGGTCGGGCATCGTGAACTGGTCGTACATCATCGTCTTGTCGAGCTGGGCCTGCAGCTGCGTCGGGTTCGTCGCGCTGAAGCGCCCGTAGTACATGTCGGGCACCAGGTCGCCGTCGACCGCACAGTAGGGGCGGTCGGACGCGTCGCCGGCTTCCTGGAACGTCGGCAGCTCGGCCACGTCGCCCACGAACAGCACGAAGCTGGGGGCCGGATTCTCCGGGGTGGCGCTGTTGTACAGGCCGTTCAGGTAGGCCTCGATCGACGTCGTGGTCGTGCCCACCGCGGGGGTGCCGGTCACGGCCATGATCATCTTGAAGCCGCGCTGGGTCTTCCAGGTCACGAAGTCCTGCAGCTGGCTGGCGAACGCCGGCGGCGTGACGATGACCATCGTGACCTGGTCCTTGACGCGGTCAGGATAGCTGTCGTGGAAGGCCTTGCTGCCGGCCATTCCGGCGTACAGGTGCTCGAAGAACGGGCTGTAGGTGCGGGCGATCAGGTCGGTGGCCAGCGCCTTGTCGACGTTGTCGAAGCTGACGTCGACGTCCATGCTGGTGATGATCTCGAGCTCGTTCTCGGACGGGAACCAGGTCACGGGCGCGATCTCCAGGCGGGCGATGTCCATCGCGCGCAGGCGGCCCTGCTCGATGATCGTCGCGGTCTCGCGCGAGACGGCCTTCTGCATGTAGACCGACATGTCCTGCACGAACGGCAGGTTGTCCAGGTCCGCGCTCTTGGAGACGCTGTCCTGGGTGGGGAACACCGGGTGCGTGATGCCGTGGTCGGCCAGACGGATGCGCGTCTTCTGCACGTTGCGGAAGCTGACGCGCGCGGTGGCGCCGGCCGGAACCGCGACCAGGCGGTTCATCTGCGGCAGCTCGGGTGCGCCGACCTGCATCGAGCTGTGGAAGCCCGGGATGGCCAGGCGCGTGAAGACGCCGGACTTGGTGGCGACATCCATCGCCTCGAGCTCGCCCACGCTGAGGTGGAAGCTCAGGCCCGCGGCCTTCTCCGAGGTCACGGCCAGCGCCGAGGTTTCGTTGCCCAGCTTGATGGTCGTCGCGCCGGCCGTGACGGCCGACAGCGCCAACAAGGCGAGCATCAGGGACAGCAATCTCCTGCGCAGCATGTTGGGTACTCCCCTATGGAACTCGATTCCCCACAGGCCGGACGGCGCGGGGCGCACGAACGTGCGCGGCGTGCCGCTGAACGCCACCGTCCGGGCCCGGCCTGTGCGTGCCCGAACTCCTTGAGGTTAGCACGTCCTGCAACTGCAAAGAAAGAATCAATGGAGCGATTTTTGACTTATTGTGTCACGTTCCCGCCACACATCGCTTGATTGCGGAAATATGAACACCAAGGAAAAAAAGAGGTTAAGAGTCAGCATTCGGGATCGTTCCGCCATGATTCGTCTTGACGGTGGCACGGCTGTCACCCCGGCGTCGTTTGGCTTTTTGTCATGACCCAGCGCCCCCGTGGTGTTATGATGGGCCGGCACATCCGGCGGCAGGATCGGGGTCCTGCCGCGCGCGACCGGGCAGGAGCCTGCCCGGCCCAGCGGGACTGCGCACCCCGGCGAGTTAGGGGCGAGTGATGATCCGGATCCTTCTGGCCTTCGGCGTCCTGCTGGCCATGGCCGCACCCGCTGCGGCCGCGACGTCGTTCACGTTCACCGCAGACGACCAGGGTGCCGTGACCGGGCTGGCCGTGCTCACCCGGTTCACGACCACCATCCGCAACACCGGCACCACGGCTGACACCTACACGGTCTCCGTGGCCAAGGACATGCCCGCGACCTGGTCCTGTTCGTTGTGCGAGGGCCAGATCTGCTACCCACCCTGGCTGACGCAGATCTCCGTCTCCCTGCAGCCCGGGCAGGAGACCTACGTCGACGTGGACCTGACGCCGGTGGCCGACGAGGGCTCGGGCGTGGCCCAGGTGACCGTGGCCAGCCAGGCTGTCCCGTCCCTCACGGTGTCCCGCTCCTTCCGCGTCATCAGCACCGGCGTCCAGGTGCTGCTCGTCGACGGTGACGGCGGCCAGCAGCTGGAGGACTACTACACGCCGTCGCTGGCAGCCGGCGACGTGACCTGGGCCCGCTGGCCGCGCGACGAGGCGGGCGCGCTGACGTCGCCCGAGCTCGACAGCTTCACCGCCATCCTGTGGTACGCCAGCGGCATGGCGCCCGGCCTGGACGATACCGACCGCTCGGCGCTCGCCTACTATGTCCAGCACGGGGGCACGCTGCTGCTGGCCGGGCAGGACCTGGCCTGGCAGATGGGGGACCCGGCCAGCCCGTGGTACTCGCCGCAGGCCGCCTCCTGGCTGCAGGTCGTGCTGGGCGCGACCCATGCCGGGCCCGCCACGGCGGTGACCGAGGTGGCATCGCTGCCTGGCGCGCCGTTCGCCTGCTGGGGCACGCTCAACGGAGCGGGCGGTGCCGGCAACAGCACCAGCCCGGACGCCCTCCAGACGTCGGGTTCCGGGATCCTGGCGCACCACTACCGCAACGGCCAGTGGGCGGCGGTGACCAACACCTGGGGCGCGGGCCATACGCTCCTGTGCGGCTACGCGCTGGAGTCGCTGGCCACCTCCGAGCGGGGCATCCTCATCGACGGCTTCCTGGACTGGGCGCTGGGCCGGCCCAGCGGCGTGCCCGGCGGCGACCTGCCGCTGGCGGGCGCCGTGCGCGCGGCCCCGAACCCGTTCAACCCGTCGACGACGCTGCGCTTCGAGGTCGCTGCGGCCGGCGCCGTCACCGTCGAGGTGTGCGACCTGAGGGGCCGCGTCGTGCGCACCCTGGCCGACCGCGTGATGGCGGCCGGCCCGGCGCAGGTGGCGTGGGACGGCCGCGACGACCGCGGCGCCGCGCTGCCGTCGGGGATCTACCTGGCGCGCGTGAACGCGGGCGGGGCCGGCAGCACGACCAAGCTGGTCCTGGCGAAGTGAACCCGAGCGCGCGCGGCCACGCCGCGCGGACCGGAGCAGGCTCGATGCATGTCCGCAGGATCCTGGGCGCGGCCTCGGCGCTGCTGCTGGCGGCCGCGACGGCGGGCGCCGCGCCCCCGACGCCGGCCTGGACGCAGCGCCACGACGGCGGCGGCCAGTTCAACGACGACGGCTGGTGCGCCGTCACCGACCCCTCGGGCCACGTCGTCGTCGCGGGCGAGTCCGCCGATGGCATCGGCGGCGTCGACCTTTGCCTGCGCAAGCTCGACCGCCAGGGCCGTCTGGCCCCGGTGCCGCTACCCTGGGAGGGTTCGATCGACGGCCTGGCCACCAACCCGGCCGAGGACGGCCTCTTCCTCGACGGCAGCGGCTGGCTGCTGCCTTACACCACCTTCCGCCACGACCCGGCCAGCGGCCGCACCGAGCCCGCCGGCCTGGCGCCCCCGTCGACGCTGGACCTCGGCGCCTACGAGGCGCAGCGCCTCACCGTCATCGCCCGCGACGGCACCCGCGTGCCGCTGTCGGTGGTGGCGAAGAAGGGCCTGCCGCGCGACGGGCGCAACCCCACGCTGGTGCAGGCCTACGGCTCGTACCAGATCTCGATCAACCCGTACTTCAGCCCGCGCACGCTGGCCTTCCTGGAGCGTGGCGGCGTCTTCGCGGTGGCCCATGTGCGCGGCGGCGGCGAATATGGCCGCCGCTGGTGGAAGGCGGGCCAGAAGCTCAACAAGCCCAATACCTGGCGCGACCTCATCGACTGCTGCGAGCACCTGGTGAAGACGCGCTGGGCCTCGCGCGGCACGCTGGCCATCCAGGGCGGGTCGGCCGGTGGCATCACCGTGGGCATGGCGCTGACCGAGCGGCCCGAGCTCTTTGCCGCCGTCATCAGCAACGTCGGCGTGTCGAACGCGCTGCGCGCCGAATTCGGCCAGAACGGCCCGCCCAACATCGACGAGTTCGGCAGCGTCAAGGACGAGGACGGCTTCCGCGGCCTGCTGGCCATGGACGCCACGCAGCACGTCAAGCCGGGCACGGCCTATCCGGCGGTGCTGCTGACCATCGGCATGACCGACCCGCGGGTCGAGGCCTGGCAGGGCGCCAAGATGGTGGCCCACCTGCAGCGTGCCAACCGCTCGCGCCACCCCATCCTGCTGCGCGTGAGCTTCGACGCCGGCCACGGCCTCGGCAGCACGCGCAGCCAGGCCGACGACGAGCGCGCCGACGAATTTGCCTTCGTGCTGTGGCGCGCCGGGCGCGCCCGGCCCGGCTGAAGCGTCAGTCCGGCAACAGCAGCCGCAGCGGCCCGGGCCGCTGCCAGGCCAGCGCCTCTTCCTGCAGCAGGAAGTGCGTGCGCGCGTGGCTCACCGGCCAGCCGGCCTTCCAGGCCAGCCGCGCCTGCGGACCGTCGGCGCGCAGCCGCCAGTCGTGCGGCGACA
>JADHED010003183.1_pt1 | contig 10216 bp, 10 predicted proteins | sample 8952041 | NCBI WGS metagenome assembly JADHED01 (sample SAMN16124423, study PRJNA663239) | bioreactor sludge metagenome | isolation source: sludge (control) | place: India:Bengaluru | collected 2018-09-08
CAGTAAATTAGTTGCTGATAGAATGCTGAAACTTCTAAAAAATTCTGAAAATTTAGAGTATCACGAAAATTGTGGCAGGGTTCAAGACCCGTATTCTATGCGTTGCGTTCCGCAAGTTCATGGTGCAAGTAGAAATGCTTTTGAGCATTTAAGAGAAATGGCAGAAATAGAACTTAATTCAGTTACAGATAATCCTATTGTAATTTCTGATGAAGAAGCAATTTCTGGAGGTAATTTCCATGGACAACTGATGGCGATGCCTTTAGATTACGCTACTTTGGCAGTCTCAGAACTTGGTAATATTTCGGATAGGAGAAGTTATCTTTTACTTGAAGGGAAATATGGTTTGCCAAAATTATTGATAGAAAGTTCTGGCTTAAATTCTGGTTTTATGATTCCTCAATATACTACAGCAGCTTTGGTGACAGAGAATAAAACGCTTTGTTTCCCAGCTTCGGCAGATTCTGTTCCTACAAGTCTTGGGCAAGAAGACCATGTTTCTATGGGAAGTATTTCGGGTAGAAAATTTAATCAGGTTCTTAGAAATGTAGAAAATATTTTGGCGATAGAATTGATGTTTGCAGCACAAGGAATTGAATTTAGAAGACCTTTGAAATCTTCAAAAATAATTGAAGAAAATTTCGCAATTATCCGTAAAAAAGTTGCCAAATTAGAAGACGATAGATTAATTGGCGAAGATATTTTAACAATGGTAGAAATGGTAAGGAATAGAGAATTTATAGTACAGCTATAATATTCCTTAACAAAATTAATTGGAATAATTTTATTTTTTTACAGTAAAATTTTTATTAATACGATGAAATATTATTACTATTTTGAAATCAAATTTGTATAAATTTTAGGATACTAATAATACAATCTTAGATAAAAATAATATTCTATACCAATCTGATTTACAGAGAATTTCAAAAATGGTTTGAAAGATTGTCTTATTTTTTCTTTTTCGTTTTGCATTTGGTTTGGAGTTGTGTTTCTAATGATGCGTTTCAGTACCATCAGAAGTTTTTTCACCATATTTTTTGCAATTTTACCATTATTTTGGAAGAGTTTTGTTTTTTCGCAAAATTTAAAAGTTTCCATAATAGCAAGGAAAAAATGATAGGCCGTTTCGGGAGAAAGATTGTGAGAAAGACTGTCGTCATGCTGGATATAATGATACAATTTTTCGTTAGACTTTACAACTTTTATGGCTTTATCAAAAACTTTGAAAAGCGTAGAGTAGTCCTCAAAACATTTTAGATTTTCGGGGAAATTTATATTTTTCAAAAAAGAGACTTTATAGAGTTTCTCCCAAGGATGGCTTTGCAAAACTTTGTCTTCTAGTAAAAGAACAAGAGCTCTGTTTCCATCAAAAACTTTCTCGCTAGAGGTTGGTTTTTGGAAAATTACTTCTCCATCTAAGTTTTCATAAGAAGCTTCTATAATAGAAATGTCTGCGTTCTCACTTATCAGCAAACGATATAATTCTGAACAATAATTTTTTTCTACCCAATCATCAGAATCTACAAAGCAGAGGTATTCTCCATTAGCACTTTTTATACCTTTATTTCTGGCATTGGCAACACCAGCATTCTCTTGTTTAATAATTTTAATTCTTTGGTATTTTCTTTGAAATTCTTCATAAATTTTAGAACTATTATCTGTAGAGCCGTCATCAATAATGATGATTTCTAGAGTTGGATAATCTTGTTCAATAACAGATTTCAAACATTTTTCTAAAGAAAATCCGGCGTTTTAGCAAGGAATTATTAAGCTAATAAGTGGAGTATTATTCATGTAAAATACAATTTACAAAAGCTTGTTTTATTATGGATATTAAGTTTAAATTTTTATATAAAGCAAGTCCGTTTGCATAGTGCAATTTAAAAGAAAATAATATTCCACACAAATTTTTTATGTTATAGTTATTTGTGTTAAATTTGGCTCTATAAAAAGCGAATTTATAAATTCTAAAGTGATTTCTAGTAAGACTATGAATATTGTATATCTTGTGTTTGGCGACAATCTGAATAATTATCAGCAAGTTTATTTTTCTATCTACACAGCGTTTACTCAAAAAAACAATTCAGACCGAATTATTGTGATTACTGAAGATGCTTCTTTGTTTAAATCTTTCGGTGATAAGATAGAAATAATCCCAATCAATAGAAATCTCATTAATGATTGGGAAGGAGAATATCATTTTTTTTGGAGAGTGAAAATTAAAGCACTTCAGTTGATTGCACAAAAATATCCTAACGAATCTATTTTATATTTAGATGGTGATACATTTTTTTATCAATCTTTAGATTTATTAAGAAATGGCTTAGAAAATGGTGAAAATTATATGCATTTAGAAGAAGGAAAATTGTCTCAACTTTCTTCTAAGACCGAAAAACTAATGTGGAAACAGATGAAAGGTAAAACCTACGCCAATACCAAAATAGATGAATTTTCCGCTATGTGGAATGCTGGTTTAATTGGTATTTCTAAAAACCATTTAGACTGTTTGCAATATACTTTAGAAATTAATGATGCAATGTGTAAAGATGGTGTGACGAGAAGGCTTATTGAGCAATTTTCATTTTCTTTGGGCTTAAATACATATTCTGAACTACAAGCTGCAGATCACATTGTAGGACATTATTGGGGAAATAAAAATGAATGGAATACTATTATCTCTTTGTTCTTGAAAGAATGTTTTATGAAAAATTATTCTTTCGAAGAAATTATTGAGCAAATAAAACAAAAAGACCTTATCCAATTCCCTATTTACATTAAAGAATCTAATACACAAAGACGCCTGAAGAATTTTATTGATATATTTTTTAAAAATAAAAAAACATTTTTTATAAAATAATTAAAACTACTTCACAGTTTTTTTAGTGTTTTATAGGTCTCGTCAACATACAAACTTTGCAGATAACTTATTTTTAATCCATCTTTTCCGTCTAAAAAGCCAAGCTTTAGGATATAGGTTTTAATGAATTTAAAAGCAACTTTGCTCCAATGTTTTAACAAAGAATATTTTTTGCCTTTAATCTTAAGTTCAGCGCCTTTTAACTGTCCATAATGCAACATTTTTTTTCTAAAATTTTCATAATTATCAAAAGAATAATGCAAAAGTTTGTTTTTTAAGACTCCTGTTTTTCCATACACTTCTAATGTTTCATGAACTTTTTTCTCCGGAATATAAGCCGCTTTTGATTTTCTAAACAATCTGAAATTTTTATCATTTTGGGTTCCTGAAAACCTTATTTTTTCTTTTCCTACAAAGAAAATTCTATAAAAATAGTAAGCATCTTGAGCGTTTTCAGAATTTATTGTTTCTATAATTTCTTTTTTTAATTCCGTGGTCAATCTTTCGTCGGCATCTAAAAATAGCACCCAATCGTTTTTTGCTTCTTTTAATGCAAAATTTCTTTGTTTAGTAAAATCTTCAAACTTATTTTTAATAAATTTCACTTTGGGAAAACTTAAAGCGATTTCCTCAGTTTTATCGGTACTGTAAGAATCTACAATGATAATTTCATCACAAAAATCGAAACAATCTAAAACTTCTTTAATGTTTTTTTCTTCGTTAAAAGTAATGATAAGTCCACTTATTTTTACCTGAGAATTCATCTTAATATTTTAAAAATTCAAAATTACCTCTTCAATTATAGCAATACAATCTAACAATTGTTCTTCTGTAATTACCAAAGGTGGCGCTAATCTGATAATGTTTCCGTGAGTTGGTTTTGCAAGAAGCCCTTTTTCTGCTAATTTCAGGCAAATATTCCAAGCGGTAGAACTTTCTGGTGTATCATTTACCAAAATAGCATTTAGCAATCCTTTTCCTCTTACTTTATAGATTAAATCTGATTTTTCAATGATTTTTTCAATTTCTTTTCTGAAAATTTCGCCTAAATTTTCTGCTCTTTCAGATAATTTTTCATCTATTACAACATCCAAAGCTGCCATCGCAACAGCGCAAGCTAAAGGATTTCCTCCAAAAGTGGAACCATGTTGCCCAGGATGAATAACTTTCATAATATTGTCATTCGCCAAAACTGCAGATACTGGATACATTCCTCCAGAAAGTGCTTTTCCTAAGATAAGAATGTCTGGTTGAACGTCTTCGTGGTAACAAGCTATTAATTTTCCAGTTCTGGCAATGCCGGTTTGTACCTCGTCTGCTACAAATAATACATTATTTTTTTTACAAATTTCCGATGCTTTTTTTAGGAATCCTTCATTTGGAACATATACGCCAGCTTCTCCTTGTATGGGTTCTACTAAAAATGCAGCAATGTGTTCAGCTTCGTCTTCCAAAACTTTTTCTAAGGCTTCAATGTCGTTATAAGGTATTCTGATAAAACCTGGAGTGAATGGTCCGAAATTATTATTAGCATCTTTATCATTAGAAAAAGAAACAATGGTAGTGGTTCTTCCGTGGAAATTATTTTCGCACACAATTATTTTGGCATAACCATCTTTGATGCCTTTTACTTCGTAACTCCATTTTCTGGCAATTTTTATAGCGGTTTCTACGGCTTCAGCGCCAGAATTCATGGGTAGAACTTTATCAAAACTGAAGAGTGAAGTAATTTTTTTCTCGTATTCGCCTAATTTAGAATTGTAAAAAGCTCTGGAAGTTAAAGATAAAGTTTTTGCTTGTTCTACTAAAGCTTCTACAATTTTTGGGTGAGAATGTCCTTGGTTAACCGCAGAATATGCCGAAAGGAAATCGTAATATTTTTTTCCTTCTACATCCCAAACAAAAACGCCTTCGCCTTTGTCTAAAACTACTGGAAGTGGATGGTAATTGTGAGCTCCATATTGGTTTTCTAGGTCTATATAATGCTGAGAATTCTCTGTTTGTGTTGCCATATTTTTTAAATTTTTATAAAAATAGAAAATGTTTTTTTAAGACGAATTATTTATAACAAAAAAAGTTGTCTTTTGTAAGACAACTTTAATTATTAAATTTTTTTACTTGATTTACATGATGTTTTCAAATTTTTTATCCATCACGAAATCTTCCATAAATTTAGTAGTGTAATTTCCAGCTAAGTAATCTGGATTTTCCATTAGTTGTCTGTGGAATGGAATTGTAGTTTTAATACCTTCTATGTAAAACTCTTCTAACGCACGCTTCATTTTTGCAATAGCTTCTTCTCTTGTTTGCGCAGTAGTAATAAGTTTGGCAATCATAGAATCATAGTTTGAAGGGATAGTATAACCTTTGTAAACGTGTGTATCTACCCTTACACCATGACCACCGGGTATATTAAGTTCAGTAATTTTTCCAGGGCTTGGCCTAAAGTCGTTATAGGGGTCTTCAGCATTAATTCTACATTCAATAGAATGCATTTTTGGGAAATAATTTTTTCCAGAAATGGGTTGACCAGATGCTAAAAGAATTTGCTCTCTAATCAAATCGAAATCTACAACTTGCTCAGTAATAGGGTGTTCTACTTGAATTCTGGTGTTCATTTCCATAAAATAGAAATTTCTATGTTTATCTACCAAAAATTCTATTGTCCCTACGCCTTCATATCCAATAGATTCTGCTGCTTTTACTGCGGCATCACCCATTTTTACTCTCAATTCTTCCGTCATAAACGGAGATGGAGTTTCTTCTGTTAGTTTTTGATTTCTTCTTTGTACAGAACAATCTCTCTCAGAAAGGTGACAAGCTTTACCATATTGGTCTCCAGCAATTTGAATTTCAATATGACGAGGCTCTTCAATTAGTTTTTCCATGTACATTCCACCATTTCCAAAAGCCGCTACAGCTTCTTGAATTGCAGAATCCCAATGGTCTTTTAGGTCTTCGGCTTTCCAAACGGCACGCATTCCTTTTCCACCACCACCAGCGGTAGCTTTAATCATTACAGGATAGCCAATTTCTTCTGCAGTTTTTGCTGCTTCTTCATAAGAAGCTATTAATCCTTCAGAACCTGGGATGCAAGGCACTCCTGCAGCTTTCATAGTAGCTTTTGCAGTAGCTTTGTCGCCCATTTTTTCTATTTGTTCAGGAGAAGCTCCGATAAATTTTATGCCATTTTTTTGACAAATTCTAGAAAAATTTGCATTTTCGGATAAGAAACCATAACCTGGGTGTATAGCATCAGCATTAGTAATTTCTGCTGCTGCTATAATATTGGTAATTCTAAGATAAGAATCTTTACTCATTGGAGGGCCAATACATACGGCTTCGTCTGCAAATCTTACGTGTAAACTGTCTTTATCTGCTGTAGAATATACTGCTACGGTTTTAATCCCCATTTCTTTACAAGTACGGAGAATTCTCATAGCAATTTCGCCTCTATTGGCGATTAATATTTTTTTAAACATCTTTTTCGAAATTATAAATTATAAATTTTGAAATTTTAAATTATTTTAAATGAATATTTTTCATTTAAAATTTATAATCTTTAATCTAAAATTCCTTAAGATGGGTCTACTAAGAATAATGGTTGGTCGTATTCAACAGGAGAAGAATCATCTACTAAAATTTTAACAATTTTACCAGAAACTTCAGCTTCTATTTGATTAAATAATTTCATTGCTTCTATAACACAAACTACAGAGTCATTTTTAATCTCACTACCTACGTTTACAAAAACGTCTTTATCCGGAGAAGGTTTTCTGTAGAATGTACCAATCATTGGAGATTTAATGGTTACATATTTACTTTCGTCTTCGCTAGAACTTGCAGCAGCTTCTGGAGAAGCGACAGGTGTAGCAGCGGCTACAGGTGCGGCAATAGGAGCTTGGTAAGCTACAGGTTGAGGTGCAAAACTAATTGGAGCTTCACTTCCAGCGAGTGGAGTTTTAATATTTATTTCAAAGTCTTTTGTTTTGTATTTCACTTCAGAAACACCTGCTTTAGCTACAAATCTTATTAGATTTAGTAATTCTTTAGAATCCATATATAATATAATTTTTATACGGCTCAAATATAGTAATATTACAACAAAAAACCATTCTATTTTTTATAAAAAAAGAATGGTTTTTTTATCGAAAAGAAAAAACGATAAGCTTTTCCTTCTTATTCTTCAGTAGAAGCTACTTCTTTTTCTAGTACTACTTTACCTCTGTAGTAAAGTTTACCTTCGTGCCAGTGCGCTCTGTGGTAAAGGTGTAATTCGCCAGTAGTTGCATCTTTCGCTAATTGAGGAGCCACAGCTTTGTAGTGTGTTCTTCTTTTATCTCTTCTTGTAGATGACTGTCTTCTTTTAGGATGTGCCATTTTCTTGTTCTTTAAATTTTATGTAAAATTTTAATTTTTGTCTTTTAATTTTTTTAAAGCTTCCCAGCGAGGGTCTATTTCTTCTGTTTTTTCCTCTTCTTCTTCTTTGTTTTTCGGACTGAATTTTTCTAGAATTTTATGATAATCATCTTCTTCATTTACATTGGGCGATATTTTTTTCATTGGGATAGAAAGAACTACTGCCTCGTATATAATTTGAGAAATATTGAAAGAGCTATCACCAGACGGTATGGTAATTACTTCTTCATTGCTGTCATCATATTCTTCACCGAATTTTACCAAAATTTTTATATTATTACTAATAGGATGTGCAAATTCTTCATTGCTTATGTCGCAAATTAAATCTAATGTTCCGCTAGTAGTAATATCAAACTCTAAAAATGTAGTGTGCTTTTCTAGCAGCACATCTGCACTAATATGAGCATTGGTAAACTCTTGTTCAATCTCGAATAAATCAAAGAACGATTGTTTTACTTCAAATTTGAAATGGTGTTTTCCGTTCTTAAGCCCAGAAAACGCTACTTCATAGTTTTTTAATTTGTCCATAAAAAACGGTTTGCAAAAATAAGGTAAATTTTTTAAATTACAAAAGAATTATTCACTTTCTTCTGGTAAATCTTCGTCTATGCCGTTGTCATTCGCTAAAACCTTAGATTTTAAAGGGTTTTTGGTTAGCTCCTGATATTCAGTTCTATTTCTAAAAATTTCAATTGCAGTGAAAATTGCTTCAGAAAAAGACTGTTCATCTGCTATATTTTTACCTGCAATGTCATAAGCTGTGCCATGATCTGGAGAAGTCCTGATGAACGGAAGTCCCGCAGTATAATTTACTCCTTCTTCGTAAGCAATTGTTTTGAAAGGAGCTAAACCTTGGTCGTGATACATGGCTAAAACCGCATCAAAACTGCTGTATTTCTCTGGTTGAAAGAAACTATCTGCTGGATAAGGACCAAATGCTAGAATTCCTTCGTCGAATAATTCTTTGATGGCAGGTTCTATAATTTCTATTTCTTCGTTTCCGATTGCGCCGCCGTCTCCAGCATGAGGATTAAGTCCTAAAATGGCAATTTTAGGTTTTTGAATGCAAAAATCTTCTCTTAAACACTGGTTTAAAGCTCTTGTTTGGTCTTTTATTTTGTTTTTTGAAATGTTTTTTGCGATTTCAGAAACTGGAATATGGTGTGTTGATACCGCAACTTTAAGCTTCTCGGTTACCAAAAACATTAATCCTTTTTTGTTGAATTTTTCTTCAAAATATCCTGTATGACCAGTGTGTTTGAAGCCTTGTTTTATCATCTCATCTTTGTTGATAGGTGCGGTTACCAAGACATCTACATCGCCATTCATTAAAGCATTGGTAGCTGCTTCTAGAGAATCTATTGCCATTTTGGTAGATTCTTCTGTAGGAATTCCAAATTCTACATTTACATTGTCTTTCCAAAGGTTTACAATATTTAGTTTTCCTATGGCTGCTTCTTTTGGATGTTGAATGTAATTAAAATTGGTTTGAATTTTAAACACGTTTTTTTGATAGGAAAATAATTTTCCAGAACCGAAAATTACAGGTGTAAAAAAATCTGTGATGTTTTTGTCTTGTAAAGCTTTGAGAATAATCTCAACGCCAATGCCATTAAAATCTCCTACAGAAATTCCGACCTTAATTTTGTGGTGTTTAGAACTCATTTTTAATTATCTTTGAAGTTTGAAATAGTTTGTACAAATTTAGGAAAATATTTGCAGATTAAATTTGTTATTTTATAAAGAATTCTAAGTGATGATTGAAGCAAAGAATTCTGCTGAAAAAGATAATATTATGTTTACAGGAATTATAGAAGCAACTGGAGAAGTAAGAAAAATTGAGAAAGAAGGAACAAATGTACATTTTACATTAGTGGGGCCATTTACTCAAGAGTTAAAAATAGACCAAAGTTTGGCGCACAATGGTTGTTGCCTTACGGTAGTGAAAATTTCGGGGGAAGAATACACTGTTACTGCCATTAACGAAACGCTAGAAAAAACAAATCTTGGGAATTTAGAAGTAGGGAGTTTGGTAAATTTAGAGAGATGTATGATTATGAATGGCAGGCTAGATGGGCATATTGTTCAAGGGCATGTTGATAAAACGGGCGAGGTGGTTTCTATAGAAAATATAGACGGAAGTTATTTCGTTACATTCAGATATGAAGAAGACGGAGCTTTTATTACGGTTCCTCAGGGTTCTATTACGGTAAACGGAATTAGTTTAACTGTTGCAGAAAGCAAAGACAATCAGTTTTCTGTGGCTTTAATTCCTTACACTTGGGAATTTACCAATATGAAAAATCTAAAAGTAGGTGATAAAGTGAATCTTGAATTTGATATTATAGGTAAGTATATTGCTAAATTACTAAAAAAATAATGGCATTTAGCAGATATAGAGGTTATAGTCTCAGGACTAGAGTTTTTATGGGGTTTATGGTAGTGTGTTTTCTCAGTATCATAGGTTCTACCGCTATGTCTTATCTTATCATTAGAAAATCCATAGAAGACCAAAGTAAAACAGAGATGCAAAATAAATTTGAAGCATTAATGAAAACTTTGGATTATGCACTAAGTCACACCATGGTTACCGAAGCTAATTTACCAAGTGTGCTTCAAGATGAAATTTACGAAATTGCAGATATTAATAAGCACGATGTAATTATCTATGATTTACAAGGAAATTATCTCGTTTCTAATAAAGAAAAGAATCTGGTTTCGCAGAAAAAAATTCCTGATGAGATTTTACAAAAAGTAAAAAAATCTGAAGCCAGATACGATGTTCAAATTTATGACGAAAAAGTAGGCAGTACACTTACTTCTTCTTATATGATGATCAGAAACAATATGCTAGAGCCAATTGCGATAGTCTATTTTCCTTTTTATCACAACGAAGATTTTTATTACGGTGCTTTTCATAAGTATGTTCAATATATT
>JADHED010003184.1_pt1 | contig 10215 bp, 10 predicted proteins | sample 8952041 | NCBI WGS metagenome assembly JADHED01 (sample SAMN16124423, study PRJNA663239) | bioreactor sludge metagenome | isolation source: sludge (control) | place: India:Bengaluru | collected 2018-09-08
GAAGTAATGGACAAGTTCTTCGGTTTTATGCCGGAACAAAGCCGCCAGTACATGCAGAACATGACAGACATGATGCAGAAAGGTATGGGCCAGATGAACCAAATGGGCATGGGCAACTATCAGCAAATGCGTGGTATGATGAACAACATGATGCCAAACACATCTGATATGTTCTCTGGTATGCTGAATGGCTATAACACATGGTATAGCAACCTGAACAACGCAATGTCTCCTATCACTAAAATGATGACGCCTAACCAACATACTAAATCTATGATGGAATGGAACGACATCGCAAACCGCATGATGGTTTACAATATCAAGAATGCAGAAATGCAATACATGATATACAACCAAGGTGTGAAAGTAATGGATAGCCTGGCTGAGAACGTTGCTGCTAAAATGCAGAAAGGTGAAGAGGTTAGCAACATGATGGCACTGTACCAAGAGTGGCTGAACATCAGCGATAAAGTATATGTTTCTTTGTTTGAAAGCGAAGAGTATAGCAAACTGATGGCAGAAGTTAGCGCGCTGCAAATGAAACTGCGCAAAGACGTAGAGGCTCAAATGGAAAAAATGCTGGTTGCAGTACCTGTAGCTACACGTAGCGAAATGGACGAAATGTACAAAGCTATCTACGACCTGAAAAAGCAAGTACGCAGCCTGGAAAAACAACTGGAAGCTACTGCTACTGAAGGTGCAGAAGAAACAGCTAAAAGCAAAAGCAAGAAAGCTTAATTAAAAATAGTTTGTTGTAGTGTTTAATAACTGAGTCCTGCCTTCGTGGCAGGACTTATTTTTTGAGTATAGCCTTCAGCATACGGGTATTGCCTGCCATGTCTTTACGCACTTCTACATTGGTATAGCCCATCGCCTCAAACAGTTCTTTGGCTTGCATAGAATAGTCTCTGTCCAGCTCGCAATAGATAAGTCCGTCTTCGTTAAGGTGTGTTTTGCCAAAGTCGGCAATGATACGGTAGAAGAGTAACGCATCTGATGTAGGCACAAATAGTGCTACGTGTGGTTCGTGGTTCAATACATTGGCGTGTATTGTTGCTTTGTCGCTCTCAGGTATGTAGGGGGGATTGGAAACAATGATATCGTACTTGTCTAAAGTTGCTACCTGTTCAGGATTCAGGAAATCGATATGTTTTACTTCTACAGTTGCATTCAGGTTGCTGGCATTCATGCGTGCTACCAAAAGAGCACCGCTGCTAACATCGCAAGCTGTAACAGTAGATTGGGGCAGGTCGAGCTTTAGCGAAACGGCAATGCAGCCGCTACCTGTACCTATATCTATTATGGCTGGAGATTTACCTGCATTATCTTTTACAACCCAATCAACCAGTTCTTCTGTTTCGGGGCGTGGTATCAGCACACTGTCATTTACCATAAATTCACGGTTCATAAACCATGTTTTGCCAACAATGTATTGTACGGGGGTAGCGTTCAGTAATAGCTCTTTCGTATCGATGTACTGTTGCTGCTGCGCATCTGTAAAAGGCCTGTCTTTTTCTGTAAGGCGCTCTAATTTGTCGGCATATGTGATGTGCTCCATAATAGCGTGGGCGATGGCTGCTGACTCTCCTTCGTCGTACAATGATAATAGTGCATTCTTCAAATCGTAATAAGCCTGTCCGTATGTGAGCATCGGGCAAAGATACCCCAAGCGCAGAGAATAGCGGGCAATTAATTTAGAATATCTTTGCAGCCATGATGCACGAAACATATATGCGCCGCTGCCTGCAACTGGCGGAGATGGGTAAGGGCCAAGTATCGCCCAACCCCATGGTAGGTGCAGTGTTGGTGCATGACGGTCGTATAATAGGTGAGGGTTGGCATCGTGTATATGGCAAGGCACATGCTGAGGTGAACTGTATAGACAGTGTAGCAGATGCAGACAAGCACCTGATACCCGAAAGTACGATGTATGTTAGCCTGGAGCCCTGCGCGCATCATGGCAAAACACCACCTTGCGCAGAAAGATTGGTGAAAGAGCAAGTAAAAGAAGTGATAGTGTGCAACCCCGACCCGTTTGAAAAAGTAGGCGGACGAGGTATGCAGATACTGCATGATAACAATATTAAGACTGCTACAGGGATATTAGATAAAGAAGGAAGATGGCTGAACCGCCGCTTCTTCTGTGTGCAGGAAAATAAGCGTCCGTATATTATATTGAAATGGGCGCAGTCTGCCAATGGCATATTTGCACCATATGGCAACAGACGCTATCAGATAAGCAATGCGTATAGCAGTAGTATTGTACACAAATGGCGTACAGAAGAAGACGCCATTATGGTAGGGACAAATACTGCACTGGCAGACGACCCGCAATTGACAGCCAGACTTTGGGAAGGGAAGAATCCACTACGTATAGTTATAGACCGCTCGCTGATACTGCCCAATAATCTGAAGCTCTTTAATAAAGAAACAGATACGTGGGTGGTGAATGATATGAAAGCGGAGGAGGGTGATAACCTGCAATACATCAAGCTGGAATTTGACGAACAGTTGTTGGAAAATATATTGCAACGATTGAACGATGCTAAAGTACAATCGCTGATAGTAGAAGGTGGTGCAAAGTTGCTGAATACTTTTATAGCAAAAGGCTTGTGGGATGAAGCACGTGTGATAACAGGCGATAAAGTAATAGAACATGGTATTGCTGCACCTGTGCTGAGTAATGCTGTGGCTGCATTTGAAACTGCATTGGCAGAAGATACACTGCAAGTGTATGTAAACAGCGATAGCAAATATCCGTATGCGGAGGGGATGGGCTTATGATGTACCTGCTGCTGACGGTACTGCTGAATGCAGTGTTGTTTATTCTCTTCAAATTATTTCCGAAATACAAAGTTGATACACTGCAAGCTATTGTTGTGAACTACATTACTTGTGTAGTAACGGGTAGTTTGTTTCTGGGAGAGTTTCCTATAAGCAACAAAAGTATTGCGCAGCCGTGGTTTGGCTGGGCATTGGCTATGGGGGCTATGTATATCAGCCTGTTCAATTTTATAGCATACTGTACCCGTAACTATGGCGTGGCTACTGCATCGGTAGCTAATAAGCTATCGTTGGTAATACCCGTGGTGGCTGCTGTTGTGTTGTATGGAGAAAGGCTGGGTGTGATAAATATGGTTGGTATTGCGTTAGCTTTTCCCGCAGTGTATTTGTCTGTAAATAATAAAGATGAACACAGTGCTAAGCATGGCATGTTGCTGCCTGCGTTGTTGTTTCTGTTTAGTGGTACGCTGGATAGCATTACCAAATATGTAGAGCATCATCATCTGCAAGAGGTAAAACAACAGGCAGTGTTCCCGATACATGTGTTTGCGGTAGCAGCAAGTATTGGTGTTGTGTTAGTCTTGATATTGGCAGCGGCTAAAAAGATACAACTGCACTACAGGAATATCGTAGCAGGTATTGTGTTGGGGGTACCTAATTATTTTTCCATCTACTACCTGATACGTATGCTGAATGATAAAAGTATGCAGAGTAGCATAGCCATTGCATTGAATAATATTGGTATTGTATTGTTGAGTGCATTGGCAGCATTATTATTTTTGAAAGAGAAATTGACAAAGCAACGCATCTTAGGTTTGCTGCTTGCTATTGTGTCTATAGTATTAATAGCTTGGATTAATGGCTGATAATTTTAAATATAAAACGCCAGAAGGGGCTACTACTGCCGAGTTTAAGGACAGAGGTAGTAAGTTTCTGGCATATGCATATCCTGTGGGCAGTGCCGAAGATGTGAAGGCAAAGTTGCAATTACTGAAGAAAGAACATCCTAAAGCAGTGCATCATTGCTATGCATACAGGATGGGTACGGACGGATTGCAATACCGTGCTAATGACGATGGCGAACCATCGGGCAGTGCAGGCAAACCTATACTGGGGCAGATAGATAGTGCCGGTATAACCAATGTATTGGTTGTAGTGGTGCGTTATTTTGGTGGTACACTGCTGGGTGTGCCGGGACTAATAAACGCGTATAAAACAGCCACGCAGGATGCACTGCAACAAGCAGTGCTGATTGAAAAGTGGATAGAGCAACGTGTAGAGATACAGTTTGACTATCCTGTAATGGGAGAGGTGATGTATTTGCTGCGCCAGTGCGAGGCTACTGTATACAAGCAAGACTTGCAACTGTTTTGTGTAGTGCATGCAGGAATACCTAAGCCGCATGCAGATACATATATCGCAAAGCTTTCGGAAATTAGAGGTGTGGAAGTAAAAAACGTTTAATGCAATCGGCAGAACATAGCATACTGATAAAGGAGGAAGCCCGAAGATTGGGTTTTGATGCCTGCGGTATTGCTGTGGCTGTGCAGTTGGATGATGATGCACGCCGATTGGAAAGTTGGCTGAAGAATGGTTTTCATGGTACGATGCAGTATATGGAAAATCATTTTGACATGCGGACAGACCCACGTAAACTGGTGCAGGGGGCAAAGTCAGTCATTACCCTTTTACTCAATTATTACCCAGAAGAAAAACAGCAGGCCGATGCGCCCAAAATAGCTAAGTATGCATACGGCACCGACTATCACTATGTGATACGCGAAAAGCTGAATAACCTGCTGGCATTTATTAAAGCCAATATTGGCGAGGTCGATGGGCGAGGTTTTGTAGATAGCGCACCTGTGCTGGAGCGAAGCTGGGCAGTGCGTAGTGGGCTTGGTTGGGTTGGCAAAAATGGCAACCTGCTAACTAAACATTCGGGCTCTTTCTTTTTTATCGCTACACTTATTACAGACCTTGAACTGGAAGCAGATGCACCATTCAGTACCGACTATTGCGGTACGTGCAGAAAATGTATAGATGCCTGTCCAACAGATGCAATAGTATCGCCCGGTATTGTGGATGGCAGCAAGTGCATTTCTTACCTGACGATAGAATTGAAAGATGCACTGATGCCGCAAGGCTTTGAGGGCAAGATGGATGGGTGGATGTTTGGTTGTGATGTATGCCAGGATGTATGCCCGTGGAATCGTTTTTCAAAAACTCATACAGAACCGCATTTTACACCTATCCCAGAAGTCCTGAATTTATCGCTGGCTGAATGGGAGGCAATGAGTGAAGATGCGTTTAAGAAGGTCTTTAAAAACTCGCCCATGAAACGAACAAAGTGGAGTGGGGTGCAGCGGAATTTGAAGGCTTTGAGAGGCATTTAAAACATTAATGCAATGAGCTTACATGAATTTTGTGCAGCTTTAAGTAAAAGGAAAAAGATTGAATGTTGTCTTGTTCTTATTGAACTGGCAATTCCGATATGGGACGACTTTGCGAAAAATAATGAGTTGCACTATGTGGATAGTGTCGTTGCAATGGAACATGAAATATCACATGATATTCTCAATAAAGCTATACAAGCAGTAAAGAGATATTATAAGAAACCATTAATACTTAGGGCTTATTATAAAGCCGATATTTTGAATAGTATTGAAGAGTTTTCTGAACCAATTACTGCGATGCAAGATTTGGATTGGGAACTTCCACCCCCTGTTGAAAGATTGTTTTATTCAGTTTACAACATTGTAGACTTTTTTAATGATAAACGGAAAAATGTTGCTGATTCAGCATGTATATCAATGAATCAGTCTATCGAAGCTTTGCTGTCTTCAGGTACTAAAACAGTGGAGGATATCAAAACAATATTAGATTCCTACAAATAGCTTACTTATTCTTCCCTTCCAACATTGGTACAAAGCTGAAGTCGCCGAGGGTTTCTTCTTTTACATTGCCAGCCGCATCTTTGGTAATGCGCATCATTTTTTGCCCGTTGTCGTCACCTACGGGTATTACAGCAATGCCACCCGGTTTTAATTGTTCTATCAGCTTGGGTGGTATGAAAGGTGCTGCGGCAGTTACAATCACTTTATCAAAAGGTCCGTATGTAGGCAAGCCCTGAAAGCCATCGCCATAAAAACGCTTGATGTGCGGGTAGTTCTTGATGAAGAAGAAACCACCTACATAGTCGTACAGTGCTTTCTGCCTTTCTATACTAAAAACCAATGCCCCCAGTTCGGCCAGTACACATGCCTGATATGCACTGCCTGTACCTATTTCCAATACTTTGTCAAACTTCTTAATCTCCAGCAATTGCGATTGGTAGGCTACTGTGTAGGGTTGCGATATAGTTTGGTTGGCAGTAATAGGGAAGGCTCTGTCCTCGTAAGCAATGCGTTCAAATGCAGGGTCGAGAAAGAAATGGCGTGGTATGCTGTTGATAGCTTCTAATACTCGCTCGTCTGTTATGCCTTTTTCTCGTAGTAGATTTACTAAATCTCTGCGTAATCCTTTATGTAAATAATTATCGTCTTTCGGTTTGCTATGCAGCATACTGCGAAGTTACGAGCGAGGTTTGTGAAATAAAACTTGCAGAATCAGAAAGTCTGTATAAAGCCCTTATTTAAAATTGACTGCCAGCCCCATACCTATGTAATTAGGCTGTGCGACAGGCTGTATGCGTAGCGATATATCGCGCGATATGTCGAAGTTCTTGAGGTGAGCGGAGGCTATGGCATCTATTACCTGTACTGTGTAGCCAAGTGCCGTAAGCAGTACTGTCATGTCCAGCCATTTGCGGTATTGGTCTTGTAGTTGTTTGAGGTTTTCGGTAGTGTATTTTTTTGTTTCTATATCTGTATCAACCGTTGTAGGGTCATTATCTATGCGTGTGTAGTATGCTTTGCGATATTTCTGATAATTGGTAAGGTTGAAGTTGATGAAATAACCCGCAGCAGCAACGCCTACATATATGGCAGGTACTTTCCAGTACTGGCGGTTGTAAAACTGACCGCTACCGGGGAGTATGGAAGAATACATGCCTGCTTTTTTAGGCTTAGGTTCAAATTTGTGTGGTTTCACTTCTTTTGCCCTGAAACTGTCTTGAGTAGTTTTAGGTAAAGGGTCAACAACCGCAAGTGTTGTGTCTGTAGATAGTTCCTTGCCTGTCGTTGTATCGCTGACAGATTGTGCCGATGTGTTGAAGATAATCAACAGCATGGCTGCAATAAGTAGTATGTATTTGCGGTATGTAACAGACATCAGTTTTACCAAAGCGCCTCAAAGGTAATAAAAACGGGCTATCTCCCAGAGATAACCCGTTGCAAATATTAGTTAAAGCCAGGCATTATTTCATACCTGTACCCATATTTACTTTTGTGTCCATTTTCATCAGGTCATTTATTACGTTTACAGTTTCGGATAAGTACATGTCTTTTTTCAGTGCTTTTATCCACTCATCATTTTTCTTGACAGAGTTGCTGTCAAGGTTGATTTTAGCAATATCTACCTGAGGGTTGGAGATGCTTAAAGGTGTTGTTTTCTTCTCTACTTCTTCCAGCTTTTTGCCAACTGCATTTGCTTCTTCCAGTTCTTTGCGATACTTAGTCTCATTGAGCGATACCAAGTTTTCTTCTTCCAGTTTTTTAATGCGGTTAGCGCTCTCTTTTATCAGCCCGAAAGATGGGTTGGCGTCTACACGTTTTTTGCTGCGTGCAGCCAGTTCCTGTGTGTTTACAGGGTTGTTTACCACATTGTATTTAACAGCAGGTATTTCATCCCACTTCATAGCTGCTTTGTCACGACGTTCGCCAAGATCCATATGTTCATAAGCATCAGGCAGCATTACGTCGGGCGTTACACCTTTCAGTTGTGTAGAGCCACCGTTGATACGATAGAATTTTTGTATTGTAAGTTTCAGTGAGCCGATGGTATCGCCGCTGTTGGCTACACGCTTTCCGGCAGCAACACTTTCCAGCCATGTGCGGTATTCATCAAGCGATATTACTTTTTGCACAGTACCCTTGCCATATGTAGGAGAACCTACTATAACGGCACGCTTATAGTCTTGCATGGCTGCAGCCAGAATTTCTGATGCAGACGCACTACCTGTATTTACCATGATAGCCAGAGGGCCGTCGTATAATACACCACTTTGCGGGTCATCGAGCTGAGCAGCACTGTTGCCATTGGTCTTTACCTGCACCATAGGGCCTTTGTCTATAAACAGGCCACCCATGTTTACAACATCGGTCAATGAACCACCTCCATTGCCACGCAGGTCGAGGATGATGCCGGTTACACCTTCGTTTTTCAGTTTTGCAACTTCTATAGCTACGTCTTCAGAACAACGCCGTCCGTTATAGTTCTGGAAATCTGCATAGAATTCGGGCAGATATATATAGCCTATTTTAGAACCGTTGTTATTAATGATGGCAGACTTTGCAAATGTTTCTTCTCTTTCTACCACACCACGTATAATGGGGATTATTTTAGTAGCACCGCTTACTTGCTTTACCGTGAGGCGAACTTCTGTGCCTTTAGGACCGCGGATGATTTTTACTACATCGTCGATGTCGTAGTTCTGCACGTCAACCGGTTCTGCTGCACCTTGCGCTACTTTCAGTATTACATCGCCTGCTTTCAATTCACCTTGTTTCCAGCAAGGACTGCCGGGCACTATTGATACTACTTTCACTTTTCCGTCATCGTTTTGCAGTTGCGCACCTATACCGAAGAAAGTACCTGACATTTGCTCATCAAACAGAGCTTTATCTACAGGAGGAAAATAGTCTGTATGCGGATCGTGTGTGCCTGCAATGCTGTTTACGAAGAACGTGAAACGGTCATCATCTTTCAGCTTGTTCATGCGTTTGAAGTAGTAATCCATGTTTTTCTTAATGGCTACTCTTGCAACAGAATCGAGCTGGTTGTCAGACATTACCACTTTCAGGGTAGTGTCTTTTTTTTCAATACGTTTTTTCTGATCGTCCTTCAGGTCTACATATTTTGCCAACACCCTGTATTTCATATAGGTGTTCCAGCGGCTCTGCAATTCGTTTGTGTCTTTAGCAAAAGGCACTTTTTCACCGTTCAGGTTGATGGTTTCGTCTGTAGAAAAAGTGAAAGGTATTTTCAACGCATTGTTGCAGTAGCGTTCAGCATCCTTGAGGCGCTGCTTATATATCACATTGAAGTCGTCAAAAAAGCTAACTACGTTTTCCCCATCATTTTCCTCCAGTATCAATTCATACTTCTTGAAGCTTTTAATATCTTCCTGTGTCAGTATGCGCTTGTCATAGTCAAGACCGTTCAGAATTTTATTATATGCAGTTACAGAAAATGAATCATTCATTTCGCGTGGCGAAAAGTGATTTTGCTGTATTGCTTTCAATACGGTTTTAATAGCCAGTTTTCTTTTATCATCAGGAGTACCACCATCTGCTGCATACCTGAACGAAAAAAACGCAGCTAGTGCAGACAGAACTAAAAGCGGTATCAAAATCTTGTTCTTCATGAAACGTAACATAGTCCTCAGTTAAATTAACCTATAATAACAAATGTAACTGATTTGGCGTTAATAAAAAGCTAATCCCCAATGGGTTGGAATGCCCTTAAAAGGGGGATTTTCGGGTATATAAACGTAAATTGCAGCCTTATTGTTGATATGAGAAAGGTATACTTCAGGGAGTTGGGTACAATAGAGTATGGCGATGCATGGCAAATGCAGGAAGCTTTGATGAAGGAAGGGCTCGACATCAAAGCGCAGTGGTATAATGTACCTGATGCTGAACGCCCCACAGACAACGGTATTAAACACCATTTACTATTTTGTACGCATCCGCATGTATATACACTTGGCAAGAGTGGCCATATGGAAAACCTGCTGGTAAATGATACCCGACTGCAAGAACTGGGTGCTAGCTTCTACAAAACCAACAGAGGGGGAGATATTACTTATCACGGGCCGGGGCAAATTGTAGCATACCCTATACTGGATTTGGAACAGTTTTATACAGACCTTGGGAAGTATATGCGCAATCTGGAAGAGGCTGTAATCAGAACAATCGCACATTACGGATTGAAAGGAGACAGGCTGCCAGGCTCTACCGGGGTGTGGCTGGATCCTGATAATCCTGCTAAGGTAAGAAAGATATGTGCAATGGGCGTGCGTAGCAGCAGGTGGATGACGATACACGGACTGGCACTGAATGTAAACACCGACCTGCGCTTTTTCGATTATATAGTTCCTTGTGGTATTACAGACAAACAGGTGACATCTATGCAAAAAGAGCTTGCTACGGAGCTGAATGAGTTGGAAGTTAGAGAGATATTAAGAAGGGAATTTTCTAATGTGTTTGAGTGCGAAATAGTTAATGATTTAGTAAATCACAATAGCTGATTTTTTAGTATATTAGTAATAGT
>JADHED010003185.1_pt1 | contig 10215 bp, 10 predicted proteins | sample 8952041 | NCBI WGS metagenome assembly JADHED01 (sample SAMN16124423, study PRJNA663239) | bioreactor sludge metagenome | isolation source: sludge (control) | place: India:Bengaluru | collected 2018-09-08
ATTCTTTCATGATAATACCCTGATACGGATACCCTCCCCCTTGATGGGGGAGGGCTGGGTGGGGGTGGAACCAACTATCGTGCTTGATTCCATTCACCCTCCCCTAACCCCTCCCATCAAGGGAGGGGGATTTCTTTCCCCATACCGGTCGGCCATATATGAGCTCCTCACGTACACCCCGCTCTCCACGTGGAGAAAGCCCAGCCCAAGGGCGATGTCCCTGTAGCGCTCAAACCGCTCCGGCCGCACATACTCCTTCACGGGAATGTTTTCCCGGCCCGGTTGAAGGTATTGCCCGATGCTCAGGTAGTCGCAGCCCACGCCGCGCAGGTCACCCATGACATCGATAATTTCCTCCTCCGTTTCGCCCAGGCCTACCATGAGACCGGACTTGGTCTTCACCGCCTCTGAATGCCTCTTGGCGACTTCAAGGACCTTGAGGCTGCGGCCGTAATCGCAGGAACAGCGCACGCCATAAAGAGAAGGCACGGTTTCCAGGTTGTGACCGAAAATGTTCGGCCCTGCATCCACGACCGCGCGGATAGAGTTTTCGTCCCCATTGAAGTCAGGCACAAGGACCTCGATTACAGGCGGGCTTTCCGCCCTTTTCAGCTCGGCAATGACCGCCGCGAAGGCCCCGGCGCCGCCGTCCGGCAGGTCGTCCCGCGTCACGGACGTGATGACTGCATGGCGGAACTGCAACCGCCTGACCGCTTCGGCCACAGGGACCGCTTCGTCAGTTACCGTCTGAAGCGGTTTTCCGTGCTTCACGCCGCAGAAGGAACAGTTCCTGGTGCAGATATCTCCCAGGATGAGGAACGTGGCCGTGCCGCGGGAAAAGCATTCGGATATATTGGGACACCGGGCCTGGTGGCACACCGTGTGAAGATCCAGGTCCCGAAGGCGCTGTTCCGTCTCATGCATGGCCCGGAAGTCGATCTTCCTGTCAAGCCATGGCGGTCTTTTCGCCCTCATTATCATCCATCCGTCCCTCCCGGGTCCACTGCCGGTCCAGGTATCTTGTATTCATGATCGATTCTATTTCCGCTTTTTCTCCCGGGCCTATATCTTCCTGTTTGAGCCGCAGACCCGTAACCTCCGCGAAACTCTCCGCGAGGAGCCGGGCCTTTGCGCCCGCATCAAGGTCCCTTCCGGCAAGCTCGGTCAATGTAGTGAAGCCTCCACCGGCCATCCCGCCTTTAAAATAGCGGGCGACGCGGTCCCTGTTTATCACGAAGGGTATCGAACCGTGCTGAAGCACCGTCTTTCCAAGACGCCGCTGTGCGTTGCCTCCGATCTTTTTCCCGCCGATCAGGATATCAAACCGCTCGTTGCCGGAATAGCAAAAATCCGGGCGGGCCGCGGCCCGATCATTCCCTCCGCTGTCACAGGAGTAAGACGCCTGGAAGCCCAGCCAGCGGTAAAAAAGTATGAGAAACCGGTTCATTTTATTGAATGAGTCAGGAACGTCCCTCGGCTTGCCGTCCAGGTCATCATTGCCCAGGACCAGGGAATAGGTGAGCTCCCTGCCATGGTAAATGGCGCCGCCGCCGGTGATCCGGCGGACCACAGCCACGCTGTCGGCACGGCAGGCGTCAAGGTCGAGGCAGTCTATCCCCTGGTACCTTCCCAGGGATATGGCCGGGGGACTCCACCCGTAGACCCTGAACGCGGCCATGCCGGTCCGCCCGTGCAATGACACAAGGTATTCATCGATGGCCATGTTTTCCGCTCCGCCGCGGGACGCGTACGGGATGAAACGCGCATTCAGAGATTGCATGTCAGCTTGAGCTCTCTGGCGGCCTTAGTCTCGTCGGGCCGCGAAACCGGCGTGTTATTCGGGGCGTTCTTGATCCTCTCCGGGTCCGATTCAGCGAGCTTCGCGATCTCTATCATCGCCTCGATGAAGCCGTCGATGGTCTCCTTCGATTCCGTTTCGGTGGGTTCTATCATAAGGGCCTCGTCCACCACCAGGGGAAAATATATCGTCGGGGGATGGAAGCCTCTCTCAATGAGCGCCTTGGCGATGTCGATGGCGTGGACGCCGTTCTTCTGCACCTGCCGCTTCGCCGAGAACACGCACTCGTGCATGCAGGTCCGATCGATGGGCAGGTCATAATATTCTTTCAGCTTCACCCTGATATAGTTGGCGTTCAGGACGGCCATTTCCGATACGTCGATGAGCCCTTCCCGGCCCAGCATCATGATATACACGCAGGCCCGCACCAGTATTGAGAAATTCCCGAAGAATGACGCCATGGGGCCGATGCTTTTTCCCCCGCCCGGATCAAGGGCGTACGAGCCCTGCTTCGTCCTGACGACAGCGGGCATCGGAAGAAAATCAACCAGCTTTTCCGAGACCGCTACGACTCCCGCACCGGGTCCCCCGCCGCCATGGGGCGTAGAGAAAGTCTTGTGCAGGTTCATGTGGACGATGTCGAAGCCGATATCGCCGGGCCTCGCCTTGCCGAGGATGGCGTTGAGATTTGCGCCGTCATTGTAGAGAATGGCGTCGTGCTTCCGCGCTATCTCCACAATGTCGCAGATCCTCCGGTGGAACAGGCCCAGGGTGTTGGGGAGCGTCAGCATGACGCCGGCCACTTCGTCGCTCATCTTCTCGCGGAAGATATCGACGTCCATGCCGCCTTCTTTGTCGACGGGGATGGATATGACCGTGTAGCCCCCCATGGCCGCGCTTGCGGGATTGGTGCCGTGGGCCTCGTCGGGCACGATGACATACTTCTTTTTGTTCCCCTTGCTCTTGTGATAGGCCGCCATGAGGAGGATCCCGGTGAGCTCGCCGTGGGCCCCGGCATAGGGTTGCGTGGTCACGCCCTTCATCCCGGTTATCTCGGCCAGCAGCGAAGAAAGGTTATAGATCAGCTCGAGGCACCCCTGGACATGCTCTTCTCCCAGATAGGCCATGAAGGGATGGGCACCGGCGAAGCCGGGGAGCGATGACAGGGCCTCGTTCGCCTTCGGGTTGTATTTCATGGTGCAGGAGCCGAGTGGATAGAAATGCGTGTCCACCGAATAATTGAGCTGGGAGAGCAGTATGTAATGGCGCATCACGTCAAGCTCAGAGACCTCCGGGAGGTGGCTGTCCGATTGTCTCCGGAACCGTTCGTCCAGAAGCTTGATCGTTCCCTCGGATACAACCCCCGGATCGACGCCGATCCTTCCGGGCACGCTTTTTTCGAATATATGCTTCATGACAACACCTTCTGCGCGGCTGCCGCGAATTCCTCGGTTTCCTTGAAGGACCTTTTTTCAGTGACTGCTATGATGAGACGCTTTTCCATGTCTTTATAGAACAACGACGCCGGTAGGCCCGCGACAAAGCCCTGGGCGAGCATCCCCTTGGCGAAATCAGCCGCGGGAATTGAGAGATCGACCGCGAACTCGTTGAAGGTCTGTCCTTTTAAGACCTTGATCCTCTTTATTGAGCGCAATTGCTCTTTCAGGTATTCGGCCCGCTCCATGCAGATGAGGGCGGTTTTCCGAAAGCCCTCCTTCCCCAGCAGGGACAGGTAGACCACGGCGCGGAGAGCGCACAGCGCCTGGTTGGAGCAGATGTTCGACGTGGCTTTTTCCCTACGGATATGCTGCTCCCGCGCCTGGAGGGTAAGCACGAAGGCGGGTTTCCCGCTCCGGTCGACGGTCTCGCCCACGATGCGCCCCGGCATCTTGCGGACGAATTTCTTTTCCACCGCCATAACGCCGAGATAGGGACCGCCGAAGGACAATGGCAGCCCCAGGGACTGGCCTTCGCCGACTGCTATATCGGCCTTCATTTCCCCGGGCGTTTTTATAATTCCCAGTGACAGGGGATAGAAGACGAGGATGTTCACGATACCCCTGGCCCGGGCCTTTTCGAAAAGAGGCTCGAAGTCATCGACGATGCCGAAAAAATTCGGGTTCTGCACCACCAGCGCGGAGGTATCATCGTCAAGGAGGGATTCCAGCTTCGCCGTGTCGGCGTGGATGTCCTTCAGGTCCACTTCCACGATGTCGACATCGATATTTATCACGTAGGTGCCGATGATCTTTCTGAAAAGGGGATTGACCCCCGCATCTACGAGAATTTTCTTTCTATTATTGGCCCTCACCGCCATGGCGATCGCCTCGTACAGCGCCGTACCGCCATCGTAGAGAGACGCATTGGCGTAATCCAGCCCGGCAATTCCCGCTATCATGGTCTGGTATTCAAAAATAGCCCGCAGGGTCCCCTGGGACGCTTCCGGCTGGTAGGGGGTATAGGCCGTGAAAAATTCCGAGCGGGACGATACGGTATCCACCGCGGCAGGGATAAAGTGGTCATAGTACCCTCCCCCCAGGAACGACACCAGGTCTGTCCTGTTTCGCCGCGCCAGGTCATTGAAGACCCTGGCGACCTCGTTCTCGGACATGCCGGCTGGCAGGTCAAAGGATTTCGGCCGGAGGGATTCCGGTATATCCGTGAAAAGCTGACCGACCGATTCAACGCCGATGGCATCAAGCATCTGCCGTACGTCCCGGTCGGTATGGGGAGTGAACCGCGCCATGGCTATTCCAGTCCGGCCGCGTATTGTTTATAGGCCGCCGCGTCCATGAGGTTCTTCGTTTCCGACGGATCGGCAACCTCGATCTCCGCGATCCATCCCTCGGTGTAGCATGATTTGTTCACCAGCTCCGGCGCGTCGTCCAGGGCCTCGTTGCAAGCCGTTATCGTCCCCGAAAGGGGGGAGTAGATGTCGCTGGCGGCCTTAACCGATTCGATGCCGGTGAGGAAATCGAACTGCTTGACCTTCTTTCCGGCCTGGGGAGGATCGATGAAAGTGATGTCACCCAGCTTCTGCTGGGCGTAATCGCTGATGCCGATCTTCGCCCTGTTCCCTTCAATCCTGACCCATTCATGCTCTTTTGTATAAAAGTATCCCTCAAGGACAGTGATATCCATGCCTGTTAAACCTCCGAGTATTTGATTGATGTTTCTTTGAGGAAGGGGACCCTGGCGACGACCGCGCTGATTTCCCCCTTGCCGGAATCGATGGCGATTGCGGACCCTTCGCCGCTCAGCTGCGTGTCCACATAGCCCATGCCGATCCCTTTATTCAAATGGGGCGAGAAAACGCCGCTCGTCACATGGCCCGCGTCCTTGCCCCCGCAAAGGATCCTGTTTTCATGGCGCGGGGTCCTCCGTCCGTCCACGATGAAGCCGACGAGGCTGCGCCGGACGCCGCGCTTTTTCTGCTCAACAAGGGCCTTCTTCCCGGTGAATTCCTTTTCCATGTCGAGGAACCGCTCCATGCCGCCGTCGATGGGGGTCGTCTCCTCGGTAAACTCGTTGCCATAGAGCGGCAGGCCCACTTCCAGACGCAGGATATCGCGCGCTCCGAGGCCGGCTGGCCTCACGGCGGGGTGCTTCATCAGCGCCTGCCAGAGTTCCACGCCCCTGCCGGCGTCGATGTAGATCTCGAACCCGAGCTCGCCGGTGTAGCCGGTACGGCTGATGATGAAATTCCCCCCGAGCAGGCTGAAAAACTGGAATCCGTAATAGGCGAGCCTTTTCACCTCCTCGCCCACGATGGCCTTCATCACCTCCAGGGACCGGGGCCCCTGGACATCTATCTTTACTATGCGCGACGAGATATTCTCAAAGGAGGCCTCCGGCGAAAGCCGGCGCTGGATCGCCGTCAGGTCCTTCTGCTCGTTGGCGGCGTTGACCACCAGCATCCACTCATCGGCGGCGATGCGGTACGCGATGAGGTCATCCAGGATTTTTCCCTCATCGTCAAGCAAGAACCCGTAGCGGCAGCGCTGCGTCTTCATTTTGACGACCGGAATGGTGACGATAGAATCCAGCGAGGACCGGGAAGGATTTTCCTTGATGATGAATTCTCCCATATGGGAGATGTCGAATATGGACACGGAGGTCCTGGTATGCTTCGCTTCATCCAGGATGCTGCCGTAATGGATCGGCATGTTCCATCCCGCGAAGGGGGCCATAAGGGCCTTCAGGCTCATGTGCTCGTCATAAAGAGGTGTGTTTTTATCCATGTCTGCCGCCGGCTCCCAGGCAATTACTGAAACGTATCAACCGCTTCAATTTCAATATCAATATCCATTCTATCGCCCAGCTTTTCCAGTTCCCTCCGGATTGAAGACGCTTTCTCTTCAACGGGAATATTGATGACGCATCTCATGTTGAATATGGGAGCTCCGCTCAGGGGAGCGTTGGTGACGCGCGTTTCCATCGACTCGATATTGATGTTTCGCTTGTGCAGAATGCGGGTGATCTCATGGACGATTCCCGGGTGGTCCATGCTGGTGGCGACCAGCCGATGGGGCATCGACGGCGTTATTTTCCTCTCCTGCGGCGCCACCGTGCTTTTCACCTGGACGCTCAGGCCGGTGTTCTTTTCCAGGGCCGCCAGCTGCCCCCCCAGCTTCTCCACCATATCCTTCGCGCCCGACGCGAGAAGGACCACGGCGAATTCGCCCCCGAGAACCGCCATCCTGCTGTCCTCAATGTTGATCTTCCGCGCCGCCAGGAAGGAGCTTATCTCATCCACCAGCCCCGGCCGGTCGGAACCTACAGCTGTAAGAACGATGTATGAACCCATGATGAATATATTGAAACGCTTCATATAAAAATACAAGTTAAAATTTTTATGTCGTATGATTTTTTATCCAACACCTGTTGTGCAGCTCCCGCGCGCTGATTTTCTTTTTCCGCTTGACATTGCATCTCCATAGGGTACTCTTTTTTGCATGATAGTGAAGACCATACAGATCATATCCGTTTCCTCGTTCAGAACAGCCTCCCCCGGACCCGCATCTTCACCATATTAACGCTCTAGCCCAGGAGGGACCATCATGACGAAAAATGATGTCATCAGTCTCGATACGTTCGGATCCCACATGGCCGCATCGCTGAAAGATTACGACGGAGACTACATGATCATGACCATCGGGCCGCCGAAGAGCTTCATCGGCAGCACCATCAGGGACCTTCAGATCGGCGCCCGGTTCCAGTGCCAGATACTCTGCATCATCTATCTGGAAGGACATGCCCAATGGACCGCAGGCTCGCCGGAATGGAAAAACATGAAGATAGCTCCCACGGCCAACGACATCATCCCGGATCATGCGGCGCTCCTATTCCTCGGACGCAAGGCCGACCTCCTCAGGATCCGAGAGCTTGATTGACTCACCACAATAACCTTATCACACAGGCGGTGACCATGGAACAGAATCAGACCAGGGGAATGCTCACCCTCACACAGCTCGATGAAAAAATCCGCTCCGGCGAGATCGAAACGGTCATCGCCGCCTTCCCCGACCTATACGGTAGGCTTTTCGGCAAGCGCATCGCGCCGGATTTCTTTCTCGGCCATGTGGCGAAAACGGGGATGCACGCCTGCAACTACCTCTTCACCGTCGACATGCCGATGAACCCGGTGCCCGGCTACCGCTACGCCAACTGGAACACGGGGTACGGCGATTTTCACTGCGTTCCCGACATGGCGACCCTGCGGCACGCGTCGTGGCTCGACAAGACCGCCCTGGTCATCTGCGATATTTACGACGAGCACGGGGATTCCCTCACCGCCGTTGCGCCCCGGTCCATTCTCAAGAAGCAGGTGGCCGCAGCCTCGTCCCTCGGATTTCTTCCGATGGGCGCAGCCGAACTGGAATATTATATCTTCAAGGAGAGCTACGAAGAGGCGGGATCGAAGAAGCATCATGGTCTCGAGCCCTTCGGATCATACATCGAGGACTACCATATCCTTCAGGGCACGCGGGAAGAGCCCCTCAACGCGGCGGTGCGCCGCCACCTGGCCAACAGCGGCGTCCCCGTCGAGTTCAGCAAGGGCGAATGGGGCCCCGGCCAGCACGAGCTCAACACGCGCTATGCCGATGTCCTGACCATGGCCGACAACCAGATGGTGTACAAGCAGTGCTTCAAGGAGGTGGCGGACGCACTGGGCATATCAGTGACCTTCATGGCCAAGTTCGACGAGAACCTGGCCGGCTCGAGCTGCCACATGCATCTGAGCCTCTGGGACCCGGCAGGAAAGAAAAGTCTTTTCGCGGGCAGGGAGAAAATCGGTCCCGTCGCCGGGTCCGATCTGTTCCGCTGGTTCCTGGGAGGATGGATCGGCCACGCGGCGGAGATGATGCCCTTCTACGCACCCACGGTGAATTCCTACAAGAGATACCAGGCCGGCTCCTGGGCCCCCACCGCCCTGGCCTGGAGCTACGACAACCGCACCGCCGGATTCAGAATAGTCGGCGGCGGAGAATCCCTGCGCATCGAATCGCGGATCCCCGGCGCGGACATCAATCCGTACCTCGGCTTTGCCGCGGCCCTCGCCTCGGGACTCGACGGCATCAGGAACAGGATCGAGCCGCCGCCCCTCTACGAGGGCGACATGTATTCAGCCACGTCGCTTCCCCGCGTCCCCGCCACGCTGCGGGACGCCATCGCGGCCCTGGAGGAGAGCGCCTTCGCAAGGGAAGCCTTCGGCAACGATGTGATCGAGCATTACCTCCACTTCTATAAAACCGAGCAGCAGAGCTTCGACCGGGCCGTTACCGACTGGGAGCGGGCCCGTTATTTTGAGCAGATTTGATCAAGCAGGCGTTAATAAATTACCGGAGCGGCAACATCCCGATTGACAAATTCTTCCATTTTGCAAATATTAATCCCGGCGAAGGAAACACCGGTCCTTCCGGCAGTGCCGGTGTATTCCTTCCGTACAGATCTGAAATGTAGGAGCTAAAAATGAAAAAACGCCCATCCTGGTGGCTCGATTTCCTGCGAATCGCATGGCCCCTGACCACCCTAAGCGCAAAGATGACGCAATGGCCCATCGTGGGCAAGTTCTTAGCGGTGCTGGTCCGTCCCATCTTCACCGGCAAAAATTTTCATGTCACCCATGTTCCGGTCAACCTTGACGTAAGGGGAGCCGGCAGCACGTACCTCCCGGAGCGCATCCTGGAGGAGCTCATAAAGCGCTCGGCGCACCGGGTGACCATCAATCGCTGCACCTGCCGCGAGTCCAAGCAGTGCAAGCACTACCCCGTCGAGGACGCGTGCCTGCATCTCGGTGAAGGGACCAGCTATCTCGACCCGCACCTGGCCACGCCGCGGACCGTCGAGAGCGCCCTCGCCCACATGCGTAAAATGATCGGGATGGGCCTCATCCCGATGATCGGCAGGGTGCGCATGGACGACTTCTTCTACGGCACGCCCAACACCGGCAGGTCCCTCACCGTCTGCTTCTGCTGTCCCTGCTGCTGCACGATATTTGAATCGACCCGCTACTTTCCCGATGACGTCAAGGGCTCACTGGTGCGCCTGAAGGGGCTCAAGGTCCTCATCGACAACAGCGCCTGCACCAGGTGCGGCCTCTGCGTCGAGGGGTGCTTCACCCGGGCCCTGACCCTCGGAGACGGCGGCGTCGCATGGGACGAGAGCCTGTGCAAGGGCTGCGGGCACTGCGCAACCGTATGCCCCCAGAAGATCATCACCATCGCCGTTGACGACGTGGAGGAAGCCGTCAGGGAAGTCATGGGAAGGCTCAACGAGCGGATCAATATCGGCCCGGACGCGAAATAACCGGTAAAGTCCGATGATATCCGGTTCACATAACTGAGCGGGTGGCAATCCTTTCATGAAAAAAATGTGCTTCGCCATCGTGATCGCGCTTATCATGTCAGAGGGAATCCGCGCTGCCGCCCCGGAAAAGGAGCCGAAACCCGAGCTTCCGGAGCATTCGGAGCGGCATCCTTACCGGGGCTCCATCAGCGTCCTTGGCGGCATTACCATGGCGGGACTGCAGGGAGAATACGACTTCATACCCGAATTCGGCGTCAGGACCGTCGGACTATGCATACTGGGCGCCGATTTCAACAGCATGAACAGGAATGAATACATCATTGCCGCCATCATCGCCCCCGTCATTCATCTTGCCCCGGAGTTCAAGATCCTTGACCCGGTTCTCATGATCGGGCTCGTGTATTCCTATCACCACTGGGAATCAAAACTTTCGTATCTAAATATCGGCATTGACCGCACCGTGCGCAGGGGCAATCTCCACGATGTGACCTTCGGCACGGGCATGGGGTTTAACTTCAAGTTCGCTAACCGGTTCAAGACCGGTATCAATTTATGGATTAACTATGACTACTCGGTGGTGACCACGATTTCAATGAGGAAAAAAAAGG
>JADHED010003186.1_pt1 | contig 10214 bp, 11 predicted proteins | sample 8952041 | NCBI WGS metagenome assembly JADHED01 (sample SAMN16124423, study PRJNA663239) | bioreactor sludge metagenome | isolation source: sludge (control) | place: India:Bengaluru | collected 2018-09-08
ACCTCTCGGTCAAGCTCGACGACCCCAGCTTCCCGGCGCCGATCTACGCCAACCTGGTGGACGCGGAGGAGGGCTACAGCCTGGTCTGGTCGCGCAACACCCGCCCGGCGAACTGAGCTTCTGGCGGCGGCGCTTCCGGGCGCCGCCGCCGATCTCCCGAGCCCGGGGCCCCGACGGGCGATGCGGGTGCGAAGCGCCGGGGCGGCGATGGGTTGTCGATACGTATCGGTGTACGTATATTGGACGCGGGGTTCGCCAGCCCGGAACCGGAGAGCACATGTCCACCAGGCCTACGCAGCGGTCCACGTCCCGTGGGGGCGCGACCGGCCGTTTCATGGCCCGCTCGCCTGCGGCGGGGGGCGCGGAGGTTCGCGCCTACAAGGGCAAGGTCACCACGACCGGGAGCTCCAAGGCGGTGCGCCTGGGCAAGCAGTTCTTCGCCGACCACCCCGAGTTCGAGGTGAGCGCCGAGGTGAGGGTCCGCTCGGTGTCGCCCGGCTACGTGCTGATGGCCGTCGAGGCGCCGAAATCCACCGGCCGGAAGACCGATGAGCTCGACCCGGTCGTGGGCGCCTTCCTGTCGTTCATGGAGGCCGACCTGAAGGCCAATCCGCACAAGGTCCAGCCGCTCGACCTGTCCCGCGTGGCGGCGCTGGTCGAGGGCGTCACGCCGCTCCGCGACGACGAGGATCTGCCCACCGACTTCACGCTCTGACGATGGGGGAGGGCGCGGCGCCGGTTCGGAACGGCTGGACCCTGCTGGCGACCGAGGAGTTCAACCGGCAGCTCGCGAGCCTCGCCGCCGACGTCGAGGCGCTGCGGGCGGCCGATCCGAAGGGGTGGCAGAAACACCCGAAGGCCAAATTCCTGGCGCGAGTGGTCGACATCCTGCTGAACGAGGCGCCTTCCGATCCTCCGCACAAGGCCTTCCGTCAGGGCGCGACGCTGGGGGACAGCTACAAGCACTGGTTCCGGGTCAAGTTCCTGAGCCGGTTTCGCCTGTTCTTCCGCTGGGACGGCAAGGCGAAGGTGATCATCTACTGCTGGCTGAACGACGAGAGCACCTTGCGCAAGGCGGGGTCCAAAACCGATCCCTACGCAGTCTTCACGAAGCGGCTGCAGAGCGGCGATCCGCCAGACAGCTGGGCGGATCTGATCAAGGCCGCAAAACCGCTGAAGGCCTGAAGGCGCCACGTCGCTAATGTCAGCGTGGAAGGGGGAAGTCCTCTCACGCAGCTGACGACCGACGGACATCTGCGTTTTTCAACCCGCGCTCCCCGTGCTCAACTGCATTCTCGCTCAGAACGATGGGGGCAGATATGTTGTGGCAGCTTGAGATGGCCGACTGCGCAAGGGCAGCGGCAGGCTATTGGAGGAGCCGCGAGGAAGCAGCGTTCCAGCAGGACGTGACACATCGGCTCGACATGATCGCCGAAATGATCAACAGCGTTCTCGCGTCGATCGAAGCGTTGAAGCCTTTTATCGTGAACGCGCTGCGCGCAGAGGTGATCGAAATCTACAAGGACGAGATCAACGCAGCTCGCAAATCGTTGGAGGTAGTCGCTGCCGGCATTGATGGTAGGCCGACCGCACTTCAAATCGCTGAACTGACCGATATTGCAGGGAAGTTGCTGCCTGGAGTTTTCAAGCTGATCGGGCGAGATAAGCATTATCAAGCTTATCCAGTTCTAAACACGGGTGTGATTGCGTATATGCGATTTCTTGTGGTCGTAGGCGCCAATGACGCAACTGCGAGGGCTTTCGCTAAGGCTGTTCTCCCCTACTATAATGCAGCTCTAGACGCGAAGGCCGAAGACTCCTGGATCTACGCGCTCAGCGACGCCAATTCACACTTAGCCGCCACGACCAAGCTATGGAACGACCACGTCGATAGGTGGTGGCAGGTATTCTCTATTGGAAATCCGGAATACATGCGAGTTCAGGGAACGTTCGATGCTAGCAACGCCGACAATCCCGAGAGAGCCAATCAGGGAACTGTGCCCGCACCAGTGGTAACCGGCTTCTTTCCGTTTATTCCACAGGGGGCGATGGAGCACGAGCTCGGGTGGCAGCAGCAGTGGTTCATTGCTCAGTGGGGCGTTTGGCGCGCGGACGCAAAGGCGTGGGAAGCGAAGATCGATGAACTCAAGCCGCAGGTCGCGTGCCTAGACGAAATGCGCAAGCTTTTGGACGAGATGTGCGCTTAGGATCGGAGGCCCGCACTCGAATGAGGTCCAGAAGCGGACTCCTATTGGGCCGCGGGTGGATCACGCGACGGGCGGCGAGTGGACAGGGGTCGCCGATCAAAGCGTACGGCTTAGACGTCGAACAGCCCGGCGAACTCCCGGTCCGCGTAGTGGCGGACCTTGCCAGCGAGGAGCGGGTCGCGGCCGGGTCGCAGCACCAACATCATATGGTCGGGGAGCCGGATGACTTCGTCGGGCGTCAGCAGGTCGCGACGCACCCGCTGCTCGCTCCAGGATTCGCCGTCGCCCGACGAGCTCGAGCCGCCCTTCAGCGACGTGGTCGAGCCGGAGTTCATCGAGGTGCCGTGGGCGATGAAGGTCTCGGTGGTGACGCCGAGCGTGCGCGAGACCCACTGGGCGGTGTCGATGTCCGCGACGTTGAACACCTGGGTGACGGCGGCGTTGGCGAGGAAGGTGCCGTGTCGCTCGCCGTAAAGCGCCTTCAGCTGATGCAGGTCCTGCAGGACGGCCCACAGCTGCACGCCATAGCCGGCCATCAGGCCATAGGCCTGGGCCAGCGGCTCCAGCCGCCCCAGCGTCGCGAACTCGTCCAGCAGGAAGAGGACCGGGGAGGGCTTCGCGCCGCCGCGCGTGGGGCCGCGGGCCAGGCTGTGCAGGGCCTGCGCGACCAGCAGGCGCAGCCAGCGGGCATGCGTGCCGAGCCGTTCGGGCGGCAGCACCAGGAAGACGCTGGCGCGCTGGTCGCGCAGGTCTTCGAACGCGAAGTCCGCGCGCGCCAGGCTGTCGGTGATCCGGCGGCTGTCCAGGAAATGGGTGTGGCGCTGCGCGGCGGAGAGCACGCCGGTGGCCTCCCGGTCCGCCTTGCCGAGATGGCGGTTGGCGGCGCGCGCGACGAGCCCGTCGGCCGCGGGGCTGGCCTGCATCGCCTTGAGGGTGGCGGCGAAGCGCGCGGGCGCCGCTGTCAGCAGGTCACGCACCGCCGCCAGCGTTGCGCCCTCCGGGGGCGGGTGCGTGACGATGTGCATGATCACGCCGGCGATCAGCGCCTTAGCTTCCTCGTTCCAGTGCGCCTCGCTCACCTGCTCCTGCGGATCGTAGACCAGCGCTTCGGCGATCAGCGCCGCGTCTTCGGCCAGGTCGAGGCCGAACGGGTCCAGGGTGGCGAGGGGATTGTAGCTCGCGGTCGGCTGGCCCGACGCTTCGAAGGGATCGAGCACATGCACGGGCCCGAAACGCGCCCGTGCGCGCGCCGCGATACGAGCGTTCTCGCCCTTGGGATCGACGCAGAGGACTGCGCGGTCGGAGAGCAGCAGGTTGGGAAGAACGACGCCGACGCCCTTGCCCGATCGGGTCGGCGCGAAGGTCAGCAGGTGGCCGGGACCATCGTACCGCATCAGCCAGCCCCCGGCGGCGCGGCCGACGATCAGGCCGTCCGGCCCGCAGAGCGCCCCGCGGGCGCGGCGCTCGTCCGCGAATTGCGCGCTCCCGTGGGTCGTGACCGGGCCCGTGGGCCCGTAGCGCCCCAACCAGAGCAGATAGCCCCACGCCCCGCCAGCGAACGTCGCCGTCAGCGGGATTGCCCACTCGACGAGGAAATCGGGCAGGCCGAAGTGATCGCGAACGATCAGGAAGGGCGCATTGGCGATGACATTGCCCCAGAAGGCGCCCACGAGGGTCGGCCAGATCGCGCCGAGGGCGAGCCTCATCCGGCGCGTTCCGCTTCGCTGGCGAAGGCGCGCTGGCCGCGGCGCCGCCACAGCAGCTTCGTCCCATCACGGTCCGGCGCCTGCAACCGGTCGGCCAGCTCCAGGAAGGCGCCGTAGAGCGCGGCGCGATCATCCTGCGCGAGATCGACGAGGCCGGCCTTGGCGACGAGGCCGCCGAGCTCGATCAGCTGGTGGGTGCGTTCGCGGCGCTGCACGACCCAGGCCCTCGTATCCGACCTAGCCCGCGCCGCCTCAAGCCGGTGGCGCGCCGCCGCGATCCGCCGCGCGGCCTTGGCCGCTGCGGCCAGCGCCGCCGCCAGTCCGGCTCTGTCCCTGAAAGAAGCCGGCGCCGGTGCGCCGCCAGGCCTCCCGTGTGGACGCGTCGGCCTTGGCGGCGGCGGCAAGCGCGCCGGCCAGCTCTTCGATGGACAGGTGATCGGCGCCGGTGGCGATCACCAGCTCGCCGAACTGCGTCACGCGCCGTCCCTTCAACGCCTTGGCGCGCTGCTGCAGGGCCTGAAGTTCGGCGTCGAGGTCGCGCGGCTTCTTCATGACATCGCCTCCGTGGAAACGGAGACCGAACCCTGCGCGGCCGTTTTTCCGGGCGCCATGGGTAAGCTTACGCATGGCGGTCCCGTCACTCACGGCCGAAGGTCTGAGTGCGCGCTTATACGTTGCTGGCACAACGTGCTCGGGCGGGGAGGGATCGCATGGCGATCTACCACTTCTCGGCGAAGGTGATCTCGCGGGCCAAGGGCTCGTCGGCCGTCGCGGCCGCCGCCTACCGGTCTGCGTCGCGGCTGCACGACGAACGTCTCGATCGCGCGCACGACTTCTCGGCCAAGGCCGGCGTCGTGCATTCGGAGGTCATGCTGCCCGAGGGCGCGCCGGAGCGGTGGCGCGACCGCGAGACGCTGTGGAACGAGGTCGAGGCGCGGGAAGCCCGCAAGGATGCGCAGCTCGCGAGGGAGGTGGAGTTCGCGCTGCCGCGGGAGCTCTCTCAGCGCGACGGCGTGGAGCTTGCCCGTTCGTTCGTCCAGCGCGAGTTCGTCGGCAAGGGCATGGTCGCGGACCTCAACGTCCATTGGGACGTCGGAGCGGATGGCGAGGCAAAGCCGCATGCGCATGTGATGCTCGCGTTGCGCTCCGCCGGGCCGCAAGGGTTCGGCGGGAAGGTGCGCGATTGGAACGCGACCGACCAGCTCGTCGCCTGGCGCGACGCGTGGGCGGACCATGCCAACCGCAGGCTCGCGGAGCTCGGTATCGACACGCGGATCGATGCGCGGGCCCTGAAGGACCAAGGCATCAAGCTGGAGCCGCAGAACAAGATCGGTGCGTCCGGCGCGCGGCGCGAGATCCATGGCGAGGCGGCGGAGCGCGCGGAAGATCATCGCGCGATCGCGCGGCGCAACGGCGAGCGGATCCTTGCCGAGCCCGAGATCGCGCTCGCGGCCATCACCCACCAGCAGGCGACGTTCACCGACCATGACCTCGCTCGCTTCGTGCATCGGCACACGGACGGCAAGGCGCAGTTCGACGCTGCGCTGGCGAAGGTCCGGACCAGCGATGAGATCGTGCGGCTCGGCCGGGACGGGCAGGGGCGGGAACGGTTCACCAGCCGCGAGATGCTGCGCGTCGAGCGCGACCTGGAGCGGGATGCGGATAGCCTGGCGGCGCGCACCGGGCACAGGGTGACCGAGCACGACAAGGCGGCGGCCCTGGCGCAGTCGTCCGCGGCCGGCCTCGACCTTTCCACCGCGCAGCGCGATGCGCTCGACCATGTCACGCGCCGGGGCGATCTCGCATTGCTGGTCGGCTACGCGGGTACGGGCAAGAGCGCTCTGCTGGGCGTGGCGCGCGAGGCCTGGGAGGCGCAGGGCTATCGCGTCCGCGGCGCGGCCTTGTCGGGCATGGCCGCCGAGAGTCTCGAAGGGGGCTCCGGGATCCCGTCGCGGACTTTGGCGAGCCTGGAGCATGCCTGGGCGCGGGATCGCGAGACGCTGGGGCCGCGGGACGTGCTGGTGGTGGACGAGGCGGGGCTCGTCGGATCGCGGCAGCTCGGCCGGGTGATGACGCACGCCCAAGCCGCCGGCGCGAAGGTGGTGATGGTCGGCGACGCCGAGCAACTGCAGGCCATCGAGGCGGGCGCCGCGTTCCGGGCGCTCGCGGAGCGGCATGGCGCGTACGAGCTCACCGACGTGCGGCGGCAGCAGATTGATTGGCAGCGCGATGCGACACGCCAGCTTGCCACCGGCCGGACTGTGCAGGCTTTGGGAGCTTATGCGGCTGGGGGCGCCGTGCACGGGCACGAGGATGCCGCGGCCGCGCGCGAGGCCGTGGCGGCAGGCTGGTGGGCGGCCAAGCAGGCGGCGCCCGAGACCTCGCAGGTCATGCTGGCCTACACGCGCGACGACGTCTCCGCCCTCAATGGCCTGGCGCGCGAGCGCATGCAGGCGGCTGGCGCACTCGGACCGGATCACACGGTCGAGACCACCCGCGGCGCACGGTTGTTCGCGGAAGGCGAGCGGATCGTCTTCCTGCGGAACGAGCGCGAGCTCGGCGTGAAGAACGGGACGCTGGCCACGGTCGAACAGTTGGGGGACACACGCATGAGCGTGCGCCTGGACGATGGGCGGCGTGTCGCCTTCGACCACAAGACCTACACGGACTTGGACCACGGCTACGCGACGACGATCCACAAGTCCCAGGGAGTGACGGTCGATCGGGCCCATGTGCTGGCAGGGGGCTATATGGACCGGCACGCGACCTACGTCGCCCTGTCGCGGCATCGCCAAAGCGTGGCGCTGCACTATGACCGCGAGACCTTCGCCGATCAGGCCGAACTCGGGCGGGCGTTGTCGCGGGAGCGGGCCAAGGACTCCACGCTCGACTACCCAGAGCTCTTCGCGGAGCGCCGAGGTCTCGCTCGGGTCGCTGGCAGCGCGTTCGAGGCGTTTCGGCCGCAGGGGTCGGGCCTAGCCGCCGGGCATGAAGTCCGGCAGGACGAACTGGCGCGCGTCCAGGCCTTCGCGCGGGCCTGGCAGGATGCCGCGCGGATGCGGTCGGCCGGTCATGATCTGCTCGCCCATCAACGGGTGGCGTTGGACCGAGCGGCCGGTGCGCTGGACCGGGCGAGCCCAGGATTGGCCGCGAAGGTGGCCGCAGCGCTGGAGCGCGACCCTGTGCTGGCCGCGCCTGCGGCCCGTGGGCGACCCGAGGCGTTGCTTCGGGCAGCCGAGCGAACGTCTACGCCGGACCTCCAGCAGGTGCGGGACATCGGGCGCGAGGCGCGCCGTGATCGCGGACTGGAGCGATGAGCCTGCAGCCCAGCGATCCGGCGGCGGACGCCTTCGAGCGCTTGAGAAGCGAGGTGGCGCTCCTTCGCCGCGCAGTGGAGGGTCTGGCGGCCGGTGCGCAAGAAGCGCCCGTCGACTACAGCCTGACCCTCGCCGAGCTCTCCGAGGCGATCGCGGCCGTCAGCGATCAAGCGGTGGCGCTGGGCGAGCGACCGCTTCTGGCGCTCGCCCCGGACCAGCTCGGGTCGTTGTTCCAGATCGCTGCGGCCAAGGTGCTGGCGAAGCCGGTGGCGGAGCTCGAACGTGAGCGCACGACCCTCCGCCAGGCAGGGGAGGCGCTCCGCGCGGCTCGTGAGGCTGATCTGGCGAAGTCGCGGTCCTGGCGCAGGACCACCAGCTTGCTGGGCGGCGGGGCATTGGTGGGCGTTATTCTGTGGAGCCTCCTCCTGGGGCCGGTCGCCCGCATGCTGCCGGCCAGCTGGGGAGCGCCCGAGCGCTTGGCCTCCGCCACTATGAACCTACCGATGGCGCTCGCCGGAGAGCGGTTGCTTCGGCGCGGGGACCCGCAGGGCTGGACAGCCGTGGAGGTCGCCCGTCGGGTGCCGCACGACGAGCTTCTCGCGCTCCACGACTGCATGTCCCGTTCGCGGAAGACATGCACAGTGAAGGTCCGCCGCCAGTAAATGGCGGATTCCGCGCCAAGAAGTGGCGGAGAATCCGCCGGTTTGCGTCGCCCCTTGGTTGTGTTTGTTGATTTGTATTTCTTCGGTAGTGTAGTCGTCGAGTTGCGAGCGCACGGTGCGTCATGCGTATGCTTAAGCTTGAAGTGTCGTCCTCTGCCATAGAGCGGAACTTGGTGGTCCTCAGCCGCCGTCAGCTTGAATGTTTGAGCTGGGCTGAAGCGGGAAAGAGCGCGCGCGATACCGGCCAGATCCTGGGTATCTCGCAGCGCACCGTCGAGAAGCACCTGGAACAGGCCTACGAAGTCCTCGGCGTACGGACACGTATCCAGGCGGTGGTGCAGGCCCGCCGCCTCGGCCTGCTCGACTGAATTGCGGCGATCCACTTGGCTTGGGCGCTGACGCGTCAGCAGCGTGACCTTCACCCCGCCTGAGCGCCAGGGATGCGCGCGGCGGGAGCCGCGCGGCTGCTGGTGGGGCGCTCAAGACAGGAGCGTCAGATGGCGTTCGAACTGCCAACCGACATGCGCGAACGGCTTGTCGAGGACATGCTCATCCGTGGCTACAGCGACGGCACACAGCGCGACTACGTGCGTGCGGTCGAGGATTTCACCAACTTCCTGGGCGGACCACCCAGCTTCGCCGACGTGGAGGACCTACGGCGTTACCAGCTTCATCTCGCCGTCAGCGGAGCGTCGCCTTCCAAGATGAATGCCTGCGTGTCGGCGCTGCGCTTCTTCTTCAAAGTCACGCTGGGTGTCGCCGGCCTAGGTGAAAGGCTCGCGCGCGTGCGGCAGGAAGACCGGTTGCCGGAGGTGCTAAGCCCGGAGGAGGTCGCGCTACTCCTGCATTGCGTCCCGAACCTGAAGCATCGTCTCATCCTGAGCATCGCGTACGGTTGCGGCCTTCGGGTTTCGGAGATCGTCCACCTCAAGGTCGTCGACATCGACAGCCTGCGGATGGTGATCCGCATCGAGCAGGGCAAGGGCCGGAGCGACCGCTACGTAATGCTGGCGCCCGACCTGCTCGACATGTTGCGGCAGTGGTGGCGCAAGACACGACCCACCGGATGGCTCTTCCCGGGCCGCGAGCCCGGTCAGCCGATCACCACCCGACAGCTCGACCGCATCTGCAAACACGCGGCGGAGGCGGCCGGCCTCGACAAGCGTGTGTCTATGCACATGCTTCGACACTCCTTCGCGACCCATCTGCTCGAGAACAAGACAGATGTGCGCGTCATCCAGGCGCTGCTCGGCCACAAGAAGCTCGACACCACGTCGCGCTACACGCGCGTGGCGCTGAAGACATTGGGGGCGGTGCAAAGCCCGTTGTCGATGCTTCCGCCTGCACCTGAGTACCCCTTGGACATCTTCGACGACGACTGGGCGGACGATGCGGTGGGGGAGCGCGCCGGCTACGCCTGGGAAGATCCTGCCGGACATGAGCCGGCGTGGCTCTGCGCGAGCCAGTTCGCATAGTGGGTTTGAAGCGCTCGTTCGGTAGCACGAGCGAGCGCTTCGAACGCGCAGCTCCGCGCGACCGGATTTTCGCTCTCCCTGGCCGAGACCGGACGTCGCAAACATCCGCGAAGGGTGGAAAGGCGACGTTGCCGTAGTCAATGTCGCCGTAAGCGGCGACCTAGCCAATACGACGCGCCCGTGACGGCCAGCACAAAGATCAGGCCCACCGCCAGTGGTAGACGATGTTCCTGCCACCACGGCATGTGTGGGATTGAAGCTGCGTACTCCGTGCGTGTGGGCCAAGGCTCAGCGCGACGCACATCCTCAATCACCCCCGGCCAGAGGCCGAGATGCCCTCCAGGACCGGCGCGGAACGTTCCTTCAATGAGTGAGTACCGTTGGCTGAGGGCGCGCGCTGCTGTGTCGTTCAGCCACTTGGGTCTCTCCACCCAGAGGGAGTTCGCTAGGACGCTGCCATCGAAGTCTGCCTTGTTCAGATAGATCGCGTTGCCTTCAAACTCGAAGTTCAGATAGCCGACGACGCGGACATGCTCGCCGTCGTGGCGCGCCGGATCGGCAATCAGCGCCACCAACGACAGGTCTTGAGGTTGAGGGGTGGGTGCTGCGCTCGCCGCAGCCGACGTGAGTAGAACAGTCGAAAGAAGTAGAGCGCGCCACATTCCCCATCATGACCGCCGCCGCGCAAGCTGCGCAATGGGAGTCGGCTACGTCCGCAGCGGGTCGAAACCCCGCATTGGGATCGGGCGAGGAAGCAGACGAACACAACATCGGGTTAGATCGCGCAATTGGCGGCAGGGACCACTATCCGGCACCGGTGTTGATCAGGCCCTCGTCGAAATCTTAT
>JADHED010003187.1_pt1 | contig 10212 bp, 9 predicted proteins | sample 8952041 | NCBI WGS metagenome assembly JADHED01 (sample SAMN16124423, study PRJNA663239) | bioreactor sludge metagenome | isolation source: sludge (control) | place: India:Bengaluru | collected 2018-09-08
GGCCCCCGAGACCAAGACCCGCTTCGAGGCCCTGATGGCCGAGCCCGTGCCCACCTCGCCCGAGCAGTTCGACACCTTCATGGCCGCCGAGCGCGCCAAGTACCAGTCGGTGGTGAAGGCCTCGGGCGCCAAAGTGGATTAATGCTTTTTTAACTTCCAGCGCTTGACTGGCAAGCGCTTGTAGCTATCAAAAAAGTAGCTACTGGCACAACATTTGTCCCATGGGCCGCAGGCGCACGCGTGTGCCCTGCAGCAGGGTCTCGAAGTCTGGTGCAGCGATCACCGCGAATTCGTCCTGCCGCGCGCGCGCCAGCACGTCGGGTGCCTGGGCGGGCAGGCCCACGTGGCACATCAGCAGGTCACCATCGCGCGCGGCGCGCAGCCAGCGGCCGAGCCGCGCGCGGTACTGCTGCGCGCCCCCGGTGAAGTCGTACACACCCAGCAGCCGCGCGTTCTGGCGCAGCCCCTGGCGCCGCGCCAGCGCCGACAGCGCGCGTGCTCCCAGGAACGCGATCACATGGCTCTTGAAGCCCGTGCGCGCATCGGCATGCGCTGCGCCCTGCGGGCTGTGCGTGGCACGCAGCCACAGCCCGCCCGCCGGGTAGCGGCGCGCCAGCTCCTGCAACAGCAGCGTGCGCACCACAGGCAACTGGTGCACATGCTGGTGGCCGTCGACGTAGGCCGGCGCGCGGCCCATGGCTCGCTCGAAGGCATCGAGCTGGGCTCTGATCTCGGTGCGCAGGTCCGCCGCGTCGAGCCGGCGCAGGTAGGCGCGCGCGATCAGGCGCCCCAAGGGTGTTCGCAGCGCAGGTTGCAGCGGACATTCGGTCAGGTCCAGGTGTAGCCCCACCTCGACCCGCCGCGGATCAAGGGTGCGCAGCGCCCGGGCGCCCTCTTCCCATGCCCGCCCACCCACCATGGCGGACACAGCCTGCACGCGCCCCAGGCGAGTCAGAGCGAACACAGCCTCGTTGATGCCCTCGTGCAGGCCAAAGTCATCCACGCAAATACTGATGTGACGCCAACTGCTATGCTGCGGCGTTTCATGCCCCATCGTTCCCGTTCTCCCTCGATGTCGCGCCGCAGCACCCGGTTGCAGCACGGCCGCATCGGCTGGTTCATCGTGGTGGGCTGCGCCGCTGCCGCCGTGCACTGGTGCGTGGCCACATCCCTCGTCGCCCTGGCCGGCTGGCCGCCCCTGCGGGCCAACGTCGCGGGCTGGCTCGTGGCGCTGGGCGTTTCGTTCACCGGCCACCACCGGCTCAGCTTTCGCGGGCATGGTAGCTCCATCGGCCGCGCGTGGTTGCGCTTCTTCGCGATATCGGCCGGGGGTTTTCTCGTCAACGAGTCGGCCTATGCCCTGCTGCTGCGTTGGACCAGCGTCCGCTACGACGTGCTGCTGGCCGCGGTGCTCGTCGGCGTGGCCGGGGTCACCTACCTGCTGAGCCGCCATTGGGCCTTTCTGCGCAGTCCAGTGCCGTAGCCAGCGCACCCTTGCGCGCATCGACGCGCCAGAGGCTTTCGCCACGGTCCATGTACATGACCTGGGCCTGCTCCAAAAACGCATAGTGCTCGTTCAGCTGACTCGCGCCCACCACCCATGCCACGCCTTCGCGGCACAGCGCCGCTGGCAAGGCCTCGGGGGTCAACAGCAGGCGTTGCGCCAGCAGGGGAGCGAACGCCCCGGCGTCTGCCACCTCCTTGCGCCAGTTGTCGCGCCGTGCAACGTCGGGACTGTTCCAGTCATCGACCACGAACGCAGGCTCCCGCAAGCGCGCATAGAAGGGCACGTCATACGGGTAAGCCTTGAGCATGAACACCGGTTCCCCTGGCTGGTGATGCTCGCGCAGCGCCAGACCCAGGCCGCGCGTGGAGTGGTACTGGCTTGCCGCCAAGCCGGCCACCAGCCCCAGCCCCAGCAGCGCGCCGCAGGCCAGCGTGGCCCGCCACCGGTTGCGGCGCGATGCGGATTCATTCGCGCGCATGCTCGCATCGGCGATTAGCCAGGCCAGCGGCGGCACGGCCGGCAGGATGTAGCCCAGTAGCTTGGACTGCGGCAGCGAGAAGAACAGCAGCACGCAGCCCACCGCCAGCGCCATCAAGAGGCGCACCGCACCATGCACCCCGCCAGCCGTGAAGTAGCCGCGCGCGAACACGCCGCGCACCCACAAGATGGCAGGCAGGCTGAATACCGCCACCACCACGGGATAGAACCAGAACGGCTGCGCATTGTTGAACCCGCCCGCCGCGAAGCGCTGGAAATGCTGCACCACGAAGAAATAGTGCAGGAACCCGTCGAAGCGCTGCTGCATGGCCACGAACCAGGGCGCAGCCACGGCCAGGAACAGCACCAGCCCCGGCAGCGACAGCAGCGCTGCCACCGTGCGCCAGCGCCGGCGAAGCACGAGCCAAAGGCCTACGACCATGGCCGGAATCACGAAGCCGATCAGCCCCTTGGCCAGCACGCCCAGCGCCGCGAGGCCATAGGCCAGCCACAGCACGCGGCGGTAGGCCAGCCCCTGCTCGAAGCACAGCGCCGCATGCGCGAGCGCCAGCACCGTGGCGGTGATGCAGCCCGCCACGAGCATGTCGAGGTTGGCGAACTGCCCGCCCGCGAAGAACAGCGGCTGCACCAGCAGCAGCACGAGCACGCGGCGCGCGGCCGCGCCGCCGCTCCAGCGCTGCGTGAACAGGTATAGCGAGAACGCGCCCAGCGTGGCGCCCACGAGCGATGCGGCGCGTGCCGCGATCTCGGTAAGCCCCGCCACCGACAGGGCCGCGCCCGTGATCCAGTAGAACAGCGGCGGCTTGTGGAAGAACGGCATGCCGTCCAGCGCGGGCGTGAGCCAGTCGCCCGAGCGCAGCATCTCCCACGCCACCGTGGCATAGCGGCCCTCGTCGGGCAGCATCAGCGGGCGCATCCAGGCCGTGGCGGCCAGCCAGGCGAAAGTGAGTGCCAGCACGGCCAGGCTGCCCTGCCAGGCCGTGCGAGAAGCCGCGGCCCTCATGCTTCGTCTTTCCGCAATCCCTGGCCGAGTTCGCGCTTGACCACGTACAGCGGCCGCCGCTTCACTTCCTCGTAGATGCGCCCCACGTATTCACCCACCACGCCCAGCGACACGAGCTGTATGCCCACGAACAGCATCAGACTCACGACGATGGTAGTCCAGCCGCTCACGTCATGGCCGTACAGCAGGTACACCAGGGTCAGGTAGGCGCCGTAGCCGAACGCCGCCAGCGCCAGCACGAAGCCCAGAGCGATCACCGCACGCAGCGGCCATACGGTAAAAGCCGTGAGGCCTGCGAACGCGAGCCGCAGGAGCCGCAGCTTGTTGAAATAGCTGCGGCCATGCTGGCGCTCGTCGGGCAGGTAGGGTACGGCCACCGACTCGAAGCCGACCCAGGCGTACAAGCCCTTCATGAAGCGGTTGCGCTCGGGCAGCGCAAGCAGCGCCTGCACCACCCTGCGGTCCATGAGCCGGAAATCACCCGCTCCCTGCGGCACCTCGAAGCGGTCGCCGTGGTTAATGAGCCTGTAGAACCAGCCCGTGCCCACGCGCTTGAAGGCGGTCTCGGCATCGCGGTGCTCGCGCACGGCATAGACCACGTCGGCCCCGGCGCGCCAGTGGCGCACGAAGGTGTCGAGCAGCGCTGGAGGGTGCTGCATGTCGGAGTCCATCATCACCACGACCGCACCCGCGGCCGCCTCCAGGCCCGCGGTCAGCGCGGCCTCCTTGCCGAAGTTGCGGGACAGCTGCAACGCGTGCACTCCCGGTTGCCGGATCCACCGGTCCATGCGCTCGCCAGTCGCATCAGTGCTGCCGTCGTCGACCAGCACGATCTCCCATTGCGGGGCCAGGCTCGCGAGCCTTGCGCTCAGCAACGGCAGCAGGTTCTCCAGGTTATCGGCTTCGTTGTAGCAGGGCACGACGCAGGAGATCGACGGCAGCGCGCGCTGCACGGCCGCCTCGTGCGAGGCTGCCATCGGTAGTGTCGTCTCTAATGGAAACGGCGGGTGGCTCACAAAAAACTCCCTCCCTACCCACGAACATCGGGCAACGCGGAAGTCTGCCGCACGGACCCTGAAGGAAGCCTTAACAAGACAAGGCGCCAGCATGAATTGCATGAAAATTCTCATGCGCCGCACCGGCACATCAGGCTTTACGCCCGCTCGAAGCGCTCAATCCTTCCAGTCGGCCGGCGCATCCACGCGTTCGATGCGCTGCGCCGCCACTGCCTGCAACCGTGCGGGGGCCACCCAGCCGGGCCGCAGCTCGGCCAGCGGCAGCAGCACGAAGGCGCGCTCCCACATGCGCGGGTGGGGCACGGTGAGCTCGGCGCCGCCGAGGCGCTGCTCGCCGTAGAGCAGCAAGTCCAGGTCCAGCGTGCGGGGCGCGTTGCGGTAGGGGCGCTCGCGGCCGGCGGCCTGTTCGATGGCCTGCAGCGCGTGCAGCAGGCGCAGCGGGGCCAGGCAGGTGCGCAGCTCGGCCACGGCGTTGAGGTAGTCGGGTCCGCCCGCGTCCACGGGCGCGCTGCGGTACAGCGAGGAGACCCGCAGCACCCGGGTGTCCGGCAGCGCCCCCATGGCCCACACGGCGCCGCGCAGGGCGGCGCGCGCATCGCCCAGGTTGGCACCCAGGCCGATCCATGCGGTCACGGCCGCGCCGTCGGCCTCCCCGATGGCCGGGGCGGGGCTCACGCGTCGCCGGCCGCGGACGCCGGGCCGCCGTTGGCGCCGCCGGCCGGGCTCTTGCGGCGACGGCGGCGGCGCTTTTTAGGCGCCGCGGCGTCGGCGGGGGCGGCCTCCTCCTCGGACGGCGCATCGGCCACGGCCTCGGCCGCCCTGGGTGCGCGCCGTGCGGCGGGCTGAGCCTTGCGCTGGCGCACGCGCTGTTCCTCGCGCACCTGGTCGATCATGTCCTCGCGGCGCGCGTCGTCGGCCAGCGAGAATTCCTGCCACCACTCGGCCAGCCCTTCCTCGACCTCGCCCACGTCGGCGCGCAGGCGCAGGAAGTCGAAGCCGGCGCGAAAGCGTATGTGGGCGATCATGCTGAAGGGCGTGCTGCCCGAGCGCTTCTCGAAGCGCGGCTGCATGACCCAGATCTCGCGCATGTCGGCCGCCAGCTTGCCGCGGCCGGACACGTCGCCGATGCGCTTGTCGAACACGTCGTCGATCGCTTCCTGCAGCGCCGGGAAGGCGTGCTGCTGCGCGGCGAGGCGCTGCTCCCAGCCGGCCTTCACGTCCTGCCACAGCACGCAGGCCAGCAGGAAGCTGGGCGCCACGGTCTTGCCCTCGCCCACGCGGCGGTCGGTATCCTGCAGCGCGGCCTGCACGAAGGGCGTGTCCGCGCGGTCCACCACCACGTCCAGCAGCGGGTAGATGCCCTTCTCCAGCCCCAGGCCCCTGAGCTGCGCGACGGAGGCCAGCGCATGGCCGGTCTGCAGCAGCTTGAGCATCTCGTCGAACAGGCGGCTTTGCGGCACCTCCTGCAGCAGCGGCTCGCAGGCCAGCAGGGGCTTGGCCGTCTTGGGCTCCAGCGCGAAGCCCAGCGGGCTGAGCTTGGCGGCGAAGCGCACCGCGCGGATGATGCGCACCGGGTCCTCGCGGTAGCGCGTGGCCGGATCGCCGATCATGCGCAGCACGCGGCGCTTGGCGTCCTCTATGCCCTTGTGGAAATCCACCACGACCTGCGTCTCGGGGTCGTAGTACATGGCGTTGACGGTGAAGTCGCGCCGCGTGGCGTCCTCGTCCTGCGGGCCCCAGACGTTGTCGCGCAGCACGCGGCCGCTGGCGTCCACGGCGTGCTGCATGCCGGAAAGCTGCGCCTTGCTGGTCTTCTCGTTGCCGCTGACCTGCTCGGCGGCGGCGTTGTCCATGTAGGCGCGGAAGGTGGAGACCTCGATCACCTCGTGCTCGCGCCCGCGGCCGTGGACCACGTGCACGATGCGAAAGCGCTTGCCGATGATGAAGGCGCGCCGGAACAGGCCCTTGACCTGCTCGGGCGTGGCGTTGGTGGCCACGTCGAAGTCCTTGGGCTTGAGGCCCAGCAGCAGGTCGCGCACGGCGCCGCCGACGATGTAGGCCTCGTAGCCCGCCTGCTTGAGCGTGCGCACCACGTCGGTGGCGCGGCGGTCCACGAGTTCGGGGTCGATGCCGTGCACCGAAGCGGGCACCTCTTCGCGCTTGCCGAAGCGGCGCCTGGCGCCGCGGCCCGCGCCGGCGGCGCCCTTGCCCAGCAGTTTGTCGATGAAGGTCTTGATCATTGTTGTGAGGGAAACAGGTCCAGGATGGGCCAGCCGCGCTCCCGGGCCAGCACCCGCAGGCGCGGGTCGGGGTTGGTGGCGACGGGGTGGTCCACCTTTTCGAGCAGGGGCACGTCGTTCATGGAGTCGCTGTAGAAGGTGCTGTCCACGTCCTGCCACCGCAGGCCGCGCTCGGCCAGCCATTGTTCCATGCGGCGCACCTTGCCCTCGCGCATGGTGGGCACGCCGCGTATGCCGCCGGTGATCCAGCCGTCTGCGCCGCGTTCGAGCTCCAGGGCCAGCAGCTGCTGCACGCCCAGGGCCTGGGCGATGGGGCGCGTGATGAACTCGTTGGTAGCCGTGATGATGACGATCTCGTCGCCCGCGTCGCGGTGGCGCTGCAGCAGCGCGCGCGCCTCGTCGTGGATGGCCGGCGCGATCACGTCGCGCATGAACTGCGCGTGCGCCCGGGCCGCGGCCTGCGCGCCACGCTGGCGCACGGCCTCGGTGGCGAAGCGCACGTAGTCGTGTACATCCAGCCGGCCCGCCACGTAGTCGTCGTAGAAAGCCTTGTTGCGCCGGCCGAACTCCTCACGGTCGGTCCAGCCGATGCGGATGGTGAACTCGCCCCACTCGTAGTCGGAATCGAGCGGCAGCAGCGTGTGGTCGAGGTCAAACAGGGCCAGTCTCATTCTGTCTCCAGCATGGTCTTGAGCAGCGGGATGGTGATGGCCCGCTGGGTGCGCAGCGCGAAGCTGTCGAGCCGGTCCAGCAGCTGCACGAGGCTGCCCAGGTCGCGCGAGAAGCGCTTGAGCATGTAGTCCATCACCTCGTCGCCCAGGAATACGCCGCGCGCGTCGGCCTCCTGGCGCAGCACGGCGCGGCGGGCCGGCTCGTCGAGCAGGTGCAGCTGGAACACATGGCCCCAGCCCAGGCGGCTGCGCAGGTCGTCGCGCAGCGGCAGGTCGGCCGGCGGCAGGTCGCCGGCGGCCAGCACCCAGCGCGGCGCGCCCGTTGCCGGGCTGGTGGCGTTGACGAACCAGTTGAACGCCGCCGCCTGCTGCCCGGTGGAGTACAGGTGCACCTCGTCAAGCAGCACGGCGGCCCAGTCCTCGTCGAACGCGGGCGGGTTCTCGGTGGAGGCCTGCATCCACCCCACGCGCACGCCTTGCGTGCGCAGGGCCTCCTGCACGGCCTTGAGCAGATGCGTCTTGCCGCTGCCCGCCTCGCCCCACAGGTACACGGGCAGGCAGGAGCGCAGCGCGCCGCCGCTGGCGCCCTCGACCGCCAGGCGCAGATGCTGCAGCGCGGCCTCGTTGGGGCCGGCGAAGAAGCGCGCCAGGGTCGGTACGGGCGCCAGGCCGATGTCCAGCGCCAACTGCCGCATGGGGCTCATGGCAGCCCCCGGTCGATGGCGCTGGCGGTGAATGTGGGCATGTGCGGAAAGTGCGGCATTTGAAAGCGACGCCTGCGGCACGCAGCAGCAGCAGGGTGCAAAACGGAGCGTAAACGGCTGATTTTAGTCGGCGCCTGCGCGGCGTGCCGGCATGCCGGCCAACCGCGCCCCCGCAGCCGCCTGCCCGCCCCGGGAAGACCCCGAGGGTATCTACCAGCGACCGCACCCCGCGCCCATGGCTAAGCTTTCTGGCTCGAACGATGGTGGCGCCGGGCGCACCTCCGACGCCGTGGGAACGGTTTGGCAACAGACGAGGTGACCTATGCGTAAACGGATGCTCTGGATCATGGCGCCGCTGGCGGCAGCGGCTTTCCTGGCAAGCTGCGGCGGCGGCCACGGCCAACTCCCCGTCGTAGACAACGACCCCGACAGCTGCACGGTACGCAGCAGCGGCGGCGCCCCCATCGTCGTCGGATCGGGCGTGAGCGGCGACCCGGCCGCGCCGGAGAACGCCTCCGGCTACCGGCTGGGCCTGACGGCGAAATACTCCAGCAAATACATGGTGGTGGCCAACACGCCCCTGGCAACCAAGGCCGGCTGCGACATCCTCAAGGCCGGGGGCTCGGCCGTCGATGCCGCGGTGGCCATGCAGGCCGTGCTGGGGCTGGTGGAGCCGCAGTCGAGCACGATCGCCGGCAGCGCGTTCATGATGTACTACGACGCCAAGGCCAGGAAAGTCACGGCCTACGACGGGCGCGAAGCCGCACCCGCCGCCGCCACGGGCTACTACCTCTCGCGGCAAGACCAGGGCGACCCCGGCTCGTCCGCGCCCGTGCCGTCGGCGCGGCGCAGCGGCCGCTCCATCGGCGTGCCCGGCGTGATGCGCATGCTGGACATGGCGCACAAGGAACACGGCATGCTCGCCTGGAGCGGCCTGTTCGACTACGGCATCAAGCTCTCGACCGATGGCTTCCAGATCCCGGGCCGCCTGGGCGCTGCCATCGCCAGCAATGCCGGCAACCTGGCGCTGGACGCCAACGCCATGGCCACGTACTTCCACGCCGACGGATCGCCGCGCACCACGGGCGAGACCATGACCAACCTGCCCTACGCCAAAACCCTCAAGACCCTAGCCACGCAGGGCGCGGATGCGCTCTACACCGGCGACCTGGCCAAGGCCATCGTCGCCAAGGCCGCGCAGTCCGTGGGCGACGACGGCGCCAAGACCCCGATCACCCCCAGCCTGATGACGCTGGCCGACCTGGCCGGCTATAAGGCCAAGAAGCGCGACCCGGTGTGCGCCAGCTACCGCAGCGCCTACTACGTCTGCACCATGGCGCCGCCATCGTCCGGCGGCATCGCGATCGCGCAGTCGCTGGGCATCCTGGGCCAGTTCAACCTGGCGCAGTACGGGCTCGCGAACCCGGCCAACGAAGGCGGCGTGCCCAGCGTGATGGGCGTGCACCTGGTCTCCGAGGCCGAGCGGCTGGCCTATGCCGACCGCGACAAGTACGTGGCCGACACCGACTTCGTGCCGCTGCCGGCCCAGGGCCTTTCCTCGCTGCTGAGCCCCGACTACCTCAGGCAGCGGGCCAGCCTGATCAGCCCCGACAGGAGCATGGGCACGGCCGCCGCGGGCGACTTCGGCCCCGTGCCCCAGGGCGTGGACAAGACGGCGGAGCACGGCACCACGCATTTCTCGGTGGTCGATGCCTATGGCAACGTGGTCTCCATGACGACGACGGTGGAGTCGAGCATGGGTTCCTTCCACATGGTGGAGGGCTTTCTGCTGACCAACCAGCTGACGGACTTCTCCGCCAGCCCCGTGGACGGCAGCGGCCAGCCCGTGGCCAACCGCGTGGCGCCCGGCAAGCGCCCGCGCAGCACCATGGCCCCCACGCTGGTCTTCAAGGGCAGCGCCCCGGGCGACTTCGTCATGGCCACCGGCTCGCCCGGCGGCGGCGCCATCATCCAGTACGTGATGAAGACCGTGGTGGGCGCGCTCGACTGGGGCCTGGACGCCCAGCAGGCCACCTCGCTGGTGAACTTCGGCGCGACCAACAGCCCCACCACGGGCGTGGACGGATCCAACACCACGCTCGACCTGGCGGCGCTGGTCGATGGCCTCAAGGCCAAGGGCCACACCGTTTCCACCTCTGCCCAGTCCAGCGGCGTGGCGACCATCATGCGCGTGACCAAGAACGGCCGGACCCTGCTGGAAGGCGGCGCCGACCCCCGACGCGAAGGCATCGTGCTGGGCGACGGGTCGCTCTGAGCCCGCCCCGACGCCCCACTGCCAGGCCCTGCCCCCCGCGGCAGGGCTTTTTGCTGGTAGCCGGCCGCGCCGGGGGGCATTCTCCGCGCCCCAGGCCGCCCGCGCCCCTAAAATTGCCGGTTCGCGGGCCGACCTGCCAACCCTATCCTGAATTCCATGAGCTCCTCCGCCACCCCTCCCATTTCGTACAAAGACGCCGGCGTCGACATCGACGCGGGCGACGCGCTGGTCGAGCGCATCAAGCCGCTGGCCAAGAAGACCATGCGTGAGGGCGTGATGGCCGGCATCGGCGGCTTTG
>JADHED010003189.1_pt1 | contig 10208 bp, 9 predicted proteins | sample 8952041 | NCBI WGS metagenome assembly JADHED01 (sample SAMN16124423, study PRJNA663239) | bioreactor sludge metagenome | isolation source: sludge (control) | place: India:Bengaluru | collected 2018-09-08
GGTGCATGCGCGGGTTCTGCCGGCGGGCAGGGCGCTGCAGCTGAGCGAATCCGAGTCGGTCCAGGCGACGCTGGCGGTGGGCGGCGGAAAGATCTACGCTGCCTGGGCCGAGCGGGCGGGGCGCTACAAGCGCATCGTCGTAGCCGCGCTGGCAGTGGACGGCGACACGGTTTCCCTGCGCGCTGCGCAGCCCGTCGAGTCGGCCTTGCCCACCGACGAGCAGGCATGGCCCGCGCTGGCCGTGACGGGCGAAGGCCGCATCGTCGTCGCCTGGGAGGACCGTCGCGAGAAACACACCGTACCCCTGGCGAGCCGTGGGGATGCCGATCTGAATTTTGCGGCGCCGTTGCGGGTGACCGACCAGAAAAGCGGCCGCGTCGACGGGCTGGGCGCGGGCCAGGGAGCGATGCGGCCGACCCTGGCATCCTGGGGGGAAAAGGGCGCCATCGCGGTCTGGCTCGACAAGCGCGATTTTTTGTCCGGGTACGACGTGTATGCCGCCTTCGATCCCGGGGTGCCGCGGGTTGCGCCCAACGTGCGCGTACAGGACAGTTTCGGCGACAACATCGCGCAGTGGCACGCACGGGTCGTGTCCGGCGCCGGGCGATTGCTGGCGGTGTGGGACGACGCGCGCGACGGCACGCCTGACGTTTGGCTGGCCAACTGGAACGGGACCGCGTTCGGCGACAACGTCGCCGTCCCTGCGGCGTCGGGCCCCGGCGAGCAGAGCGAGCCGGTGGCGACCCTGGACGAGGCCGGCGTGCTGCACCTGGCCTGGCTCGATCGCGGGGCGGACGGCACGCGCGTGCGTTATGCGCGCGCCACCTGGCGTTAGATCCAGCCGCGCTTTTTCAGGCGCCGGTACAGTACCAGCATGCCGGCCGCCGTGGCCACGAGCAGGGCGGGGTAGGCCCAGGGCCATTTCAGCTCGGGCATATATTCGAAGTTCATGCCGTAGAGGCTGAACACCACCGTCGGCAAGGCGAGCAGTGCGCCCCAGCCGGCGAGTTTCTGTACCGACTCGTTCTGTTTGACCGATAGCGATGCAAGGTGGAACTGCATGGCGTCCGAGGTCGTCAAGCGCAGCCGATCGATCGCGCGCGACACGCGCACCGCATGATCGTGGATGTCGCGGTAGTAGGCCTTCAGTTCCCGGGTTGCCAGTTCGGGATGCAGGCGGATCAGGTTCTGGGTGATTTCGTGCATCGGGTCCGCCGTATCGTGCAGTGCGGTCAGGTCGCGCTTCATCTCGTACAGCCGTTCCAGCATTTCGCGGCCGAGGGGCTCGCCGCCCATCAGCTGGCCTTCCAGCGCCTGGAAGCGGTCCTGCATGCCTTCGATCACCGGACGGAAGCGGTCGACGATGAGATCGAGCACCAGATAAAGCGCGAACGGCGTGCCCGCCCGCGTGCCGCCGGCCTGGCGTTGCAGGCGTTCGGCGACGCGCTGGTAGCCGGCCCCGCCATCGTGGCGGATGGCGACGACGTAATTCGTGCCGACGAAAAGGTGGGTCTCGCCGAATTCCAGCTTGCCGTTCCACAGCTGCACGGTCCGCGTGGCGATGAAGAGATGGGCTTCGTATTCCTCCAGCTTGGGGCGCTGATGGGTGGAAATCGCGTCTTCGAGCGCCAGGGCGTGCAGGCCCAGCTCCTCGCCGAGCCGGGAAATCGTCTGGCTATCCGGCGTTTTCAGTTCGACCCAGAGAAAGCGATCGAGCTTGCCGACGTGTTCGCTGATGTCGTCGAAGGGGATCGACCCGGCTTTCGCGTCGTGTATGAGCAGGCAGTCGATGGGAGGCTCCGTGCGCTGGAAACTGCAGGAATTCTAGCAGCACGAAAAATCCCGTGTCCGGCATGGATGTGCAGGGATGCGGGTAAACTCGCGCCCATAACAAAAGTTCATCACGTTGCGGTCCGATAACAAAAGGATGAGACAAGCGATTGGAAGCGGCATGAAACATTTCGCGTGGTGCCTGGCATGGCTGCTGGGTACCGTTGGCTGCGCAACGGCTGCAGAGCCGTATGCGTTTGGCGTACTCAACCAGCGCAGCCTGCAGGCGACGGCCGCGTACTGGAATCCCATCCTGAATTACGTATCCGCCCGCTCGGGCGTGCCGCTGGAACTGCACATCGGACGTACCGCGAACGAAACCACCGACCGGGCGGTTGCGGGCAGTCTGGACTTTGCCTACACGAACCATTTGTTCACCCCGAAGCGCGCGCAGCTCGGATGGCGGGTGCTCGCCCGCCAGGACTCGCAAGGCATACGCGGTCAGGTCGTGGTCCTCGACAATGCAGCGGCGAACACCTTGAAGGATCTGCAGGGCAAGGAAGTGGCCTTCGCCAATCCCTATGCCGTCGTCGGCTACTACGTGCCGATGGATGCCCTGCTGCGTGCGGGGGTCAAGGTCACGCCCCTGTTCTCGGGAAACCAGGAGGCGGCCATGGGGCAGCTCATGTCAGGCCAGGTTGCCGCTGCCGGCGTGAACCATCAGGTGATGGCGGATTTTGCCCTGCGTACGGGATTGAAATACCGCGTGCTCGCCGAATCGGAACCCTATTTCGACTTGGCGATCATGGCGTCACCGCGGGTCCCGACGGCAGACGGGGAGAAGGTGCGGCAGGCCTTCGTCGGCATGAAGGGCGATCTGGAAGGGATGCGCATCCTGCAACAGGCCGCTGCATCCCTGGGCCTGTCCAAGGCACGCGGGTTCGTGGCGGCGGACGATCGCGATTACGCCAACTACAAGACCTTTTTCAAGCGCACGTCGGTGCCCGTGAATGAGTAGTGCGCCTGCAGGAGAGCGCATCAGCCTGCAGGGCCGCATCCTGGGTACGGTGTTCGCGCTGGTGCTGCTGATGTACCTGGTGGCGCTGGTGGTTCTGGGGCTGCCGTTGCGGGATCGGCTGCAGGGGCAGTTGCAGTCCAATGCCGAAACCGAATTGAGTGCGCTGCGGACTGCGGTCGAGGATCACATCCTGCTGCGCGATTATCCCGCCATCGAACAGACGATCCGGTCGCGCGTCACGCGTCTGCGCCTGCTGGAAGCGCGCTTCGACTCGCGCCAGGTATCCATCGCGGCGCAGGGCGAGCCGGTCCGGCATGTCTATCCGGACTGGTTTGCCGCATTTCTTGGGTTTCACGCGGTACGCGAGCAGGCCGATGTCGTCATAGGCGGCACGCATTACGGCACGTTGACGGTGGCGCAGGATGAAGGGCCGGCGACCCATGAACTTTGGGTGCTGGCCAAGCGTTTCACCCTGCTGGCGATCGGCAGCCTGGCCGGGACGATGCTGCTGCTGCGCAAATTGCTGATGGCCAGCCTGCGCGGCCTGTTCGAGCTGCGTACCGCGGCGCGCGCAATCGAAGCCGGGGATTTCCAGGCGCGCGCGAGGCAGGCTACCTGGTCGCCGCCCGAAGTGCGCGAGACCAAGCTCGCGGTCAACCACATGGCCGATCATGTCAGCCAGCTGGTGCCCGCGCTCGAGCGCGAGCACGCCGAGTTGCTCGTGGAAAAGGAGCGCTTGCGCGTGACCATCGAGTCGATCGGGGATGCCGTCATGGTGACCGATGCCGAAGGCCTGATCGAGTTTCTCAATCCCAAGGCGGAGGAGCTTACCGGCTTCAGCAGCAAGCAGGCACGCGGCCGCCGCGTATCCGAAGTGATGCCGCTGATCGACGAAAACACCGGCGAGCGCGTGACCAGTCCGATCGAGATGGCCCTGCGCCGCGACATGGCTGTCGAGCTGGACAGCCATACCCTGATTCGCCGACACGACGGCTCCACCATTGCGATCAGCGACACGGCGGCGCCGATCCGTTCCGGCGACGGCCGCATCCAGGGCGGGGTTCTGGTATTCCAGGACGAGAGCGAACGGCGCAATCTGATGCAGCGTCTGGCATGGCAGGCCGAGCGCGATCACCTGACCGGACTGTGGAACCGCCGCGCCATGGAAGACAAGCTGGCGGCAGCGCTGTACAGCGTGCAGCATGCACCGCGGCATTTCATCTTCTGCTACATCGACCTCGACCGGTTCAAGCTGGTGAACGACACCTGCGGCCATCGTGCGGGCGATGCCCTGCTGCAGCGGCTGACCACGATCATGGCGCGCCGCGTCGAAGGGGAAAACCACTATCTCGCCCGCCTGGGCGGCGACGAGTTCGGCCTGCTGTTCGTCGATGCGACGCTGACCGATGCGCTCAATCACGTCCAGGCCTTGCGCGACGAAATCGGGCGCTTCCGCTTCGAATGGGAAGACAAGGTGTTTCGCCTGGGCGTGAGTTTCGGGGTGACGGAACTGCATGCCGGCATGACGGACGTCGGCGAAATCCTCGCGCAGGCGGATACAGCCTGTTATCACGCGAAATCGCTGGGCGGCAATGCGATCCAGGTATACGAGAAGACGCATCCCGCGCTGCAGAAGATCAGCGACGAGATGCAGTGGATCGCCGTCATCACCCGCGCCTTCGAGGCGCACCGCTTCGTGCTGTTTCGTCAGGAGAAAGTCGCGCTGGGACAGCCTGCCGGCAAGAGCCGGCATTACGAAATCCTCATTCGCATGCGCGGAGAAGATGGCGCAGTCATCTCGCCCGGCGAGTTCCTGCCCGCCGCAGAGCGCTACGGACTTGCACCCAGCTTCGACCGCTGGGTGGTGCGCAATATGTTCGCCTACCTCGATACGCATCCCGAGGACACGGCGTGCTATGCGCTGAATCTCTCGGGGCGCAGTCTGTCCGATCCGGGCACGGCCGAATTCGTCCTCGACGAGATCGCGCAGTACCACTTCGATCCGGCGCGCATCAGTTTCGAAGTCACGGAAACCGCCGCCATCGACAGCCTGGATGCCTGCGAGCGCCTGATCCTGACGCTCAAGTCGCGCGGCATCCAGTTCGCGCTCGACGACTTTGGCCGCGGCCAGTCCTCGTTCGGCTATCTCAAACGTTTGCCTGTCGCCACGCTCAAGATCGACGGCGAGTTCGTGCGCGGACTCGATATCGACCGCGAAAAGCTGGCCATCGTGAAGGCCATGCATACGCTGGCGCACGAGCTGGGCAAGCAGACCGTCGCCGAACAGGTGGAAACCGAGAGCGAACTGGCCTGCCTCAAGGCCATGGGCGTGGATTTCGTGCAGGGCTATCTGTTCGACAAGCCTGCGCCGCTGCCGTTCTGATCGCGCAGCGCCGCATAGAGCGCAACGTAGGCGGAGACGACCGCGCTTTCCGAATGATGCCGGCCGACTTCCTGCGCACCCGCTTCGATCATCTGCGTACGGACAGCACGATCCAGCTGCAGGGACGTTTGCAGGGATGCAGCCAGTCCGGCGGAATCGGATAGCGGCGCGAGCAGGCCGTCCACGCCGTCGTGCATCAACTCAAGCGGTCCCTGCGCACGTGTCGAGACTACAAGGGCGCGATTGGCCCAGGCTTCCAGGATGACGTTGCCGAGCGGCTCGTGCACGGAAGCACAGACGAACACGTCGGCCAGCTGGTAATACGGTGCCGGATCGGTTTGCCAGCCGGTCCAGTGAATGCGGGATGCGATGCCGAGCGTATTGCCCAGCTGCACGAGTTCCGCACGCAAAGGGCCGTCGCCGACCATCAGGAGATGCAGGGGCGCATTGTCGACGGCGTCGGGCAAACGCGCGAAGGCATGCAGCAGATCGGCCCACCCTTTGTTGGGATGCAGGCGTCCCAGCCCGAGCACGATGCGGCAACCCTGCAGGCCGAGGGCTGCGCGCAGCGCGTCGAGCTGCGCAGCGGGGACGGGAGCGGGGATGTCGACGAAGTTGCCCAGATGGAACACGTGCGTTTCGGGCAGACCGCTCTCGACGAGATAATCGCGGATGCCGCGTGTGTTGCCGATCCAGGCATGCGCGTGCCGATAGCCCTTGAGCTTGTAGAAGCCGCCCAGCCGCGCAAGATGCACCGGCAGGCGCCCGCGCGGCAGGCGTACGATGCGGGTGGCACGGCCCATGTAGGTTTGTACGACGTCAGGACGGAAATCGCGGATTGCGCGGTTGATCTTCCAGCGCGACCAGAGATCCCACACGCCATACATTGGGGTGTGGTACTGACGGACGGCGGGGTCGATCATGCGGGCGATCGCGCCGCCCGCCACGGTGACGGCTGCAACCGCTTCGCCGCGCTGCGCCAGTGCGTTAATGAGCCGCACGGCGAAGCGTTCGGCACCGCCGGAGCCCTTGCCGCCGATGACGTGCAGGCTCTTCGGGTGCGCGTCCACTACGCTTGATTCAGAGCGGCGCGGTTCAGAAAGGCAAGGCGAGGCCTGGCGCGGCGGCGTGGAGCACGCGGCGGAAATCGGCCTGGATCTTGTCCAGCGCGGCCGCATTGTCGGCTTCGAAGCGCAACACGATCACCGGCGTGGTGTTCGACGGACGCGCCAGCCCGAAGCCGTCGGCATATTCCACGCGCAGGCCGTCCAGCGTGATGACTTCCTTCGCGTCGGGGAACTTCGCCGTCTTCTGCAGCGTGTCCATCAGCGCGTAGTGTTCGCCTTCGGCCATCTTGATGTTGAGTTCGGGCGTGTTCACCGTGTCGGGCAGGCCGTGCAGCGTGGCGTTCAGGTCGGCCTGCTTCGACAGGTATTCGAGCATGCGCGCGCCGGCATAGAGGCCGTCGTCGAAACCGTACCAGCGTTCCTTGAAGAAGACGTGCCCGGACATCTCGCCTGCGAGCAGCGCGCCGGTTTCCTTCATCTTGGCCTTGATGAAGCTGTGGCCGGTCTTCCACAGCGTGGGCTTGCCGCCGCGCGCGCGGATCCAGTCGAAGAGATTGCGCGTGGACTTCACGTCGAAGATGATTTCCGCGCCTGGGTTGCGCGACAGCACGTCGTCGGCGAACAGCATCAGCTGGCGATCCGGGAAGATGATGGTGCCGTCCTTCATCACCACGCCCAGCCGGTCGCCGTCGCCGTCGAAGGCCAGGCCGAGTTCGGCGTCGCTGGTTTTCAGGCGCGCGATCAGGTCGGCGAGGTTCTTCGGCTGCGAGGGATCGGGATGGTGATTGGGGAAATTGCCGTCGACCTCGCAGAACATTTCCTCGACCTCGCAGCCGAGCGCACGGTAGAGTGGGCCGGCGAAGGCGCCGGGCACGCCGTTGCCGCAATCGACGATGATTTTCATCGGTCGTGCGAGCTTGATGTCGGAGACGATGCGTGCATGGTATTCCGGCGCGATGTCGTAGCTGCGGTAGCCTCCAGTGCCGTTGACGAGGTCGCCCTTGACCAAGCGCTCGCGCAGGCGCTGAATGGTATCGCCGGAGAGCGTCTCGCCACCCAGCACCATCTTCAGGCCGTTGTAGTCGGGCGGGTTGTGGCTGCCGGTGACCATGACTGCGCTGTTCGTCTTGAGCTGGTAGGCGGCGAAGTAGGTCATCGGCGTGGCGACCATGCCGAGGTCGACGACGCCGATGCCGGCTTTCTGGATGCCGCGTGCCAGCGCCGCAGCCATGTCGGGGCCGGACAGCCGGCCGTCGCGGCCGATGCAGATTTCGCTCTGGCCGCGCGCCACGGCCTCGGAGCCGATGGCATGGCCGATGGCCTCGACGATTTCAGGCGTGAAGGTCTTGCCGACGATGCCGCGGATGTCGTAGGCCTTGAAGATTTCCTTGGGGTATTCCACAACGCGCTCCCTGATTGGCGAATGCGCCCATTCTAGCGTGCGGGCGTGTCGAAATGCTGCATCAGTCGCGCCGGCAGCCAGTCCGCATTGCCGGGAAAAGGGCCGGACGGGAAAGCGACGTGCCCGCCCGCCTCGGGCTGTTCCAGCGTGACGGCGGGCGAGACATCCTGCGGGCCGGGCAGGGCGGTTGCGGGCAGGAAAGGATCGTTCTTCGCATTGACGACGAGCGTGGGAACCGCGATGGATTGCAGCAGGGGCTTGCTCGAGACACGCGCCCAGTAGTCGTCGGCATCGACGAAGCCGTGCAGCCTGGCGGTGACCAGGGTGTCGAATTCGCGGAAGGTCGTGGCCGCGGCGATGGCGTCGGCATCCAGCAGGCCAGGGAATTTCGCCGCCTTGCGCAGGGCCTTGGCCTTGAGCGTGGCGAGGAAGCGCGCCGTGTAGACGGTGCGGTTGAAGCCTCTGTCGAGCGCGTTGCCCGCTGCGGAGAGGTCGAGCGGGGCGGAGACGGCGGCGGCGCGATCGACCAGCGTTGCGGCCGCGGCGCCGTTCTCGCCCAGCCATTTCAGGAGTGCGTTGCCGCCAAGCGATACGCCGACGGCGTAGAGCGGCCTGTCGGGGTACAGCGCCCGGACGTGGCGCAACATGGTATCGATGTCGGCGGAATCGCCGGCGAAGTAGGCGCGCGGCAGGCGGTTGTCCTCACCCGAGCACCCGCGGAAATGCGCAACCACGCCGGTCCAGCCGCGCGACTGCACCGTATGCATGAGATCGCGCGCGTAGAAGCTGTCTGAACTGCCTTCCAGCCCGTGGAACAGCACTAGGACGGGTTGGCCTTGCGCACCGTCGATCCAGTCGAAATCGAGAAAGTCGCCGTCGTCGAGTTCGAGCCGTTCGCGCCGGTAGTCCACATGCGGCACCCGCACGAAGAGACTGGTGTAGATGGTCTGCAGATCGCCGCCCGGCAGCCAGGCGGGGGCGACGTAGGCCTGGACGGCAAGCGGGGCGGAGGCGTGTGCGGGCATGGCTGCCATCATGACGATGCAGCCCACGGACAGGCAGGCATCAGACCATTCCACGGGACGCGGCCGGGATGCGCTAGTGCAATACCGGCGGGGCGGTTCGCGCAGGCGGTTCTCCGCCGACCTGTAGCGGCGAGGCATGGTGCAATACCATGCGCCAGCCATCGGCTTCCCGGCGGTAGAGGTTTGTGGCGAGGATCGGCGGACGGGATTCGGTTTCGTTGCCGATGGTCAGGTATTCGCGCACCACGCGCACGACCTGCTCGGGCTCGCGGATCTCGTGCGCGAGTTCGACCTGCACGCTGAATTTCCCTGCGGCTTCGAACATGCTGCGCCAGCCGGCGGCGACGGCACCGCGCCCGTTCAGGGGCGCAGCGAGCGGATGGATGCAGGCGACGTGGTCGGCGTGCGCCCAGACGCGCATCATGTCGTCGAGCGAGCGCGACTCGAAAGCGGTATAGAACGCCTGCTCGGCCGCTTCGGGTGTAGGGAAACCCAAGGCCGGTTTACTCGGCGATGTCGACGAGCAGGGCTTTTTCCTCCTCGACGAATTTCTTCAGCAGCGGAGCGAAGGCCGGCGCCGCCATCTGCGCCATCATTTCGGTGTTCGGTTTGGCGATGTAGACCTTGCCGTCGCTGCCTTCGAATACGCTCATGCGGCAGGGAACGAACGGCATGGCCTTGTTCGCCATCTGCGCCTTCAGCAGGCTTTCTGCGAGGTCCTTCTTGCACATCGTCAGCATGGTGACCGGCTTGGCGTCCTTCTGGCCGGCCTGCTGCAAGGCTGCCTGCATGTTCATTGCCGGGCCGACTTCCCAGCCGCGTTTCTTCGCGGCGTCCTGCAGGGCGCTGACGGTTTCCTTGAATCCAAGGCGGCTTTTCTGCTCGCTCATCATCGCCGCCATCAGCTTGGCCTGCGCTTCCTGCATTTTCTTCATTTCGACCTGGACGTCCGGCTGCGGGCCAGCGGCAAATGCGGTGACACTGGCGAACAGCAGGGCGGCGAGGGGGGCGAGGCGTTTCATGGCGATCTCCTTGTGTGTGTCGATACGGGGCTCAGTGTGCGCCGCCGCTGGGTTTGCCTTTCAGGCGATAAAGCGTGCCGCAATAGGGGCAGAGTGCATCGCCGCGCGACTCGATGGGCAGGTAGACGCGCGGGTGGGCGTTCCAGTCGGCATGCTGCGGCATGGGGCAATGCAGAGGGAGGTCGCGTTCGTCGACCTCGATGACGCGTTGCGTGTTGTCGTGCCGTTCGTTCATGCCGGACTCCGCTTATTTGACCGGGGTGAGCCAGTTCGCGTGCGCGGCAGCGCGGCCGTGCACGCAATCGAAGTACATGGCCTGCAGCCTGGCGGTGATCGGGCCGCGCGTGCCTTCGCCGATGGCGCGGTTGTCGAGTTCGCGGATCGGCGTGACTTCGGCGGCGGTGCCGGTGAAGAAGGCTTCGTCGGCCGAGTAGACCTCGTCGCGCGTGATGCGCTTCTCGATCACCGGCAGGCCGATTTCGGCGGCCAGCTGGATGATGGTGTCGCGCGTGATGCCCTCC
>JADHED010003188.1_pt1 | contig 10200 bp, 8 predicted proteins | sample 8952041 | NCBI WGS metagenome assembly JADHED01 (sample SAMN16124423, study PRJNA663239) | bioreactor sludge metagenome | isolation source: sludge (control) | place: India:Bengaluru | collected 2018-09-08
CACAGACAAGCCGTGAAGCCGCCCTGTTCCCTTGCCCCAGGAACGCTGCTACGAACCGGCCGGAGCCCCATGACGGGTCACGGGGCGGCGGACCGGTTCCGAAAACCTCAACCCTTGGCGGTGCGCTTCTTCTTCTCCGGATCGTCGAACGGCATGGTGTGGGCGATGGCCTTGACGCTCAGGCTGCCGCGCACTTCCAGGGCGGTGCCCTGCTCGGCGTAGGCCACGTCCATCCGGGCGATGGCCATGGACTTGCCGGTCAGGCGCGAGTAGACGCCTGCGGTGATCAGGCCCACCTGCTTGCCGTCGGCCCACAGGGTGTCGCCGCCGGCCGCCGCCTGCTGGCCTTCCAGCAGCACGCCGAAGATCTTGAAGCGCTCCTTGCCCTTGAGCCTTGCATGTTCCAGGCCACCTCGGAACTCGCCCTTGGTCGGCGACACGGTGAAGTCCAGCCCCAGCTCCCAGAGGGTGTCGCCGGCCGCCTGGTCGGCGAAGGGATACATCTCGGAGTTGTCGTAGGGGAAGAACAGCAGGTAGCTCTCCACCCGCAGCCAGTCCAGCGCGGTGAACGGGCAGGGAATGATGCCCATGGACTTGCCCTGCTCCAGGATGGTGTCCCAGATCAGCGGCGCGTCGGCGGCCTTGCAGAAGATCTCGTAGCCGCGCTCGCCGGTGTAGCCGGTGCGGGAGATCATCACTGGGCAGCCGAACAGCTTGGTCTGCATGTGGTGGAAGTACGGCAGGTCGCGGATGCCCGGCACGTGCTCGGCGAGGAAATCCACGGCCAGCGGGCCCTGCAGGGACAGGTCGTGCAGGTCGTCGTCGAACAGCACGGCGACCTGGCGGCCCTGGGCCGAGCGGACCAGCATCTCGTGGCCGCTGCCGGCGCCGTGCACCACCATGAAGGCGTTCGGGCCGGTGCGATAGATCACGCAGTCGTCGACGAACTTGCCCTGCTCGTTGAGCATGGTGGCGTAGACCGACTTGCCCGGGTACAGCTTGGAGACGTCGCGGCTGGTGGCGTACTCCAGCAGGGATTCGGCGTGCGGGCCGACGTAGTGCACCTTCTTCAGGCCGGACACGTCCATCAGGCCGGCTCGGGTGCGGATCGCCTCGTGGGCGTCGGCCAGGTCGACGGACTCGTAGGTCCAGGCGGTGCCCATGCCGTTCCAGTCTTCGAGCTTCGAGCCCAGGGCGCGGTGGCGTTCGCCGAGGGCGGAAATGCGCCAGGAATTGGCCATGTTGATTCTCCTTGAGTCTTCTGGGCGGCGCCGGGCCTTCCGGCGCACGCAAGGGTTGTCGCGGGGCGGACCGCTGCGGCCGTCCGCCCGTGGAAATCGCAGGTTCTGCGGGCAGCGCCGGAGCCTGCCCGCCCGTCGGTTACGCCACGGCTTCGGGGTCGTACTGGCGCAGCCAGTCCACCACCGTCTGCCGGTAGCGGGAGAGGCCCTTGTAGTCGGCCAGCGCCTGCGGCAGGTCGCGCAGCACGCGGTGCAGGCGCTGGGCCCAGGCCGGGTTGGTGACCAGCAGCCGCAGCCCTGATCAGGTAGGTGCGGATGCTGAACATCAGCGCGTTGCTGCGCGCCAGGCGGGCCATGAACTGCAGCTCGACGCGCAGATGCACCAGGCGGCCGACGTTCTCCGGGGTCACCATGCCGCGCTCGCGGCCCCACTCGTGGAAGGTCTCGGAGGAGGTATCCAGCCGCGGGTTGATGGTCATGGTCCAGTTCAGGCGGCGCACCGGGCGGTCCACCTGGATGTTCAGCAGGTACTTCAGGGCGCGGTCGAACACGCCCAGCTCGTGGGCCATGGGCACCGGCGAGTGCCATTGCTTGAAGCTCATGCCGGCGTCGAAGGCCAGCGACCAGTCGGCGGGGCCAGTGACGATGCCGGCGTCCATGAACAGGTCGTTGTCGCGCTGATCGAGCAGGGCGAAGTCGCCCTGCACCTGGCGGCCGATGTACTCCAGCGGCTCGTACGGCAGGGTGTCGGCGTCGCCGAAGGTGAAGCTTTGGCGGATATCCTGGACGTGGTTTTCCCAAGTCCACTGGTCGCCGTCGCGGGTCAGGCGGAACAGCTCCGGATAGTCGGCGGCCAGGTGGGTCATGATGACTTCCAGGGTGTCCCAGCAGGCCTCGTGCATGTGTGGCATGACGATGCAGCGCTGCGGGTCCTTCTGCAGCACCTTGGCGCGCTCGGCGGTCTCCGAGCGGTAGTGCTCGTCGATGTCGAACCAGTGCTCGTAGATCGAGCCCGGCGCGCCGGGCGTGGCCGGCTCGATGTTCACCGAATACATGTACTGGTCTTCGGGGAACGGGAAGGGAAAGCGGGCGATGGCCTCGGGGCTGTTACGGAAGGTGAAATCGTCCCGGTAGCTTTCCAGGGGTTTCAGGGTGACCGGCATGGAAACTCCTCCTATAAGTCGAGCGTAAGGGTGCTGCCACAACGGCCGCGGGAGACACAGGGCATCAGGGCGGTGGCGCGCTCTTCCTCGCTGAGGTAGCTGTCGCGGTGCTCCACCTCGCCCTTCAGGAAGGGGGTCGTGCACTGGCCGCAGACGCCGCCGCGGCACAGGTTGGGGACTTCCACCCCGGCCTGCTCCAGCGCTTCGAGCAGGCTGGTGTCGCCGGGGACCTCGATGAGCTTGCCGCTGGAGGCCAGTTCGGCGACGAAAGGCGAGCCGGGCTCGGCCGCGGCGAAGGCTTCCCAGTGCACCCGCTTGTCGGCCCAGCCCAGGCGGGCGGCGGTCTGGCGCACGTCGTCGATCAGGGCCTGCGGTCCGCAGACGTAGACATGGCTGCCCAGCGGCTGCTCGGCCAGCGCCTCGCCTAGGTCCAGGCGCTGCCCGGCGGCGGCGTCGTAGGCGTGGAAGCGCTCGCCCAGGCGCTCGGCCAGCTCGGCGCGGTAGGCGTCGGTCAGGCCGCCGCGGCAGGCGTAATGCAGCTCGAAGCTGGCGCCGCGGCGCTCCAGTTCGGCGATGTAGGCGAGGAACGGGGTGATGCCGATCCCGCCGGCCACCAGCACGTGATGGCGGGCCTGGGAGCTCGGCGCGAACAGGTTGGCCGGCGGCGAGAGCTGCAGGCGGTCGCCCTCCTTGACCTGCTCGTGCAGGAAGCGCGAGCCGCCGCGGGAGTCGTCCTGCAGGCGCACGGCGATGCGGTAGGTCGCAGGCTCGGACGGGTCGCCGAGCAACGAATAGGCGTTGCGCAGGGCGCGGCCGGGCACCGGCAGGTGCACCTGCACGTGGCTGCCGGCGGAGAAGCGTGGCAGCTTGCCGTCGACGGCGGCAAAGGTGAACTCGCGCACCAGCGGCGTCAGTTGGCGGATGGTCTTGACTTCGACGTCGAGCAGCGGGTTCATGCCTTGTCCTCCCCGTGCGGATGGTCCGGATCGATGCAGACGCCCATGTAGGCGCCGAGACGCTGGGAGAAGTGATCGCGCACCAGCAGGTGCACGCCGCAGCCGGTGCAGACCGTCTCCCCTTCGGCGCCGATGCTCTGCCGGGTCGAGCAATGCACGCAGTACATCTCGCGGCGCTCGCCGGTCTTGATCAGTTCGATTTCCTCGCCCAGGAGGCCGGCGTTGCGCGCCAAGGCGCTGACCTGCCAGAGGAAGCTCTCGTCGCCGCAGACGTACAGACGGGTGCCCACCGGCGACCAGGACAGCAGATCGCGCAGCTTGGTTTCGAGCATCTGCGGATCGTTGCAGCCCTGCCCGGCATCGCCCTGCAGGCTGAGCATCGTCAGCGGCTGCCCGGCGGACTGCAGGCGCTCGTGCAGATCGGCGGCCTCCTGCAGCATCGCGTTCTGCACGACCAGCAGGCGCCGACTGGCGGGCAAGATCGTTTCTGGTAACGGCGCGTACACCGGCTTGCTGGCCATGGTTCCGGCAGCTTCGTGACTCATCGTGTGACCCTCGCGCAATTCGGCCGATCAGGGCGCTGTCCTGGAGCCGAAAAAATTATCGAGAAGAACATTTTGTTCATCACAGGAAAGCATCATGCATGCCAGGATTTAGTAACTCTATGATTTGCAAGGGCTTTTATTTCTTCAAACACGAAAAGTGTGGATTTCAGCGCTGACGGAGCGCCGATTCGTGCACAACCCTTGATCGCGGACGCCCGAAAAGGCGCCATTTGGATGCAGCCGGGAAGAAAAATTCCCGGACGTGCGGTGATGCCCATGCGCCTTTTGCGGTGGAAAAAGAGCCCGCCAAGACTGGCAGAACCCGTGAACCGTGGTTATCGACGGACCGCCGTTAATTAGGGAAGAAGCGCCTCAACGCAATAGCCTTATATTTAGCAAGGCTATTGCTTGACCCTACCCGGAACAATCCTGACCACTAACTAAAAGCAACTTTCTTCTATTGCCGAAACATTCAACCCGGACACTCTCGCGTAGTCCGAGCGGAACTCGGAAAGTTCTGATTCCGCAACTAACGACACGCCCGCTATATTCGCCGCCCGCGCCGACCACCGACCGGAAAATAAATAATCCCATTTCAGTGCATCTCGCCTGATAACAAACCAAAACGGAGCACGCGTATCGGCGGGGCCTTGGGACATGTTTTTCATCTAATTGCAGCCAGAAAAACCCAAAGCAGTGCACCAGCGTTCATGCAATGCACTTCCTTGATGCATTTCTACCCGTCATGGCCCGCTGCCACGGCCATTTCCCTCGTTTCCATGGATTTTTCACAAGTTGGCAAGGCATGTGCTTAGGAGGTTCCCGAGCTAGCGTAAAAGCAAATAAGCGCTGACACGCCGCACACAACTTTGACTCTTGCTCTCGATGAAACGAAGGACAACTTCGGAAGTCGCCGGAAATGGATAGCCAGGCAACTGCTAACAGTTCCGATCGAACATCGAGCGCATGTATCGAACGAATTAGAGACTGAGGGGAGATAAAACAATGGCAGGAAGTATCCGCCCGATAACCAGGCTGGCCTCCGCCGGCGCGCTGGTCGCAGGGTTGCAGCTGATGGGCGGCACGGCAGCCCATGCCTTCGAGGTTTACTCCGACGAGGAAAGCAAGACCAAGCTGGACGCCAAACTCAGTGCTGTGTACGGCTTCTTCAGCAGCCAGAAGAGCTACAACGGCTACGGCCAGGGTCAGCAACGCCATGGCCGGACCAACTGGCACGAGGGCTATCTGAAGTACGGCGTGTACGGCCAGACCGGACTCGGCCTGCCGGCCGACAGCACCGTCTACGGTGGCCTGTCCGCCATTTCCAGCGCCACCTGGGGCGACGGCGACGCCGGCGGCTGGAGTAGCGGCCACGAATATCGCACCGCCTACGAAGAAACCTACGGCGGCTGGAAATCCGGCAACCTCTTCCCCTTCCTCGGCGAGGACGGTCTGGACATCTCCGGCGGTAGCCAGAACCTGGTGATCGGCAAGGGCTTCGTCATCAACAACGACATGTTCCAGTACGGCGACACCTACGGCAAATCGTACGACCGCGGCGGCATGTACTACCTCTCCGGCCGTTCGGCGTTCGACAAGACCGCCGTGGTGCGCGTGGGCGGAACCAAAGGTCCGCGCGGCGAGTTCGCCTGGGTCAAGTCCGACAACATGGGCCAGGGCTCCATGGAATTCGCCTTGGCCAACCTCGAGTACAACGCCGAGAACAGTTCCGTGGCCTTCATGTACTTGAAGGGCATCGACGTCAGCAAGAGAGCCGCGCGCGAGTTCTCCGACTACTTTGCCGAACGGGACGGCATGGACCTGTACAACCTGCGCGGCAGCACCAACGCCGGCATCGAGAACCTGACCCTCGACCTCGAACTGGTCTACGAGGACAAGGTGAGCGACGGCTTCGGCGGCTACGCCGCAGCGGCCTACGACTTCGTCGACGTGGCCTGGACCCCGCGCCTGAGCTACCGCTACTCGCGCTTCTCCAAGCACTACGACGCCCTGTTCTTCGGCTATCAGCGCTACGGTACCTGGTGGCAGGGCGAGGTCGCCGGCGACTACTCCGGTCCGTACAACATGAACGCCGGTATCCACCAGTTGAGCCTGCTGCTGCACCCGCACGAAACCGTGACCCTGGGTGCCAACGCCTACCACTTCAACACCCTGGACACCAACCAGAAGTACGCTGCGAACCGTCGCGACATGTCCGGCCACGAGCTGAACCTGTACATGGAATGGGCCCCGACCCCGACCTACTACGTCGCTCCCCTCCTGGGCCTCTACAAGCCGCACAAGGACTACGCCCACGGCGGTACCCAGAACGGCGACAACAACCTGAACGTCTACATGCAGATGATCGTCGGCCTGTACTTCTAAGCGACAGTCAGCCAGTAAGCCACAGCCGGAGCGAACCCGGGGCCTCTTCCGGGTTCGCCCTTTCCAAAGGTGCAGCCATCTGCACCTTTCTTTTTTTCCGGACGGGCAACGCCCGGATGCCGCCCGCAATCGCCCGCAGCGCCGCGACGAAAGCGCGCTCCCTTTCCCCGACCTTTCCCGACGAGTGGTAGCATCCCCACGAGCACCAGGGGGATATGTCCATGAGCCGTACCTTGATCGCCTACCTGATGGGCACCGCCCTGCTGACGACGGCGAGCGCCGGAGCACGGGCCACCACGCTGCGCTGCTCAGACGGCCTGGTCGACGAGGGCGATCTCAGCGCCGAGGTGCTGCGCAAGTGTGGCCAGCCGAACGACCGCGAGGTGATAGGTCCGGCCCTCGACAACCGCGGCTACCCCGTGCGCGGTTCGGCCACCATCGAGCACTGGGTCTACGGCCCGCACAACGGCATGTACCAGTACCTGCGCTTCATCGACGGACGTCTGGTGGAGATCAGGAGCAAGCGCGACGACTGAGTCGCCGTCCCCGGCGGGAAAAAGCAGGTCCGCCTACTGCCGGGCGGAAGACTCCGGCCGGTACAGGCGCACGTTCTCCTGCTCGTTGGGATCGTTGCGAGCGATGATGGCGACGGCGCTTTCCGTCTGGCTCAGATTGCGCGGCTGGTGCGGGACGCCGGCGGGAATGAAGAGGAAGTCGCCCGCCTCGTTCACCACCGACCTCTCCAGGCCCTCGCCGTAGCGGGTCTCCACCCGGCCCTGGAGCAGGTAGATGGCCGTTTCGAAGCCCTGGTGATAGTGCGGCTCGGCCTGCGCCCCCGGCGGGATCACCACCCGGTGCATGCAAATGCTGGTGGCGCCGGCGTTGCGCCCGGAGATGCCGAAGAAGGTCGGCAGCCGCTGCAGCGTTTCCGAGCTCGCCTCGGGCCGTACCGTGACCAGATCCCTGCCCATGGCCTCACCTCCGCCGTCGAACCGTTTTTCCCCGTACAAAGCAAAACGCCGGGCAATGCCCGGCGTTCCGTTGTCACTGCGTGCTACTCAGACACTGTAGGCCCGCTCGTTGTGCTCCGCCAGGTCGAGGCCGATCTCCTCGTCCTCCTCGGCCACGCGCAGGCCGATGATCAGGTCGACCACCTTGAGGATCACCCAGCTGGCCGCGAAGCAGTAGACGAAGGTGAAGGCCACGCTCTTGATCTGGGCCCAGACCTGGGTCACGACCTCGGTGCCCTCCACGTAGCCGCCCAGGCTCGGCGCGCAGAACACGCCGGTGAGGATGGCACCGATGATGCCGCCCACGCCGTGCAGGCCGAACACGTCCAGGCTGTCGTCGTAGCCCAGGCGCTGCTTGAGATGGGTCACGGCGAGGAAGCAGCCCATGCCGGTCAGCAGGCCGATGGCCAGGGCACCGCCCGGGCCGACGTAGGCGCAGGCCGGGGTGATGCCGACCAGGCCGGCCAGGGCGCCGGAGGCCAGACCCAGGGCGCTGGCGCGGCCGGTCTTGATCATCTCGATCAGCATCCAGCCGACGATGCCGGCGCAGGCGCCGAGCTGGGTGGCCAGCATGGTCACGCCGGAGAGGTTGCTGACCCCGCCCACCGAGCCGACGTTGAAGCCGAACCAGCCGACCCACAGCAGCGCGGCGCCGGTCATGGCCAGCGGCAGGTTGTGCGGCTTCATGGCGGTGTGCGGATAGCCCTTGCGCTTGCCCAGCATCACGCAGGCGGCCAGGGCGGCGACGCCGGAGTTGATGTGCACCGCGGTGCCGCCGGCGAAGTCCAGCGCGCCCCAGTTGTGCATCAGCGCGCCCGGGCCGCCCCAGACCATGTGCGCCATGGGCGCGTAGACGAAGGTGAACCACAGGGCCATGAACACCACGGCGGCGACGAACTTCATGCGCTCGGCGAAGGCGCCGGCGATCAGCGCCGGCGTGATGATGGCGAAACTGAGCTGGAAGGTGATGAACACCCCTTCCGGCATGCCCAGCACCAGGCTGTCGGCCTTGAGGCCGGCCAGCATCACACGCTCGAGCCCGCCGACGAAACTGTGCAGGTTGAATTCACCGGCGACCATGCCGGTCGTGTCGATCACCAGGCTATAGCCGTAGATCACCCAGAGCACGCCGATCACGCCGGCGGCACCCAGGCACTGGGTGAACACCGAGAGCATGTTCTTGGCCCGCAACATGCCGCCGTAGAACAGCGCCAGACCGGGCAGGCACATGCAGATCACCAGCGCGGTCGCGGTCATCATCCAGGCGCTCACGCCGGTATCCAGGGTTTGCTCCTCGGCATACGCCAGGGGGGCGAACACCGTCAAGAGCAGTGGCAATGCACGACCGAGCGTGCGGCGTAATGGAGTGATCAACATCGTATAGCTCCTGAAGCGTGGGGAAATCTTGTTGGCAGCTTTCGAGTGTTGCATTCGGGAAGCGATGGACCCGGACCCTGGTCGCCGAAACCTCGGCTCGGGCCTCTTCTTTCTCCATCCATCGCCCGAGGAATCTATCGGAACGGCGGCCGGCACCCTCCCCCGGTGCACGGAGCCTGTCGGCCGCCGTCCGTCCCGCTTAGTAGGTACCCTGACCCGGGACCCAGCCGGTGCCGGCCAGCGGTACGCGGGCCATGGCCGCCGCCTCGACGGTCAGCGCCACCAGGTCTTCCGGATCGAGGTTGTGCAGGTGCGACTTGCCGCAGGCGCGGGCCATGGTCTGGGCTTCCAGCACCAGCACGCGCAGGTAGTTGGCCAGACGGCGACCGCCCTCCACCGGATCGAGGCGCTTGGACAGCTCCGGATCCTGGGTGGTGATGCCGGCCGGGTCGCGGCCGTTCTGCCAGTCGTCGTAGTAGCCGGCGGCCGAGCCGATCTTCTTCAGCTCGTCGTCCAGGCGCGGGTGGTTGTCGCCCAGGGCGATCAGCGCCGCGGTACCGATGGCCACCGCGTCGGCGCCCAGGGCCATGGCCTTGGCCACGTCGGCGCCGGTGCGGATGCCGCCGGAGACGATCAGCTGGACCTTGCGGTGCATGTCCATTTCCTGCAGGGCCTGCACGGCCTGCGGGATGGCGGAGAGGATCGGGATGCCCACGTGCTCGATGAACACTTCCTGGGTGGCCGCGGTGCCGCCCTGCATGCCGTCGAGGACGATCACGTCGGCGCCGGCCTTCACCGCCAGCTTGACGTCGTAGTACGGACGGCTAGCGCCGATTTTCACGTAGATCGGTTTTTCCCAGTCGGTGATTTCGCGGATCTCGGCGATCTTGATCGCCAGGTCGTCCGGGCCGGTCCAGTCCGGGTGACGGCAGGCGCTACGCTGGTCGACGCCGATCGGCAGGCAGCGCATGCCGGCAACGCGCTCGGTGACCTTCATGCCCAGCAGCATGCCGCCGCCGCCCGGCTTGGCGCCCTGGCCCAGCACCACTTCGATGGCGTCGGCCTTGCGCAGGTCGTCCGGGTTCATGCCGTAGCGGGACGGCAGGTACTGGTAGACCAGGTGCTTGGACTGACCGCGCTCTTCCGGAGTCATGCCGCCGTCGCCGGTGGTGGTGCTGGTGCCGGCGATGCTGGCGCCGCGGCCGAGGGCTTCCTTGGCGTTGGCCGACAGGGCGCCGAAGCTCATGCCGGCGATGGTGACCGGGATCTTCAGGTGGATCGGCTTCTTGGCGAAGCGGGTGCCGAGCACCACTTCGGTGCCGCACTTCTCGCGGTAGCCTTCCAGCGGGTAGCGGGACATGCTGGCGCCGAGCAGCAGCAGGTCGTCGAAGTGCGGCAGCTTGCGCTTGGTGCCGCCGCCGCGGATGTCATAGATGCCGGTTTCGGCGGCGCGCTGGATTTCCTGGATGGTCAGGCGATCGAAGGTGGCGGATTCGCGCAGCACCGGAGGTAATTTTTCGCTC
>JADHED010003191.1_pt1 | contig 10199 bp, 10 predicted proteins | sample 8952041 | NCBI WGS metagenome assembly JADHED01 (sample SAMN16124423, study PRJNA663239) | bioreactor sludge metagenome | isolation source: sludge (control) | place: India:Bengaluru | collected 2018-09-08
CCCGCGCCGCCCGCCGCGGCCCCGGTCGTCGCCGGCGCGGCGGCACGCGAGGGCGACGCGGCCGGGGCACGGGCCGCGCGCGGCTGGCCGAACGCCAGCCCGCCGAACACGTCGGCGTGCCGTGCCGCCACCGGCGTCCCGGGCGCGACCACCCGCACCGTCCACGACACCTCGACCGTCGTCGGCGCGAAGCACATCTGGTCGTCACACGCCTGGTAGCGCAGCCGCGCGGGCACGACGACCTCCCCGGGCGCGGTGCCGCGGTCGACCGACACCTGCACGCCGATCGTGAACGCGTGGTCGAAGACGGCGAGCGGTTCGGCCATGCCGGACTGCTCGAAGTCCTGGGGCGGCGGATAGAGGATCTCGTCCACCGTGATCCCCGCGGGCGGCTCCACGGTGAGCACCGTCGGGATCAGCGTGGGATCGCGCGGCGCGTCCGACTGCACGTGGAGGCCGGGCGGCAGCGACACCTGCAGGGCCAGCGACACGCGTTGCCCGGGGGCGACACCGTCGCTCGAGACGAGCGGCGTGAGGGTGGCGGTGGGCCGGCGCAACTGGGCGTCGGCGGCCACGGGCCACGTCAGCAGGGCGGCGAGCAGGAGCGGGAGCGTCTTCATCAGCGGGCGTGCGCGAAACCGGGACCCGCCGCCGGTCGAGCGGCGTCGGGGTGAGCGGCCTTCGCCGCTCGTAGGTGGACAGGTACCCGAAGAAGGTACACCACTCCATGAGACGCGGTCACGCCGGCCGAGGAGCCCGTCGGCTGGTTGCACCGCCCGGCACGGACGAGCTCGGCGCGCACTCCGGCTGAGCCGTGGAGTTCGACCTTGCGGGTCGTACCGTGGCCGGATAGATTGGTGATAGAACCATCGGACGCCACCGCCCGCACGGCAGCGTCCCGCCCTGCATGACGAGCCGCCGCGTGATCCCTTCCCCCACCCCAATCGACGTCCCCGCCGACGTGGTCGAGACCTGGCAGCAGATCGTGGACCTGCTCGCCGAGCTGTGCGGCGTTCCCGCCGCGCTCGTGATGCGCATCGCCGACCCGCACATCGAGGTGCTGGTCGCCAGCCACGGCGCGGGCAACCCGTATCACCCGGGCGAGCAGGAGGTGCTGGAGGGGTCGGGGCTCTACTGTGAAACGGTCATCAAGCGGCAGCAGCCGCTGCTCGTGCCCGACGCGCTGGCCGACCCGGCGTGGCGCGAGAATCCCGACGTGCCGCGCGGCATGATCTCGTACCTGGGGTTCCCCATCCTGCTGCCCGACGAGACCCAGTTCGGCACGCTCTGCGTCCTCGACGCCAAGGCCAACCGCTACGGGGGCACCGTCGAGCAGTTGATGCAGAAGCTGAAGCGGATCATCGAACTCGACCTCGAGCGGGTCTACGTGAACCGCGCGCTCGGCGACACGAACCGCCGGCTCTCGGACTACCTGGCCGAGATCAAGGCGCTGCGGGGCCTGGTGACCATCTGCGCCCACTGCAAGAGCATCCGCGACGACCACGGCGAGTGGATCGGCGTGGAGCAGTTCCTCGTGCGCCACCCCGAGGCCGAGTTCAGCCACGGCCTGTGCCCCGCCTGCGTCGCGCGGCACTACCCGGACGACGCGCAGGCTTGACCGCGCGCGGGCCGCGTCACTTCCAGCCGGTGGACTTCCGCGTGAACCGGGCGGGCAGCGCCGGCCTCGGCGCCGCCGCGCCCGTCGATTCGCCCGACGCCTCCCGGATCTCCTGCTCGAGCGCCTCCTCGTCCGGCAGGCCCTCGAGCTGATCCACGAAGACGAGCGAGTGCTGCGACGGGATCTCGAAGCGCTTGCCGCACGCCTTGCACGTCACCTCGTCGTCCACCCGCAGCAGGTAGTCGCGCAGCTTGGCGAAGCGCGCGCGGTCGCGCTCGTCTGCGCCGGCCGGGGGGCGGTCCTTCTTCGACCGGCGCACCCACTTGATGCTGTAGTCGCCGGTGCGCCGGCAGCGCGGGCACTGGTAGCGCCCCGGGCGGGTCTGGGGCGACTCGTTGAAGAAGGCGCGCTCGTCGATGGCCATGGCGCCGATCGTAACCGGGATCGCACCGGCCTCGCTGGCGTCGTGGGACGCGGAGGCGTGGACGCGGGTGGTGCGCCTGGACGCTCAGCCCCGGCCGGGGTGGGCCGCCAGGGCCACGGCGATGCGTGCCGCCAGCGTGGCGTTGTTCCCGAGCAGGGCGAGGTTGGCCGCGAGGCTCGCGCCGCGCGTCACCTCGGCGAGGGCCGACAGCAGGAACGGCGTGACCGCCTTGCCGCTGACGCCGGCCGACTCCGCGCGGCGCTCGCACTCGCGGACGGCCGCGGCCACCTCGTCGCGGTCGAGCGCGTGGGTGGCGGGCACGGGCTGGCACAGCAGCACGGCCGACTCCACGCCGAGGTCGGCCCGCGCGCGCGCGATCCGCGCCGCGTCCGCGGCCGTGTCGGCCCGGTGCTCGAGGGCCAGCCCGGCGTCGGTGGCGAGGAAGAACGGCAGCCGGTCGCACCCGAAGCCCGCGACGAGCACGCCGAGTTCCTCGAGCCGTTCGAGCGTGGCGGCCGGATCGACGATCGACTTCGGCCCGGCGCACACGACGAGGCCCGGCGTCCGCGCGAGCTCCAGCAGGTCGGCCGACACGTCACCCGTGCGCGGGTGCACCCCGCCGATGCCGCCGGTGGCCATCACCTCGATGCCGAGCCGCGCCGCGGCCCACAGCGTCGCCGACACCGTGGTGGCGCCGCGGCCCCCCACGGCGAGGGCGGCGGGATAGTCCCGTCGCGCCACCTTGGCGATGCCCGCCCCCGGCGCGCAGAAGGCGTCGAGATCGTCGGCGCCCAGCCCCACGCGGATGCGTCCGGCCTCCACGGCGACCCACGCCGGCACCGCCCCCTCGCGCCGCACGCGGGCATCGAGGTCGCGGGCCGCCTCGGCGTTGCGCGGCGGGGGCAGGCCCTGCGACAGCACGCTGGTCTCGAGCGCGACGAGGGGGCGAGCGTGGACGAGGGCGTCGCGCACGTCGTCGGAGAGGGCGAAGGCGGCGAGGGATCGTTCGGTCATCGGGCGGGATCTCCAGGGACGGGCCACCGGCCCGGTTGCGCCGCGCAGCGCGCGCCGGCCGCGCACGCGCGCCCCAGCGCCTCGGCTGGGGTGGCGCCCAGGGCCAGGGCGGCGAGCAGGGCACCGTCGAACGCGTCGCCGGCACCCGTGGGGTCGACTTCCTCGACCGCTGGTGCCGGGGCGTGGTACACGTGCCCCGCGACGGCCAGCAGCGCTCCACGCGCTCCGAGCTTCACCGCGGCCATCGCGTAGCGCGCGCCCAGGGACCGGGCTGCCGTCTCGTCGCGCCGCCCGGTGAGCGCCTCGGCCTCGCGCTCGTTGGCGAGCAGCAGCGTGGCCTCGCGCGTCGCGTCGAGGAACCACGCGGCGCCCCGGCGTGCCACGAGCGGCCACGATCCGGCGTCGAGGGCGACGACGGGCGCGCGGGCGCCGGCGAGCGCCGCCCGGGCGGTGGCCTCGGTGGCCGTGTCGAACAGCGTGTAGCCGGACACGAACACGGCGCCTGCCTGCAGCGGCCGCAGGGGGAACGTCCCGAGCAGGGAGTTCGCCCCGCGGTGCGCCACCATGGAACGTTCGCCCGCCTCGGTGACCACGAGCATGGCGCCCGAGCGGCTGCCGGAGGCGACCTGGACGTGCGGGTCCACGCCGCGCCGCACCAGCGCCGCCCGCAGGATCGCCCCGGCCTCGTCGTCGCCGACGCAGCCGTGCAACCGCACCGAGGCCCCGGCGGCCGCGGCCCAAACGGCCACGTTCGCGGCGCTGCCCCCCGGGTCGACGCGAACCTCGCCGTGGACGTCGCCGCCGCGCGCGAGCACGCCGGACGACACGGTGACGTCGAGCATCACGTCTCCGACCACGATCACCTGGGGGGCGGCCTGCGTCACCGGGGCACCAGTGTAGCCGCGACGGCCACCCGTCGCGCGACCCGCGGGCACGACGGCGTGGGCCCGCGAGCGTCGACACGCGCGCCGCTGCCGGCCCTCCCGGCCCGGTGGCCACCTGTGGCACCATCGCGCCGGCGCGCCGGCCGTCCCGGTGGCGCCGCTGCCAAGGAGGCGCGGTGACCCTGCCCTACGTCGTGGCCTCGTGTGCGATGTCGCTCGACGCCTGCCTCGACGATGGGAGCGAGGCGCGGCTGGTGTTGTCGCACCCGGCGGACCTGGAGCGCGTCGACGCCCTCCGGGCCTCGTGCGACGCCATCCTCGTCGGGGCGAACACCATCCGGCGCGACAACCCGCGTCTCGTCGTGCGCGCGCCGGCGTTCGTGGCCGCGCGGCAGGCCGAGGGACGTCCCCCGCAGCCGCTCAAGGCGACGCTGACGGCAACGGGCGACCTCGATCCGGCGGGAGCCTTCTTCACCGAGGGGCTCGCGGAACGCGTCGTGTACGTGGCCACCGAGGCCGCGCGCATCGCCCCCGCGGTGCGGCGGCTGGCGACGGTCGTGGCGATGCCGGCCGGGGCGACGCTGCGGTGGCTGGTGGAGGACCTGGGACGCCGCGGGGTGCGGCGCCTGCTCGTGGAGGGCGGCGCCCGCGTGCTCACGGCGGCGCTGTCGGAGGATCTCGTCGACGAGCTGCAGGTCGCCATCGCGCCCTACTTCCTGGCGCAGGCGGGGGCGGTGCGCGTGGTCGGCGAGGCGCCGATGCCGTTCGGGCCGTGGCGGCGGATGCCGGTCCGCCAGGTGTCGCAGGTGGGGGACATGGTGGTCGCCGTCTACCAGTTGAGGGGGGAGCGATGACCACGTCCCTGGCCCACGACGACGATCGCCGCTGGCTCGCGGAAGCGGTGGCGCTCTCGCGGCGGTGCCCGCCGAGCGCGTCGGCTTTCTCGGTCGGGGCCGTCGTCGTGTGTGCCGGCGAGGTGGTGGCGACGGGCTACAGCCGGGAGGAGTCGCCCGTGGAGCACGCGGAGGAGACGGCGATCCGGCGCGCGCGGGCGGCGGGCCTCGACCTCAGCCGCTGCACGATCTACTCGTCGCTCGAGCCCTGCGCGAGCCGCGCGTCCGGGCGGACGGCGTGCTGCGACCGCATCGCGGCCGCGGGCGTGCGGCGCGTGGTGTTCGCGAGCGTCGAACCGCCGATCTTCGTTCCCGGCCGGGGAGCGGAGCGGTTGCGTGCGCTGGGGATCGAGGTCCAGCAGCTCGACGACCTCGCCGCGGAGGTGCGCGCCGTGAACGCGCACCTGCCCTGGGGCTGAGGCGCGCGCCCCGAGCCGGGCTGCGCTACGGCAGCGCCTCCCCGCGCGCGGCCACCAGCAGGGCATACCACTGGTCGCGGCCGAGCGACACCCGGTCGGCCGCGCAGCAGGCGCGCAGGCGGCTCGCTGTGCGCGTGCCGATCACGGGCTGGATGCCCGCCGGGTGACGCAGCAGCCACGCCAGGGCGATGGCGTCGCGGGTGACGCCGGCCTCGGCCGCGATTCGGTCGGCGAGGGCCGTCAGCGGCGGCGTGTCGCGCTCACCGTCGGCGGCGTCCCAGCGCCGGCCCTTCGCCAGCGGCGAGTACGCCTGCACGAGGATGTCGTGGCGCCGGCAGTAGTCCAGCGTGCCGCCCGTGGGCCCGGCCGCGGCGCCGGCCGCGGTGTTGAACACCAGCCCTTCCTCCACGAGCGCCCGGTGCCACAGGCTCAGCTCCACCTGGTTCACGACGAGCGGCTGGTCCACGTGGCGGCGCAGCAGGTCGATCTGCGCCGCCGTGTGGTTGCTGACGCCGAAGTGGCGCACCTTGCCCGCGCTGGCCAGGTGGGCGAACGCCCGCGCCACCTCGTCGGGCTCCACGAGCGCGTCCGGCCGGTGCAGCAGCACGAGGTCGAGCCGGTCGGTGCGCAGCCGGCGCAGGCAGCCCTCCACCGACGTGACGATGTGCGCGTAGGAGAAGTCGTAGCGGCCGGGTGTCGCCGCGTCGGGCTCGCCCGCGAACCGGATGCCGACCTTCGTCTGCAGCACCAGGCGGTCGCGCAATCCCGGTCGCTGCTGCAGCAGCTCGCCGAACACCTCCTCCGACTTGCCGCGGCAGTAGATGTCGGCGTGGTCGAAGAGCGTGAGGCCCTCGTCGCAGGCCGCCTCCACCAGCGCGGCCGCGGCGGCGCGATCGCCGGCCGAGAGCGGGGTGTCGTCCCATGTGCCGCCGAGCCGCATGCAGCCGCAGGCGATGCGCGGGACGTCGAGGTCGGTGTGGGGGATGCGGATGCGGTGCACGTCGGGCTCCTCGGGCTGGCAGCAGCCTATCACCCGGGCGCGGGGTCCCGGCGGCGCGCGTGACTCGGGCCGCGCGGACGTGGCAGAGTGCTCCCATGCACGACGTCCTCGTCATCGGCGCGGGCCCGGTGGGCCTCGCCACGGCCATCGAAGCCCGTCGCGCCGGCCTCTCGGCCCTCGTCGTCGAGAAGGGCGCGCTGGTGAACTCCATCGTCGGCTACCCGGCGCGGATGGAGTTCTTCTCCACGCCCGACCTGATCGAGATCGGCGGGCACCCGTTCCCCGTCCAGGGATACAAGCCCACGCGGGAGGAAGGCCTCGAGTATTACCGCGGCGTGGCCGCGCGCGAGGGCATCGACGTGCGGCTCTACGAGCGGGTGATCGCGGTCGAGGGGGAGCAGGGCGCGTTCTCGGTGGTGACGACGAAGGGCGTGCACCCGGCGCGGCACGTGGTGGTGGCCGTCGGCTTCTATGACATGCCGAACCTGCTCGGCGTTCCCGGGGAGGATCTGCCGAAGGTGACGCACTACTACCGTGAGCCCTACGCGTACGTGGGCCAGCGGGTGGCGGTCGTCGGCGCGAAGAACTCCGCGGCCAAGGCGGCCCTCGACTGCTACCGCCACGGCGCCGAGGTGACGATGATCGTCCGCGGGCCGGCGATCTCCGACAAGGTGAAGTACTGGATCAAGCCGGACCTGGAGAATCGCATCAAGGAGGGCAGCATCCGCGCGTACTTCAACACCGTCGTCGTGGAGGTGCGGCCCGGGTCCGTGGTGGTCCGCATGCCGGAGGGCGAGCGCGAGGTCGCCAACGACTGGGTGCTGGCGCTCACCGGGTATCGGCCGGACTACGCGTGGCTGACCTCGCTCGGGATCGCGATCCGCGACGACGAGGCGCGGACGCCGGTGTTCGACGAGGCGACGTTCGAGACCAACCGCAAGGGCGTGTACCTGGCCGGCACGGTGTGCGGCGGCCTGCACACGGGCCGCTGGTTCATCGAGAACGGGCGGTTCCACGCGCGGCAGATCGTGGCGCACGTCGCGGGGCGCGCGGTGGACCGGGTGGCCTTCGACACGATGCGCTGGAAGACGCAGGAGTGAAGGAACTGGGATCGGGTCCATTTCTCGCAGCAGGCAGGCGCACCATGCCCACGACCCGCATCGCCCTCGCCACCACGCGCCGCCCGAAGATCGAGGGGGCCAAGGCCGCGTTCGCCGCGCTCGCGGCGGCGCTGGACCTCGATCTGTCGGGCGTCGAGTGGCTCGCCCGCGATGCCGCGTCCGGGGTGGAGGAGACACCGACACGGCTCGAGCAGTTGCTGCGCGGCGCGCGCACGCGGGCTCGCGGCCTGAGCGACACGCTGTCGGCCGAGGGCCGGCCGGCGCGCTTCGCCGTCGGGCTGGAGGGTGGCCTCTGGGTGGCCGACGGCGCCGTGTTCCTGCAGAGCTGGGCCTGCGTGACCGACGGGGCGCGTGAGGCGTTCGGCGCCAGCGGGGCGATCCCCGTGCCGGCAGCGCTCGCCGACGCGGTGCTGCGGCAGGGCCGCAGCCTCGGCGAGGTGATCGACGCCTTCGACGGCGGCCACGACGTGCGCAGCGGCCAGGGCGCCTGGGGCGTGCTGACGCGCGGCCTCGTCACGCGGGAACGCTCGTTCGAGGCCGCGGTGCTCAACGCGCTCGCGCCATTCGCCAACCGCGACGTCTACGACCGGCGCCTTGGCTGAGCGCCCGTCGCCGGGTGCCGTTCCGGGCCGGCAAGATGGACCCGACCTGATCCGACCCCGTTCTTCCGGCGTGCCATAATCTGCGCCAACTGGGAACGCCAGGAGGCCCCGATGGCGACGGAGGCGGCGCGGTCCGGCAGCGCGTCCCGCCAGGCCGTGGTGCCACGCCGTCGTGTGGCCGTCGCGACGGCACCATGGCGTCCCCCGGAGGTCCGTGCCCCATGGAGTTCAGCACCGTCGTGGACATCGAGGCGTCCCCGTCCGCCGTGTGGGCGCTGATGAGCGACGTCGAGCGCTGGCACGAGTGGACCGCGTCGATCGCCCGCATCGAGCGGCTCGACGCCGGGCCGTTCGTCGTCGGCGCGCGCGCTCGCGTGTACCAGCCGAAGCTGCCACCGGCCGTGTGGCAGGTGACGCGGCACGAGCCCGGCCACGGGTTCACCTGGGTGAGCCGGGCGCCCGGAGCGCTGATGACGGGTGACCACTACGTGGAGCCCGCCGGGACAGGGAGCCGCGCGCGGCTGGGGCTGCGCTACGAGGGCCCCGTCGGCCGGCTGATCGGGCGGGTCTTCGCCGGCATCACGCGGCGCTACGTCACGATGGAGGGCGAGGGGCTCAAGCGCCGGGCGGAGGCGAGGTGAGACGGGCGCTGGCACCCCTGCCCCAGCCCGTCTCCAGCGAGCCCCGCCGGGCGCGCGGCCCTGATCACCGCCCGAAGAATTCGGCCAGCGCGTCCCACAGCTTCGCCGACGTCAGCCCCGACGTCGAGAAGACCACCACGCCGTCCACGCCCTGGGCGCGCACGCGGTCGAGCGTGGCCGTGAGCTTGCCGGCGGGGTAGTAGCCTGCCGGCGGATCGGCGAGGAACGCGTCGATCCGCTTCGCGAGGTCGCTGGTCGCGGCCGGCGCCGACAGGTACGCCGTGATGGAGGCGTGCAGGTCGGGCGCGAGCGCCTGCAGGCGCGGGGCGACCGCGTCGAAGGCCTGCCGGGCCTCGGGGCCCGCCGTGCCGGCCGCCGCGAGCGCGCGGAGCCGGACGAGGGGCTGGCGTTCCTCGTCGTAGAGCTGGTAGGCCGCCACGCCGATCCACAGGTGCGGGAAGTCGCGCGCCCAGGTCTTCTGCTGCTGGACGGCCTCGGCCAGCAGGTCGAGGTGCGCCTCGAACGAGCCCGCGAAGTGGCCGCGGTAGTCCATCGGCATCAGGTACTGGACCCACGGCGAGAAGCGCCGCCAGTCCTGGCCGATGAAGCGGCCGCTCTGCACCGGGTTCTTGAACACGGCGGCCGACACCTCCATCCGCGGCTTCACCGTCCGCACGGCCTCGAACACCTCGCGCACGAACTGCGTGACGTGGTGGATGCGGTACTCGTAGAAGAAGTAGTCGAGGTCGCGGTTCCCGCCCGCGAAGTAGCTGCCGCCCAGTAGCAGCCGGCTCTTCATCTCGCGCGAGTACTGGTCCCAGTTGGGCGGCAGCACGCGCGGGCTGCGCTCCCAGTGGGCCTCGAGGTGCGGGCGATCGAAGGGCGTCAGCAGCGGGTCGTCGGGCCGCGCCTCCGAGAGGTAGGACGCGTACCTCGGCAGCTCGCGGAGGCAGTAGTCGCAGAAGCAGTAGGTGTCGGGCGCCAGGTCGCCGGGATAGCGCACGTAGTCGTGGTGGATCGCGTCCACGTCGTACCGCTCCACGAACTCGACGATGAGGGGGATCAGCCACTGGTCGGTGTAGCCGGGCCGGCGCGCGGGGCACATCCACGCCAGGCGGTACGCGCTGCCGCGGAGAACCTCCGCCGTCGTCGGCTTGCCCTGCGGGCCCAGCGCGAGCCACTCGGGGTGCGCGGTGGCCACGTGCGAGCCCGCGCCCTCGGCGAAGTCGAAGAACCAGGCGTGCACCTGGATGCCGCGCGCGTGCGCTTCGCGCACCAGCACGGCGGGGAAGTCGAACTGCTCGTACCCCGGCACGACGGCGGCCGCGAACCGCTGGCTGGGCCAGTAGATGCCGGTGGCGGTCTTCACCTCCATGACCAGCGTGTTGACGTGGGCCCGGGCGAGGCGGTCCACGAAGGCCTTCACGTCCGCGTCGGTCTTCCCGGCCTCGTGCGGGTGCGCCCAGACGGCGCGCCCCTTCAGCGTGGGCGCGGCCGCCGCCGCGGCCCCCCCCGCCAGCAGGGCACCGGCGATCAACCGCGGGATAGCGAGGCCCGGAAGCGACATGCGAGTCCGCAGGCGG
>JADHED010003143.1_pt1 | contig 10197 bp, 10 predicted proteins | sample 8952041 | NCBI WGS metagenome assembly JADHED01 (sample SAMN16124423, study PRJNA663239) | bioreactor sludge metagenome | isolation source: sludge (control) | place: India:Bengaluru | collected 2018-09-08
CAAACAAAATGAAAAAGAAGCGTGGTTTCTCAATCCTTTTTCCACAGAAAACCACGCCTCTTTTAAGCTAGATAAAAGAAATAATATTTGGTATCTCCATTCCGAAGGAATTGGCGGAAACAATATTGATTTTATGATGAAATACCTGAAAGCTTCCGTAAAAGAAGTTTTAGAATGGGCGGAAAGACAAAATTTCTCTTCTTTTCAACATCAAAGTAATTCTAATCCAAAGCAAGAAGCTCTAGCAAATAATTATACAATAATTGAAGTTAAAGACATTCAACATCCAGCACTTTTGGAATATTTAAAAAGCCGAAAAGTAGAAAATCAGACCACCTACTTAAAAGAGATACATTACCAAATAAACGATAAAAGCTATTTCGGAATAGGCTTCAAAAACGATTCTGGCGGTTACGAAATTCGGAATAAATACTCAAAGATATGCTTAGGGAAAAAAGATATTTCCACCATTACAAATGGAGAAGAATCACTTCGCATTTTCGAAGGTTTTTTCGATTTCCTTTCCTTTAAAAATATAGAAGATAATTTAGAAAAAAAGCCTTCAGATTACATCATCCTAAACTCCATTTCGATGATTCCAAAAATCAAAAATTTAATTCAGAATTATCAAAAAGTAGAACTGTATTTTGATAACGACAACGCTGGAAACCGAGCTGTCGAAATGATAAAGAATGCAGGAGATAACATAGAAGACTGTCGGATTTTATACAAAAACCACAAAGACCTGAACGAGTTTTTAATGAGTTGGGAAATGCGTAAAAGAGATACAGGTAGAGAATATGAAGACATGAATAAAATAAACACGCGAAAACTCGGCAGATAGTTAGTGCAAAAAGTACCCAAAGTTTACAATAAGCGTATCCGCTAATTGTAAAATTGGGATTTTTGATTTCTTCCTATCGTCAGAAATGTCTTGAAAAACATTTTTAAAAACAAACTAAAATTCAATTAAAAACTAAATGCACACCAATATGGAAAAAAACTTTTTAGAAGAATTTGTCAAGAAAGCCTTACAAGAAAATGAAAAGAAAGAGGATGGTGAAAAGAGAAAAAAACACTTTCAGGAAATCGGAAGAAAAGGAGGTTTAAAAAAGAAAACATCACAACAATTTTCAAAAGTTATCTCCGTAAGATTAACCGAAAAAGAGTTTGACGAAATAGAAAAACAAGCCTCAAAATATCACTTGAAAATATCAAAATATGTAAGGATGATTCTTACTGAAAAAGAATTAAAGATCAATGAATTTAAAACCGAAGAAGTGCTGCTTCAATATGGAAATCATTTTATCAGAATTAAAAATTTATTGAGACATAGAGCGTTTTCCGAATTTGAAAACAAGAAACAAATCCTCCATGAAATTGAAACCGTCACTACACTGATTTACCAATATCTGTATGAAAAACAAAACAAGCAGAAACCCACATAACTGAAATTCAAAAATGAATAACAGCGCAACCACCAGAAGAATTACCAAAATCGCCATCGAATATAATGGCAATGACAAAGGAACGGCAGAACGAGTATATCAAAACAATCTATTAAGTCAGAACCCAGAACAACAGTTTACAGAAATGAAAACCGTTGCAGACCGCAATAAAAATGTAAAAAACTGGGCATTGACAGGATATATTTCTCCAGAAAAATCCATTGGAGACCAATTATCCAATGAAGAACTCACACAGTTGGCATTAAGAGCTTTGAAGAAAATCGGAGTAAGAGATAACAATCAAATGGTTTTAGATATTCATTCCTCAACCAAACAAAAACACATCCACTTTATTGTCAATAGAGTAAATATACACGGAGAGAATACCATTAAAGCCCACAATATTGGAGAACTCTTTGGGAAAGCCGTTCGTGAAGTTTGCAAAGAAATGAACCTGAAAACCGATATTGAAATTGGCAAAGAAAAGAAAGAGCAAATGTTGAAAGCACTCACAACTTCCCTTAGAACTTCAAGAAGCTTTGAAGAACTGATTAATAATATGAAAAAGCTAGGTTATCGGGTAACACTTTCACAAAATGAAAAAGTAGGAATCTCGGGAATGAGAATAGTAAAGTTTGAAGATATGAACTATTAAAAAAAGTCATTGAAACCAATGAAAGAAACACCGAACAAGGAATAAAAACAGCATTTGTGTATGAAGATTTATTGAATATAAAAGGAGAAACAGAATCTACAATGAGGGGATTTAACGCTACGATTTTAAAATTATCAGAATCTTTAGAAAAAGAAACTCAAGAGAGGAATGAATTTATAGAAAGGATACCTAAAACCATTGAAATCGTACCCTCTGAAGATTATTTGAATCTAAATAAATCATTTGAAAAGAATTCTAAATTTATGAAAATTATCTTTTACGGAATGATTGCAGCATTATTCCTTTCAGTTTTAACAACAGCAGGAAACATTTTTTTTACCAAGCAATGGTATGCAGAAAGCATTAAATCAAAAAGTGAAATCCGCCAAGAGATTTTGGATGAAATTAAAAAAGATGGTCAATCTATTTATAAAGATGAAGATTACCTTCAACTACAACATAATACAGAGTTGATGAATAAATGGATGGAGAAAAACCCAAAGGATGCAAAGAATTTTTTGAGATTTAAGGATGGGTATGAGGCGAGTAGGGAATCAAAATAATATATTTTGTGATTGTTATTTCAATCAAAATATGTATTTTTGTTCGAAATAACAATCATTATTGTAATGAAACAACAGGTAATCCTCCCAAAATTCAATCAACTATTAGGGCAAATGGGAGAAAATATTAAGCTCGCAAGAAAACGTAGAAAACTCACTGCTGTTCAGGTTTCTGAAAGAGCGGGAATTGCTCGTTCCACATTGTATTTGATTGAAAAAGGTGATGCAAGTGTTTCTTTGGGAGCTTATTTTAATGTTTTAAGAGTTCTGGGATTGCAAAACGATTTTCTGAAATTAGCTGCTGATGACGAGTTTGGCAGAAAATTGCAGGATTTGGAATTACTTAAATAAACATCTACTATTATGAAGCAAGGAAAATTTGATATTTACGTTTTCGCTGATTGGAAAGGAATGGCAGCCCCGAAATTGATGGGAATTCTTTCTGCACATTACGGAAAAGGGAAAAAAGCGTTTGGTTTTGAATACGATAAAGATTGGATAAAAACAGCATCTCAACGTTTGATTGACCCAGATATTCAGTTTTTTTCGGGTGCACAATTTCCAAACAATAAAGAAAATTTTGGAGTTTTTTTAGACAGTATGCCAGATACTTGGGGGCGCACTTTAATGAAAAGAAAAGCTGCACAACATGCAAGAGAATTTGGAGAGAAGCCACAAACTCTTTACGATATAGATTATCTTTTGGGTGTTTTTGACAAAACAAGAATGGGCGCTTTGAGGTTTAAAACGTCTTTAGATGGTTCTTTTCTTGATAACGATCATGAAAATGCTACACCGCCTTGGTCGTCTATCCGAGAGCTTCAAGCCGCTGCGAAAAATTTGGAGGATGACGAAAATATAGATGTGAAAAAATGGTTAGCGATTCTTATGGCTCCAGGATCTTCGTTGGGAGGAGCAAGACCCAAAGCCAATATTGTAGATGAAAAAGGCGATTTGTGGATTGCGAAATTTCCTTCAAAAAATGATACGATTGACAAAGGAGCTTGGGAATTTTTAGCATATCAATTAGCTTTGAAAAGTGGCATTGAAATGAACGAATGCAGAATAGAAAAAATAGCAGGAAAACACCATACTTTTTTCACTAAAAGGTCGACAGAGAAGGCGATGATAGAATTCACTTTGCTTCGGCAATGACAATGACGGGAAACAGTGAAGAAAATTTACGATTTCACACCGCAAGTTATCTCGATATAGCCGAATTTGTAATGAATAATGGCGTAAATATTAACGAAAATCTTCATCAATTATGGCGAAGAATTGTGTTCAATATTTGTATTTCAAATACAGACGACCATCTTCGGAATCACGGTTTTATTTTAACAGAAAATGGTTGGATTTTATCGCCTGCTTATGACCTAAATCCTTCTGTTGAGAAAGATGGATTGGCTTTAAATATTGATATGGATGATAATGCTCTGAATCTCGAATTAGCAAAAAGCGTAGGAATTTATTTCCGATTAAGTGATTCTGAAATGGATGCTATTATTGCTGAAATTCAAGATGCAGTCCGCAATTGGAAAGACATTGCAACAGAAATTGGGATTACAAGAGCTGAACAGGAAATGATGAAAGGGGCTTTTTTGTATTGAATATAAATTGTACTTTAACAGCTAATGGAAATCAATAGATTAAAAGTAATACTCGCTGAAAAAGAAAAAAATCAATACATGTTGCAAAAACTAAAATTCTAATTGTTTTATGTATTCAATTGCTTCATCAATATTATTTTTGAAGTTTTCAATTGAATAATCTATTTGAATATCTGGTTTGAGTGAACCAGAATAACCTTTCCAATTTTCCCAATATTTGGTTGAATAGCCAATAATTATTTTTGAATTTGGAAGATAAAAGCCTCTAGTTTCTCCATAATGATTTACATTTCCACTTGTTGGTTCACCAATAAGAATTGAGTTGTAATTTCTTTTCAAATCAATCGCATTCATTAAAGCGGAAGAAAATGTTTTCTTACCAATCAAAATGTATAATGAACCCTTTTTATTCAGATAGTTTGTTTTCAATTTTTCGAGAAAAGGTTTTAGAATAGCTGAATTTCCACCGCTATTATTTCTTAAATCAATTATAAGTTTTTCAGGTTTTTGAATCTCTATAGCATTGAATAATTCATTATTAAATATTTCGAAGGTTTTTCCATCTTGTTCTGCGCAATCTTGATAATTGAAATACATAGTTTTATTATTCTCAATCAGTTCATACCAATAATTATCCTTATGTTTAAATCTTAAAAGTTGAGTGTTTTTTGTCAGTGCAGAATTTTCTTTATTTGTTGCTAAAATTGGAAATTCTTGGTTGTCTAAAATAAATTTGACTTCAGAATTTGATTTGGTGATATTTAAGCCTTTTAATACGCTGGGATTATTGATGAAGTTTAAAAAATATATTTCAAAATAAGATTTATTATCATCTTTGATTATTCTTTTGTAATCATTGATTACACTTTTAATTGTGTGAGTTTCTATTCCATTAAGCTTTTTATACATTAGCTTAGAATGAATAGAATCTGTTTTTACAACAAAAATACCTTCTTTAAAAAAATCAAAATAAATTGGAAAAATGTTTCTATATTTTGGTTCTATTCTTGTGTGTTCATCCCCAATTTTTTTAATCAATTTGTATAATTCAATTTCAAAAGTTTCATTATTCAGAGATTGCCTTTTTTTCTCAATTTCTAATATTTTTTGGTTGAATTTTCTTTCAGAGATTTTCTCAAATAAATTTTTATGTCTTTTAGGTAATTCGGTTTTTAGAAATTCTAAATCTTCAATAAATTGTTTTTCAGTTAAATTCTGTGCATTAATTTTAAAAATTGATAATAGAAATAAGAGGAGAATATATGAAATTTTAATTCGGACTATATGTAACATTTGATCTTTTATTTTTTTAATTGTCTCTTTAAAGACAATTGAAATAAGAGTTTTGTTACATGACTTTCACAAACTGTACTAAGTTTTACTTAGTTTGCTAAAGAATCAATGTTATTTAATTTTTAAACTTATACAGACAAAGTAATTTGGGATTTAAAATTCAAAATACATCTTATCCTTCTTGTCTGTTTTCTCCTTTCTCACAATCATTATTTCAGAAAAAAAAGAGACCCACGCCGTTGTATATACTGCTAGAGTATTTAGTGAGTGTTCAAGACCTCACCTTACGGGTGTACAAGCACCCTCGTTAAGCTGCTTGCTGCTATCCTATAATCAATTCAATACCCGCTTTTTCAGCTTTGTATTTTATTTTGGCTTGCAATTCATAATAACTCCAATTGCGAAGCACAAATTTCTGTTCTTTAGCAATTCCAATTTTGTCCTCCTGATTTTTAAGAATAAGAGTCGCTGCCTGTTGCTCAATACAAAAATCAATAAGCTGTTTACTGTACAAATGAAGCCGATGATTCACATACCTACTTTCAATATTTTTTCTATTGTAGAGAGCCTTTTTTTTGCGTTTCGCCCCTTTTCCAGAACGGGCAGAGGCAATGCCATTTTGAATCCTCTTCAGGCTAGCCTGTATAGCAAGTCTCCGGTAGAGAAACTCTTCCTTTGTGCCAATATTAATGCGCACATTATTGGCTTTAGCTACAATAGGATGTTCCAGAGACAAAGAAGCTTCAGCAATAATTTCAGGATTTAAAAGATGTTCCTCTTTTTCAAATTCAAATACAGCAAGCCAATAGATTCTCTTGTCTTTCAATTGGATTTGTGAGGTACAAAGTTTTATTTCATCCCTTAAAAGGCGTTCCATAATCAAACGCTTATCCGTAAAGTCTTTTCCCAAATACGTTTTTACAGGAATGGCAAATGCATTAAAACAAAACGCTTTCGTTTCTTCATCATATCTCATTTTGCTGATGCATTTAACAGGAAGCGGAATAGGAATATCTTTTCTAAAGTTCCTCAAAGATTTTAAACCTCGCCAATAGTCAGATTTTTCTTTTGAAAAAACAGATTGAATCGTATTGTTCAAGCTTCCCAATATATCAGTAGGAATTTCCCCTTTGAATTTATCAAACACCATTCGTGCTGTAGTATTGGTTTTTGAACGGTTAAACATTCCCATTTCATCTTTATTGATGTCTGCCAACTTGTATTGAATATCTTCCGTAAAATAAAAGAAATCCTTCATCATTTCCTGAACATACAAATGTGAAACAATAAAATTTGCTGCCCTGTAACATCGGTTCTGATAGCGATACAGTTTTTCCCACATCGCTTTTTTCTCCTCGCTAGAAACATCTAGGAGCAACTGAATTCTTCGGGTAAGAGTAATTGTAGATTTTTCCATTTCAAAGAAGTGTTTCAGTGGTGTTTTTTTTACTTTGTAGAAATTGATACGCAAAAAGGAATTCCCGATGAACATCCTTTTCAGATAAATTGAGCTCTTGAGCAATCATCGAGAAAGAGGCTTTATGCTCAAACCTTCTTTTCAGAATCTCAAGTTGTCGACTGCTGAGTTTATTGGGTTGCTTTTCATGTTCAGAGACTTTTACTTTGGGTTGTTCAAAAGAACTACCTTTAATAATGTCCCGAAGGTCATTGATGGCTCTGTTCACTTCATTGCTAATGTCTTTTACGCTGCTTCCCATAGCTTCTGCAATAGGTTTGTACTGAAAGCCATATTCAAGGCAAAGTTCTATGAGGTGTTTCCTTTTAGAATCCAAAACGTTTAAAACTTTCTTCACTTCATCTAAATTTTTCTGTTCAGATTCTTGAAGGAGAAGAAGCTCCTTGTCTTGAGCAGGGTCGTAACCAACCAGATAATCCTGATAGTTCTCGTAACGTTCTAAGGAATTAATAAGGCGAGTGAATTTATTTCTTGGAGAACTGTAATAAGTGAGGCAATCTCTTTTTAAAACAAACCTTAAAAACCCCAAAATATGATTCGGTGTTTCAATAGAATCACGTTGCAACCAAAGTTTGAGAAAGACATCCTGAACAAGCGTTTCCACCACAAAATCATCCTCCACCATTTGTTTTCCTATCCAGAAAAGAAGTCTTTTGTAACGTAAATGAATATGTTCTAAAGAGTTTGGGTCGCCTTTTTTCAGCAGTTCATAGAGCTGAGCATCTTTCAGTATCCGAGGCAAAGAGTCTGTTCTTTTCATAGGTAGTGTGTTTTAGCTAGAAGAAACTGCTTCGATCATGAAGATGAATTCTTTTGTACCATTCAACACATATACTCACTACATTTTGCCCAATAGAAAAGGCGTGGAACTCAACTTACTGCATTAGAGGTACTGGTATACCCGTGTACGATAAGAGAGCCCACGCCGCGGTCGTGAGCAAATTTACTTATCTTCTCGTACACATAAAATTACCAGTTTTCTAATGCGAGATTCTAAGCAATTGCTTCAATATTTTGATTCTATATGAATAATTGCATTATGTTATTTGCAAATATAGTAAAATTATAAATGTAAACCAAATGGATTACATAAAAGTTGTTATTTTTTGCAAAATTGCGTTATGGCTAAACTCAACGAGGAAGATATTTTGCTTAAAAATAAAATTGCTGATAGGATTAAGTTTCTAAGAGCTAATACAGGTTTGTCTCAATCTGAATTTTCTAAAAAGCATGAAATCGACAGGCAAATATTAAACCGTTGGGAAAGTAAAAATAATAAAAGGGGATTGACTATTTATACTATTGCAAAATTTTGTGACCTCCTTGAAATTTCTTTAAAAGATTTTTTTGACTTTGAAGCACAAGAAGATAAGATTTAGAATTCTTGTTGAAAATCTTTATAAAATCTGTAAGGCGAGAAAAATTACTCTTGAAGAATTTTTTAAACTCTTGAATTAATAGAATGCCGACGAAAGTTGGTTTATTTATATCTTGTTTTTGATATAGAATATGTTCGGCGATGTTTTTTATAATGTTCTCTCAATTTTCATAGCAAACTCTTTATTTATCTTACATAAAGGTTTGTGACATGTATTGATATATTTATCATCTAAAATATTTTGATTTCTTTTTGATGTATAGAATGCTGGTTTCTTTTCTCCTTTTTTAAAATATACTGGATCAGTTATAAAAGGAATCGAAGTAGTATCTTCAGAACAAATCAAAATACACTTTGTATCTAAGCATATTGCCAAAATATGTATATCATTAAATAATTTACTTGTATTCTCACTAGATATTTTTCTTTCTAAATCATCAATATTGTCATCATTACCAATTTTGACTTTCCCCACTTCTTTTAGTAATCTAATAATTTTTAAATATTTAGAAGCTTTCTTTAGTTCCTCTTTATATTTACTACCACCATAGATTAGAAAACCTTTTCCAAATAAAATCCAATCTAAGACTGGTTTAAATTCTAAGTGCTTTTCAGATGTTTTTGAAAAAACATTTGCAAAGCAATTTGTATCAATAATTATTGCCATACAAATATTAAATTTCTAATAATTTTAGTTCTTCGTCAATAAAAAAATCTTTAAATCCTGAAGGTAAATCATCTTCAAATTGACCATTAGAGTTTATATTAATTTGTGAAATAGTATTTCCATTTTCCTTACGTTCAAAGAAGAGAATTTGGGAAGCTGGTTTCTTTGAATCATCTTTTGAATTTAGGCAATATCGATATCTATTTATAGTATAATCGCTGTGTGTTTCAATAATAAATTTATTTCCATCGTTAACAACCGATTTGTATATAAAACTTCCAAATGCAGCTTGAGCTCGCGGGTGTAAATGCACTTCAGGTTGTTGAATAGAAAACATATTACTTTTTGACGCAAGTGCTTCTATAATTATTGGTAACATTTGTGAAACCCCATAACCAACTTGCGGCAGTTTTACAGGAATATTATTATATTTTATAATAATTTCAAACGGTGCTACATTTTTACTACCCAATTCTTTAATTTCTATTTCATCGAAAAGGTTACTTTCTTTTCCAAATTTCTCTAAAATTGGCACTATTCTCTTTCTATTTTTAGGACTTGACAAAAGTGCTCTTAGTAGTGAGGGAATATGTTCTCCTTCAGGTGAAAATTTGATATTATAAGATTCATAAATTCTTTTAGCTTTAGCTCTAATAGGAGCTAACCAAATATATTTTTTATAGAGTAATGCAGATGTTAAATCAAAATCTGTTTTTATATTTTTATAATTTTCACTAATATCTGACAAAACAAATTGAAGAAGTATTGCAATTGGAAAATTAATTGGAAGATTTATGTTCTTAGGCTTATATCCATCAAACAATGAGTCATTATCTAGCCAAGTTTTGAAATCACTAGATTCTTTCTTAACAAAGGTATAGTTAATGCTTCTTGGTAAAACATTGACTTTAACATTTAAATCATTTATTGCAAATTTAACCCAAGCAATCTCAGGAACAGATTTTTTATTTTTAAAACTGAATAGAACTTTTATAGAGTAGTTGTTTTTTTCAATTAAAATTTTTTTTTCTACCCCCACCCCCCCACCCCCGCACCACAATCGAACTGAAGGCAAACAGCACCAGGACGAGCGAGACAAATCCTGC
>JADHED010003196.1_pt1 | contig 10189 bp, 8 predicted proteins | sample 8952041 | NCBI WGS metagenome assembly JADHED01 (sample SAMN16124423, study PRJNA663239) | bioreactor sludge metagenome | isolation source: sludge (control) | place: India:Bengaluru | collected 2018-09-08
GAAACCATGAAGAAACGGAAGTTTCCAAATTTCACGGACAACCGGGGCGGCACATGGATCCAGCGTCTTTTCGGGATGCGCAGGCCGCGGCCCAGGACCGGCAACAGGACTTTTGTGGATCCTTCCGCACAGTTCATCGGCTGCGAGTATATCGAGGTCGGCCATCGTTCGGTCATTGCCGAGGGATGCTGGTTGAATGTGAACGATCGCAGTGGCGACGAACCCCGGATTGTGATCGGCGATCATTGCATCATCAGTCGCCGGACCTTCATGAGCTCCGGACACAAGATCACCATCGGTCCGTATTGCCTGATCGGGAACGAGAGCAATTTTCTCGGGGCGGATCATGATTTTCAGGATCCTTTTCTTCCCTACATGATTGCTCCCGCCATCAACGGCGAGGAAATTTCCGTTGGCGCGAATTGTTGGATGGGTTCGAACTGTACGATCTTGAAGGGCGTTTCCATCGGACACGGCTGTGTCATTGGAGCCGGCAGTGTGATCACCAGGTCCATCCCTCCCCTGAGTGTCGCTGTGGGGAGTCCCTGCCGGGTGATTCGTCGTTTTCGCATGAGTGATCGCACCTGGGTTCCTGTGGGAGAATGGACCGGGGCTGATGAAGCACAGATTCCGTCCGCGGCAGACTATCTGGCAAAGATCCGCGAAAAACACGAGTGGCTTCCCATGCCGTACATCATTGGCGGAAGTTGGTTCGGGAATATTTGAAACGGTCCGCCACGCATTGTTGCCGATGTCTTCAAAGAAAGCACCTGTGATTGCTGTGCGTGATCTGGCCTCCCGGGGGTGGATGGCCGGCGGTGTGGTGTCGCGGACAATGGCTTTGTCTTTGCAAAGTGCCGGTGCCGGTGTCCTTTATGCCACGTCGGAAGCGGGCCGGATTCCCGAGGGGGTGCGTGGTGTGGTGGTTCCTCCTCCCGCCTACCTGCCGCTGGAGTGGACGGTACGGGGATGGCTGGGGCTGGGAGCAAAGGAAAATTTTCCGCGATTTTTGCAGGACTCCTCCGTGGTGCTTCCGATTGTCGGATCGGTGCGGGTGAGTGGAATTCCCTCGGTGGGTTGGATTCCGGATTTTCAACATCTCCGCCTTCCGGAGCTTTTTACCCCGGAGCAGAGGCAGAGACTTGATCGGGAATTCGATGCGTTGGCGGAGAGATCCCGACGCCTTCTTTTGTCCAGCGAAGACGCGCGAAATGATTTTGTCCGTCATTTTCCGCATCATGCTGGAAAAGCCAGGGTGGCCTCCTTTCCATCCCTGTTTGCTTTTGAGCCTCCTGCTTCAGAAGTGGGGGATGTTCGTTCAAGGTTTCATCTTCCGGAGAGGTTTCTCCTGGTGATCAATCAATTTTGGCGGCACAAGAACCACAGGGTTGTTGTGGAAGCGTTGGGAATTCTCAAAGCCATGGGAAAGCAGATTCCGCTGGTCATGGCCGGACTGCCGGTCGACTACCGTGATGCTGAAAATTCCGCGCTTACCGCGACTTTCCAGGCGATGGCCCGGGGAGATGTTGGCGGACAGTGCGTTTTTCTGGGCAAGGTGGACCGGCAGGATATCGTGGATCTTTTGAGAACGGCGACTGCCGTGGTGCAGCCCTCGCTGTTCGAGGGATGGAACACGACTGTTCAGGATGCAAAGGCTTTGGGGTGTCCCGTGCTGGTTTCGGACTTGGATGTTCACCGGGAACAATGTCCGGAAGCCGTGGGATTTTTTGCCCCGGATCAGCCCGGGCAGCTGGCCGGGATTCTTGCAAAGCAGTGGGACGGCCTGCCCACGCGGCCCGACCTTTCTTCCGAAAAAGCCGCGCTGGCGCGGGAGAAGGAATTTGCGCGAATTTACGGAGAGAAACTGATGGGTATCTGTGCGGAGTGTCTTGAATGAGTGCCCTCCCCAAAATCTCGGTCATCACCCCGTCCTACAACCAGGCGGCCTTTCTGGAGCAGACGATGCTCAGCGTGCTGGGGCAGATGTATCCCAATCTGGAATACATTGTTGTGGACGGGGGCAGCAGCGATGGGAGCGTGGAGATCATCAAGCGTTACGAAGACCGTCTTGCCTGGTGGGTCTCCGGAAAGGATGACGGGCAGGCCGACGCCATCAACAAAGGGTTTTCAAAAGCAACAGGCGATATTTTGTGCTGGTTGAACAGCGATGATTTTTTCCTGCCCGGCACGCTTGGCGCGGTTGCGGCGGAATTCGCCGCGGGACACGATTTGATTTATGGCGATTGCATCAGTTTTTCGGATCTCGGAAAACGGTGTGTCATCAATCGGCCGCCGGTTTATGACCGGGACCTGCTGGGGTTGGTGGATTACATTGTCCAGCCGAGTTCGTTCTGGAAGAGGGATCTGTGGCTGAAGACGGGGCCGTTGAATACCGCGTTGCATTATGCTTTCGATTGGGAGTGGTTTCTGCGGGCGTCCGGGGTTGGGAAATTCCACAAATGCGCGCGCATTTTTTCCGCCTACCGTTTTCACGCTTCCCACAAGTCATCGACCGGGGGAGATCGCCGCAGCGGAGAGATATTTTCCGTTGCCGAGAAAGTGGGCGGAGAGGAGGCGGCGCGGCATTACCGCTTTGTGCGGGAGCATTTGGACGTTCTCCGGCGTCATGAAAATTTTTGTGGTCGCCTGCACGGTCGGGGGCTTGGAAGGCAGGAACATCTGGCCCGCTGGTTTTTTCCGGAGCTTTGGTCGTTGCCCGGGGGATGTGACTTCCGGAAGGTTCGCCGGTGCGTTGGAATGTTCGGCGCCTGAGATTCATACAAAAAGATGGCCATCAGCATCAGGGGTTCTTTGAAGCGTGCGATCCGGGATTTCACCGATCCCGTGGTCTGTTTTCCGGCGGTTGACAATCTGGAGAAGCTGGCTTCCTCGCGGGGGTGGGATTTCGAGGAGATATTGCCCGCATCGATCCAGGTGTGTCCGGGAGCGAAGGCCATGAGCGAGGATTTTCTGGCCTGGGTTGACCGGGGACAGGGCATGCTTCGCATGCACCGTGATGCCGGCAGGGGGCCTGAATTCGGACGTCACTGGGCTTCGCATCTGCACAGCGTTTACCGGTATCCCATGGACCGGGTTTTTCGGTGTGCCATCCCGGGGGCGTTTGTGTTGTCCCACGGTGGCGGGGTTCTTTCCCCGGAGAAGGAAGTCCTGAACGAAGCTTTTTTCATTTCAAATCTGCTGAGAAAATCGGAGGTTCCCGATCCCTGGCCCCGACCGATGGAGGGACGGTTCATTTCTCTTTTGACAATCTGGGGGGAGCGAAACCTCGGGCATTTTTTCTTCGATGCCATGCTGCGCACTGCGGCATTCGACGATTTGCAGAATTTTCGTTTCCTTGTGCCGGAACGACTCCAACCGTGGCATGTCGGACTTTTTGAGATAGCCGGAATTGACCCCGGACAATTGGTGGGTGTCAGGGACAGGGTTGTGGCGGTGGAAGAGCTGCATGTCTGCCACACTTCCGGTTCCGGTTCGATGCCGCGGAAAGAGTTGCTGATGAAATTTCGGGAGCGGGCCCTGAAGGCGGTCGGAGTGAATGCGGGGGTTCGCCCTTTCCGCCGGTTGTTTGTCGACCGTTCGGGAGCCAAGCGGCGGAAACTTGTGAATCAGGCGGAGTTGGAGAGGGTGTTGTCATCGCGGGGATTTGAATTGATCCGCTGGGAAGAGCACACGGTGGCCGAGCAGATCCGGATTGCATCGGAGACGGAGGTTTTGGCCGGACCACACGGCACCAATCTGCTCAACAGCGTGTATTGCAAGCCCGGGGCAAAGCTCCTTGAGATTGTCAATCCGCTCTGGTGGGATGCCGCCACGCTGCGCCAGGCCAGCCTGGTCGGCCATGAGTTTTGGTATTGTTTTGGGGAAAATGCCTCGCGGGAGCATGACACGAAGATCCGGCCGGAGAAGTTGGCGCGGGTTTTGGATTACATGCTTGAAGCGGACGTGTGCGAGACCCCGCCGGAAACGACAGGCCGCCCGCTTCGAACTTTTTGACGGAAAATGAAAGATCTCATCATGGCCGTTTCTTACGGCTACACCCATTCCCAGTTAAAGGTCTTCACCCGTTCCCTTGCAGAAACCGGCTTCGCGGGAGACCTGGTGCTTTTCATAGGAGGCACCGACGTCCGCTCCAAAGAATTGCTGCGCGAAGAGGGAGCCGTTCTTGTGCCGTTTTTTTATCCTTACCGGCACTGCAACAAGCTTCGCACCCCGTTTTACCGCCTCTGGCCGTTGGTTTGTCCGTTGCTGGCACGCTCGGGGGATGCCGGGACAGTGCAGCGTCTGGCCGCTCCCTTTTTGAATCTTTCGATTCTCCGATTTGCTTTTTATCGAAGCTATCTCCTCCGGCACTTCTCGGAATACGGGCGCGTTTTTCTGACCGATCTCCGCGATGTTTGTTTCCAAGACGATCCGTTCCGTCGGGTTGCGACGGATGAATTACGCGTTTTTCTTGAGGAGCCCGGTCATGTGCTGGGGGATTGCGCGAACAATTCACGGTGGCTGTCGGAGCTTTACGGTTCGGAGGTTCTCGGAGAGCTTTCGCAAAAACCCATCATCTGCAGCGGCACCATCCTGGGCGGGCGGCAAAGGATGTTGGACTATCTGGATGCATTCATTCTCTCGCTGCGCGAAGCGCGGAGCGTGATGCGCATGGGAATGGACCAGGGCATGCACAATTACATTGTTTACCGGGGATTGGCGGGGGCGGTGACGTTCTGTGAAAACCGGCAGGCCGAGATCCTGACCATGGGACTGATGCCGGAAGGGCATCTGCCTCCGTGCTCCAACAGAGGGCATTTTCTGGATGGCCAGGGCGAGCCCTATGCTGTTCTCCATCAGTTCGACCGGCATGAAGGGGTCCGGCAAAAAATTCTTTCCATCTACAACTGAGGATCTCTTCTTTTGTCCGGGGCTGTTGATGGTCTGATCGGGGGTTCCCGGGAGTGACATGCTGTTCAATTCCTTTGTTTTTCTTTTCCAGTTTCTCCCGGTTGTTCTGGCGGTGTGCTGGCTGTTGGGGGCCTGGAAGTCTGCAGCGGCGAAGGTCTGGCTGATTTTTTCCTCGCTGTTTTTCTATTCCTGGTGGTACGTGCCGCATCTGCTCGTCATCCTGGCCGTGATGTTGTTCACGTATGTGGTCGGGCGCGGGATGCTGCGGGTGGCCGACCCCGGCTGGAGGAAAGTCTTGTTGATATGCGGCCTCACGGTCGATTTGGCGGTGCTGGGGTATTTCAAATACTTCAATTTTTTTGCCGGATCGCTGAACTCGTGGGTTGGCACATCGTTCCGGCTGGACCCGATCCTGTTGCCGCTGGCCATTTCCTTTTTCACTTTCCAGAAGGTTGCGTTCCTCATGGACGTGTACCAGGGGAAAATCCGGAAGTGTCCGTTTCTGGACTACTGTCTGTTCGTCACTTTTTTCCCCCAGTTGATTGCGGGACCGATTGTGCATTATCGGGAGCTGGCTCCGCAATTTCTCAGGCCGACGGCGCTTCGCATCCGTATTTCCAACCTTTCCGTCGGGTTTTCCATGTTTGTCATGGGCCTGTTCAAGAAAGTGATCGTGGCGGATTCCCTGGCACCGATTGCAGACACGCTTTTTCAGACGGCAACGGACGGGCGCATTCCGACAATGGCCGATGCCTGGGTGGGAGCGCTGGCGTATGCCCTGCAGCTTTATTTTGATTTTTCGGGTTATTCGGACATGGCGATTGGACTGGCCCGGATGTTCGGGGTTCTGCTGCCGCAGAATTTCAACTCACCCTACAAGGCAACCAGCATTGTGGACTTCTGGCACCGTTGGCACATCACGCTCTCAAATTTTTTGCGCGACTATGTTTACTTTCCTCTCGGCGGCAGCCGTTGTGGGAAGGTGCGTGTTTTCGCCAATCTTGTGACGACCATGTTCATTGGGGGACTGTGGCATGGGGCGGGGTGGACGTTCGTTCTGTGGGGACTCCTGCATGGGGCATTCCTGGCGGTGAATCATGCCTGGCAGAAGTGTGCCGCCAGTAGCCGGGGGGGGAAATGGGTTGCGGTTCCGGCCTGGGTTCTGACATCGGTTTGCGTTTTGGTGGCCTGGGTGTTCTTCCGCGCGGCCTCCATTGCGGATGCGGGGAGGGTGCTTGCCGGGATGTTTTGCGCGAAGAAGACCGCGCTCAAACTTTTTGGAATGGATGAGGTGGTCCTGGTGTTGGGTATCCTGATTGCGGCGCTTGTGCTGCCGAATACCCAGCAGATCTTCGGAGCGTTCCGGCCGGCTCTGGAGTATGTGTCCGGTTGCCGGAAACTGTCTCCCACGATGTGGAGGCCGGCCCCGGGCTGGGCTCTCCTGTTTGCGGTGATGTTTGGGCTTTGCATCTGTTGCATGATGCGCCCTTCCCAATTTTTATATTTCCAGTTCTGATGCGGCGGTTCCGACATGCGCGGTATCTTGCCGCTTTTGCCTGTGGGACAGCGCTGGTTCTGGGGGTCATTTTTTCAATCAATGCCCTGGTGGATCCCCTGGCGGATTTTTTGTTTCTCACGGGTTGGAATCCGCATCCGATCAATCGCATCGACAATTATTGTGATGTCAAATTCAAGGCAGGCCTGTTGAAGTCCCTGCCGCCGGGAGCGGTGGATGCAGCGGTCTTTGGGTCTTCCCGCACGCTACGGGTCGACCCGGATTCGCCCGGACTTCGGGAGTTCGGACCGCGGACATTCAATTTTGCAGTCCAGGGAGCGCGGCTTCCGACCATCGAAAGATTTGTTTCGATGGTGCGGGAGAAGAATCCCGGGATGGTGGCCGTGGTGGCCCTGGATTTTTTTTCGTTCGGGAAGGACGATGGCGTGCCCTCGTTGTATCTTGATCCGAACCGCAGAGGGCAGGCTGCCTGGGATGCCTTTGTCAGGCTTCTGGATATTCGGACGCTGAAAGAATCTCTTGCGAAACCCAATCCGTCTCCGCGGCATCGCCTGGTCTTGAACGGGAGGAACATCATGACGCTCGGGGCGGAAGAAAAACAAAAGTTGCCCGGGTATCTCGAAGCATTCAGCAAGAAGCCGGTCTCGGAGATCCCAACGTACAAGAATTTCGACTACGATCCGGGTCGGATTGCGGAGTTGCAGGCGTTTCGGGAAAAATACGGCCCCGTGGTTTTTTTTCTCAATCCCGAGTCCCGTTGGTATCTGGAGCCGCTGCGGCGTTCCGAGCTTTGGCCTGTTTACCTGCGCTGGAAGAGCGATCTTGCGGAACTGGGCGGGGTTGTGGATTTTTCGGATGCCGGGGAGATCACCGGGAATATGGAGATGTATTTTGACGAGCACCATTATCTGGACAATGCCGGGCGTCTGATCATGGAGGATGTGGCAAACGCACATGCCGGCCGGCCGTTGAAACACGGGAAAATTCTCACCAAGGATTCCCCGTCCCGTTGAGTCGGCGGAAAATTTTCGAACCCTCGTTTTTGTTTTGAAAACACCCACAGCCGCGCCGGTGATTCCGATCGCATTGGTCACTCCGTCATTCAACCAGGCGGATTTTCTGGATGCGGCGATCCGTTCCGTGATCTCCCAGGCCTACCCGGGATTGCAGTATGTGCTCATGGACGGGGGATCGACCGACGGATCGCCGGAGATCATTGAGCGGCACCGGGCTTCTTTCCACCGGGTGCATTCCGGGAAGGATGCCGGCCAGTATGATGCCATCAACAAAGGGTTTGAACTGACTGATGCCCCGGTGATGGGGTGGTTGAACTCCGATGACATGCACATGCCATGGGCGCTTTCCGTGGTGGGGGAGATTTTTTCCCTGTTTCCGGAGGTGAGATGGTTGACCACGCGGTTTCCGATTCGCTGGGATGCCGCCGGGCGGGCGGTGAACTGTACGGATGTGCGGGGATATTCCCGGGAGGGCATTCTTCACGGTGAGACGCTTCCCGGTTCGGAGGGATTCACAACCTGGCCGATCCAGCAGGAATCCACGTTCTGGCGGCGGGATCTTTGGGAGGAGGCGGGAGGCAGCCTGGATGTTTCCCTGGATGCTGCGGCGGATTTTGATCTCTGGATGCGTTTTGCGAGGGTGGCCGAGCCCTTTGCCATTTCCGTGCCATTGGGCGGATTTCGCAGGCATGGAAACCAAAAGACCTCGAAGGCTTTGGAGCATTATCAAGTCCAGGCCATGAGTTCGTTTCGTCGACACGGGAACGGTCCGGCCAAGGGCAGGTTGCGTGATTTTTGCCGTGATCGTCTTCCCTGCGCACTTTATCCCGTGGCGCGGGCCATGGGCTGGCTTCGCTCCGCAAAAGTGATCCAGCGTTCGCGCGACAATTCCGCCTGGGTGATCCAAGAGGTGGCTGTCTGAAGTGGAGGCCGGAAAAAACACATCCGGAAATTGCGGGGTCGTCTACATTGCGACCGGGCCGCGTTTTGTGGAGGAAGCAAAAGCTTCCGTCAGGAGTCTGCGGATATACCACCCGGAATGGCCGGTGTTGTTGTTCACGGATGAGGAGGGCGATTTTTGCAGAGACGGGTTTTCCGATGTTCGGAGAATCAAAAATCCGGAACATTCTTTTGCGGACAAGATCGGACCGCTGGGGGCTTCCCCGTTTGAGAGGACCATTTTTCTGGATACCGACACGCATGTGTGCGCCCCTTTGGATGATCTGTTTGCCATTCTGGACCGGGTGGATCTGGCGGCGGCTCATGCTCCAATGCGTGTGACCTGGCCGCAGCCCGAAATTTCGGACGCATTTCCGGAAATCAACAGCGGCGTGCTGGCCTGGCGAAAGAGCGATGACACGGATGGGTTTTTTTCTGCCTGGGAGTGTCTCTATCGCGAGCATGTTGCGATGACCGGACAGAAAGATGATCAGCCGGCGTTGCGAAAAGCGCTCTTTGAGTCAAACCTCCGGTTGGGGATTTTGCCGCCGGAATATAACTTCCGGACAGTTTTGCCATCCTTTGCCGGACGGGGACCGGTGAAGATTATTCATGGAAGACATGGGGACATGGCCTCCATCGAACGTCGTTTAAATCGAAGCCGGGGCTGTCGGGTGGTTCTGCCCGGTGACAGGGAATGGGTGCCTGAGCGACTGGTGATGCTTTCCGGAGGAATCCGGTTTCTGGCATTCCCGGTGCAGGTCCTTATGGCGGCATGGCTTCGTTTGAAAGGTGTCCTGACGGAATTCAAGCGCGGGTTTTTCAAATGAAGGTGGCGTTTGTGTATGCGGGAGGACGAAAAGGGCGATGGGAAGCCGCGCGGTTGGGGAAAGTTCCGGCCGATTTTTTTTATGGAGCCGTTGAGATGGAGCGGGAGGGGAATGAGGTGGCGGTTTTTGATTTGAATTCCCGGGCATCCGGGCCCGAGGGTTTGTTGAACCGGCTGTTGAACTCCTGGCTGCCACCAAAAACCCGGGTTGCAGATATTCTTGCCGCAGGACGGTTGCTGCCGATGCTGCGAACTTGCGATGCGGTTGTTGCCACAGCCAGTGGATGTGCTTTTGCGCTTGGTATCTGGAAAAGATGGGGACGTCTTCCCGTGCCTTTGGTCGGCATCCATTGCGGTATTGTCAATTGTCGGCACGACAGGCAGCGGCAGAAATCTGCACAAGCGATTTTGGATACCATGGTTCCCGTTCTTTTCTCGGACAACGAGGAGAAAGAGATGCGCAGTCAGTTCGGGACAAAGTCCTCCGTGCCCCTGTGGTTCGGGGTGGACGGGACGTTCTGGAATCCCGGCTCTGCTGGCGGGAACAGGAGCGGTGTGTTGGCGGTGGGGAATGATGGGCGCCGGGATTATGAGACGTTGCTGAAAACTGCGGTCTTGCTCCCGGAGGTGGGATTCAAGATTGTGACCCGGATTTCCCTGGGATCAAATTTGCCGCCCAATGTGGAACACATTCATGGCGATTGGAACGCCGCCGCGGTGAGTGATGACACTCTGCGGGAGCTTTATCGTACAGCCGCCTGCGTAGCCGTGCCGCTCCGGGAAAGCGTGCAACCGTCTGGCCAGAGCGTGGCAATGCAGGCGATGATGTGCGGGGCCCCGGTGGTGATGACCAGAACCCGGGGATGGTGGGCTGGGGATGTGCTGAAGCCGGGGGAACAGATTCTGGAAGTTCCTCCGACGGATCCGGTGTCTTTTGCAGCGGTCATCCGGCAGGTGCTCGAAGGGGGGGGCGATTTT
>JADHED010003193.1_pt1 | contig 10188 bp, 8 predicted proteins | sample 8952041 | NCBI WGS metagenome assembly JADHED01 (sample SAMN16124423, study PRJNA663239) | bioreactor sludge metagenome | isolation source: sludge (control) | place: India:Bengaluru | collected 2018-09-08
ACCAGTACTCGTACCACTGCGCGCTCTCGGCCGGAGGCACGAAGAACTCGCACTCCATCTGCTCGAACTCGCGGGTGCGGAAGATGAAGTTGCCGGGGGTGATCTCGTTGCGGAAGCTCTTGCCGACCTGCGCGATGCCGAACGGCGGCTTCTTGCGGCTGGTCTGCAGCACGTTGACGAAGTTGACGAACATGCCCTGCGCGGTCTCGGGGCGCATGTAGACCTCGGCGCCCGACCCCTCGACCGGGCCGGCGTAGGTCTTGAACATCAGGTTGAACGCCCGGGCCTCGGTGAACGAGCCCTTCGATCCACAGTTGGGGCAGGTGTCGGGGTCCGTGAGGTGGTCCTCGCGGAACCGCTGCTTGCACTTCGTGCAGTCGACGAGCGGGTCGCTGAAGTTGGCGAGGTGGCCGCTCGCCTCGAACACCGCCGGCGGCGCCAGGATCGCGGCGTCGATCAGCAGCACGTCGTCGCGCTGTTGCACCATCGTGCGGATCCAGGCCTCGCGCACGTTGCGGAGCATGAGCGAACCGAGCGGGCCGTAGTCGTAGCTGGAGCGGAAGCCGCCGTAGATCTCCGCCGAGGGATAGACGAAGCCCCGTCGCTTGCAGAGGTTGACGATCTGGTCGAGGTCGGTCGCTGGCACGGCCCACAGGCTAGGGGCGCGCTCGCGCTGCAGGACCATCCATTCGGTGCCGATACCTCTGCGAGACCCGGCGTCGGCCCGGGAGTGGGCATCATGCCCGCCGACCCCGACGCCGGACCATGATGGGGAGCCGGCGAGGACGCCGGCACGGAGGTGGAATTCGATGGTGCAGCGACGCAGGACCTGGCCCGCAGCGGCCGTGCTGACCGTGAGCCTGGCGCTCACGTCGTGCGGCGGCGGCGACGACACCGAGGACGAGGCGGCGGCGACGACGTCGGCGACACCGACCACGGAGGCCGCCGATCCCACCACCACGGCCGCAGCACCGACCACCACCGTGGCGGCCACGACCACCGCGGCGCCGACCACCACGGCCGCGCCGACCACCACCGAGGCGCCGACCACCACCGTGGCGCTCACCGGGGCCGATCTCGACCTCGGCGGCACGGCGATCGGGCCCGTCGGCTTCGGGACGGGCGTCGATCCGGCTCTCGCGGTGTTGATGCCGGTGCTCGGCACGCCGGTCACCGACGAGAGCCACGAGTACCCGACCGAGATGGACGGTGTCGGCTGGACCGATGCCGAAGAGGGCATCTTCGCGTTCCAGTACCTGCGCCGGGTCTGCTTCGACAACGGGCTGTGCACGTCGTTCGGAGGCACGGCACCGGCGGACCTGCAGCTCGTCGGGTACGACTACTACTCGGCCGAGACACCCGTCGACCCCGCGCTCACCACGGTGAACGGCGTGCCGCTCGGCGCACGTTGGAGCGACCACCTCGACGCGATGACGGCGTACGAGGGCGGCTGCTACTCACAGGGTTCGGGCGAGTCCGGCGGCGCGCTGCTCTCGCTCATCAGCGACGGCGACCCGTTCCTGGTGATCGACCCCGTCACGGGCGAGGCGACCATGCAGGTCCCGGATCCGTCGATGGTGACCGTGTACGGCATCTTCGCCGGCGACAACCCCGGCTACCTCTACGACGACTGCTGATCCGGCCGCCGACGAGCGCACCGCTCGTCGCACGCCGGGTCAGTGCGATTCGAACATCGCGACCGTGCGCAGCCGCCGTTCGAGGTGGTGTTCGAGCGCTCGGTTCGCGTGGGCCGCCACCTCGTGGGTGACCGGACCGGCGGGCAGGTCGAGCGCCTCGTTCATGCGACCACCGAGGATCATGCGGGTCACGTCGAGCGCGTCGGGCGAGATCGACGCCCCGGTGCGACACGAGCGACAGAGCACGCCGCCCTCGGTGACGTCGAACGCCACCAGCGGCTCGGTCGCGCCACAACGCACGCACTCGTCGAGCTCGGGACGCACGCCTTCGGATGCGAGCAGCTTCCAGTAGAACGCCGGCACCACCAACGGGCCGCTGCGCTCGGCGACCGTGCGCAGCGCACCGACGAGCATCCGGTACAGGTGCGGCACCGGTTCGCGGTCGAGCGTCATCTGGTCGACCGCCTCGACGATCGCGAGCCCGTTGGTGAGGTGGTCGAGGTCGCCGACCAGCGGCGCCAACGTGTCGACCGAATCGGCCTGGCTGACGATGTCGAGCTCGCGGCCCTGGTACATCAACAGCCGGACGTGGCTGAGCGGCTCGAGCCGGGCACCGAACTTCGACATGGTCTTGCGCACGCCCTTCGCGACGGCGCGCACCTTGCCGTGCTGTTCGGTGAGGAGCACGACGATCCGGTCGGCCTCGCCGAGCTTGTACGTGCGCAGGACGACGCCGGTGTCGCGGTACAGCGGGCTGGTCATGCGAGGACGTCCCGGCTCAGTCGAGCCCGCCGAAACGGCGGTGACGGTGTCGGAACTGCTCGAGCGCGGTGGCCAGGTGCTCGGCGCGCAGGTCGGCCCACGCGACGGGCACGTACACGAGCGACGCCGGCAGGCGGTCGGGCGTGCCGAGCACGAGCACCAGGTCGGGTTCGGTGGACGCCGGCGACAGCAGCGCCGCTGCCACCGCTGGTTCGCTCAGCTGGTCGCTCTCGGCCAGCTTGCGCAGCGCGACCACCAGACGTTCACGACCGTCGGGCGTGGGATCGACGATGACGCTGCATCCGCCGAGCTCGATCACGTCGTGGTGCACGGGGCGCGCCTGGTCGGCGTCGTCGCCGCGTTCGAACGGTCGCAGCGTCAGCCACCTCGCCCCTGCCGTGGCCGACAGCGTGCCGAGCACCTGCACGCGTTCGCGCCACTGTTCGTCGGTGAGCGCACCCCACTCGTGCACGGAGCCGCCGACCACCATGACGTGCTGCAGCGTGGGCTGCTCGGCGTCGTGGCTGTGGCGGGACATGGGTCCATTCTCCCACGCGACCCCGCGCCGTCACGAACACCCGTGCACACCTCGCGTCCGTTCGTGCCCGTGCCGTGCAGGGCCCGTTGGATATCGTGGCGCCATCGCGACGCGACCCGCTCCCACTGCTCCCGACGGCACCATCGATGCACCTCGGCCGCTGCACGTGGCGTGCATCATGGACGGCAACGGCCGTTGGGCACGGCGACGGGGGCTCCCCCGTACGGACGGGCACACCGAGGGCGAGGAGAACCTCGCGGCACTCGTCCGCCATGCGGTCACCCGAAATGTCGGCTGGCTCACGGTGTTCGGGTTCTCGACCGAGAACTGGGTGCGCCCCCGCACGGAGGTGCGCCACATCCTGGGGCTGCACAAGAAGCTGTTCGGCAGGGTCGCCGAGCTGAACGACCTGAACGTGCGCATCGGCTGGATGGGCCGGCCGTTCGACAGCCCCGACGCGCGCACCCCGAAGTACGTGCAGCAGGCGATCCGCAAGGCGATCAAGGACACCAGCCGCAACACCGGCATGGTGTTCACCGTGGCGTTCGACTACGGCAGCCGGGCCGAGCTGGTGCACGCCGCCGAGGCTGCCCGCCGGGCGGGTGAGACGATCAGCGAGGCGACCGTCTGGCAGCACCTGTACCAGCCCGACCTGCCACCGGTCGACGTGCTGGTGCGCACCTCGGGCGAGCTGCGCATCTCGAACTTCATGCTGTGGCAGATCGCCGGCGCCCGGGCGTACTTCACCGACACCCCCTGGCCGGAGTTCAGCGGCGCCGAACTCGACGCCGCGATCGCCCTCGTCGACGGCTGACCCGAGCGGTCCGCCCGGTCGGCGGTCGCGGCCGATACGGTCGCCGGGATGTCGGTCGAGCAGGTGCGCGCAGCCCTCGGGCGGGTCACACACGCCCTGCCGACCAGCGAGGACCGACCCGGGCAGCTGCAGATGGCCGAGGCGGTGGCCACGGCGATCGAGCGCAAACGGCACCTGATCGTCGCCGCGGGCACCGGCACCGGCAAGACGCTCGGTTACCTCGTCCCCGCGCTGCTCACCCACCAGCGTGTCGTCGTGGCCACCGCCACCAAGGCGCTGCAGGACCAGCTCGCGGGCAAGGACCTGCCGTTCCTCGAGGAGCACCTCGGCACGCCGTTCGAGTGGGCAGTGCTGAAGGGACGCAGCAACTACGTGTGCCTGCAGCGCCTGCGCGAGCTGTCGCAAGCCGGTGAGGGCCAGCTCGAGCTCGAGGAGATGGCCGGCACCACCAAGGTCGAGATCAAGCGGCTCGCGGCGTGGGCGGCCACCACCCGCACCGGCGACCTGGCCGACCTCGACTGGTCGCCGAGCGACTCGGCCACCCGCGCCGTCACCGTCGGCAGCGACGAGTGCCCCGGCGCCACCCGCTGCCCGCTCGGCCAGCCGTGCTTCGCCGAAGGCGCGCGCGCCCGCGCACAGGCTGCCGACGTGATCGTGGTCAACATGCACCTGTACGGCCTCGACGTCGGCGCCGGCGGGGTGATCCTGCCCGAACACGACGTCGTGATCGTCGACGAGGCGCACCAGCTCGAGGACATCATGAGCGACACCGTCGGCGTGCAGCTCGCACCCGGCCGGTTCGCCACCGTGGCCGGCACCGTGCGACGCATCCTCGACGACCCGCAGATCGTCGGCGGCATCGCCGAGTCGGCGCAGTTGCTGCGCGACGTGCTCGGCCCTCACGCCGGCGAACGGCTCACCCATCCGTTGCCCGACACCGTCCAGGGGGCCCTGGTCACCGCCCGCAACCGGCTCGACCAGGCGCTGTCGGCGCTGCGCAAGGTCGACACCGAGGTCGAGGACGCCAAGCAGCGCCGTCTCCGCGCACAGCAGATGGCCACGCGCACCATCGAGGCGATCGACGTCGCGGTCGGTCAGCACGAGGGCTACGTCGCGTTCGTCAGCGGGTCGCGCGACACGCCGCGGCTCGAGATCGCCCCGCTCGACGTCGGACCCGTGTTGTCCGACGGCGTGTGGGATCGCCGCACGGCGATCCTCACCAGCGCCACGATCCCCAGTTCGCTCGCATCACGTGTGGGCCTGCCGTCCGGCCAGGTCGACCAGATCGACGTCGGCAGCCCGTTCGACTACGAGCACCACGGCCTCCTCTACTGCGCGCTGCACCTGCCCGACCCGCGATCACCGCAGCGGGCAGCGGCCACCCACGACGAGATCGCCGCGCTCATCACCGCCGCGGGCGGCCGCACCCTGGCGTTGTTCACCAGCTGGAAGGCGATGGACGAGGCCGCGGCCGCGGTGCGGCTCAAGGTGACGCAGCCGATCATCACCCAACGCGACCTGCCGAAGAACGCGCTGGTGAAGGCGTTCTCCGAGGACGAGGAGACCTGCCTGTTCGCCACGGCCGGGTTCTTCCAGGGCGTCGACATCCCCGGGCGCACCCTGAGCCTCGTCATCGTCGATCGGATCCCGTTCCCGCGCCCCGACGATCCGCTGCTCAGCGCACGCCGCGACCTGCTCGGCGCGGCGGCGTTCGGCGAGATCGACATCCCGCGGGCGTCGATGCTGCTGGCTCAGGCCACCGGTCGCCTCATCCGTACCGCGACCGACCGCGGTGTGGTGGCCGTGCTCGACCCGCGGCTCGGCAAGGCCAACTACCGATGGGACATCGTGAAGGCGCTGCCGCCGATGAAGCGCACCCGCCACCGTTCCGAGGCCGAGTCGTTCCTGCGCGAGATCACCGGCTGACGATCACGCGGCGGTCAGGAATGCCAGCACCGCAGCGCTGATCGCCTCGGGCCGCTCGGGCAGCAGGGCGTGCCCGGCACCGTCGATCTCGACCAACTGCACCCTGTCGGGGTGCATCGCCGCGTAGCGGCGGCCGTTCTCGGGCACCGCACATGCGTCCTGCAGCCCTTGCACCACCAGCACGCGTGCGGCCGCGACACCGGTCCACTCCCCCGGCGGCGTGCGCTGCACCGCGCCGGACTGCAGCAGCGCCACGTCGCGCATCCATCCGTCGACCCAGACGGCCGGGTCGTTGCCGTCGGCGAAGAACACGCTGCGCACGTGGTGCAGGTGCTCGTCGGCGGGCAACGTGTCGTCGAAGCACGCGAGCAGCGACGTGGCGATCTCGGGCGCCATGTGCACCAGGCCGCCGGCCGCCAGCATCACCAGCGACGCGACCCGGTCGGGAGCATCGGCCACGACGCAGCGCGCGAGCCGCTGACCGAACGCATGGCCGAGCAGGTGCACCCGGTCGAACCCGCGAGCGTCGAGCTCGGCGATCACCACGTGGGCCAGGTCGTGCAACGTCGGCTCGCCGGGCATCGAGTGGGGCGGGTCGAGCGCGACGGCCTCGAACCCGGCGGCCCGCAGGTCGGCTGCGAGCCGGTCGAAATCACTCGCCGGCCGTCCCAGCGACGGCAGCAACACGACCGGTGGACGGTGGGACACGGTGGCGTGCACGGGCTCGGTCACGGCACACACCGTAGGGGTAGTGTCCGGGCCATGGGGGATGCCAGCAGCGACCTGCCCGGATCCGGTGGACGGCGGGACGACGGGCGGGTGGTGCACTGCGAGGTGACCGACGGCGTCGCGACCATCACGCTCGACTCCCCGGCCAACCGCAATGCGCTGTCGAAGGCGTTGCTGTCGGGCCTCCACGAGGCGCTCGACCGTGCCGAGCAGCCCGATGTACGGGTGATCGTGCTCACGCACACCGCACCCGCGTTCTGTGCAGGTGCCGACCTCAAGGAGCGCAGCAACGGCCCCGCCGACTCGTCCCCGATGGTGCGGGCCATGCAACGGCTGATCGAGGCGAGCCAGCCGACGATCGCCGCCGTGCAGGGTCCCGTGCGCGCCGGCGGGATCGGGCTGATGGCCTCGTGCGACCTGGTGGTGGTGCAGGACGACACCACGTTCGCGTTCACCGAGGTCCGCATCGGCGTGGCGCCGGCCATCATCAGCGTGCCGATCCTCCAGCGCTGCGGCTGGAGTGCGCTGGCCGCCCCCTTCCTCACCGGCGAGGTGTTCGACGCGACCACCGCTCGCGAGATGGGGCTCGTCACCCACGTGGCGGCCGACGTGCCGCACACCGTGCGCGTGCTGGTCGACGGCGTGCTGCAGGGCGCACCCACCGCCGTCGCCGCGACCAAGCGGCTGCTGCGCGGCGAGCGCTCGTGGGGCGAGATGCAGACGCTCAGCGAGGCGCTGTTCTCGAGCCCCGACGCGCAGGAGGGCATGCGCGCCTTCGCCGACCGACGCCCGCCGAGTTGGCAGCAGCGCTGACCCTGCGCTGCACCCCCACGATCGACCACCGGAGGAGACGACGATGCCGGTCCTCACCGACACGCTCAACCCCAACGCCGAGGCGTTCAGCACCAACCGGGAGTCGATGCTCGCCCATCTGGCCGCGCACGACACCGAGCTCGCCAAGGCCATCGGCGGGGGCGGTCCCGCGTATGTCGAGCGGCACCGCACTCGCGGCAAGCTGCTCGCCCGCGAGCGCATCGAGGCGATGCTCGATCCGGCCAGCCCGTTCCTCGAGCTGTCACCGCTCGCCGCGTGGGGCAGCTCGTTCCCGGTGGGCGCCGGCCTCATCACCGGCATCGGGGTGATCGAGGGAACCGAGTGCCTGATCATCGCCAACGACCCGACGGTGCGCGGCGGTGCCAGCAATCCGTTCACGATGAAGAAGAACCTGCGGGCGATGGAGATCGCGCGACAGAACCAGTTGCCGCTCGTCAACCTGGTCGAGAGCGGCGGCGCCGACCTGCCGACCCAGAGCGAGATCTTCATCCCCGGAGGTCAGGGCTTCCACGACATCACCGAGCTGTCGGCGATGGGCGTGCCCACCGTCGCCGTCGTGTTCGGCAACTCCACTGCCGGCGGCGCCTACACGCCGGGCATGAGCGACTACATCGTGATGATCAAGGAGCGCTCGAAGGTGTTCCTCGGCGGACCGCCGCTGGTGAAGATGGCCACCGGCGAGGAGAGCGACGACGAGAGCCTCGGCGGTGCCGAGATGCACGCCCGTGTGAGCGGGCTGGCGGACTACTTCGCCGTCGACGAGCTCGACGGCATCCGCCTCGGCCGACAGGTGGTGCGACGGCTCAACCACCGCAAGCGCGGCCCCGGCCCGCGCGGCACCGGTCGTCCGCCCCGCTACGACCAGGAGCAGCTGCTCGGCATCGCGTCGGCCGACCCGAAGGTGCCCTTCGACCCGCGCCAGGTGATCGCGCGCATCGTCGACGACAGCGACTTCGACGAGTTCAAGCCGCTGTACGGCACCTCGCTCGTCACCGGCTTCGCCGAACTGCACGGCTACCCGATCGGCATACTCGCCAACCACCGCGGTGTGCTGTTCAGCGAGGAGGCCGAGAAGGCGGCACAGTTCATCCAGCTCGCCAACCAGATCGACACACCGCTCGTGTTCCTGCAGAACACCACCGGCTACATGGTCGGCAAGGACTTCGAGCGCCGCGGCATCATCAAGGACGGCGCCAAGATGATCAACGCCGTCACCAACAGCCAGGTACCGCACCTCACGATCAACATGGCTGCCTCGTACGGCGCCGGCAACTACGGCATGTGCGGCCGGGCGTTCGGCCCACGGTTCCTGTTCACCTGGCCCAACGCCAAGACGGCGGTGATGGGCCCCCAGCAGCTGGCCGGCGTGATGTCGATCGTCGCTCGCCAGTCGGCGGCGAGCATGGGCAAACCGTTCGACGAGGATGCCGACGCATCGTTGCGACAGATGGTCGAGGAGCAGATCGAGCGCGAGTCGCTCGCGATGTTCATGAGCGGCAAGCTCTACGACGACGGGATCATCGACCCGCGCGACACCCGCACCGTGCTCGGCATCTGCCTGAGCGCCATCGACAACCAGGCGCCCGCCGGCACGCGCGGCTACGGCGTCTATCGGATGTGATCGCCATGACCAGCCTGCACCGCCCCCCGATCGACCGGGTGCTGATCGCCAACCGCGGCGAGATCGCCCGTCGCATCAGCACGGTCGCCGTGTACAGCGACGCCGACGAGGACGCCCCCTACGTGCGCGAGGCCGACCTCGCGGTGCGCCTGCCCGGCACCGCGTCGGCCGACACGTATCTGCGCGTCGAGCTGCTGATCGCCGCCGCCGAGCGCACCGGCGCCCAAGCGATCCACCCCGGCTACGGCTTCCTGAGCGAGCGCCCCGACGCCGCCGAGGAGGTCGCCCGCGCCGGACTGGTCTGGATCGGGCCGCCTGCGTCGGCGATCGCCGCGATGGGCTCGAAGATCGGAGCGAAGCAGCTGATGCGCGCCGCGGGCGTGCCCGTGCTGCCCGACAACACCGTCGAGTCGCTCGAACAAATCGGTCTGCCGGCGCTGGTGAAGGCATCGGCAGGCGGCGGCGGGCGCGGCATGCGCGTGGTGCGCACGGCCGACGAGCTCGACGAGGCGATCGCGTCGGCCGAGCGCGAGGCGATCAACGCGTTCGGCGACGGCACCGTGTTCGTCGAGCGCTACGTCGAGGGCGGACGCCACGTCGAGATCCAGGTGTTCGCCGACACGCTCGGCACCACCGTGTCGCTGTTCGAACGTGACTGCACCCTGCAGCGACGTCACCAGAAGATCGTCGAGGAGACCCCGTCGCCGGCGGTCGACGACGAGCTGCGCCAGCGGATGGGCAACGCCGCGGTGGCCGCGGCTCGAGCCGTCGGCTACGTCGGTGCCGGCACGGTCGAGTTCCTGCTCGACCGTTCGGGCAACTTCTTCTTCCTCGAGATGAACACCCGCCTGCAGGTCGAGCACCCGGTCACCGAGATGATCACCGGCCTCGACCTCGTCGAGCTGCAGCTGCGCGTGGCCGACGGCGAACCGCTCCCCCACGGTGCGGTCGACGCCCGTCGCGACGGCCACGCGATCGAGGTGCGACTGTGCGCGGAAGATCCGCGGCACGGGTACCGGCCGAGCTCGGGCACGTTCCACGTCGTCGAGTTCCCGACGCTCGAGGGCGTCCGCATCGACAGCGGCATCGAGAGCGGCTCGGTCGTCAGCCCGTACTACGACTCGATGGTGGCGAAGGTGATCGCCCACGGGCCCACGCGCCGCATCGCCGCTCGGCGCATCGTCCAGGCACTCACCGACGCCGTGATCGTCGGCCCGGTCACCAACCGCGACCAGCTCATCCACCTGGCGTCGATCATCGAGTCGATCGACGACGTGGTCGACACCACCTACCTCGACCGCACGCCGATGGGTCCGCTGGTGCCCCC
>JADHED010003192.1_pt1 | contig 10185 bp, 9 predicted proteins | sample 8952041 | NCBI WGS metagenome assembly JADHED01 (sample SAMN16124423, study PRJNA663239) | bioreactor sludge metagenome | isolation source: sludge (control) | place: India:Bengaluru | collected 2018-09-08
GCCGCACGGGCCGTTGCGCTGGTTCTTCGCGCACTCGGCCATCGGGCAGAGGTACGCCGTGTCGGCCAGGGCGCAGTCGCCACACCGCCGGCAGTGGTTCGTCGCGCCCTTGGCCAGGTGCTCGAACGCGGTGAACGGCCGCTCGAGCCGCGAGCCGTCGATCGCCCTCGCGAGCGCCCGCAGCGGGCGGAAGAGCGTCCCCTTCGGCTCGAACGCGACACCGTGCACGGCGCGCATCGCGGCGTACGCGGCGCCGCGGCGCCGGCCTGAGGCGTCGCGCCGGACGGGTCGGTCGGAGTTCAGCCCCGTCTTCGGATCGCGCTCGAACGCGTACCAGCCGTTCGGCTGAGGGAGGTCGAACTCCGCCAGGAGTTCGGGCCACGAGGGCGCCAGGTCCTCGCCGCGCTGCACGATGCAGACGACGTCGTCGTGCGTGACGCCGTGACCGCCGATGTGCGTGCCGGCGAAGCCGAGGCCCTTCAGCACGGCGTAGAGCTTCGCGGCGCGCTCGAGCCGGGCGGCCTTGCCCTTGTCCGTGGCCGTGGCCTCGAGCGTCAGCAGGTGCAGCAGCCTGTCGGTGACGACGCAGCCCGGGAGGGCGCCGCGGTGCATCGTCTTGGCCGCGCCGAGCGACAGCACGTAGATGTTGCCGAGGACCGGGACGTGCGCATAGCCGAGTCTCCGCACCATCCGCGGCAGCTCGTCGAACTTGCGGGCGTCGAAGCCCAGCTGCGCGACGATGAAGCGCGCAGCTTGTAGTACTGCCCCATCTGCTCGGCCTCGACGGCCTTGAACGGCGAGCACGCCGCGCCGGCCACGAAGTGCGCGGGGGCGAGGCGCGTCGGGCCCTTGGCGCCCGGCACCTCGAGGCCGCGGTTCATCGCGGTCACGAGGTCGAGCACCATCGTGGGGTCGAGGTCGAAGACCGGCTTGGCCTGCCCGGCGAAGCCGCCCTTCGGGTAGTCGCCGGTCATCACCAGGAGGTTGCGGACCTGCGCCCGCTCGAGCCCGTGCAGCAGGCTCTCCATCTGGCTCCGGTTCTTGTCCTTGCAGGTGAAGTGGACGAGCGGCTCGATGCCGAGGCGGACGATCTCGACGCCCAGCATCTCGGCCGACAGCGCGGGCCCGCCGCCCGGGTTGTCCGTGATGCTGACGGCGTGGACCTTGCCGCCCGCCGCGGCCTCCCCGGCCATGCGAACCGCGGCGTCCTGCGCGGCCTCGACGGCGCCGCGGCCGGGGACGATCTCCCAGGTCACCGCGAAGGTGGACCGGTCGTGGAGCGCGCGTTCGAACGTCCCGAGGTGTTCCACTCCGGCTCCCGCGAGGCACCCGCGCCGGGTGGGACCGGCCCGGACCTCTACCGCATATCATATGATGATATGCGGGTGCTGGGTAGGGGCTCGGCCTCCGGACCTCGGGCGAGGTCCGCCCCCGCGGGCGACGATCGCCGCCGGCCCGGGTCCCGGTCGCGGATCCCCGGGATCGTCAGAGCGCGGTGCGCGCCAGGAAGGTCTTCTGGAAGTCGGGGCGCGACGCGAGCTCGAGGTAGCGCACCTCCGCGGCGAGCCGCGCGGCGCGGGCCCGGGCGGCGCGGCAGGCGAGCATCCGGCAGACGCCGGCCGCGGCGGAGTTCCCGACCTGCAGCACGCGCGAGAGGTCCACCGGCGGCAGCATGCCGATCGTCACCAGGTCCTCTATGGCGACGAATCGACCGAAGGCCCCCGCGACCACCACGGCATGGAGGTCGCGCTCGGTGATCCCGTGGTCGGCGAGCAGCAGGTCCACGCCGGCGCGGATCGCCGCCTTGGCGAGCTGGACCGCGCGGACGTCGTCCTGCGTGAAGACGAGCGGCAGGCCGGAGCCCGTGGCCGGATCGGCGAGCAGGAACTCGCGCTCCCCCGCCCGCTCCCTCACGCGCGGGTGCGCGCGCTGCAGCGCGCCCCGCGCGTTCGCGGCCCCGCTGCGGCGCAGTTCCGCGAGCAGCGAGACGACGCCCGATCCGCAGATGCCGACGGGATCGGCGCCGTCGATCGTCTGGAGCGCGACACGGGCGTCGTGGACGCGCACGCGCTCGACGGCGCCCCGCGCCGCGCGCATGCCGCAGGTGAGCGTCCAGCCCTCGAACGCCGGCCCCGACGCGCACGACACCGCCGTGACCCGGTCGCCATCGACGAGCGAGATCTCGGTGTTCGTCCCGATGTCCAGCAGCAGGAAGCACCCCGGCGGCGGGGCGGCCAGCACCTCGAGGAGCGCCGCCACGTGGTCGCCGCCGATGAACCCCGCGATGCCGGGCCCGACGTACAGCCGTGCGCCGCGCGCCGCGCGGAGCCCGATTCCCGCGGCCTCCAGGTCGACCGGCGCCGACGCGAACGGGGTGTACGGCGCGTGCGCGAGCGGCTCGACCGGGTACCCCAGCAGCAGGTGCTGCATCACGGTGTTGCCGACGACCGCGACGTGGCCGATCCGCTCCGGCGCTCCGTCCGTGGCCTCGCGCGCGATCTCGTTGATGGCGTCGACCACGACGCGCTGCATCTCCAGCGCGCGCCCGCCGTCCGCGAGCACCTGGGCCATCCGGCTGACGATGTCGGCGCCGTAGATGCCTTGCGGGTTCTCCTTCGCGGCCGTCGCGAGGACCGCCCCGCTGGGCATGTGGACCAGCGCCGCCGCCAGGTTGGTCGTGCCGAGGTCGACGGCGAGCCCCAGGGGCACGTCGCCCGGCCGGGAGACCGGCTCCACGATGGGGACGGCGCCGGAGCCTCCCTCCTGCCCGCGTACGACGGCGGCGGCGAGGGTGCGCGCGGGGACGTGGACCGTGCACGCGCCGCGGGGGATCGATCGGCACGCGAGGCGCCAGCCTCCGTCGAGTTCCTGGGTGTCGAAGGCGTCCGCGTCGCCGTCGTCGGGCGGGGGGACGGCGCCCTCGATCCGCACCGCGCACGAGCGGCAGAGGCCCTGGGCCCCGCAGGCCGACACGATCCGGACGCCGTGACGCCGCGCGACCTCGATCAGGCTCTCGCCGGGCCGCGCGATCGCCCGCCGTCCGAGCGGCTCGAAGACGATGCTGGGGCCGTCCCGCATCCCGGTACTCTACGCGATCAGCGCGGCCACGCGCTGCTCCTCGTTGAACTCCGAGAGCGTCGCGAAGAAGGCGTCCACGTTCTCGAGCGGCGTGCCCGGCGGCACGTCGCAACCGGACGACAGGACGAAGTTCCGGTAGGGCGCCATCTCGCGCAGCAGCTGCCACACCGTGTCGGCCATCGACTCCGGCGTTCCGATCCGGAACGCCGCCGACGGGCTCACGTTGCCCAGCACCAGCCGGTCCTGCGGGACCTGCGGCATCACCTCCGTCATCGCGACCGCGTTCCCGATGTGCAGCGCGGCGGCGCCCGTGGACAGCATCGACGGGACCAGGGGCACGACGTTGCCGCAGTTGTGCAGGGCCACCAGGAAGGACTCGTCCTGGACGGCGTCCACGATGCGCGCGACGTAGCGCGAGGAAGACTCGTCGCACTGCTTCGGCGAGAGCAGCCCGGCCACGGGCTCCGCGATCACGAGCCCGTTGGCGCCGGCCTCCCGGAACGCGCCCGCGTAGGCGACCAGGAACGCCGTGGCCTTCTCCAGCACGGCGTGCACGAAGTCGGGGTTCCTGCGCATCGCGAGCATGAGCGGGGTCATCCCGACGAGGCGGCTCGCCAGCGACACCGGGCCGATCTGCCCGCCGAAGACGACGCGATCCGTGATGCTCTCCGCGGCGAGTGTCGCCGCGCGCAGGGAGGCGCCCGTGCGCGCCGCGCCGACGGCCGGCACCGCGAGCGCCCGGGCTTCTTCGAGGTCGTGCACGAGCGCGCCGGTGACGGTCGGGACCTCTGTGTCGCTGAACTTGACCGGGCTGCCGAACGCCTCGGCCTCCGCCGAGAGGTCCATCACGGTCAGGACGGCGGCGGTGCGGTAGCGTTCCGCGAGCGCGCGGAGGCAGCGGTACTGCGCCTCGCCGTCCGTCACGAGCGCGGGGAGCGTCTCGCCCGCGAGCGGGAGGCCGGGATAGGTCATGACGGGGATGGCATGCACGGCGTCGTCGACGAGGATGCGGCGCGCCCAGCGCTTCATGTTCACGATCATGTCGAACGGTCCTTGTCCGCCGTTGGTCCGGGCGTTGGTTCCCCGCAGCAGGTGCGTCAGAGGGCCAGGTGGCCCGGGCAGTGGTCGTGGAGGAGTTCGAGGACGGAGGTTCGCACGCGCGCGGGTTCGGCCCCGAAGAGGATCGCGGTCACGCCGATGCTGCAGCCGGTGACTCGCGTCGTGGCGTTGGCGGCCTTGGCCTCCAGCGTCGCCGCCCCGCCCGTGCTGGCCACCCACCAGGACGCGCCATCCTCGGCCTCGGCGTACAGCTTGATGTGCCCGACCAGCTGGCCGTTGGCGCGGGAGGAGCCGGCGAGCCGGGTCACGAACCCGGAGAGCCACCTGCCGATCTCCTCGCCGGTGACGGCGTGCGTGAAGCAGAAATCGAGGGAGTCCGAGTAGATCGCGGGTGTCTCGGCCTCGTTCGCCACGTGCCCCGGGAGCCGTCCCATCGCCGAACTCCTTCTCGAAGCTAATCGTATCATATGATGATTCGGCGTCAGGTGCAAGCGGCTCCTGGGCCACCCCGCGATCCGGATCGACGCAGAGCGCCTCGAGGCTCGAACTCGACGCCAAGGAGGGCGGCCCCAGGGCCGCTTCTACACGATGGACATCGCGGCGGTGTAGCCCTGCTGGACCGCCTCGCCGACGCGGGCCGGCTTCACGCCGTCGCCGATCTCGAAGACGGGGATCGCCCCGGCCGCCTCGCGCAGCGCGGCCGATGCCGCGGTACGCGCGGTGTAGCCGAGCGCGAGCACGACGGTGTCGGCCTCGAGGAAGAACTCCTTCCCGTGGTCGTCGCGCACGAGCGCGCCGCCGTCCCGGACCTCGAGGCAGGTTGTGCCCACGTACGACCGGACGCCGACCTCGGCCATCCGGTCGAGCAGCGCCGTGCGATGGATCCCGATGTTGCCGGCGACGAGCCGCTCGGCCATCTCGACCACCGTCACCTCGCGGCCGCGCGCCACGAGTTCGAGCCCGACCTCGCAGCCGACGAGCCCGCCGCCCAGCATCAGCACGCGCCGGCCGATCGCCTCCTCGGGCAGGAAGTAGGTGTCGAACGCGGGGACCGCGCGCTCGATCCCGGGGATCGGCGGGTGTGACGGCTCGGCTCCCAGCGCCAGGATCAGCGCCTCCGGCGCGATCTCGCGGACGAGCGCCGGCGTGACCTCGGTGTTCCGCCGCACCTCGATCGGGCGCTTGCCGACCTCCCGGACGAGCAGTTCCTTGAAGCGGAAGAGGTCCGTCTTGTAGACGTCGCAGTCCGTCAGGCGCAGCGTGCCGCCCAGCCGGTCCGCCCGGTCGGCCAGGATCACGCGATGCCCGCGGTCGCAGGCGTCGATCGCCGCCTGCATCCCGCCCGGCCCGCCCCCGACGACGAGCACGCGACGCGACGCCTCCGGTCGCGGCACGTCCTCGGGCAGCACCTTGTGGTGCGAGAACGAGTTCACGTTGTACGGGTTGATCGTGCACGAACCGAGCGGCGGGTAGATGCGCCCCGGAGGGTCGGTCTCGTGCTCGCCCGACGGACCCGGGTAGCAGACGCAGCAGCGCAGGCACTCGCGGATCTCGTCGCCCTTCCCCGCCATCGCCTTGTTGGCGAACTCGGGGTCCGCGATCATCTGGCGGCCCATGGAGACGATGTCGGCCTTGCCCTCCGCGATCACGCGCTCGGCGTCGTCCGCGTTGGTGATGCCGCCCACGACGGCCACGGGGATGGTCACGGCCCGCTTGACGGCCGCGGCGACGTCCGCGTTAAGGGCGTGCGGGCGGAAGATCGTCGAGAACTCGTTGGTCCGCGCGGGGCTGTAGTAGTGGCCGGCCGAGATGTGGATGAGATCGACGAGGCCGGTCCCCTCGAGCAGCTCGCAGAACCCGACCGTGTCCTCGAGCGTGATGCCCCCCGGCAGGTTCTCCTGCCCGCTGAGGCGGATCTCCACCAGGAAGTCCTTGCCGCAACGCTCGCGGATCGCCTCCAGGATCGCGAGCGGGAAGCGCGCCCGGTTCGCGATCGGGCCGCCGTACTCGTCCGTGCGGGTGTTGTTCCGCGGCGACAGGAACTGCCCGATCATCCAGCCGTGCCCGCAGTGCACGAACACCCCGTCGAACCCGGCGGCCTGCATGTACGCCGCCGCGTCCGCGAAGTCGTCCTGCACCTTCCTCATCGTGGCCGCGTCAAAGGCGCGCACCGGGGTGCCGTCCGGCTTGGTGTACGCGACCGGCCCGAGCGGCTGGATCCCGTCCGGCAGCAGCGGTTTCTCGATCCCGAAGTGGCTCAGCTCCGCGATCGCGACCGCGCCGTGTTTCTTGATGATCTCCGCGTTGCGCCTGAAGACCGCGAACGCGGGCGCCTCGAAGTCCCTGTAGTCGACCTTGACCTCGATGTGCTTGCCGGGTCCGGCGACGATCGGGCGCAGCGTGTCGTCGAAGTTGACCGGGATCTCGCCGTTGACCACCGCCGCACAGCCGCCCTTCGCCCGGTCTTCCTGCATGCGCAGGATCCGCTCGGTCAGGAACGGCACGAGCGCGAGCGACGAGAAGATCGTCGGCGCCGCCTCGATGCGGTTGCGGTAGGTGCGTCTCCCGATCGTGATCGGGCTCGTCAGGTGCGGGTAGCGGTTCATCGCGGTCACTTCTTCTCTCACCATCAGCCCTGGAATCAGCCGTTCACGGCGGCCAGCATCGCCTCGATGTTCTCGACCCTGGAGTTGGACGGCGCGGTGCACGCCGGGGCGAGGATGAACCCGTCGCCCATGTCCTCGATCAGCTTTCGGCTGTACGCGTAGACCTCGTCGGGGGTCCCGAACGCGAGCATCGGGGATGGCACGTCCCCCTTGATCGCCACGCGATCGCCGCAGACTTCCTTGATCTTGTAGATGTCGGTCGAGTGCTCGGACGCGTAGAGGACGGTTCCCTTCTCGAAGTCGTTGAAGTACGAGAGGTCCCGCTCCCAGTTTCCCTCGAGGTGCATGTTGACGACCACGCCCTCGGCGATGATGGCATCGCAGAGCTGCTTGAAGTACCGCCAGGAGAACCGCTCCCAGAAGCGCGGCGAGAGAAACTCGGACGATCCGCGGCCGCATCCGATGAAGGCCGTCAGCGGCTTCACAGGCAACGAGCGCAGCACGGTCCGGATCTCGTCGAGGAAGTCGGGCATCATCCCCTCCATCGCGGCCTCGACCCGGTCGGGCACCTTGAACAGGTCGCGCATGAACTTCGCCATGCTGCGTCCGCCCGCAAGCGGCTCGATGGGCGGGCCGGGCGTCAGCGGCAGGGTGAAGACCGGCCGGCCCTGGGCGAGGTTGAGCCTGGCCCCGTGGGCCGCGCTCCCGATCATCTTCGGGAAGTACTCGCCCACGTCGAACCCGAGCCGCTCCCGGCAGTAGCGCGGGAAGAACGCCTTCCACCCCACGTTGGCGATCGTGTCGTAGTCGTCGACCGTGAGCCGTTCCTGCTCGTCCACCATGTACGGCCGCCCCTCGGGGAGGTCGCGCCCGGCGATCAGCATCTTGCTCAGCGTGATGGCCGCGACGAAGTCGGGGACGCAGTTCGCCATCTCGGGGGCGTCGAAGGTCGGCAGCCGGTTGTACGACTCGCAGATCACCTCGGCCGAGTAGAACGGGTCCGAGCAGAACCGCGAGAGGCTGGCCCCGACGTGCACGGCGTTGAACTGCTCCGCCTGCGCGATCACCGGCGTGCGGTCGGGCTTCTGGTGCGCCAGCGCGGCCTTGAGGCGGCCGATGCGCTGCCCGAACAGGGCGGCCGTCTGCGGGTCGGGGAACGGGCTCTGCTGCGGCGGGGCGCCCTGCGGGCTCTGCGGGTCCATGTCAGTCGTCCTTCGCGGCCGCGATCACCGCCTCGACGTTCTCGCCGTTCGCGTTCGGCGGAATGAAGCAGCCGGTGGAGAGGATCAGCTGCGGCGAGTTCTCGGTCACGCGGTCTCCGTTTCCGGGACCCAGCCGGTCGCGAGCGCCCAGAGGTGCTCCGGGACGCCCTCGTTAGCACAGAGCAGATGCATCGCCGCCAGCGGGTTGAGCGCCGCGACGGAGTGCGTCACGGCGTCCAGCTGCGCGGCCGTGCACGCGTCGATCTTGTTGACGAGCAGCACGTCGGCCTCGCCGACCTGCCTCTTGACGAGGCCCGGGACCATCTCCACGAGCTCGGGCCAGCGCTCGGCGTCGACGACGGTGATCGTCCGGACGTCGTCGAGGCCGCGACCGTACGTCTTGACGGCGCCCAGGATCTTCCCCGGGTACGCGAGCCCGGTCGCCTCGACGATGACCCAGTGCGGCATCACGCTTCCGGCGAGGTCGTTGAGCAGCAGCGTCAGATCCGTCGTGAGCTGGCAGCAGATGCACCCGGCGAACAGCTCGCGGACGTTGTAGCCGCCGCCGCCCAGGATCTTCTGGTCGAGCGGGACCTCGCCGACCTCGTTCTCGACGATCACCAGCCGCCGCGCGGGATCGGCGCCGTCTCCCACGAGGTAGCGCGCGAGCGACAGGATCAGGCTCGTCTTGCCCGAGCCGAGGAAGCCGGAGAACAGGATCAGGTTCACGTCAGCTCGTCCCGAAGATGCGCTCCACGGTGACGGTCTCGTGCGGGCCGACGGTGATGAATCCGTCGTCCCACGGACCGGTCAGGAGCCGGCAGAGCCAGTCCAGCGTCCCCTCGAAGTGCGTGTGCCGCAGGTTCAGGGTGGACGCGATCGTGCGCGTCTCGTCGAGGAACGCCGGCAGCTCGTACGCGCCGGTGTCGATCACGCCGAGCCGCGTGTAGTGCTTCAGCATCGTCGCGTAGATCCGGTCGGCACGGTCCTTGCCGCGCTTCGCGACCGTCGCCCGGTACTCCGCCCAGACGTTCGCCTCGTGGGTCAGCCAGCCCTTGGTCAGGAAGTACGTCCCCGCCTCGGACTGGATCGCCTGGCGGCGCTCGGCCGAGCCGAGCATCAGCGTGATGCAGTCGTCCGCGCGCGGGAAGACGAGGCGGAACGCGCCCGCGGTGAGCCCGACGAGGGCGTTGCCGCAGTAGCCGAAGGCGAGCAGCACCTGGTCGACGCCGGACAGCGCGTCCAGTTCTCGCTGCAGGCGCTCCCGCAGGGCCTCCGGCCGGACGTGCAGGCCCGACTCGATCCAGCGGACCGGGGGGGACGTCCCGGTCCGCCCGCGCGCCAACTCGACCTCGTCCGAGATCGTCTGGCACGCGAGCAGGACCGTGCGCACGGATCAGGCCCGCGCGGCCGCGAACATGGCCTCGATGTTCTCCACCTTCGCGTTCGCCGGCATCGTGCAGGCGGGCGCGAGGATCAGGCCGTTCCCGATGTCGTCGATGAGGTCGCGGCTGTACTTGTAGACCTCGTCCGGCGTGCCGAACGCCAGCATCGGAGACGGCACGTCGCCCTTGATCGCCATCGTGCCGCCGAGCACGTCGTAGATCTTGCGCATGTCGGTCGCGTGGTCGCTGGCGAAGACGCAGGTCCCCTTCGGGAAGTCCTTGAAGTAGTCGAGGACGCGCGACCAGTCGGTGTCGAGGTGCAGGTTCACGATGACGCCCGCCTCGATCACCGTGTCGATCGTCTTCTTCAGGTATGGCCAGACGAAGCGGTCGAACAGCCGCGGCGAGAGGAACTGGGGCGTGCCCCGCGCACAGCCGACGAAGATGCTGAACGGCTTCTGCGGCCCGCTCAGCATCTGCTTGAGCATCCCCAGGTGCTCGGGGGCCGCGGCATCCATCGCCGCCTGGACGCGGTCCGGCATGCGGAACAGGTCGCTGATGAGCTTGGCCATGCTGCGGCCGCCCGAGAGCGGCTCCAGCGGCGTGGCCGGGCCGATCGCCTGGGTGTAGATCGGCATGCCGATCGCGCCGAGCTTCTGGTGGGCGTCGCCGACCACCGCGCCGAGCTTCGGGAAGTACTCGGGAAGGTTGAACCCGAGGTGCTCCATGCACCACGGGATCCAGAAGTTGTTCCAGCCGCGCTGCGCGATCCGGTCGTAGTCCTCGGCAGTCAGGCGCTCGGCCTCGTCGATGTTCCAGGCGCTCCCCTCGGGGAGGTCGCGGCCGGCCACCTTC